>ERZ887849.2757-NODE-2757-length-14056-cov-8.340190_pt1 | contig 14056 bp, 16 predicted proteins | sample MGYA00521267_ERZ887849 | MGnify/ENA primary metagenome ERZ887849 (study PRJEB32303, sample SAMEA104408601) | aquatic metagenome | biome: Brackish water; feature: Pelagic; material: water | place: Baltic Sea | collected 2014-06-06T16:11:00 | depth 2,863 m ... | reverse complement strand
TGTCGTAATCTAGCATCACGCGGCCTCCTTTCTCGGTGCAAATCTGCTCAGCGAACTGTCGCCATTCGTCATCTGAATAATCGGGAAAAGCGACGCCGTTGACAGTTTTAGTATGTGCTACAGCACTCTGCCAATCGGGGAATTCACTTGCCGTACCGACGTACTTTTTAATCCGATCCAAACCTTCAGTGGCAAGTTCCGGACCAATGTCGTTAATCACAACATGCGTGAAAAGTGTCGGCGCGATAGCATTCATACCCATAGCCATCAATCCGCCCATCGATGTTCCGATGGTTGCACAAGATTGAATGCCCAACTTAGCGAGCAATTCAAACATGTCGCCAATATAGGTCTCTGGCGTATAACGATCGCTTTGTGGATCGTAAGCTGAGCGCCCTCGCCCGCGCTGCTCCACCACGATTACGCGATGTGTTTTGGCAAGCGTCGGTGCTATGCGAGAAAAGTCGCGGCTATTGCGGGACAGACCATGCATGCACAGTACGACGGGAGCGTTAGCTGAGGGCCCGCGATAGTCGCGTGCGTAGAGGGTCAAACCATCCTTCACCTGATAAAAGTAATCTTCAAAGCAAGCCATGGCGTGTGTCCTTGAATCGTTCGCGGAGGTTCTCGCATGTGCAGTTAAGACTATGTATAGCGGCGATGGGCCCGCGTGTGCTAAGCCTGATAGCGCCGGGTCAACTCTGCATAGACGTCATCCGGAAAACCTTCTGTAGTGCTATCAAGACTATCGATGATCTCCGACAGGTGCTCGTTATCTTCACGTCCCTGCCAAATCTTTACGTACTCGCCGGTCTTGTACCCGTGATCTTGCCGGAAGAAATTGAGCACGTTCTTACCGACGTAGTGTCGGTAAAGATCGTCAAAGTTCAGTTCACAGGCAAGCATGAGCTGGGCAAACAAGGGAACAGAGAAAGTCCGATGCTGCAAGCAGTGCAGCGCCAGTGCCTCAGTCGCTTGATGAATGTCAGCTGTTTCCGGCTCGGTGTGATAAAGATCTAATTCAATTTGTCGGGCCAATTCTGGGATATCGCAACTGGGTGTAAACATGGCGGACATGCCAAAATGCCAAATATCAATAACTTCGAGTCGAACTTGCTCCATATCTGCCGTCTGTTTTTTCCACCACTTATACCCAACGTGATCCATAAGCTCGCCACACTCGATCCACGCGGCCCGGTACCACTCGAAGTTCTGTGCTATCCAATCTTCATGCACTCGGGCATTCATTCGGTGCTGCATAGACAGCATATTTTCAATCGCGGCTCGCATGATAGTTTCGGCGCTCCCTAGCAAAATGATGGCATTAGGTGATCGGTGCACTGCGGCGCTATGTATCATTCAGAGCATGGGCATCGACGTCGGATACCTTGCCATAGATTTGAACCAAACTCACCGCTTACTGACTAAATGAATGATATAAATTTCACAAATTAGTTATCATTGCTCGACGCTTCAACCCTCTAATGTCAAACAACGGACTTTACCAGTGAATCGAGACGACATCATCGCCACGCTCAATGAGCAGAAACCCCCATTCTTGAATTTTCTCGGGGGGAATATCGTCGATGTCGACATCGAGAAGCAAACCTGTGTTTTCGAATTTTGCGTCCCTCTCGATTACTGTCACAGCGGCAATGTCGTTCAGGGCGGCTTTGTTACCGCGATGCTCGATGCCGCCATGGCCCATGCAGTTTTTGGTCTCGACCCCACTATTACGCGCCTTTCTAGTCTTGAAATCAGCACCCGGTATGAAGATGCAACGCGCGGAGAGCACGTTCTAACGGTTACGGGACGTATACGTAAAATGACCCGATCTATTGCCTTTTTGGATGCTGAGATTCACAACGCTGAGGGCAATTTGACCGCCACCGCACATTCGGTAGCAAAAATTAGTCGCTAGTGCTTTGCCTATACCGACGCGCTGGACAGTTTTTTTTATAATCCCTGAAACCCTCTCTTCACAACCGGCGGCGTCACTATGTCTGATCAAGCAATCAACCTCTCACCAGTGTTAGAAACCTTCGCCAACGATGGGATTTCAATGTCCGAGTTGGTAAAGGTTGGAAGCGAACTTGCAGAGCTCATGCTGGAGAGTATGAGTGATCTGCGTGAGCACTTGCAGACTATCGAGCCGGGACGATACACCGTCGGACAGGTGCGCAATGGCCAGGACGTCTATTCTGTCAAGGTTGCAGCTCTCGATGCGGACCTCCCCACCGCTATGCGAGGCATACGTGTCACTGACGGTAATTCGCATGAACTGCAAAGCTTCGCCCTATTCGCAGATCAGGCCGATGGTGGCACGATACCTATTGACTTTGACATCATCACGTAAATTGGGTATTAGTCGCGCAGCGGTCGTAGCAATTGAGGATGCTGTCAAGCAAGGTCGTGTTGCCAGGTCCTGTTGCAAGGTAGTGTTAAAAGACGCCTGCGAGAATGAAATATCGGTAAAAGGAGATAATAATGAAAAAAATATCAACCGTATTAATAGCATTGGCTCTAACCGCCTGTGGTCAACAATCTGACGTTACCGACGCGCCACCGTCGCCTCTGCCTGAGGCAACGTCGAGCGCGTCGACCGGCGTCGCGGATACGCCTAGCAGTCCAGCAATGGTGGAATTCGTTTGGCATAAGAAAGGTGCTGAATTTAGCGATGAAGCGTTATCGTCCCACGCCACCTATTGGGCCAACGTAGCTGCTGATGCGGGCTGGGATTTAAATATCGCTGCGATCCATACCCCACGCTTTGAAAGCGAAAACTTTGATTTTCTTTGGGTCATGGTGTGGCCCACAGTAGATGCTCGAGATGCGGCTTGGACTGATTGGGCCGAAAATCATGAAGCCGAGTGGCTTGATCTCACTAGCGCCACCTTCAGCTATTCAGCCGAAAACGCCTATGGTTTCGCGCCATCCCTCGGCCGCATGTCCACCACCCCGAATACCAGTGGAGAGAGCGTCGTAGAGTTTGTTTTCTGTACGTATAAAGAAGGGAAAGGAGAAGCCGATCGCCTCGCTTTCGAAGGGTTGCACAATGAATTCACAGATGCCTATGAAGCCGAAATGGGGGCTACCTCGTATTGGTGGACCGTGATGTCACCCCTCTTCGAGCCTGATGCCGAAAGTGACTTTGACTACATGTGGACCAACTTTTTCGCTTCTGACGAAGAGCGCGATGCGATCTATTCTGCCTACACTGAATCTGAACATTCAAATTTAGAGCAGGTCGATGCTAGCTGTGAGGACCCAGCGCTATTTGACTCAAAAGTCATCTTTGTCTCTGAAAGCTAAGCGTATAGGCGTTCTCAAAGCCCCCTAGAGGCCTCCTAATTGAAGGCCTCTAGTTGAGCCTCTAAAGGTGATGTTTGGCGTTGCCAGCGAAGCCGGCAACGATTGCGCACAAAACAGAAGGTCTGGGAATTTTCTAGGCCGTGCAGAAGTGGTGCCCGAGGCCGGACTTGAACCGGCACAGCCGCAATGGCCGGGGGATTTTAAGTCCCCTGTGTCTACCAATTTCACCACTCGGGCAGAGGCCGCGCAGAATACCATGAAGTCTGAGAGAGTAAACACTTTCGTCGCTTCTTTATCTGATCTTACTCACCCGAATACAGCTACCTGTACACAAAAGGCCATTGAATTAGCGTGAAATGAACGCGAGTCCCATGCCGGCTCGCCAACAGCGAGACCTACAAAGCCGTTACCGGCACAACACGCTACGTGAGGAGCCGATCTCACCATGAAAACCGCAGGCTTTTTTTGGCCATTAACCGCGTCTCAGTGTTAAAGTTTGACCTTTATAATGATGAAAGAGTGAGAGCATCTTGGCTACATCCCGCGGTCAGTTTGGTTCAAGAATCGGTTTTATACTGGCTGCAGCTGGCTCAGCGGTGGGCCTAGGCAACATCTGGGGTTTTCCCACACAAGCGGCTTCAAATGGTGGCGCGGCCTTTGTGCTAGTTTATTTGGTGTTGGCATTTTTACTGGCGTATCCGGTACTTATGGCCGAGCTCTTGCTCGGACGACACGCCCACGGCAACACCGTCATTGCTTTAACGCGGATCTCCGGTAGACCGCTAACAAAAGCAATCGGCGCCGCTACTGGCCTTACAGGTATCATAGTGGCCAGTCTCATCCTCAGTTTTTATGCGATTGTCGCGGGCTGGATGCTTGGCTTTACCGTCGCTTACCCACTATCAAGTCTTGGATTTGAGTCCAGCAGCACTTGGCTCACCGCTTTTACAGTTCCCAGAAACCTTACTCTGATGACCTGCTTTATGGTGATGACGATGGGCATCATCATGGGCGGTGTACACAACGGGATCGAACGCTGGTCCACGCGGCTTATGCCAGCGCTTGTTGTCACCTTAGTCGCGCTCGCTTTGTACGTTTTTACTCTTGATGGGGCGGTAGAAGGACTGAAAGTCTATTTGCTGCCCGACTTTAGTAAGGTGTTCTCCGGTGATCTTATCCTTGCGGCACTTGGCTCCGCTTTTTTCTCACTCTCACTGGGTGTAGGCACCATGTTAATTTACGGCTCTTACTTGTCCGACGATGAATACTTACCCTCCATCGGCGCACAAGTTGCGCTTATTGATATCGGGTTAGCGGTACTTGCTGGATTTTTGATCTTGCCATCAATGTACGTTGCCGCCGAACGAGGCGTTGAAATATTTGATGCATCCGGCGCACTGCTATCAGAAGACACATTAATTTTTTCCGTGCTGCCTGCACTCTTTACTTCGCTGGGCAGTATTGGCGTTATTGTTGCAACCGCTTTTTTTGGCCTCATGAGTATGGCCGCCCTCACCTCCTCTATTTCTATGCTCGAAGTACCTGTTGCATTTCTGGTCGAACGTTTCCAGTGGAGTCGGCAGAGAGCCGCGACGATTGCAGGCACGATAATTGGGCTGATCAGTGCAGTAGTTATCTTTAACTTTGAATCTCTCTTCGGACTCGTCATTGCGCTTACAACCCGCTACGGACAACCCCTTTTGGGTCTCATGTTATGCGTCTATGCAGGCTGGGTTTGGAACCGTAACTCACTGCTTCAAGAGCTTAAAAAGAACAATCCCGCAGCAGAGAAAACATGGTTCTGGCGATTGTGGCCGTTTTACGTCCGCATTGTCTGTCCGGCTATAATTGCAATTATATTTGCTCGATCACTGCTCTGAGTCGTTGCGGTTAAGCAACTTATCGAGTTGACCGCTAGCGAAAAAAACGCCGTACGCAGCACTCAACACCATGAATAGGAGCGCCACCCAGTCACCACTCTGGGTGTAAACCCAAGTACTGAACGCAAACATGCCTGCGCTTAAACCTACAGCGACAAACTTCAACATGACCTCCTTTAATCTGGGTTTGTTATTAATTGACCATCTCCTTTAAACTAGACAGTCACCTTTCGAGCACACAGTATGATCCGTTTTCTAGCCATATTTCTCGTTACGCTACTGGTGTTATTCACACTTGAAATGCTAACGCCAGTTCAGCAAAGCGTTATCCAGCCCTTTACCGGCGGTCTCGCAACCGTCTCGTCTATGCTAATCATGCCATTTGATGACAACGTTATCAGTCAGGGGCGAATCTTGCGCGACGCAATCACTGGGTTCGCAGTCTCTATCGAGTCCGGCTGCAACGGCGTCGAAGCGGCGATCGTACTCATTGCAGGGGTGCTTGCCTTCCCCGCCAATTGGCGCCAAAAAGTGGCTGCGATCGTACTCGGTTTTTCCGCAATCCAAGCGCTCAATATTGTGCGCATTGTGTCTCTATTCTATTTAGGGCAATGGAATTACGGCATTTTCGAATGGACACATTTGTACTTTTGGCCAGTCCTAATCATGATCGATGTACTCATCGTGTTCGCCGTTTACCTTCGCTGGCTCGGCAATCAAACGACGCGTGAGCAAGCAGCATAATGGGTTTTCGACAACAAATTTTAATGACCTTGGTATTGATGCCGATCACCTTTGCCCTGTGGTATGCGGCAGGTAGTTTACTCGTAGGGCCTGCGGCATGGATGGCCGGAGCCGTGCTGAGCGGCCTTTACTCCAGTCTTATCGCGAGCGCGGGGCTCAGTGACACGTTGTTCGTCGTTAGCGCCGAATTTGGTAGCCTCAATGGGACAATCGTAAGCGCACAGCAAGCCGGCAACGAACTCGTGTTCGAAATCAATACACGGCTTGTTTCCTACTCAATTCCTTTTTACGCAGCCTTGCTGTGGAGCTCTAAGCTGAGTACTGCCATGAACCGATTCGCCCTGGGCCTATTCGTTTTGTGGATTGCAATGGCGATCGGGCTTATTGTTATCGCTACGAAAGAGCTCATGCTGGCTGTTGGCACACCCTTCTTAGAAGCGACAGGGGTGCCACCAGCACCTCTCATCGCTTTGAGTTATCAGTTTAGCGTTCTAGTGGCGCCAACCTTGATGCCGGTGCTGCTCTGGCTGATACAGCTGCGAGGTACGCCTTTATGGGTCTCTCTACAATCGAGATTGACGCCTAAAACAGCGGAATAAGCCGAGTACTATTGTTTGCTCGGCTGGGCTTGCCGCCAAGGCTTACCGTCGCACGCCGCGTAATTTGTGCAGGTCGTGGTGCATCCTCTGCATGGTAATCGCTTGACGGCTGCCGCGTCAGCAGTGGGCTTTTGGTGCTTACTCATGATCCTTTTCGCTCGTTGAAAAGTGTTTGAAACTCGCCGCCTCGCTCCTCGATAACCGCTTTTAAGGCTTTCTCCATGAGATAGCGAGCTTGATTCGTGTACGTGTAAATACAGGCATGCACTGCTGCATCTTGCCAGTTCTCGACCGAACACTCGGTACCGTATTGCTCAAATTCATTCAGAGCTTTAATCAAATCGACTATGTGACGCGGGCACTCGCAGTTCAGAAGTCTCTTTAAGTCTCCTGCGGCCGCCAGCTCCTTATCATCGTAGCTTCGGGGCTTGGGCTTCACCAGCTCACCCAAATTGAACTCACCTTGTCTGGCGTCGGCTTCGACTGCCACCCGGCCCATCTCGTAGGCGAAACGGGCAGGCTCCAGAGGAAATTCCAGCGCTGAGGCACCGCGTCGGCTCAGCTCTTCCAGCCAGCGGTCATTGGCGAGCCGGTAAACCACAAGCACCTGCGGAGAACCTAAGCGCTTTGCAAGCGCTTCGACGGCGTTAATGTGAGTAGTCGATAGGGATCCACAGCCCACCACCAGCATGGCAATATCGTCATCCGCGGTGAGGGTATCGAGAACATCCGTGAGCGACTGCCGTACTAGCAGAGCGCTTACACTGGCAATGCACCCTTGATGCTCATCAAGCCAGCCACACAATTCAGCACCAATAAACAATACTTTAGGTTTGGAAGGCGGCAACTGCTTTGCGAGATGCTTCCCACGCCCATTGATCAGGAGCTCAAGAGTCTTCCTCTCGGCACGGGCAATTTCACCAATTCGAGCACCGTCGTGCACAAGCGCGGCAATAAGCTGTAAATGTTCAAGGTCTGACTGCGTATATTGTCGTCGGCCCGAAGGAGACTTGTAACTGGCACCTAACCCGTAGCGTCGCTCCCAAACACGCAGGGTATCGGGCTTAAGGCTTGTAAGCCGAGCAACGGTACCAATGCCGTACAACGGGCGTGGCTCAAACAATGCGGTATTCTTGGCCGGTGCATTCATAGTGTTGCCTTTAATTCTTGTCAGTGATTTGTCCATAGTTACGTGGGCAAAAAGAAATCAGATCTGTCTTATTGATGCCTTTGTCCAGTATTTGTTCATCACATACCTGAACAAAGAGCAAAAAAACTAATCCCTTAATGAACCTTTCGACGTAGGTATGTAGACATCTACCCCGGAGTGCCTATCGAATGGAAACGCTGGATCAGAACGACGACAAAGATCTCGAACTCATGTTCGCTGAAGCTCGACGTTATCCTTTGTTAACGGCTGAGCAAGAACGGGAGATAGATGGCCGGAAATGGACGTCTGTGCGGAGCTTACACACGCTGTTTGCCAGTGACGTCGAGCTCTCCGCGTACTGCAGAGAATTCTTTACACAATGCCAAAGCAACCCACCCGAAATCGGTCGCTTCGCGAATCGAGAGCAACATTTCGTCCTTCGGCGCGAGCTTGCTGCCTATTTTATTGACGGCGACTACAGTTTGCAGACAAAAGAAGCAGTGCGCGCACTCGGGCTAAAGACGGCAAAAACTCGCATTGCGCGCATGAGTGATCTCAGTGTTCCCGCAAGCCTCTCGGTGGGTATGGCCGTGGCTATGTTACGTCGTGCTGGCGGTCAGTTTCCAGATAGCGTCGCCGACGCGATAGCAACATGGGAACGCCAATGGCAGCCTTCTTTCAGTGGCTTAGCACTTGAACGAGAGACCCTAACGGAGCTTCGTCGGCAGCTTAACGCGTACACACGAGCGAGAGATGCGCTCGTTATGCACAACCTTCGCTTAGTGTATTCCATCGCGTCGCGTTATAAAGGAAGGGGCGTATCCTATCTTGATCTAGTGCAAGAAGGCACTCTTGGTCTCATTCGCGCCGCGGAAAAATTTGAGTTTGAGAAAGGATTTCGCTTTAGCACCTATTGTTTTAACTGGATCACCCAGGCCGTCCGTCGATATGTTGGCGACGTGGGTTCGTTAGTTCGTTTTCCGACCCATGTACAAGAACAAATGGGTAAACTTTACCGTGAGCGCGCAATAGAACATGCTCGAACCGGCATGGAACCCGACGATGAAACGTTAGCGAAAAAAGCAGGTATGGATTTAGAAAAAACCCGCCAGCTGCTCCAACTTCGTAATCTCGGTATATCTCTAGATGCGCCCCGTTTTGACGACGATGAGGGCGCAATGATCGATACGATCGTAGGCACGCCCTATGGCGGAACCGAGGACACCGCGGAGCAGGCTTCTTTGCACCGTTTTCTCGACGATGCGGTCAAGCAGCTTGAAGATTCAGAACGACGCGTGATCGTTTATCGATGGGGGCTGCACGCTGGCCCAGCGCTCTCTCGAGCAGAAATCGCCGACAGTATGGGCGTGAGCAGAGAGTGGGTTCGACAGCTGGAACGTTCGGCGCTGCGAAAGCTGAAAAATCAGCAGCTTGTGCAAGACGCCTACGAGGATTACCGTGATGAGTACTCAAACGCTGGCGGCTACTAAGCCGCTCTGAGCTCAGGCCGCCGCCGCTTGTTATCTTGATACGATGTCGGTCAGAGCGCTTTCGAGACTGGGGAACTTGAAGTCGTAACCCACTGCACTAAGAGCCTGTGGGTCTACGTATTGACCCTGCAACAGAAGTTCCTCGGCCATCTCACCGAGGAGCAGCCGAAGAACTGCTCCCGGCACACCTAATTTAAAGACCACGGGCTTTTGCCTCGCTAGCGTGTCACAGAACTCACGGTGCGTAACTGGATTTGGCGCGACCGCGTTTAGCACACCAGACACGGCTTTATTATCGAGGGCCATCAAAATAATGCCCACGACATCCGCACGGTGAATCCAGCTCAACCACTGATCACCGCGGCCTACCCAGCTGCCCACACCCAACCGAAACGACCGCATCATCTCCTGCAACGCGCCGCCGTCTCGGTCAAAAACCACCCCCAAACGCAGTAGGACCAAGCGCGTGGACTCAGATTCGACAACGTGGGCGGCCGACTCCCATGCTTGACAAAGCGTAGCCGCGAAGCCGGCTCCACCTGGAAAATCTTCAGTAAAGCGCTGCTCTAAGCTACAGCCATAAAAACCAATCGCACTGCCGCTGATCAACACTTTCGGTATCTGAGCTTGGCGACCCAGCCACTGCACCAAGCGCTCAGTAAAATTAACGCGACTCTCGACCATTTCAGCTTTGTAGCTTGCACTCCAACGTTTCGCGGCGAGAGACGCACCTGCTAAGTTAATAACAGCGTCGACAGGCTGATCGACATGATCTAATTCATTAACGTAACAGAGATTTTTCTGATTACTGCGGGTCTGTCGCGTCAATACCGTTACCGAGTCACCGCGAGATAATAATTGAGGGATGAGTGCCGAGCCGATAAACCCCGTTCCACCCGTAATCAAGACATGCATTGCGCCCACTCCATAAATGATAAGAAATATAGCGACCTAGGCAACCGCTACCACCTTTCATACGTATCAAGTGCATGTCTAGACCGACCTCCCCTCTATTAACACTTCTTAATCACCACGATCGCTGGGTAGTCCTCACTGGCGCTGGCATTAGTGCGCGCTCTGGCATCCCGACTTACCGAGATGCGAAAGGAACGTGGTTGCGAACTGAGCCGATTCAGCATGGAGAGTTCCTCCAACAGGAAGCTAAGCGACAGCGGTATTGGGGGCGCTCGTTGATCGGATGGCCCGGCGTTCGAGACGCTCAACCTAATGATATTCATCACGCACTCGCAGATCTGGAGCAACAAGGGTTAATCGATCTTATAATCACGCAAAATGTCGATCGCCTACACCAACGAGCAGGTAGCAATAAGGTCATTGACCTGCATGGTCGCCTTGATCGTGTGCTATGCCGTGACTGTGGGGCTGGTTACGAAAGAGAAGAGATCCAACAGCATCTTCAGCGACTTAACCCGCACTATGCGGGCTTCACCGCGCAGGCGCGACCCGACGGCGATGCTGACCTCGATGACCATCAAGTGGCCAGCGTCAAGGTCGCCGACTGCCTTGCCTGTGGCGGCGTGCTGATGCCCGACGTAGTTTTTTTTGGGGGGTCCGTACCTCGTGAACGCGTCGAGTCTTGCAAACGCGCTCTTCGTTCATCTGAAGCCTTGCTCGTGCTCGGCAGTTCGCTGCAAGTGTATTCGGGCTACCGGTTTTGCAAGGAAGCCAAGCAACTTGGCATTCCACTCTACATCGTCAATGAGGGCGTTACGCGCGCAGATGATTTAGCCGATCTAAAAATTGAACACGATGCCATGGAAATATTCTTAGCAGCAGCCCATGATTACGCCCAAGCCGTAACAGGAATTAATGTGTGAGCGACACTGTCATCTATTGGTTTAGGCACGACTTACGATTAAGCGATCTGCCCGGCTTACAGGCAGCCAGCCTCACCGGCAATGTCATTCCTGTCTTCATTCACGATGAGAAGCTTGGTGACGACTGGGCGATAGGCGGAGCCAGTCGCTGGTGGCTGCATCACAGTTTAGCAAGCCTTGCAGGAACTATCGAAGCCATGGGTGGCAAGCTCATACTGAGACGGGGCGATACGAGCAGCGAGTTAAACAAACTGCTCACTGAGACTGGAGCGAGCCATGTGTTTGCCAGTAGGCAATACCAGCCTTGGTCAGATGAGCTCGAAAGAAACGTGCACGATATGGCATCGGAGCACGGTGCGCAGTTTAAGCGGTACCCGGGCACATTACTGTTTGAGCCGGGCTCTGTCGCTACTGGCGCAGGAACGCCATTTAAAGTGTTTACACCGTTTTGGCGGGCGTGCTTACGATCACCACAACCTGAGGCACCTAAACCGATACCGACAATTAGTTTCCCAGAGGTCTGGCCGCTATCTGACGCGCTAGATACTTGGAACCTACTACCGACCTCCCCCAATTGGGCTGAGAGCTGGGCTTCGCTTTGGCGGCCAGGCGAAGCACATGCTAAAAACGTATTGACTGAGTTCCTAGACGACAAAGTGCAAAATTATGGCGACGGTCGAGATATCCCCAGTAAACCGTTCACCTCGAAATTGTCTCCCTACTTAAAGTTTGGCGAAATTTCACCGAGGCAAATTTGGTGGGCCGCGCAGCGCTGCAAAGACCAAGAACCAGGTAGAGCGTCAGCTGTTGATAAATTCTTGAGCGAAATTGGCTGGCGTGAGTTCTGTAATCACTTGGTCGTGCAGTTTCCGGCTATGCCCGACAAAGCATTCAACGCGAAGTTCGATCACTTTCCTTGGCGTGGCGCTAACCCGTCGCTCAGCGCGTGGCAACGAGGCAATACGGGGTATCCCATTGTCGATGCAGGAATGCGCGAACTTTGGCAAACCGGGTTCATGCATAACCGTGTGAGAATGGTTGTTGCATCATTTCTTACCAAGCACCTGCTCATCGATTGGCGACTGGGTGAGAGATGGTTTTGGGACACGTTACTCGATGCTGACCTCGCGTCGAATGCGTGTAGCTGGCAATGGGTGGCAGGATCTGGCGCAGACGCCTCTCCTTACTTCCGCATCTTCAATCCGGTAGCGCAAGGCGAAAAGTTCGACAAGTCGGGCATCTATACGCGCCGGTGGGTTCCGGAATTAAAGGATATACCCGACAAATTTCTTCACAAGCCGTGGGAGGCGCCGCCTCTTACACTTGAGACCGCAGGGATAAAACTTGGTCACACCTACCCCAGCCCCATCGTCGATCATAAAGAAGCACGCGAAGCGGCCCTGAGCGCCTATGCAACGCTCAAAGCGTTGAGCAGCGAGCCCGGCGTAGGTCAATGAACCGCTAACCTCGTACTTTATTGTGTATGACACAGTGAATTGGAGCGGAACACACGACGGATTGCGGACCCTGTTGTTTTCCAAATAAATTGAAATATTGATACAAACGACTGATAACTGGCTCTTTGGAAATGGTAAGGTAATCTGGTTGGCTAAACTTTAACTGCAGCGATTCGGAACCCATTCATGAGTATCAAAACAGGCTTGGTGCTGTCGGGAGGTGGTGCAAGAGCTGCCTATCAGGTGGGGGTAATCCAAGCACTCGCTGAAATTCTTCCCGAGGGTACTCGCCAACCATTTCCTATTATTACGGGCACTTCTGCCGGCGCGATCAATGCACTAGGCCTTGCAGGACGACCCGGGACGCTCCGTTATAGAGCGCGGGTCTTAGCCAATCTATGGTCATCATTAGAAAGCGAATCCATTTACCGGACAGATAGTCTCGCGGTAGCAAGAAATGCGTTCGATATTTTTTGGTCGCTTATCCGCCCCGGACATTCACGGCAACGTGCGCTCGCTCTTCTGGACAACAGTCCACTACGTGAACTCCTTGAAGAAGCAGTGCATTTCACTCACATAGAACGCGCCGTTGCGTCGGGTGAAATCGAAGCCATCGGTTTGACGGCAATGAACTACTCTAACGGCAATTCCACGACATTCTTTCAAGGCCAAGCTCACGTTCAGGCATGGACCCGTGCCCGACGATTAGGTATTCCCTGTGAGCTCGGCGTGGAACATCTCTTGGCCTCGTCTGCGCTCCCCACCCTATTCCCCGCCACACGCATTGACGATCATTTTTACGGAGACGGTGCGTTGCGCCAATCACGTCCCTTGAGCGCAGCTATACATCTAGGCGCTGACCGATTATTTATTATTGGTGTTAGCGAGAATTTAGGAAAACGTAATATCGAAGATAAGAACGATGAAGTTGTTCCGCCGACTATTTCGCAGGTCCTGGGTCAAATGCTTAATGGTGTGTTTTTGGATTCTGTGGAGGCTGACTTAGAAACGTTACACCGCGTAAATGCCTTAGTAGCTAATCGTTCGAATCGGCAGCTCGACAAAGCAGGTGTCGCTGACATACGCCTCATCGATACTTTGACGATTTCGCCGTCCAAATCTCTGGCCAGCATTGCGAGGGAGTACATCGACGAATTACCCTCGTCTACACGGCGATTTTTAACCTATACCGGCTCGATTAGAGGGTCGGGGTCGGGAGGAGCGCTCAGTTACATTCTATTCGAACCCGGCTACTGCCAGCGATTACTTGAATTAGGCTATGACGACGCCATCGCCAAAACCGAGCAAATATTGGAGTTCTTTGATCTATCGGGTGCGCGAACCGGCCGGCGCATTCACCCGCGGCTTGAAACGAAGGGACCCATCGTCCACAAACCTCTCAATCAAATGCAAAAAACGTGGTACCGACTGATTGGCAAACCCACAAGAAGGCTATAACGTATCGGCCTGGCGATTAACCAAGGGATTACCCATGTTAAAGTTACTAACTGCAGCCCCGTGGCTGCTGCTATCAGTAAGCGTGTTATCTGAACCGTTCCCATCGACATACTCTCCTCTGCCCAGTA
>ERZ887849.2756-NODE-2756-length-14057-cov-6.292601_pt1 | contig 14057 bp, 14 predicted proteins | sample MGYA00521267_ERZ887849 | MGnify/ENA primary metagenome ERZ887849 (study PRJEB32303, sample SAMEA104408601) | aquatic metagenome | biome: Brackish water; feature: Pelagic; material: water | place: Baltic Sea | collected 2014-06-06T16:11:00 | depth 2,863 m ... | reverse complement strand
CACCGACACGTCCATCCGGTCGGCGAGTTTGCGGGCGGCATCGAGGGCTGCGTCATCTTTGCCCAGCACCAACACGATGCCGGTTGAAATCATGCTGACCGACGACGCATCGGGCATATCAAGCGCGCCCTCGTTCAACAGCGCGGCCATCTTGGCAATGACGTTTTTGTCAGGATTTTTGGCAGCCTCGGACCAGCCCGCGCGCTCGCGAATATTCACGAACGCGGCTTCCGGCGCGGCGGCACCCATGTCCTCCAGGGCGTCCAAAAACAGCGGTGCTTCCTGCGTGCAGGCGACCAACAGCTTGTCGGCCTTGCCGGCTTCATCGGTGAAACGATCCAACTCGACCCGGCACAGGTGGCGGGCGACTTTTAAGGCGCCGTCGCCGCCGGCAGCTTTGGCCAGCGCGTCAGCGTCGATGCTCATGGTGTCCTCGCACGAACAGACGAGGACCTCCTTACCGTGGAGTTTCATATTTCGTGTCTTCTCCCAATGGTCACACCGGATACCCGGTGTTCACGTTCGAGGCCCTGTTGCTTTTTGATATGGAGCGCCCGACGGGGCATTGATACCCAATATTGGCTGGAAATAAAGTCCCACGATGTGTACGGGTTTATGATGAAAGATTTAATGACCACCAAAGAGGTCGCGGTGTATCTCCGCCTGAAAGAGCGCAAGGTCTATGAACTTGTCGCGGCCGAGGAGATTCCGTGCACCCGCGTGACCGGCAAGTGGTTGTTTCCAAAGCATTTGATCGATCTTTGGCTGGCGCGCTCGTCGACGTTCCCGGATATCGAGGCAACCCACGCCACCCCCCCGCCGCCGGTCATCGTCGGCTCTCACGATCCGCTGTTGGAGTGGGCGGTGCGCCAGGCTGAGTGTAATCTGGCGTTGATGCCGGGCGGCAGCCTGGATGGGCTAGAGCGGTTTTCCCGGGGCGAAGCGGTGGCCGCGGGCATGCACATCGTCGATCTGGTGGATGGCGGCTACAACGTCTCGCACGTGATCGAGTCGACCGCCGGTATGGACGCGGTGCTGATCGAGTGGGCGTGGCGCGAACAGGGGTTGATCGTCGGCAAAGGCAATCCGATGCACATCACATCTTTGGCCGACGCCGTCGCGGGCCGCGCCCGATTCGTGGTCCGCGAGCCGCAGGCCGGCAGCCGCGTGCTGTTCCAGCACCTGGTGTCCGAAGCCGGGATCGAGATGAAAGATATCGATATCCTGGCTGATGAAGCGCGCTCGGAATCCGAACTTGCGCTGGCGGTTCTGGAATTTCGCGCCGAGACCGGTTTGGGCGTGCGCGCCGCCGCTCAGCAAGCGGGTCTCGATTTCATTCCGCTGCACCGCGAGCGTTACGACCTTTTGGTGCGCCGCCGTGATTTCTTTCAGCCGCCGATGCAGGCTTTATTGACGTTCGCGCGCAGCGACGCATTTAAAGCGCGGGCAACGGCGCTCAGCGGCTATGACATTTCCGGCCTCGGCACCGTGCATTTCAATGCACCTTGACGTGCTGTCCCCCGCGCGGCATGAAAAGACATCATGACAGATACAAAAATCACTGCCGAAGACTTCCTCGCCGCCGCCGCCCGCGGTGACGTGGAGACGGTGCAAGCTGGCCTCAAGGCAGGCCTCAGCGCCGATAGCGCCGATGCCTATGGCAACACCGCCCTGATGATGGCATCCGCCCGTGGCCAACGCGACGTGGTGCAGGCGTTGATCGATGCCGGCGCCAATGCCGGCCACAAAAACAAATACGGCCTCGGCCCGCGGCAATGGGCCGAATGGGCTGAAAACCAAGGCCCGATCCGCCAGCTTTTGGGCTAGGGTTGTCGCTTTAAGATCCCGGATTTGACCTTCAGTCATTCCGGCAAACCACCCAGTTTTCTTCTCCGTCACCTCCGCGCAAGCGGGGGTCCATGGCGGACATGGATTCCCGCCGACGCGGGAATGACGGAACATTGGGATCGTCTCAGAATTCTTTCTCGGGCTTCCCGAACAACAGGCGGCTGATCAAGCTCATCGCAGAGACGATGAACAAAATTCGGACGATGTGGTGGGTCGACACGAAGGCGGTGTCGATGTGCATGGCCAGGCTGATCAAGGTCATCTCGGCAAGACCGCCCGGCGCGAAGGCGATCCACAAGGCATTATAGTCCAAGTTGGTAATCGCATGCAGCGCGGATGCCGCACCTAACGCCATGCCCAATGTAATCGCCGCCCCGATGATGCCGATGCCGACCGGATTAATCAGCTGACGATGGCTGACGCCGACGAAACGGCAACCAACCGTGGTGCCGATCACGATCTGCGCCAAGTTCACCAATTCGCCCGGCGGCTGCGCTTTGGTGAAGCCAAAAAAGTGCACGCAGGCACTGACCACCATCGGCCCCAAAATGGCGGCGGCGGGCACCTTAATGGCGCGGGCCCCGGCATAGCCGACAATCGCACACGTGACCAAGATCGCGCCATCCATCAGACCCAAATCCCCGACCGAGCCCATGGGCGATACGGCGGGCGGGGTATAGCCTTCGAAGACACGGAAATAAATCGGGATCAGCATCACCGTGAACATGACACGGGTTGCGTGGATCAACGAGATCGAGCGCACATCGGCGCCATAGGCCTCGGCGATCAAGACCATCTCGCCGAAACCACCGGGCGTTGCTGACAAGATCGCTTCGCGCCGCGGCATACCGGCGAAGCGCTGAAATCCCCACGCCAGAAGACACGTCACCAACACCACGAACACCAGCAACACCGCAATCGACAACAGCCAACTGGACAGGTGATTGGCGATATCGGGCGTAAACGCGCTGCCCAGCATAACGCCCAGCACGGTGATCATCACCGCCCGGCCCTTCCCCGGCCCTTGCAGCCGCACACCGGTGATCGCAGCACCGGCGGTAAAGATCATCGCGCCGATCATCCACGCCAGCGGGATGCCGAGCTGAGAAAATACCCAGCCGCCGAAGCAGCCCCACAACATGGTGCCGGCAACCCAAGGCGCGCGCTTTTTCCAGTTTCGCGTGTCCGGTTTATCCGGTCGCGTTTCTGCGTCTTCGTATCTGCTCACGCGCTGAATTGTTCCTTCAGGGCTCGTTCTTCGAGATTATGCTCGGGATCGAATAAAAGCTGCGCCACATGTTGGCGATCTTGGGTGACCGTCACGCTGACGACGTTCCGCACTTCGTTAAAGTCAGCGGTTGCACTGACGGTGCGGTCCGTCGGCTCGATCACCTCGAAGGTGATTTTTGCTTTCGACGGCAGCAGAGCGCCGCGCCAGCGTCTGGGCCGAAACGCACTGATCGGGGTCAACGCCAAAAGCTCGGTGCCGATGGGAATGATCGGACCACTTGCGGATAGGTTATACGCCGTGCTGCCGGCGGACGTTGCGACCAACACGCCGTCGCAGCTCATCTCATCAATACGAGGAATGTCGTCAACGATGATCCGAATCTTCGCCGCTTGGCGGGTTTCGCGCAACAACGATACCTCGTTGATCGCCAACTCCGTATGTTGACGGCCATCGATATCGATCGCGGTCATTTTCAGCGGGTGCAGTTCGATCAACTGCGCACGGTTGAGCCGCGCCTTGAGGTCGTCCTCGTCGAACGCGTTCATCATGAAACCAACCGAACCCCGATTCATGCCGTAGATCGGCACATCCAGATCGAGCGTGTCATGGATCGTGTGCAGCATCATCCCATCACCGCCCAGCGCGACGATCACGTCGGCATCCTTGGGCGCGGTGTCGCCGTATTGCCGAACCAGCGACGCCTTGGCGTTCTCGGCTTCCGGCGTGGGTGCGGCGAGAAATGAGATCGCCTTAAAAGTCATGGAATTGTTCCCCTTGTGATGAGCAGACTACCCGCTCGGCCCGATCATTCAAAGAGGATATGCGCGAAGGTGTTGTGCCTCGATTTCCGCGTCCGCAGGCAGTCATTGTTGCGGCATCAGCGCGCGACGCTCGACGAACCGAAAGCTGACGGCATCGGTGCCCTGCAACACAATCAACTCAATCGCCGCCACAAGGGTTTCGGTGAGCGCGGTTTCCAAGTCGATCAACGCATAGCCTTCAACACGCGCCCGCATCGGCGGCGCCATCTCGGCACGGTCCAGCCTGAGCGCTAAAAAGCGTCGGTTGTCGATCTCGGCGACACCCGCCACGGTGCCTTCGATGCGCAGCGGCACCGGACCTGCGTCACGAAACAGATCGCCGAGGTCGCGGCGCAACACCGTCAACCGCATGCCGCTGGATAGTCCCGCCTGCGGCATTTCACTGATCAGGCCCAACAATGGTTGCAGCGCTTCCAGCAGCTCGGCACGGGCTTCTTTTTCGCGCCATGCCTGTGCAGGCCCAGCGCTGTCATCCGGCCCGATACGTCCGGATGCGCGTTGAAACGGCGGGATCTCGCCGGTATCGATCAAGCCGCGTCCAAGCACCCCGAATTGCACCCGGTGCGCGCGGGTATCCAAGGACGGCATGTTGAGCTCGATGCGACGGAACCGCCCCAAGGGTGTGAGCTGCGCCGTGATGGTGCCGGCATCGCCTTGCGTCGTTACCTTCGGCCCCAAGGTAAATATGGTTGCGGCGCGGGTCAGCATCGCCACGGGCCCTTCTTCGCCGGGCGCAATCTCGATCTTGCCGGTGGCCCGCATGTTGTAGAGCCCGGGTGCCTTTTCCGGCCCCCACGTGATGTCAGTGATAAAATCCCGTGCCGTTGCTTTGCCATACGAGAGCATCGCATTGACCGGCGCTTTCAAGGGCTCGATCCGATCCGGAAACGGCAGCAAGATCACCTCATCGCTAGCGGCGGTTGCTTGCGCCAACGCGAGCGGGCTTTGCAACACCAAGGCGCCGAGCAACACGGCGGACATCGTTCCGATCAGCTTCATCACAGGATCACCACATTTCGCACCACAATCGCAATGCCGACGACCAAGATGGCAAAAAAGAACACGCGGCGAAACCGGTCTTCGGACATCTTTGCCCGTAATCGTTGGCCGAGTGCCATCCCGATCAACGCCGGCACGACGCCGAACATCGACTGCCCGCCGAGATCGACACTCAACAAGCCGTGCCCGCCCAGCATCAAGCCGAGCGCTAACGTCGACAACGTGAATAAAATACCCATCGCCTGCACCAACTGATGGCGGTCCAACCCAAGGGCTTGCAGATACATCACGCCGGGCACCACGAACGAGCCGGTCATGCCGCCGATCGCCCCGTTGATGCCGGCGGCGGCCACACCCAACGACGTCACATGTTGGGATGGCATGTGTAGGCGCACGCCGCGCAAACTGATCACGGCGTAAATCACCAGAACGACGCCCAGCAACGCCGTAAGCAGATGCGCATCGACCCGCACCAACACCTCGCCCCCGAGCCATACGCTGACGGTGGCGACGATAAAAAACAGCCACAGGCGGGAGACCAGATCGCGGAGATGCCCACCGACCACCCCTTGCCAAAAGTTGGTGACAAATGAGGGCACCAGCATCAACGCCATCGCCCCCGGCAGGTCGGTCACGAGAACCAACAAACCCAGGCTGACCGTCGGCAGCCCCAGCCCAATGACGCCTTTGACCGTGCCAGCCAACAAAAACACGCCCGCGATGATGATGAGCAACACTGGATCAAACATCCCGCAGTGTTTCCGCCCACGGCGCCACGGTCAATGTCATACAGGGTTGAGCCCCCTCACCTAACCTCTCCCCCATACTGGGGGAGAGGGACAACGTTAGAAATCAATCCGGCGGCCTTGTTCGGCTGACCGATAAACCGCGTCGACGATGCGTAAATTTTTCAAATATTGGTCGGCGGTGTTCATAGGGGTTCGGCCTTCGCTGAGCGCGGCAAGCACACCGGCGCACAGTAGATACACGCAGTCGCCCCCGTAGCCGGTGTTTTGCCATTCGTAAGACAAAGGTGTCTCGGTATTTTCGCCATGCGGACGAAGATACAAGGCGCCGTCACCGTCGAGGCGCACCACCGCGTCGGCACCTTCGAGCCACATCTCACCCATGGTCAAACGACGGTTTTCGGCGGCGTGATCGACCAGCCGATTACCGTCGATGAGCGCACGCACTCCGCCTTCAAAACCAAGCACCACCAACCCCGCGTCTTCGCCTTTGATCGCCGGGTTGAGACGGCGAAGGTCCGCAAACACATATGTCGGCTCGCCCAGCAAATAGCGGAACACGTCGATGATGTGCACCAAGGTTTCGTGCACCAAAAAGCGCGGCATATCTTGGAAATACGGCTGACGCGCAAGGTACGCGTCCGGCCCCTGCCCGTCCCCCGGACGCAGCCGGAAGGTGCCCTGATACACCGCGCCGAGGGCGCCGGTATCCAGCGCATGTTTGATTTCGCTGTACCACGGCATGTAGCGGAAATTTTCGTGCACGATCAGCGGTACGCCGGTCTGGGCGGCCAAAGCGGCGGCCTCGGTCGCACCAACAAGGCCACCGCAGAACGGCTTTTGGCAGATCACCGGAATCCCGGCGGCCAAAGCGATACGTATAAAATCCAAATGCGTCGACGGCGGCGTGACGATGTCGATCAGGTCGGGCCTGGTCGCGGCAACCATCGCTACAAAGTCATCAAACACTTGGCAGCCGGGAAACTGCGCCGCGACTGAAGCGGCAGACGGGGCATCCAGCGAACAAATGCCGACGACCTCAACATCCAGTCTAGCCCATGCGTCGAAATGAAACTGACTGAAGAAACCGGTGCCCGCGACGGCAATCCGCATCGTCATGTCTGCCCCAAGCTGCGCAGTTGTTTCGATTGCAGCCGCCCCAACACAAGCTGACCGATGATCGCACCCAGCAGCGCCATGAGCATATCCGCCTGGGTATCCCATGGGTCCCCTTGGGTTCCCAAAAACGCCGTCGCATTTTCATCCAATATGATCGCCGTCCACCATTCGATCATCTCGTAGAACGCGCTGAACGCGAGCGGCATGCAAACCGCAATAGCAAACACCAGTTTACCCGGCTTGAGGGGCGTACAGCGCAACAGCACTTCGCGGGTCAGCAACGCCGGGCCGAATCCCTGCGCCACATGGCCGATCCGATCGTAATGATTACGGGAAAAATCGAACGCGTCTTGCAGCCAAAATCCGATCGGCACTTCGGCATAGGTATAATGCCCGCCGATGATCAAAATCAGCCCATGGACAAATGCCGTCCATAGCAAGACACGGGTCAGGGTAAAGCGCGTGCGGGTGACCCACATCAACGGCGCGGCAATCAACACCGGCAGCACTTCGAAAAACCACGTCAACGCATCGGTGGGCGCAACGGCGGACAGCCCCAAGGCCAGCCCCCACATCACCATCACCGCCCCGAGTTCGCGCGTCGTCGACATGAGGGGAGTATAGGGGGCCGTTCTGGAATTAATCCAACGGAAAGAAAGGCCGCGTCACCCCCGCGCAGGCGGGGGTGACGGATATTGTCCCGGTCAGCGCCGTGCAACCGGAATATCGAACAGCTCGCGTGCGGCCTCGTGGTTGGCGGCGGACCGGGTGATGCCGATGTCGCGGAGCCGCTCGTCGCTCAAACCGGCCAACTGATTGCGCTCGCGGCGAATCCGCAGCGCCAACAGAACAAACCGGGCCAATGGGCCGAAAACGGCGCCGAGGCCAACGGCATGGATGGAACGCTCAAGGGGGTGAACTAACTCGGTCATGTCGATCTCCAATACAAAAAGGGTGTGGTCAAAGAGCACGAACAATCGACCTACCGACACCCGAAAGCCGGGTTTTTGCGGGGACGACGGTTCGTCGTTGCAAACACCCTCGCAAATACACTTGCATTAGAAAATCGAATTAGTATTATGTCTGTCATTATGAATGCTAATTCAAAGAATGAACGACCTGCCTTGCCGCTCCGCAACATCGACGTCGCGGTGGCGCGTGCTTTTGTGGCGACCGCCGAGACCGGCAGCATGACCGGCGCGGGGCGATTGCTGAACCTAACGCAGGGAGCAATCAGTCAGCAGATCAAGCGGCTTGAAGAACTGCTCGACAAAAACCTGTTCGAGCGCGATCACCGACATTTGACACTGACGGTCGAGGGCGAGCGATTGTTGCTGCACGCGCGCCGGCTGATTTCCTTGAACGATGAAATTTGGGGCCTGATGAGTGCGCCCGAAGTCGAGGGCACGGTGCGCCTTGGCGTGCCGCGCGATATCATTCGTCCGTTCATGCCACCGATCCTGCGCGGCTTTAACGATGCTTGGCCGCGGGTTCAAATTGATCTGGTGTGTATGTCGTCGCCGAAACTCAAAAAAGCATTGGGCGAAGGCGAGATTGATTTGGCGCTGACCACGGAAACCGAAACCCCTGCGGGCGCCGAGCGCTTGGTCGCTGAGGATTTGGTGTGGATTGGCGGGCGCGGCGGACGCGCCGTTACCGAAACCCCCCTGCCGGTTGCCATCAACGATGCCACCTGCACCTTTCGCGCTGCCATGGTCGAAGCGTTGGAGCGCGACGGTCGCGACTGGCGCATGGTCGGCCCGCTCGGCAACAACGACGCCTTGCTGGCGACGCTGGAAGCCGACCTGGCGGTGACGTCGTTGCTACGCTCGACCGTGCCGGCACATATTGAAATCCTCGGCGCCGAATGTGGCCTGCCGGCGCTGCGTCCGTTCAACGTCAATTTGTATATGCGCACCAGCAACAACAATACGGTTCAACAAGAACTCGCCGACTACATCCGCGATCAGTTTCAGCGCCGCTTTGCCGCACAACCGGTGCGGCGCGCCGGCTGACGCCCGATGGCCGCGCTGACAACCCGCACCCTGACGCCGACAAACGGGCTAGAAGATGCACTCGGTGCCATCGCCGATCTCCGCATCACCGTATTTCGTGACTGGCCGTACCTGTATGACGGCAACCTTGAAAACGAGCGCGCCTATTTAGCGCACTTCGCCGAATCCCCAGGCGCGGTCTGCATTGCCGCTTATGACGGCGACAAGATCGTCGGGGCTGCAACCGGATTGCCCTTAGACCAAGCGCACGGCGAATTCAGAGCGCCGCTGGTCGACGCCGGCATGGAAATCACGCGGATATTCTATTGCGCCGAATCTGTGCTGCTGCCGGCGTACCGGGGGCGTGGCTTGTATCGCACGTTCTTTGACGGCCGCGAAGATCACGCACGCCGCCTCGGCGGCTACACACATGCCATATTTTGTGGCGTACAGCGGCCGGACGATCACCCCCGCAAGCCGATGGACTATCAACCGCTCGACACGGTTTGGCAGCACTTTGGCTATCGTCCCCGAGGGGACCTGATCTGCCATTTTTCCTGGCTCGACGTCGGCGAAGATACCGAGACCGAAAAGACGATGATGTTTTGGGAAAAGCGGCTTTAGGGATTCACAGAGTGCAAAGACCCATCCGCCATTGAACCCCCCGCGCAGGCGGGCTATCACCTAGGCCCGCAAATCGGAGCTGCATCATGAGCGTCATCCAGAACCCGTCCTTACCAAAAGACAAAATCAAAATCCTGCTGCTTGAAGGCATCAGCGACAGCGCCGTCAAGTCGCTGGCCGATGCCGGTTATGAAAATATCGAGCGGCTGACCGGCGCGCTGGACGGAGCGGCGCTGACAGAAAAGCTCGACGATGTGCGGATCCTCGGCATTCGATCGCGGACCCAGGTCACGGCCGACATCTTAAACGCAACGACGCGCCTGATCGCCGTCGGCTGTTTCTCGGTGGGCACCAATCAGATTGATTTGAAGGCCGCACAGCGACGCGGTGTGCCGGTCTTCAACGCACCGTTTTCCAACACCCGCTCGGTCGCCGAATTGACGATTGCCGAGGTGGTGATGCTGTTCCGCCGCACGTTCCCGCGCTCGGTCGCCGCGCATACCGGCGGCTGGGAAAAGTCGGCGATCAAAAGCCGCGAAGTGCGCGGCAAGACGCTCGGCATCGTCGGCTACGGCAACATCGGCACGCAGTTGGCGACGCTCGCCGAAGCGATGGGCATGCGGGTAATTTACTTTGACCACACCGACAAGCTGCGCCACGGCAATGTCGAACCGGTGGCGACGTTGAACGACCTGTTGAGCGAAGCCGATGTGGTGTCGCTGCACGTGCCGGAAACCGATGCAACACAGAACATGATCGGCGCGGCCCAGATCGCAATGATGAAGCCCGGCGCCTTTTTGATCAACAACGCGCGCGGCACCGTGGTCGATCTGGACGCACTCGCCGTCGCGCTCAGAGACGGCAAGCTCGGCGGCGCAGCGGTCGATGTGTTCCCGGTCGAGCCCGGCTCCAACAAAGAATCCTTCGCGTCGCCGCTGCAGGGTTTGGACAACGTGATTCTGACGCCCCACGTCGGCGGCTCCACCGAAGAAGCGCAAGAGCGCATCGGCGAAGAAGTCGCGCGCAAACTCGCCGACTATTCGGATATCGGCAACACCATCGGCGCGGTGAACTTTCCGCAGGTGCTGCTGCCGCCGCGCCCCGCCGGCACGCGGTTCTTGCAGGTGCAAAAAAACCTGCCGGGCGAGTTGGGCCGGCTGAACGAAGTGTTCTTCCGCCACGGCGTCAACATTGCCGGTCAGTACTATCAGACCGAGGGCGACATCGGTTACGTGGTCTTGGACGCAGACGGTGCGATTGCCGAAGCCGACGATATTTTGGTCGACATCCGCGCCCTCGACGGGACAATTCGCGCACGCTTGGTGCATCGGATCGAGTAAGGGTTAGCGCTCTCCTCTCAACGATTTTATCGTTCTACCGTCACCCCCGCCTTCGCGGGGGTGACGGGCGAAGAGGCAGCAGTCGCCGTTTTAAGAATGCACCACGCCTAAGCGCTATCCTTATCTTTCTCCGCCGCATCGGACTCAGCGGCCACATCGTCGTCAAAAAGCTCTTCGAGTTGATCCGCCCAGGCACGGGCCTCGGCCTGGAATTTGGCTTCGTCTTTGTGGTTGCCGAATTGCGTCTTCAAGCGGCGTTCGTCGAAGTCGCGGAAAACTTCGGCGATGTGGTTGGCTTCTTTGCTGGCATAGCCGATCCCTTCGAGCGCCAAGCGCCCGGCTTCGAGGCCTGAAAAGAAGGTCTCGCGGATCACATGCTTTACGCCGGCCTCCATCAGTCGATAGGCGTGCTGACGGTCGCGGGCACGGGCGATCACCGACAGGTTCGGAAAATACTCGCCGACCACTTCGGCGGTACGCACCGATTGCTCCACGTCATCGACGGCGATCACCATCACCTTGGCTTCACGGGCGCCCGCCGCGATCAACACGTCATAGCGCGTGGTGTCGCCGTAATAGACTTTGTTGCCATATTTCGCGACGAAGTTGACCTGGTTGGGGTTCAACTCCAACGCCGTAAAGGCGATTTGTTTGGCGCGCAACATCCGACCAATGATCTGCCCGAAGCGACCAAAGCCGGCGATGATCACCGGATGTTCAAGACCGTCCGGCATGTCGTCTTCGGGGCGCGGCGCTTCAAGGGCCTTTTTCGAAAAGCGATCCGACAACAAGTATAAAAACGGCGTCACCGCCATCGACAGCGTCACCACCAAGATCACCAGATCCGCAGGTTCGCGCGCCAACACACCTGCACCGACCGCGATGCCTAAAATCACAAAGGCAAATTCACCCCCTTGCGAGATCGAGATCGCAAGGCTTTGCCGGCTGCCGTAATCGAGTCCGCTGATCTGCCCCAGCACGTACAGCACCAACGCCTTGATCGCGACCAGTGCGATAACCAACCCCAGCACCATGCCGATTTCCGTGGTCAGCAGACCGAAGTTCACACTCATCCCGACCGCGATAAAGAATAGGCCGAGCAACAAGCCTTTAAACGGTTCGATATCGGCTTCGAGGGCATGGCGGAATTCGCTGTCCGCCAACAGCACGCCGGCGATAAATGCGCCCAGCGCCATCGACAGCCCGACCGACTGCATCAACAATGCGGTACCGACCACGGTCAACAATCCGCACGCCGTAAAAATTTCACGCACATTTGCAGACGCCACACCGCGCAAAACAAAGCGCAGCAGATACCGCCCCACAACGATCACCGCCGCAATCACACCCGCAACTTTAAGGCCGGCAATCCAGACCTCGCTTGACCCCGCATCCGGACCGCCCCCGGCCAACAGCGGCACCAATGCGATCATCGGGATGGCGGCAATATCTTGGAACAACAAAATCGCAAACGCGGTGCGGCCATAGCGGGATGTCAGATGGCCTTTTTCGGCCATGATCTGCAGCGCGAACGCGGTCGATGACAATGATAACGCCAAGCCGATCGCCACCGCACCTTGCCAGGGCAACCCGAACCCATAGGCCACGCCCGCCAAAATCCCCGCCGTGATGCCGACCTGCGCCCCGCCTATACCGAATACCGGGCGCCGCATGGTCCAAAGTCGAGACGGCTGCAATTCCAAACCGATCAGGAACAACAGCAACACCACGCCGAATTCACCAAAATGCAGAATGCTCTCGACATCACTGACCAGTCCAAAGCCCCAGGGTCCGATCACCGCGCCCGCCGCCAGATAGCCCAGCACCGAGCCCAGCCCCAATCGCTTGGCCAACGGCACCGCGACCACGGCCGCGCCCAGAAAAACGACTGATTCGGTGAGTAGAGACATGGAAGCCCTTTGAACCCAGGTTATCGCACGCGGCTTAAGGTAACCGCCTTCGTGACGGTTGGCTATCGCCAGATAGCGGCAGGGGTTGAATTTGATCCAATGCTACGACGATTGATTTTTTCGCCCCCGTGCCGCATCGTTCAGATCAATAATGACAAGGAACATCCACGTGAAACCAGAAAACCTCAAAGATATCTTAGGCGACCTTAAAAACCCGGGCGTGCTGCGCGCCGGCGTCAACCTCGGCAACATTTTGCTGGTCACCGGCGAGGCCCCGAACGGGGACCCGGTCGGCATCTCGCCGGATATGGCGGCGGAAATGGCCCGTCGGCTCGGCGTCGAGGTCGAATACCACACCTACGCAACGCCGGGTGAAGTCGCCGATGCGGCGGAACGCGACGAATGGGATATCTGCCTGATTGCGATCGAGCCGAAGCGCGCCGAGGTCATTCACTTCTGCAATGCGTATGTGGAAATCGAAGCAACGTATCTGGTGCCCGCAGGCTCAACATTTCAAACCGTCGAAGATGTCGATGCACCTGGCGTGAAAATCGCGGTGTCTGAACGTGCCGCATATGATTTATATCTGTCGCGCACGCTCAAACATGCCGAGCTGGTCCGCGCGCAAGGGCTGCCGGGCGCCTTCAAATTATTTAAGGATGAAAATCTGGATGCGCTCGCCGGTTTGGTCCCGGCGCTGAAAGACAATGCGCTGGAGCTGCCGGGGTCTCGCGTGCTGCCGGGCCGTTACACCGCCGTGCAACAAGCCGTCGGCACGCGACACGGCAAACCGGCGCTGCACGCGTTCGTCGAAGATTACCTGGCCGAGGTCATTCCATCAGGCTTCGTGCAGGAACTGATCGACAAGCACGGCGTAACCGGAAAACTTGCCGTCGCGCAACTTGAAAGCTGATCCGATGGCCGACACCCTGATCGTCACGTTCATCACCCCGGACCGTCCGGGCGTCGTCGAACAATTGTCAAAGACCGTGTCCGATCTCGGCGGCAACTGGTTGGAGAGCCGCATGGCACATTTGGCCGGCACGTTTGCCGGCGTCGCCCGAGTATCGGCCCCCGACGGCAAGGCCCCGGATATCCGGGCTGCGCTGTTGGCCCTCGAAAGCGACGACTTCCAAGTGATGGTGAAATTTGCCGCCGACGTGCCGGACGGCGCCGCGTCGGCGAAGGGCCCGCTGCTGGAATTAGAGCTCATGGGTCCGGACCATCCGGGCATCGTCATGGAAGTCACCCGCTGCTTGGCGGCGGCCGGTGTCAGCGTCGAAGAAATGGTCACCTGGGTTGAGGGTGCGCCGGTCGGTGGCGGCATGTTGTTTTATGCCGAAGCCAAAGTGCGCCTGCCCGCCGGCCTGTCCGAAGACGATTTGGAGGCCGCCCTGGATGCCACCGCCAACGCGCTGATGGTCG
>ERZ887849.2755-NODE-2755-length-14057-cov-12.521211_pt1 | contig 14057 bp, 16 predicted proteins | sample MGYA00521267_ERZ887849 | MGnify/ENA primary metagenome ERZ887849 (study PRJEB32303, sample SAMEA104408601) | aquatic metagenome | biome: Brackish water; feature: Pelagic; material: water | place: Baltic Sea | collected 2014-06-06T16:11:00 | depth 2,863 m ... | reverse complement strand
GCAGTGCAATTGCACGGCGGCATGGGCATGACAGAAGAGCTGAATGTTGGGCATTATTTCAAACGCCTGACCATGATCGACACTCAGTTTGGTAATGTTGATCACCATCTGAAGCGGTTTGCGGCAGCTTAATCAATGAGCGAGGTGCTGGACTATCGCCAGCAAGGCGCTATTGCCATTTTGACCATTTCCCGTCCCGACATGCGTAATGCGCTTGGCGAGGCGGGAGATGGTCAATGTTTTTCTGAGATATGTGACCGCATTAACGCTGACCGATCCGTGCGCTGTGCGATACTGACCGGACAGGGGTCGGCATTTTCTGCTGGCGGCAATGTGAAAGCCATGCGCGATGGCTTGCCGCCGTTTGATGGCGCTGGCGTTCACATCGCTGACGGCTATCGCCGCGGCATCCATCAGATTGTCAAAAGCCTGTGGGGGTTGCAAGTGCCGGTAATTGCCGCCGTCAATGGCCCAGCTATTGGCTTGGGCAATGATGTGGCCTGTTTATGCGATATGCGAATTGCCTCTGAAAAAGCGGTTTTCGGATCAACATTTTTGAAAATTGGTCTGATCCCCGGCGATGGCGGGGCTTGGCTTTTGCCGCGTATTATTGGCGCGGCGCGGGCCAGCGAGTTATTATTCACAGGCCGCACTATTGATGCATCAATGGCCGAAGCTTGGGGGCTGGTCTCACAAGTGGTGGCCGAGGGTGAGCTGATGGACAAGGCCATGGCATTGGCCGAAGAGATTGTAGCGCAACCGCCAGAAGCCTTGCGCGCCGCCAAACGCTTGATGCGGCACGGCCAGCAAGCCAGTTTTGAAACCATTATGGAAATGTCGGCGACCACGCAGGCACTTATGCATGAGACACAAGACCACAGTGAAGCGGTCGGGGCGATGCTTGACAAACGCACACCAGATTATAACGATAAGTAAATTATAGGAGAGAGATTATGGCCGTAGGAATTATAGCGACACTAAAAGTACAAGATGGCAAACAGGCTGACTTTGAGGCCGCATTTGCGAAAATGCAGGACGTCGTCAAAGCGGAAGAACCAGGCTGCTTGCTGTATTCTTTGTGCCAAGACAAAGACGACGCAACGACCTATCGCGTGATGGAGCAATATGCTGACGAAGATGCACGCAAAACCCATGGTCGTTCGCCAGCCTTTGGCGAAGCCGCAGCCCCAGTTGGTGGTTGTTTGGCCGGCGCCCCTGAATTAATCGAAGTTAACATCGTAAGCTAGGAGTCAAAGATGGATCTGAGTTACAATAGCGACGACAAAGCGTTTCGCGCGGAAGTAAAAGAATTTATCGCCGAAGCTTTCACCCCGGATTTGCAAGCTGAAGCGGCGCGTTCGAAAAACGGCTATATCAGCAAGCAAGGCCATATTACGTGGCAAAAGCGTCTGTATGAAAAAGGGTGGGCGGCACCAAATTGGCCAGCCGAACATGGTGGCGCCGGTTTCACACCGACCCAGAAGTTTATTTTCACGCAAGAAATGGATGCAGCCGGTGCGCCGCATTCCATTCCTTTTGGTCTGACCATGGTTGCGCCAGTGATTATGGCGTTTGGTTCGGAAGAGCAAAAGCAACGCTTCTTGCCTGATATTCTGGCCACTAATGTGTGGTGGTGTCAGGGCTATTCTGAGCCGGGTTCAGGTTCCGATTTGGCTTCCTTGCAAATGAAAGCCGAAGATAAGGGCGATCATTATTTGTGTAATGGGTCAAAAATTTGGACCTCTATGGCACAACACGCCGATTGGATTTTCTGCCTCGTGCGCACAGCAAAAACCGAAAAGCCACAACAAGGTATTTCTTTCTTGCTGATTGAAATGAATTCACCGGGGGTAAAAGTAGCACCATTGGTGACCTTGGATGGCCCTGCTGACGGCCAGCAAGAAATCAACCAAGTGTTCTTCGAAGACGTAAAAGTGCCGAAGGAAAATCTGATTGGTGAAGAGAATAAAGGCTGGACCTATGCCAAATATCTGCTCGAGTTTGAGCGCGGCAATCCTTATTCAGCTGGTCTGAACCGCTCGTTAAAAAAGGTCAAAGAAATGGCCGCAGATATTGAGTCAAATGGTGACAAGCTTGCCAATGATCCAGATTTTGCCCGTAAGGCTACCGACCTTGAACGTCAGATCATGGTGATGGAAGCCACGGAATTACGGATTTTTGCCGAAATCAGTGCGGGTCAAAATATTGGCCCAGGGTCGTCATCATTGCTGAAAACCCGTGGAACCGAAATTCAGCAAGATGTGTCCGAGTTGGCGGTCGAAGCGATTGGCCAATATGGTTTCCCATTTGTTGAGGACACATTGGCTTCGACCAATGAGCCTGACGTTGGTATGGACGGCGCGCCAATGGTGGTGCCGGGGTATTTCAACAAGCGTAAGACAACAATTTACGCTGGTTCAAATGAAATCCAGCGCAATATTATCGCTAAGGCTGTTCTCGGTCTGTAGAACGTCAAATAGAAGATTGAAAGGGGCGTCCAGCATCGGCTGCGACGCCCTTTTTGTGTCTGCTTACATGGAGAACAGTAAGATCAGTAATAGGGCGAAGACGGCGAGGAAGATGCCTGCCGCGGCGCCCGTACTGGCCACGCCCGACACCAGCCCAGTCTGTTGGCTGGCTCTTTCGCCGATATATAGACCATCCATCACAAGCTTTTTGGCGTGCTGTAAAGCGGTGAACCAAACACTCAGTATTGGTCGCGCAATGGCCATGGTTAGACGCGGCAGAAGGCGGCGCAAGAGCCAATCGGTGTTGAGCACGGTTGAATCAATCTGCGGTGGGTAAAGCCCGCGCGCCACTAAGAAGGCAAAGGCCAGAATAGCGAATAATAGCAATTGCATCTCGCCCAGCACATGGCCGGCTTCCCAAGCGTTATATTCAACCGCATAGGGTAAAATGCCGTAGAGCAATTGCGGTGCCACGCCAATGGCAATGCACAGGCCAGCAGCTATAGCCATGGCAATTAACATGCTCAGTGGTGCTTCTTTTACCTCGAATTTGCGGTCACGACCAAAGAAGGAGAAATACGGAATTTTAAGACCTGAATTTTCAAGCGCCCCGACTGAGGCAAAAATCAAGATCATCCAAACCACGAAATAGCCCTCTTTGGCGACACTGCCAATGGTCAGTGATTTGGTGACAAAGCCGCTGAACAGTGGGAAAGACGAGATCGACACGGCGCCAATAATGCAGAAAATCATGGTCAGCGGCATACGCTTCCACAGGCCGCCCAATTCGCTGGCCTTGGCGGTGCCAGTGCGGTGCAGAACCGCGCCCATGCTCATGAACAACAGCGCCTTATAAATAGTCGAAGCAAAGGCATGCGATACGGTGCCATTGATGGCCAATTCACTGCCAATGCCGACGCCGACGACCATAAAGCCAAGCTGGCTGTTCAAAGAAAACGTCAGCACCCGACGCAGGTCATTTTCAATCACCGCAAAGAAGACCGGGAATAATGTCATCACCGCGCCAATCCAGATGAGGATTTCCGTGCCGGCAAAACACAAGGCTAGCATGTAAATGGCTAGTTTCGTGGTGAAGGCCGAGAGCATTACCGTGCCGGTCACGCTGGCCTCCGGATAGGCGTCTTGCAGCCAGCCATTGACGAATGGGAAGGCGGCTTTAATGCCGAAGGCCAGAAGAATAAGGCCGCCAGCCAAAGTCGATGCGTCGAGCGCTTGCACGTTGAGGCCTTGGCCGCTGTGCCATAGAATGACGGCACCGGCCAATAGAATGACGCCGGAGCTGACTTGCATCAGCAAATAGCGCATGGCGGCCGCAAAGCTGCGTTCGCTGCGGCTGATTAAAATCAAAAACACCGATGTGAAAGCCGTCAGCTCCCAATAGATGAACAAGGTGATGAAATCGCCGGCAAATAAAGCGGCAATGGCGGCGCCGGCATAGGCCAAGCCAGCGGTTGCCGTGGTGCGCACGTTTTCGTGCATGGCGTAAATAACATTGAGGGCGGCGGCAATGTGGAAAAACAGCGCAAATGGCCTTGTGATGGCGTCGGCGCGCACCAATATGAGGTCAAGTCCGGCCAATTGGGTGGTCATATGCACGCCTGGCGCAATCCCCCAACACAGCCATACGGATACGGCGATAATCGCCAGCATCCAAATTTGGCGTATGGCATGAGGCAGAAGCGGCACCAGCAGAGCACCAAACACCATCAATAGGCCGGGGATTTGCAAGAATGTTGGCAGCAGACTATTCATCATCGTTTCCTGCCTCATAATAATCCGGCGCCCGCATGACTAATTTGCGCAAGCCAACTCCGCCAACGACGACCATGATAAAGGCGACAAAGCCATAGGCGACAAAAAACATTGGCTGGCCTTCAAGCGCGAAATAAGCATGGCGATGAATGATAAATTCCAGACCGATCAGGCCAAAGCAGATCATGCCAAGGGCGATGAGTAGGCGCTTGGCGGCGGGGCTGACGTCGGGTTTTTCAGAGGAATGTGACATGGGTTACCCGGTAAAGCTCAAAATGAAAAAATCAACGCTGAAGAACAACAGTATCGATATTAACGCTGTTATGCATAGCGGCACGACACAGGCCCATGGCGCTTCGGCGTAACCGCCATCGGCGACAGAGCCGGCTTTGGCTGGGGCGAAAAACCCGCGCAGCACAATTTCGCCGAGATAGACAAGGTTCAACAGTGACGACACCATTAACACCACAAGCACCAACATATGCTGGCCGTCCAACGCTCCACCCATCAACATGAATTTCGACCATGCGCCGCCCAAAGGAGGCACGCCAATGATTGACAAAGCGGCCAAGGCAAAGGCGCCATAGGTAATCGGCATGCGCCGGCCAAGGCCGTCCATATCTTTGATGTCGCTGAGATGATGGGCGACATAAATCGCTCCAGCGCAGAAGAAAAGGGTGATTTTACCTGCCGCATGGGTGGCGATATGCAAGGCCGCTCCAGAAGCGGCCAATGGCGACGCCAGCGCCGCGCCGAGCACAATATAGCCGAGCTGACTGACGGTTGAATAAGCCAAGCGGGCTTTCAGATTGGTTTTGCGCAAAGCGACAATAGATGCGGCCAGTATCGAGAAGCTGGCAACAATAATCAGCCATTCGCTGGCCCCGGTTGACGTTAAAAAATCGAGGCCAAAAATATAAATCGCTACTTTCAAGACGGTGAACACGCCGGCCTTAACCACGGCGACGGCATGCAATAAAGCACTGACGGGGGTTGGTGCCACCATCGCCGCCGGCAACCAGCGGTGCAGGGGCATCAATGCGGCTTTACCAATGCCGAAAGCAAATAGGCCGAGCAGAAAAGGCACGTAAATAGGGTCAATTTTGCCAGCTAAAATACCACCGGCCGTGAAATCTAGCGTACCAGCAATCACCCAAACGCCGATGATACCAAACAATAAAAACACCACTGAGCTGGCGACCAATATGCCGAGATAAACGCGGCCTGCTTGGCGCGCGTCCTCTGTGCCCTTATGGGTGACCAAAGGATAGGTCGAGAAGGTCAGAATTTCGTAGAACACGAAAAGCGTCAGCAAGTTACCCGATAAGGCAATCGCCATGGCGGCATGAATGGCAATGGCATAGAAGAACATAAAGCGGGTTTGATTGTCTTCATGGACGCCACGTAAATAACTAATTGTGTAGACTGTCGCCAACGGCCACAGGCAGCCAGCAACCAAGGCAAATAACAGCCCCAAAGGTTCAGGCGTGAAGCTGATGGACAGGCTTGGCGTCATCGCCAGAAGCGTGAGGCTGGTGCCATCGGCGCCTCGGGCGAAAAATTCAATAGCGCAGGCGGCCGTGAGCAAGCCAATCAGCACCGCTTGGCCATCGCGCAAATTCGGCCATTTGCGCAGCAATAAAACGCCAAGCGACGCCACCAGCGGCAGGCCAAGCAGGGCATAAATCAATGTTTCGGAGTGAAGCATTAAGATTGCCCTCCAAAGAACACAGCCGCCGCTTGCACAGCGCCGTTAATCAGCGGGCTGGCAAATATACCAAAGCCAATTGTTGCAATAACCAGCAGCCATGCCGGTAGCCACATCATGGGTGTTTCATATAAATCTGGCGCGCCTTCGGGGCGTGGCTTGAGCCATGCGGCTTCAACGATTTTCCAGACATAAGCCAAGGCGAGTGCTGAACTGACAAAGGTCAGGCCAGCTAACACCCAAAAATCACTCTCCAGCAAGGCACGGATTAAATAGAGTTTAGAAATAAATCCAGCCGTAAGCGGCACGCCAATCAGGGCGAGACCGCCAAATAATATTGCCGTCATGGTCATAGGGATTTGCCGTCCGGCACCCTCAATAGTGCGCATGGTGGCGCGGCCAGTTTGTGCGCCAATGACGCCAATGGCCAGAAACAGTGCCCCCTTCATCAGGGCATGATTGAACAAATGAATAAAGGCAGCGGCCAAACCCGCTGGCGTCATAATGCCAATGCCAATGGCCATATAGCCAAGCTGGGCAATCGAGGATTGGGCAAAGAGTTTTTTCAAATCGGTTTCAATAATCGCTGCCAGCGTGCCGACAAAGGCGCCAATAATGCCCAGTGTCAGAAGAACCGTGCCCAGCCCTTCGCTGATGCCGACAAAGCCAATGCCGAAGACACCAAACATGAGCCGCACCAGTACGTAAACTGACACTTTCGTAGCCGTTGCCGCCATCAGAGCTGCGACAGCGGAAGGGGCGAAACTATAGGCTGGCACCAACCAGAAATGCAGCGGGAATAGTGCCATTTTCAAGAATAGCCCCAAAGCGATAAACGCCATGGCCATATAGGCGGCGCGGGTTTGCTCGATATCGGCGAGACGCACTGCCAAATCATCAAGGTTCAATGTGCCGGTCAGCATATAGAGGAGCCCCAGACCAATGACATAGAAAGTGGCGCCGACCGTGCCCAAAATGAGGTAGTTAAAGGCGGCCGGAAGGGCCCGACGATCGCGGCCAGCACCCATGGCCACCAAGGCATAGGCCGACAAGGAAGAGATTTCGAGGAAAACAAAAATATTAAAGGCGTCGCCAGTTGTTACTTGCCCCAGCATGCCAGCGATGGTCAGAAGCCAAGCCGTGAAAAACAGAGCATGATCGCGTTGATCAATTTCGGCCGTTACCAAATGCCGTGCTGCTAAAGTCACCACAAAGCCAATGCCGGTAACGATTGGCAGCACCAGCGCGCTGGCGGCGTCAATCACATAGACAATGCCCAAGGGGGCAGCCCATCCACCGAGATCATAGACCAGACGCGCCCCGCTTTCGCTGACTTGATAATACAGCAGGAGCGAAATAACAAATGTCACGCCGGTGACGATAAAGGTCGCCAGCCAAGCGATTTCCCGCCCGCGCAAAAGAGCAATAAGTGGCGCCGCCAAAAGCGGCACAATCACTTGCAAAATGGGCAGATGATGCATCATGATGCGCGCCCCTCGCTTGCCGCTTCGTCGTCATCCATTAATTCGATAATTTCATCATCTTCAATCGTGTTGAAGCTTTCCTGAATGCGGATAATCAGCGCATAGCCAACGGCTGTGGTGGCCACGCCGACGACAATCGCCGTAAGAATGAGAACATGCGGCAGCGGGTTGGAATAAACAGTGCTGCTGTCACCGGTCAGAATAGGCGCCGTGCCATTGCTGACCTTGCCCATGGAAATATACAGCATGAAAACCGAGGTCTGAAAAATATTCAGCCCAATCATTTTCTTCACCATATTGCCGCGCGCGATGACGGCATAAAAGCCCAGCATCATCAAAATAATAACGAGAAAATAATTCCACTGCGCTAGGAGACTAGTCATTGGCTGCCCCCTTTGCCTTTTCAGCTAGGGTTTTTTCATGGGCCCGGGTCTTATTTAATAGTCGGACGTGCGAGACGCGACCCGCAAAGGCAAAAAATAGAGCGACCATGACCGCGGCAACTGTCAGGCCAACGCCAAACTCGACCAATAAAATGCCCAAATGTTGACCGGCTATCGGGTCATCAGACAAAGCATTATAGCTAAGGAAGTTCTCGCCGAGCACCATGGTTGCCACGCCGGTGCCGCCGAAAATCAGCACGCCAAGGGCGACCCCCAATAGATTAAGCCGTGCTGGCCATACATGGCGGCCGCGGTTCAGGCCAAAAACGGTGGCGTTAAGAATAAAGGCAGCGGCAAAAATAACCCCAGCCTGAAAGCCGCCGCCTGGCCCATAGTCGCCGTGGAATTGCACATAAAGGGCAAAAAGCATCATCGTTGGTATCAGCACTTTGGCGATAACGCGAATGACTGGATCATCCTGCATGGTCGTCCTCCGTGCTCTCGGCAGTTTCGGTTTCACGCCGCGTCCAACCGCCGATAATCAGTAGAACCGCAATGGCGGCGGTGAACACAACCACGGTTTCGCCCAATGTGTCGTAGCCGCGATAGCTGGCCAGAACCGAGGTGACCACATTCGGCACGCCGATTTTTTCTTCGCTGCCAATAATGAATTCAGGCGCGACATGATTGTGAATCGGCGCGTCGGCCGCACCAAATTCCGGTAAATCGCTGACCGCAATTGATAGTAACAAGCCTGTGGTTAAGGCGAGAAAGGCTGGCACAATGGCAATCGAATGCGGTTTTTCTTCAGCCGGCACTAAAGATAAAGTAGCTAAGGCCAGAACTGTTGAGATACCAGCACCGACAGCGGCTTCGGTAAAAGCCACATCGACTGCATCGAGCACTAAAAATAAGGTTGCTGCGACCAAGGAAAAGGCGCCGGACAACATGACCATGCCAAATAGCCGTTTGCGGCGCAGCGCGGAAATGGCAATCAGCGCAAGAAAGGCGATGAGCGTGGCGTCAATAATAAACCCCATGGCTTAGCCCTCCTTATCTTTGCTGTCGGTTGATAATATTGGCTCAACACCAGAAAAGCGCGCTGCCCGTGCAATCGCATGGGTGGCCGTTGGGCTGGTCATAATCAGCAGGCCGCCAATCAGCACAATGCGCACAGCCACTGTCCAATCAGGCGACAAAAGCAAAAGCCCAAGCAGCACTAGGCCAGCGCCGCCAGTGTCGACAATGCCGGCGCCATGCATGCGCTGATAAACATCGCCAAGCCGCAACAGGCCAATGGCACCTAAAAGAATGGCCAGACTGCCAAGCAATAGGGCGCCAACGCCAATGATCTGACGCGCGATATCTACAAGCATGAGCACATCATCAACCATTATGCGTGTCCTCGGGCGGTAGATGATCACCCAATGTGCCGTGGCGGAAGAATTTGAGAATGGCGATGGTGCCAATGAAATTAATCAAAGCATATAAAACAGCAATATCGAGGAATTCGGGGCGACCATCAAAAAATCCATAGACGCAAATGGATAGGACAACCAGCGTGCCTATTGTGTTGACTGCCAAAACGCGATCAAAAGCGGTTGGCCCCAGAGAGGCGCGCAAGATAGCGATAACGATAGAAATGCCAATACTGGCTAAGGTCACGCTGAACCAGGGGGTCAATGTCATGATTGCCCGCCTTCCAGTGCCGAAACTCGTTTATCCATTTCCGGATCAGCTAGACCGTCGCAAAAATTCTTAGTCAGCCCATGCACCAAAATCTCATTACTCGTCTCATCGACATTGACCGCGACAGTGCCGGGTGTCAGCGTGATGAAATTGGCATAGGTCACCAGACCGGCGACGGTTTTTTGGGACGCTTTGACGCGCACTAAATCGGGTTGGGCGCTGGCAGGGTTCATAATCACCCGCGCCACATCAATATTTGATTTTAGAATTTCCCAAATCAGCCAGAAAGAAACTTTCGGCAATCGAATGAGCAGGCCGAGGGGCAGACCTTCTTCATCAAGCACGCCCATACGATAGGCGATCAGCGATGCACCAATGGCGCTGATCAAGCCAAGTGAGATGAGCAGGCCTGTGTAATGGCCTGATAACATCAACCAGAGCCCAAACATGAGGGCAGTAGAGGCGGAAATGGCTTTAATGGGCATCAGAAAATAAGGGGCGCATGGGTCTCACGCGCCCCTCAATAACCTTATTTATTGGCAGCTTGGATCAGCTCAAAGAAACGACGCGTTTGGTCGCCGCCCTGGAACAGAGCTTCAGCTTGGTCGTCAATTTTTGAAATTTGTTCCCAATTTTCAGCTACTTGTTCAGCCGACGGGTCTGCGCCCAAATACATGCCGCGGGTTTCAACAATATGTGCTGAAGCAAAAGCACCGGCACCAGCGCAAATAATTTTGCCAGTTGGGGCATTTTCTGAACACATAAACACAACCGCAGGGGTCACTTGTTCAGGCTTCAGCATTTCTTCCATTTCTGGCGGCATCAGATTTGATGTCATCCGTGTCCAAGCGACAGGCGCCAGCGCGTTAATGTGAATGTTGTCTTTTTGACCTTCCAATTTCAGCGTATTGATAAAGCCGACAACGCCCATTTTGGCCGCGCCATAATTAGCTTGGCCGAAATTGCCGTAAAGACCTGATGATGAAGAGGTCACCATAATACGGCCATAGCCTTGCTCTTTCATAATCGGCCAAACCGCTTTGGTAGGCTTCAATGTGCCGAACAAATGAACGTCGACAACGAATGTAAAGTCGTCGATTTCCATTTTGGCGAAGCTTTTGTCGCGCAATACGCCGGCGTTATTGACCAATACGTCGATGCGACCAAAAGCGTCCATGGTTTGGCTGATCATATTGGCGACGCCAGCGTCATCAGTAACCGATGAACCATTCGCGATAGCCGTGCCACCAGCGGCCAGAATTTCATCGACGACGCCTTGCGCAGCTTCTGATGTGCCGGCAGATCCGTCGACCGAGCCGCCCAAATCATTGACCACTACTTTGGCGCCACGGCGCGCGAAATCCAGCGCGTGGCTCTTGCCTAATCCACCGCCAGCGCCAGTGACGATGACAACCTTATCGGTAAAATCCAAACTCATAATCTATCTCCTTGGTTGGATGACTCACATGTCAAATATGAGTTCTGTTGTGCATGAAGCCAGCCTTGCGGTCAAGACGCTAAGCGGCAAGTGAGTGGCAATTCTGTGCGTTGTTTTGCCCTGCGCTAAAGCTTACTCTGCGGCCTGCGCCTTGGTGCTTAGTCCGGCTTGTTCAGCCAAAAGTTTGTAAGATGTCTTGCGGGCCTGCAAATCGGGAATCAGCGTCAGTAAAAACACTTCGTCCAAACCATGCTGGCGCGCCAAATCATCAAGCTGTTGCATCACCACATCTGGCGTGCCGGTGAACCCGCGTTGCGAAATCATGTCAAAATAGGCGGCATCATTTGCCGTCATTTCCCAATCTTGTGCTTCTTGCAGGCTTGGGAAAACGCCGGCTTTGTTTTGCATTAAGCGCGCCGCCCAAATATTGCGCGGGCGGGCATAATAGGCGGCTTCTTCTGACGTGGCGGCAGCCAATACGGACGTGGCCAGCACGATTTTCGGCTGTTGCAAAAACCGCGATGGTTTGAAATGACGTCGGTAAACATCGACCGCTTGTTCGAGATTGTCCGGATTGATGAAATGCGCATAAACATATGGCAAGCCAAATTGCGCCGCATGAACGGCGCCATCGCCACCTGAGCCGAGCATCCACACAGGAACCCGCGACGGCCCAAGTGGTTGCGCATGAATGCCTTGATAGGGGTGGTCTTTGGCAAAGCCGCCATCGTCACCCGACAGACCCATGGCATCTTCGAGGAATTGCAGCAAAATTTCGACCTGCTGCGGAAATACTTCTACCGGCCAGGCTTTTGGCCCGCTTTGCAGGGCGGCAGCGGTTTTGGCGTCGCCTCCCGGAGCGCGGCCAATGCCAAGGTCGATGCGACCGGGCGCGAGCGTTTCAAGCATGCGGAATTGTTCGGCGACTTTCAGCGGGCTATAATGTGGCAACATAATGCCACCTGAGCCGACGTTAATTTGCTTGGTGCGGGCGGCAATATGGGCGATGAGCACTTCCGGTGCAGCGCCAGCGAATGCCGATGTGTTGTGATGTTCGGCCAACCAGAATCGGCGGAACCCTAGCTCATCAAGATAAATCGCCAAGTCGACGGTTTCGGACACGGCTTGCGCGGGGTCAGAATTTGAATTAACCGCTGATTGGTCGAGCGCATTAAGTGAAAAGTCTATCATGTAAATAAATTAACCAAAAAATTGCCCTGTCGCCAGTAAAACACGTCATTTTGCAAAAATTATGCCGAAATTAACTTGCCGCCATCGGCCTTGTCGGTAATATCTCCTCTTCGGGCTCGGGAGGCCCAAAATAAAGCAAAGGGAGCAGAAATGTATCAGGAACTAAAAGACGTTTGGGCCGAAATGACCGGCGAAACCGGCATGTTTGCCATCACTGAAATTGACGTGCGCGGCGAGAAACTCAAAACATTTGCATTAGCCCCTAATTCATTGCGCGACGTTTGGATGATGAGCGCCGCATACGCCGAACGCGACTATATTCTCTACGAAGACGAGCGCTGGACGTATGCTCAAGCCATGGCGGAGACCGCTAGTATCGCCAATTGGATGCACGCCAATGGCATTAAACGCGGCGACCGTGTGGCCATTGCCATGCGCAATTTCCCTGAGTGGATGCTGAATTACTGGGCGTTGACTTCAATTGGTGTGGCGGTCGTCGGCATGAATGCTTGGTGGGTGACCGATGAAATGCAATATGGCTTGGCCGATTCGTCGCCAAAGGCGCTGATTTGCGACCAAGACCGTTTGAATAACCTGACGCCCGTGCGCGACCAATTCCCCGATATGAAAGTCATCGGTGTGCGCTTGCCGCAACCGGCCGAAGGGGTGATTGATTATGCTGAGGTTAAAGGCTTTGGCGGCGACATGCCGGATGTGGCAATCGATGGTGATGACGATGCGTGTATTTTCTACACCTCAGGCACAACAGGGCGCCCAAAAGGCGCGCAATTAACCCATCGTGGTTGTGTGCTGAATATTATGAATGTGGCTTTTATGAATCTGTGTGCGACCACCGCCCAAGCCCGCGCCAATGGCGTCGAGGATAGTTTGCCAGCTCCCGGCGAAGGGCCGATTGGCAAAACATTGGTGACCACGCCCTTGTTCCACGTGACCGCCAATAACTGTGTTGTTCAGCCAACCACGCTGACCGGTGGCCAGATTATCCATATGTATAAATGGGACGCAGGCGAAGCGTTGAAACTGATCGATCGAGAAAAAATTACCGGTATCAGCGGCGTGCCCGTGATGTCGCGCGAAATTATCTCGCATCCAGATTTTGATAAATATGACACCTCATCTTTGACCGCGCTGGGCGGCGGTGGCGCGCAATTGCAGCCAGATTTGGTTGGTAAAATTAATAAAGCTCTGCCCAATGGTAAAGCTGCCACAGGGTACGGCATGACCGAAACCTGCGGTATTATTACCGCTGTTTCAGGCGATTACTTCCTCGACCGTCCAGATAGTTGCGGGCCAGTTGTGCCTACACTTGATGCCAAGGTTATCGACGCGGATGGCAATGATTTGCCCGCCGGTGAACTGGGCGAATTGTGCGTTAAAGGCGGCAATGTCATTAAGGGCTATCTCAATCGCGCTGAGGCGACGGCGGAGAGCATTCAGCAGGGCTGGTTACGCACTGGCGATATCGCCCGCCAAGACGCCGATGGCTTTGTCTATCTGGTCGACCGTGCCAAAGACATGGTGTTGCGCGGTGGCGAGAATATTTATTGCGCCGAGGTCGAGAGCGCTGTGTTTAAATTGGATGGCGTTGCCGAGTGCACCGTGTTTGGTGTGGCTGATGACCGTTTGGGCGAAGAAGTCGGTATTGCCATTGTGCCAGCGGCCGGCGTCACATTGACTGCTGAAGCGGTGCGCGAACATTGCAGTCATTTGCTAGCCAAATTCAAAATCCCGCGCTATATCTGGATACGCTCAGAGGCGTTGCCGCGAAACGCCAGTGGCAAATTTTTGAAACGCGAATTGCGTGATAGTTTAGACCCAGCCGACGCCGAATAAATAGTATCTACAAATTAGCCCGAGGACATGATGAGTTATAAATCAAGACTACTAACGACGGCATTTGTA
>ERZ887849.2753-NODE-2753-length-14060-cov-33.669975_pt1 | contig 14060 bp, 12 predicted proteins | sample MGYA00521267_ERZ887849 | MGnify/ENA primary metagenome ERZ887849 (study PRJEB32303, sample SAMEA104408601) | aquatic metagenome | biome: Brackish water; feature: Pelagic; material: water | place: Baltic Sea | collected 2014-06-06T16:11:00 | depth 2,863 m ... | reverse complement strand
TCGGAAGAGGTGTCTTACACTTGTCTGTACTCATCGAAACGATGCGTCGTGAGGGCTATGAATTACAAATCGGACAGCCACAAGTAATTATTAAAGAAATTGACGGAGTTAAATGTGAGCCTGTTGAAGAAATGACGATCGATTTACCTGAATCTGTTTCAGGAAAAGCCATTGAAATGGTAACCATGCGTAAAGGCGAAATGTTGAGTATGGAAGCGAAAGGCGATCGAATGGTTTGTCAGTTTTTAATTCCTTCTAGAGGAATCATAGGGATGCGTAACCAACTCTTAACAGCGACTGCCGGTGAGGCAATTATGGCGCACAGATTTAAAGAATACCAACCTATCAAAGGCGGAATTCCAGAACGTCAAAATGGGTCTCTGGTTTCTATGGAATTAGGACAAGCGATTCCTTATTCTATTGATAAGTTACAAGATCGAGGTAAGTTTTTTGTAGATCCAGGCGAAAGTATTTACGAAGGTCAGGTGATCGGCGAAAATTCTCGTGGGGATGATATGGCTATTAATATTACAAAAACAAAAAAGTTAAGTAATGTACGTAGTTCAGGTGCCGATGACAAAGCAAAAATTGTTCCTGCAATTAAGTTTTCTCTTGAAGAAGCATTAGAATACATTCAAAAAGATGAGTACGTTGAGGTTACACCGAAATCGTTAAGATTACGAAAAATATATCTTACTGAAGTGGAACGTAAACGTAATAAAATCATATAATGAGTTTCTTGGAAACGCATGCGACTGAGCTGGTAGGTTATCTGGCAATGTTGGTATTGTTGATTTCTTTTTTGATGAAAGATATTAGGCACTTACGGAAGCTCAACACAATTGCTTGCGGGTTTTTTGTAGTGTATGGTTTTATGTTAGCGACTTCATGGCCCATTATTATTTCCAATGCCGCTATTATGGGAATTAATTTATATTACCTGTTTTTGAAGAAAAATTAGTATTTTCACACAATTAATCAAATAATTTTTACCATATTTTTTTAGTTAAAAAATATAAACCAGAATTAAAACCAATTTGGGATGCATTTGTAGCAGAAGCTAAAAATGCTACTTTTTTATTTCTACGTGATTTTATGGATTATCATAGTGATCGGTTTGAAGATTATTCCTTAATGATTTACAAAGGTAATAAATTGGTTGCGCTACTTCCAGCTAACATTAAAGACAACTCAGTGTTTTCCCATCAAGGGTTGAGTTATGGGGGGGTTGTTTTGATTTCTGACATCAAGATGAAAGATTCTTTAGAAATCTTTAAAGTGTTACTTTTATATCTGCATGAACAAAATTTTAAACAGTTTTACCTAAAACCAATACCAAGTTTTTATACCACTCAGTTGTCTGAAGAAACTACGTACTTTATGTTTCTATTAAATGCAAAATTGATTCGCAGAGACACACTGTCGGTCATTGATTATCAAAATGGATTTACGATTTCAAAAAATAGAAAAGAAGGTGTAAGGCGATCTAATAGGCACAATTTAAAAATCAAAGAGGTTATAGATTTTAAAGACTTTTGGAATTTAATTTTGATTCCAAACTTAAATTCTAAACACAGAATAAATCCGGTTCATAGCTTAAAAGAAATTACTCAACTTAAAGCTTTTTTTCCAAATAACATACGACAGTTTAATGTCTATAAAAATAAAGAAATTGTAGCTGGTGCTACTGTATTTGAAACTAAAAAAGTAGCTCATACCCAGTATATATCTGGTAATTCAGAAAGGAATTTTTTGGGAAGTTTAGATTTTCTTCATTCCCATTTGATTGAAAATGTATTTTCAAAAAAAGCGTATTTTGATTTTGGAAATTCTAATTTAAATAGTGGTCTAAAAATCAACGAAGGTCTTCTTTATTGGAAAGAAGGTTTTGGTGCCCGCACAATTACTCAAGATTTTTACGTTATAGATACTAAAATGTTTACTGAGTTAAATAACGTATTTCAATGATTAAATTCTTAGACTTACAACAAATTAACCAATCTTACGAGAAAGATTTTAAAGATACGTTTGATAAATTTTTAAAGTCAGGATATTATGTCTTAGGTTCTGAAGTGACTGCTTTTGAAATAAATTTTGCTTCTTATTGTCATGTCCAACATTGTGTTGGCGTTGCGAATGGTTTGGATGCATTGACATTAATTTTTAAAGCATATATCCAACTTGGGAAACTAAAAGAAGGCGATGCCGTTGTGGTTCCTGCCAACACCTATATCGCAAGTATAATTTCGATTCTAAATGCGGGTTTAAAACCTGTTTTAGTAGAACCCGATCCTTTGACGTTTAATATCTCTCCAACCGCTTTTAAATCGATTATCACAAAAGATGTTAAAGCCGTTTTAGTTGTTCACTTGTATGGACAACTTGCCGATATGGATGCGATTAATACCATTGCAAATGAGCATCATCTTTTGGTGGTAGAAGATGCGGCTCAAGGACATGGAGCTGTAAATGCAGTCGGTACAAAAGCAGGGAATTTTGGACATGCAGCAGCTTTTAGTTTTTATCCTTCAAAAAACTTAGGTGCTTTGGGTGATGCAGGTGCCGTAACCACCAATGATTCAGAACTTGCCTCAAAAATTAGAAGCTTAAGAAATTATGGCAGTCATAAAAAATATGTAAACTCCATTATTGGAATCAATAGTCGTTTGGATGAACTTCAAGCGGCCTTTTTAAATTTAAAACTTCCACATTTAGACAAAGAAAATAGTCTTAGACGCTCAATAGCCAATCGCTATCTAGAATCGATCAATAACCCTAAGGTTAGATTACCATATTATAGCGGAAAAGCTGACCACGTGTTTCATTTGTTTGTGGTTTTAGTAGATAATCGTGAAGAATTTATCAGGTTTCTCAAGGATAATGGCGTTGAAACAATGATTCATTACCCGATTGCACCACACCACCAAGAGGCGCTTAAAGCTTTTAAATCAGTTGAGTTGCCTGTTACAGAGAAGATCCATAAAAACGCAGTGAGCCTTCCTTTAAACCCTGTCTTAACGCCAGAGGAAGTTTCGACAGTGATTGAAGTTGTTAATGCCTTTTAAACACAATGTCTAAAAATAAAAATTCATACAGTCAAATAATGAAAGCAACGTCTCTTTTTGGGGGCGTTCAGGTTTTTAATATTTTGATTTCTGTGATTCGTTCCAAAGCGATTGCCCTACTGGTTGGTCCTATAGGTTTTGGTGTGATAGGTCTTTTAAATTCGACACTTCGTATCATTGGGGATTTTACAAAAGTAGGGCTCGATACGAGTGCTGTTAAAGAAATATCAGAGAGAAATTCAGATAAAGACCCTTCAAAAGTCACAGAAATTATATTTGTTCTAGAAAAGTTAATTTGGTTTACGGGAACTGTTGGAGCACTTATAACACTTGTTTTTTATAGATATATTAGTTATTTAACTTTTGGAAATACAGATTATACTTACGCTTTTGTCTGGTTGTCTATAGCAGTTTTGTTCACTCAATTAGCTAAAGGTAAAATTGCGATTCTTCAAGGGACTCGTCGCCTAAAAAAATTGGCTTATGCAAATTTAACAGCGAGCACAGTTTCTCTTTTAATAACACTGCCTTTATATTATTTTTTTAAAATAGATGGTATCGTTCCTGCTTTAATAGGAACCGCATTAATTACTTTTGGAATCTTTAAGTTTTTTACAAAAGAGGTTGATATCCCACGTCTAAGTTTTACCAAACAAGAATTATTTCATAAAAGTAAGGCAATGTTGCTATTAGGGGCAACTATGAGTGTGACCTCGATGATTGTCGCTTTAACAGGGTTTTTAATTCAAATATTTATACGGTCCACAGACGGTCTAGAAGCTGTTGGGTTTTATAGTGCTGGATTTTTAATTGTTAATGCTTATGTTGGTATGATTTTTACTGCCATGTCCACAGATTATTTCCCAAGATTGGCAGCTATTAATACAGATAATAATAAAATGAATATTGCGGTTAATCAACAAGCAGATGTAGCCATTCTTTTAATTACACCTGTGATTGTGTTGTTTTTAACCTTTGCACCATTTATAGTAGAACTCTTATATTCCAGTAAATTTAATGTCATTATTGGGTTTGTGACATTTGGTGTATTAGGGACGTTTTTTAAAGCCGTTTCATTTTCTTTGGGGTATGTTATTATAGCTAAAGGCCATTCCAAAGTGTTCATCACACTTTCTATAATATTTAACTCTTTATTTCTAATTATAAGTGTTGTTTCTTATAATATTGGAGGGCTAACTGGAGTAGGGATAGGATTTTTAGTGTATTATTTTATTCATTTTATTGCTTTAAAAGTTTTGACTAAATATTTATATGAAATAAGCCTTACTAGGTCTTTTTACAGAACGTTTTTGATATGTGCCATCATTTGTGGGAGTAGCTTTATGGCAACTTTGGTTGAATCTCCTTATCTTCGTTATGTATTAATATTTTTATTGGTCGTTATTTCTATTTATTATTCAGTATTGCAATTTGATAAAAAAATGGATTTAAAAGCTATTATTAAATCTATTTTCAAAAAAGATATAAAGGATTCAGATCTATGATTCAAAACTTACGAAACATAAAAAGGAAATTTAATATAGCTCGTAAGGTTAATTGGGTAAAAACACTTTATTTTAATTTCAAAATGTTCCCTTTTTCGATTGCAAAAAAACTCCCAGTATTTTTTTATGGCAGTGTAAAATTCACCTCTTTAAAAGGTTCTATTATTATTGATGCACCTCTAAAAACAGCTATGATTGGTTTTGGACAGCCTTATGAAATGAACACCCGATCCTGTGGAATCGCCGAATTATTTTTGGAAGGAAATATGATTTTTAAAGGACATGTAGCTTTTAGTAAAGACGTGTTTTTATATATTAAGCAAGATGCAGATTTCGAAATTGGACATTTATCGTCTATTGCGACTAGATCTAAAATCATTTGTACACACAAAATATCATTAGGATCTTTTGTGCAATGTGGATCTGAAACCCAGTTTATTGATACCAATTTTCATTCCATGATAAACACCCAAACAGGTGTTCGCTATCCAATGTCAGCTCCAATTGATATTTCAGATTACGTTTATATAGGAAGTAGAGTAATGATAATGAAACACACCGTTATTCCTTCTTATTTTACAATTGCTTCCAATAGTTTAACCAATAAAAACTATACTTCACTTGGGAGAAACACACTTATAGGAGGGTTGCCTGCAAAGCTAATTAAAGAAAATATAAGCAGAGATTGGGAAGGTGAACGTGAGTCATTAGAAAAAAACTTAATTATTAATTTTTAGTTTATTGAAAGTCATATGCCAAAAATAGTTGACATTCCAAAAATATCCGATGTACGAGGAAATCTTGGTGTGATTGAAAAAGACACGATACCTTTTAAAATTAAACGTGTCTATTATCTTTTTGACGTACCAAGTACTGCTTATCGTGGCGGACATGCACATATCAATCAAGTTGAGCTTTTGGTGGCGCTTAGTGGTAGTTTTGACGTCAAGTTAAACGATGGAATCGAAGAAACCTTTGTAACACTCAACAAACCAGACAAGGGATTGCTTATAGAAAAAGGGGTGTGGAGAGAGCTCGATAATTTTTCTTCGGGAGCTGTCTGTCTCGTCTTGGCTTCAGATGTCTTTGACGAAGCGGATTATATCCGTGATTTTGAAACGTTTAAAAAGCGATTTTCCTAATTAAGAGTTCCACGTATCTACATAAGTTTTAGCTACTTTTTCATAATCATGATAAGTTTCAATGTAAGCACGTGCATTTTTACTAATTTCAAGAATCTCAGAAGGGTTTTCAATCAGCCAACTCAAGTTTTTAACAATAGCTTCCACATTTGGAGTGGTGTGAATCCCAATTTTTTTGGTAATGTTATAGTGGGATTTAAACTCGTCACTGAATCCACTAAAAACAACTTTTCCCTGTGCCATTGCTTCTAACGCATTATAACCTTGGTCATAGGCGTGGGTTTGATCCAAAAGAATATGTGATGCATTGTAAAGTTCTATGTAGTCTTTATATGGGATACTTTCTACTTCAATGATTTCTATTTTCTCTTTGTATTTTTCTCTAATTTGCCTCAAGGCTTCACAAAAATGGTTATTTCCTTTTTTGTAATAATTGATGCGATTAATACCATGAAAAATTTTAATTTTTCCTGAAATATCTAAAGAGTTAAATCTTATTTTATCAATATTTATGGGAAACGGAATTAAGGGTTTTACTTTATCCTGTTGTTGGTAAGCCATTTCATAATCATAATCTCCTGGAATAATTTGGAGCACATTTTTCTTAACAAAATCACTCAGTTTTTTATGAGCAGGTTTTAAATAATTAAGACTGTGTTTGAAATAAGGTTTCAATTTTGGGTTGTCTTTTAAAGGTGTTAAAACATGGTGTGGAAGATCAGAAGATAATAAATAATTTATATAGGTTACATCATCTCCGCAAGCGGATAGAATTATTTTTTTGTTGTGTTTAAAAATGAATTTCAAAATTAATGAATCAAAATAGGGAGTTGTTTTTAGAGGATATTCATTAATCAGTTGAACAATTTCATAGTCCTTAAAGTGATTTCGGTTTGTAAAAAAAATATAAAGTAGTTCGAAGCAAGAAATATCAAATTTAAAAAGTAAGTAGATTAGGTTTTTTACTTTCCTAAAAGGATAAAATTCAAACAGTTTAGGTTCTAAACTGATATCTAAATTAAAACCTTTGAAACCATCTTTTCTGCCAGATAAAAGAACACTGTGACCATTTTTTTCTAGTCCAGCTTTTAGGGTATTATGAAAGTTACTATATTCCCCTAATAAAAGTATTCGCATAAAAAATTATATTTTTTGTAATTTAATAGTTTTAGTCTATCATGCAAAATTTTAAAAAGAAAATATCTATAATAACAGATTCTTTATCGATAGGGGGTGCTGAACGTGTTGCTGCAAAATTGTCTGTTGAGCTTTATGAAATGGGCTTCGATGTTTCTATTATTTGCTTGAGAAATGAAATTACCTATCCCTACAAAGGAAAGTTGTATAATCTTGGAGTTGATGAGTCTAGAATAAAACTAATTAAACAATTTTCTAAACTTATTAAATTCAAATTAGCGTATCAAAAAGCAAATGCAGATTATTATATCGATTTTAGGGTTAGAAGTCGTTTCTGGATGGAACTTCTTCTTCATGTATTTGTTTTTGATATCTCAAAAATGATCTTCTCAATTCGTAATTACAAAATTCATCTACACATCCCTAAGTTTAAAGGGTTTTATAAAGCGTATAATAAGGCACACGCAATTGTAGGCCCCTCCCGAGATATTATTTCCAAGATGAAATCCATTCACCTTTTTCAAAATCTAGTGTATATTCCTAATTTTTATTCCTCTAATCAGAAACTTACAATATCCCCCAAATCCATTGTAAACACTCCTTATGTATTAGCAGTAGGCCGTTTAGATAATTCTACAAAACAATTTGATAAACTAATAGAAGCATATTCTAAAACGATATTAATAGACGCCAAAATCCCATTGATTATTATAGGTGAAGGTAAAGATAGAGTCTATCTTGAAGAAAAAATAAAACGACTTAAATTAGGAGATTTGGTTCATCTTGAAGGGTTTAAAAAAGAGGTTTATAAATATATGAAATTTGCTAACTTCTTAGTGATGTCTAGCAACGTAGAAGGGTTTCCGAATACATTATTAGAATCGCTAGTTGTAGGAACCCCAGTGATTTCTTTTGATTGTCCGTCGGGTCCTTCAGAACTAATTATGGATGGAGAAAATGGATTATTAGTTGAAAATCAAAACTTTGAGGCACTCATTACTGCTATGAACAAAATGCATACGGATACAGAGTTGTATCAATATTGTAAACGTAACGCCATTGCATCAGTTGAAAAATTTTCTGCTGAAAATGTTATTTCAAAATGGGTTCAATTATTTGACTAGTATGAAGTTAATCGGATATTTTTTTTCAAAAGGCGTCTTTTAAGATATCGAAGTCCTTTTAGTATTAAAACTGGAGTGTAAAGAAGTACACGTTGACGAATTTTTAGATTAGACACATCCAATTGTTTTTTTAGGAGTGTTAAATTTGGTTGGTCGTTAGCAATCCGACAAAGAATAATAAAATAGTAGCGCTTAGTATCCAAGTATTTTTTTAATGTAGGGTGCTGATCTGAATGCATTTCAAACTGATCAAAATCGGGAATCCTTTTGCCTCTGAATCCAACTTGGGTCATTTGATTTGGAATATCAAAATGAACAGTTACCAAGGGTTTATAACTGTAGGCAAATAAATTGTTTAAATTACTTTTTATAAAAAACTCTACGTCTTCCGCAAATTCTATTGTTTCGTTAAACTTTATGCTTTTAAAAATAGCTTTTTTAAAAGAAAAACTACTAGGGGTAATAATGGGTTGGTGAAGATTTATTTCAAAAAAATTCTTTACCAAAAAAGTAGTGTTTTTTAAAATTCTAGGAATGTTTTTAGAAGGTTCTAAAAAATTTGTACTGCTGTATTTTTCTATATAATCTGTGCCAAATAAAGAGGCTTCTGGAAAATCTTTGTAGAGCGTATGAATTTCTGAAAGGTAGTTTTTGTCCCAAATATCATCGGCATCTAAAAGGGCTATAATCTCTCCTTTTGCCATGCCAACGCCTCTATTTCTTGTAACGCTTAAACCTTTGTTTTCTTGATAAATTACAGTTGTGTTTTTCTTGTTTTTACAAAGTAGTTTTGCAATTTCACCACTTGAATCTGTAGATCCATCATTAATAATAATCAGCTCATAATCTGTAAAGGTTTGTTGAAAAACACTCTGTAGAGTTTTTTCTATATATTTTTCCTTGTTGTATAAAGGAATTATTACGGATATAAATACCATTATTCGTTTTTACGTATGTAACAAAGGTAGCTTAGTTTGTATAAATCAAAAATGAATAAAGATGGTTTTTTTGATAAAAGATTCGCTTTAAATATTTTTTCAGTAAACGGATAACTTATCGAAAACAAGAAATCTAGTTTGATTTTTTTAAGCCTATAAATTGTTTTGGTAATCAGGGTATACTTAATGTCGATTAAATTTTCTTTCATAAATAGGCTCATTGCATCTTGAGATTCAATGGATTTTTTCAAAAATGTTTTACTATCCTCTAAACCTAAATGATAAACGGGGTTTTCTGTATGCACAATAGCTATTTTTGCTTGTTTTAAATTGTAAGAAAATAAGGTGTCTTCATTTCTCAAATTTGGAATATCTTCATTAAAACAAACTTCGTTGAATACCGTTTTTCGTATGATAAAATTAAGAGTTAAAAAACTTAAATAAATATTTTTGTTTCTTTCTACTACAGACAGTGCTTCTCTTTTTTTGCCATAAACCCAACGTAGTAAATGGGTGTCTTCAGGGCTTTCTTTTTGATATTGAATACCTCCATAAATTATTTTTGTAGCATCAGAAATTAAACTTAAATATTTCGAAACAAAATCGTCGTTAACAGGCATCACATCGGCATCTAAAAACAATAATAGATCATAACGAGCATCCTTAGCTAAGAGGTTTCTTATGGCACTTCTACCAATATTAGATTCTAAAATTTTATAAGTCGTATTTTGTAATGAATTAATAGATTTATTAGCAGCGACAATCTCTAGGTTTGTGGAACAATCGTCATAACAATTAATTTCAAAATCGACATTACATGCGGACGCTTGTTGATGAAGTTCCGCTACTAAAGCCTCAATATTATAATTATATGTTGGAATAAGTATGGAGAGCATTCTTAATTTTTACGTTGTACAACTTCAAAGACCTTCGAGTCTTCACATTTAAGCGTTTTACTAGGGTATTTTAAAATCAAAGCATAATCGTGGGTTGCCATAAAAATAGTATGTCCTTTTTTGTTGAGTTCCAAAAGCACTTCCATCACTTCTACACTTGTTTGTGGATCAAGATTCCCCGTAGGCTCATCTGCCAAAATTAATTTTGGATCGTTGAGTAAAGCTCTAGCAATTGCCACACGTTGTTGTTCGCCCCCCGAAAGTTCGTACGGAAATTTACTGCCTTTCGTCTGCATATTCACCTTTGTGAGAACCGCTTCAATCTTTGCGCTAATTAATCCTTTGTCTTTCCAACCTGTAGCTTTTAAAACAAACTCGAGGTTGCCTATAACAGTGAGTTCGTTTAGAAGTTTAAAATCTTGAAATACAACTCCTAATTTTCGTCTCAAATAAGGAATGTCTTTTTCTTTCAGAGTTTTTAAATCAAACTCAACGATGGATCCAAAACCATTATTCAATTTTAAATCGCCATACAGCGTTTTTAAAAAACTACTCTTTCCAGACCCTGTTTTCCCAATAAGATACACAAGCTCTCCCTCTCTAACATCAACATTAACCTCGCTCAAGATTAAATTGTCATTTTGAAAAATGGAAACATTTTCTAATTTTAACACCGAATTTGACATTTAATTTTCCCTTAAAATTATTTTTTATAAAAGTATTACTATTTGACTCAATTATCAAATATCACTTGCATTAAACGGACTTCTTTATGTTTATATTTTAAGGAATGAATAATTTAGTCATAATTTCCTCGTTATACAATTGATATATTTTATCTTTGAATGTAATAATAACGTCTTCCTTATATGACCTCCATAAAATATTTAACTCAACTTGTTTTTTTGTGTTTCTTTTGTGTTGGATTTTCACAAAAATCGGCGATTTATACTAATGAAACCGTCAAATTTCAATCTGCATTAGCACTCTACAATACACAACAATATCAATCTGCTCAACTGCTTTTTAGATCTGTAGAATCAAATGCCTCTGATGGATTTTTAAAATCCAATGCCGCCTATTACAATGCAAATTGTGCCGTTCGACTCAATCAACCAAACGCCGAATTGCTCATAGAATCTTTTGTCGAAAATTATCCATCTAGCACAAAACGAAATTCCGCCTTTTTAGAAGTGGCCAATTATTATTTTGAAAACGCAAAATACGCTTATGCCCGTAAATGGTATAAAAAAGTTGATTTAGCATCTGTATCAAAATCAAATTTAGAATCGTTTTATTTTAAGTATGGATATAGTTTGTATGCCACCAAAAACTATAAAGCTGCGAAATCGTATTTGACAAAAGTTGAAACTTCTAAAACCTACGGCTCACAAGCCAAATATTATATTGGTTTTATGGCTTACGAAGGCGATGATTATGATCAAGCCTCCGAATATTTTAATCAAGTAAATCAAACCGAAGCCTACAAAAATAATTTATCGTACTACCAAGCAGATTTGAACTTCAAATTAGGAAGATTCTCAAAAGCCATCGAATTAGCGTCTGCACAATTAGAAAAAAGTTCTTCTAATGAAGTGTCAGAACTCTCTAAAATTATTGGCGAAAGTTATTTTAATCTTCAAAAGTATTCAGAAGCAATTCCGTATTTAAAAGCATATAAAGGTAAAAAAGGCCGCTGGAATCATACCGATTTTTATCAATTGGGATATGCATTTTATAAACAGAACGACTATCAACAGGCGATTAATGAATTTAATAAAATTATAGAGGGTTCAAATGCCATTGCACAAAATGCCTACTATCATTTAGCGGAAAGTTATGTCAATCTCAACAAAAAACAGCAAGCGTTAAATGCGTTTAGAAACGCCTCGGAAATGGATTTTAACCCCAATATTCAAGAAGATGCTTGGCTGAATTATGCCAAACTTAGTTATGAAATTGGAAATCCCTATAAGTCCACACCCGAAGTATTAACCGATTTTCTAAAACGCTATCCTAAATCTGCGTTTAGAATCGAAGTAGAAACCTTATTAATTGACTCCTATATCAGCTCCAATAACTTTAAGGAAGCACTGGAGTTATTAGAAAACAAGTCACGCTCAGAACACAAAGAAGCCTATCAGAAAGTTACTTTTTTTAGAGCTTTAGAAGTGTATAACAATGCCAAGTACTCAGAGGCAAAAGAACTTTTGAACCGTTCGCTGTCAACATCCATTGATCCAATTTATAAAGCACGAGCCACCTATTGGAAAGCCGAATCAGACTATCAGTTATCCAATTTTAAGGAAGCCTTAGAAGGATTTTTAGATTTTAAAAACAATATCGAAAGTCCACAACTAGATGAATTTAAAAATTTTGAGTACAACCTAGCTTATACCTATTTTAAACAAAAACAATACGCCTTAGCCATCAAAACCTTTCAGTCTTTTATCGCTTCAGAACCTAAAAACTTAGTTTTATTAAGTGATTCATTTTTGAGATTGGGCGATTCTTATTTTGTAACGTCTCAATACAGCCCTGGTATTGACGCCTATGAAGCCGCTTTAAAATTGGGTCGAATAGAGTTGGATTATGCCACCTTTCAAATTGCTGTAAGCCATGGCTATTTGGGTCAAATTTCTGATAAAATTAGGGGCTTAAATAAAGTACTGAAATTTAAACAATCACATCTAAAAGATCAAGCTTTATTTGAATTGGCAAATACCTATGTCAATCAAGGAATGCCCGAAAAAGCACTCCCTTTTTACAGTCAATTAATCACTGATTATTCATCCAGTGTATTGGTGTCTAAAGCATTGCTTCGGAAAGGGTTGATGTTATACAATCGTGGTGATTCTGAATCTGCACTTGAAAACTTAAACAAGGTTGCTGTCAATTATCCATCCACTCCCGAAGCCTTTCAAGCGATTAGTACTTCGCGCTCAATTTATATTGATTTAGGTCAAGTTGAAAACTACGCCGCTTGGGTTCAAACTCTGGAGTATGTTGGGGTAACAGATACCGAATTGGATGAAGCCACTTATGAAGCAGCTGAAAAACAATACTTGGACAATAATACCGCCAAGGCCATCGACTTGTTTAACGGCTATATTGCTCGCTTTTCTGCCGGAAAACACCTTCTTAAAGCTCATTTTTATCTTGCGGAATTATATTATAAGAATGAGTTATCGGAAAATGCACTCCCACATTATACATTTGTTTGTGAACAATCGACCAATGAATTTACAGAACCGGCCTTATTAAAAGCATCTGAAATATCCTTAGCCTCTAAAACATTTGAAACTGCACTGCCATTATTATCTCGGTTAGAATTGGAATCCAAATCCCCTCAAAACAGACTCTATGCACAGTCTAATTTAATGAAAACCTATTTTCAATTGGAAAATTATGACACTGCAATTGGGTATGCAGAAATTATTCTCGACAATTTCAAAACAGATACATACATTAAAAGTGATGCCTACATTATTATTGCGCGTGCAGCAATGAAAACTAACAATGAAGCCAAAGCACGTGCCGCCTATGCCCAGCTAAAAACCATTGCCACAGGAGAGCCAGGAGCAGAAGCGCAGTATTTTGAAGCCTATTTTAAATATCTTGATGGAACCCATGAATCGTCCAATGAAAGTGTCCAAGTACTGATTAAAAAGTTCTCCAGTTATAAATATTTTGCTTCCAAAGGGTTAATTATTATGGCTAAAAACTTTCTGGTACTTAACGATGTATTTCAAGCTACATACATCTTAGAAAATGTAATTCAAAATTTTACCGAATTTCCAGAGATTACTGCCGAAGCACAAGTCGAATTGGATCGGATCAAAACTGAAGCTGCCAAAACAAATGCATCAATTGAAGTCGATTCTGAAAATGAAAACTAATTATATGAACAGCAGATTAATAAAACAGCTTTGTTTAGTATCAATTTTGATGCTTTTGTTTAAAACAAACAATTTATGCGCACAAAATAAAGAGTCCCGTTCTCAAGATACGATTGACACCCAAGTTGTAAGTATAGTAAAACCTTACACACCAAAAATATCTGACGCATTTAAGTTAAAGCAAACCCCCCGTATGGGAAGTTTCGAGACGCCTCAGAAACCGGTCAAATACACCATTTTTTCGATTCCAGTTGCGTCTACCTTTACACCTGCAAAAGGGAATTCTGTTCGATTAGATAAATTTAAAAAAGAAAAATTATTTCAAAATTATGCCTCTTTAGGGTATGGTAATTA
>ERZ887849.2743-NODE-2743-length-14076-cov-8.759361_pt1 | contig 14076 bp, 15 predicted proteins | sample MGYA00521267_ERZ887849 | MGnify/ENA primary metagenome ERZ887849 (study PRJEB32303, sample SAMEA104408601) | aquatic metagenome | biome: Brackish water; feature: Pelagic; material: water | place: Baltic Sea | collected 2014-06-06T16:11:00 | depth 2,863 m ... | reverse complement strand
CAGCGCGCACGCATTATGTTCCTTGATGACATGGAGTCGAAAGGTCCTATCAGAATCACCGATGTGGAAGAGGCTCAGAAGACCATTATGCGTCTGGCAAGGGTACTCTCAGATGCAGGTGAGCTAGTACTTGCGGGTCGGGGAGATGACTTTGTCTAAGTCGGATCCGTCAGTCAGCTGGCGTCTCAACGAACTGATCGAAGCTGGGCACAAGGCCAAAGAATTCGCCACAGCTGATTGGTATCGCCACGACGAGCCGGTGCGCGATCATAGCTTCGAGCTGTGGGCGCCAAAAGTAATCGGCGGGCCGGTTGAGGATATTGCTGAAGAGGCACCCCTCGAGAATGCTATAGAGACCGTCCAGGCTGCGGAGCCAGAATTAGCCGCAGAACCTGCAACGGCTGAAGAAAGCGCCCCGCAAATTGACCAAGAAGCACTCGAGCAAGCGTGCAGTGACAGTTTTGATCAGGGTTATCAACAGGCAATGGAGGCCGCCGAGCTAAAATGGGCTGAGGCCCGCAAAGGGTTTATCGACTTAACCGACGCGTTGAACAAAGCACAAAGTGCACCCAATGAATTTTTCATGCCGCTTAAAAAGCTTGCCCTGCATATTGCTGAGCAGCTGGTTAGAGGCGAGTTGACCCTCTCTACGGCCGCACTAGAGCGTCTTGTCGATGAAGCTATAAACGACATAGAACAGCAGGGAGAGGGCCCTATTGTGGTGTTTTTAAATCCACTGGACCACGCCCGCTTCACTGCGCATTTGCGCAGTGAGCTTGATCATATAGATCTCCGTGTCGATGCGAGCCTGTCGCAGGGCAGCGTCAGAGTCACGATGGACGACAGCGCCACCGAAGACCTAATAGAAAATCGTTTAACTGCGATCGCAGACAGTTTGCTGGGGCTGAATGGCCTTACCAAGAAGTCATCCTCCGGCGCCCGAAGTACCAAAGACAAGATCAATCAAAAACGGGATTCCATAATTGAGGGTAGTGCGGAACTTGTTAACTCCTTTGACCCTGTAAACAGCCCTGAGCCAGTAAACAGCCCTGAGCCCACAGACAGCCCTGAGCCAATAGAAGGCCCCGAGCCACTTGAGGGCGAGCTCGAAAATGGCGCATCCTTCGATGACAATTCTGAGGAGCCGGAGCTCGATGCTTGATTTTGCCACTCAAGTCGATCTAGAGATCGCCAAACTCACGCTATCTGAACCGCTGATGAGCGGAAAATTAGTACGCGTTGTTGGCCTCACCCTTGAAGCAAAAGGTATTATCGCGCCGCTTGGTGCTCATTGCCGCGTCGAAAATATCGATATGGGCTCCTTTGTCGACGCCGAAGTGGTTGGTTTTAACGACGACACCCTGTATCTCATGCCCTTTTCCGAGCCCAACGGGATTGGCCCCGGAGCACGTGTTTGGGTTGTCTCTAAACACGCCAAAGCCTCCCTCGGCGAAGCCATGTTGGGGCGTGTTATTGACGGACTCGGCCAACCCCTCGACGGTGCCGGCCCCATCGCCTACAGCGAGCAGCTCGGCCTAGAAGGCCTAGCGATCAACCCAATGGAGCGAGGATCAATTACTAAAACCCTCGATACCGGTATCAAAGCCATCAACACCTGCCTAACCTTAGGGCAGGGCCAGCGCATCGGACTTGTGGCCGGATCAGGCGTAGGTAAGAGCGTGCTTTTGGGTATGTTGACCCGCAACACCGCAGCCGATGTCGTGATTATCGGACTTATCGGTGAGCGCGGTCGAGAAGTGCAAGAATTTATTCACAACACCCTCGGAGAAGACGGTCTTGCAAAAGCCGTTGTCATTGCTGCGCCAGCGAATATCTCCCCAGTACTCAGATTAAAAGCGACCTATCTGACCCATCTGGTTGCCGAGTATTTCCGCGACCGCGGCAAAAACGTTTTGATGCTCTGCGACAGCTTGACGCGAGTCGCCCATGCTCAGCGCGAAATTGGCTTAGCCATCGGTGAACCGCCGACAGCCAAAGGCTATCCGCCATCGGTATTTGCCATGCTGCCGCGCCTGATTGAGCGCGCCGGCGTTGGTCGCCACGGCCACGGCTCCATTACAGCGGTCTATACCGTCCTTGCTGAGGGCGATGACCGCTCTGACCCTATTGTCGATATTGCCCGGGCCTCTCTCGATGGCCAGGTTCTTTTGTCCCGCGCCCTTGCAGACGCAGCACACTATCCAGCGATTGACTTAGCCGGTTCCATCTCGCGGGTGATGCCAATGCTGGTGCCACCAGAAGTACTCAAGGCAGCGAATCGGTTCCGTCGTCTGTGGAGTCTCTACCAACAAAACGAAGACCTGATTCAAGTGGGTGCCTATGAAAGAGGGACCAACCCAGATCTCGATGAGGCGATTAAATTGCGCCCCAGCATGGAGGATTTGTTGCGCCAAATGAGCGATGTCAGTGTTCCAATCTATGAAAGTCAGGCCGCGATCCTTCGCATAACTGCACAGGTGAAAAATTGAAAACAGTATGGTCAGTTCTAGTCCTCAAAGCTGAGCACGCTGTGCGCGACGCTCAAGCAAGCCAAGCAAGTTTAAATCAGCGCCTTGAGCGCGCCTTGCTGCAGAGCGAAAAAATTGATGTTCTACTTGCCGACTATGCAGCACAGTTAAGCGCGGTTCAGCAGCGTGATCACAGCTCCAGCGAAGTCAGCAATTACAGCCACTTTATTATTCAGCTACAAACATTGAAAAGCCGTGCCCAACGCGAAGTGCGTCAATTAGAGATAGAGCTACAGCTTGGCCGACAGATACTGGCTGCTGCTGATCGAGAGCTTTTAAAAGCCGAGCAACTCTGCGCCAGAGCAGAAGAAAAACAGGCGCGCGAGCGGACTTCTCGAGAAGCTCGCGAATTTGACGCCCAAGCGATTCAGCAACACAATTTTCGCGCACGCGCGCTGTAACAACGCTTTTATAGAAGAACAAAAGTGCCTTCGAGGGCACGTGAGCGGTTTTTGGCATACCTCTTGCAACATCCCTTAGCAAGAAGACCATTGCGCAGGAAAAATGATAAAAATGATAGATGCAAAAAATCTCATGTTAGACCTCGGCCGTGACCCTACAGCCCGTAATGACGGGCTTAGCATCACATCGCCGACGAAAGCAAGTGACTCGCTGCAGAGCTTCTCCGGTGTTTTTAAAAATACCATGGCAGAAGTTGAAGTGGCCAAAAGCGGCAATAGTTTGCCGGTTAGCGGCAGCGATCTTGCTGACAGCGGTGATCCTGCGGCGCGGCTGCCTCTGCCATTGCTCAGTCGAACCCTTCAGGGCGGTACGTCGCTGGTTGTCGGGGGTGCAGAGCCCACAGAAGCTAGCCTACTCGCTTTTGCGCAGTCTCAAGGTATCGATCTTCGCGCCCTTGGTATTGAAATATTGCAAAAGGCGCCAGACGACCTCGCCGTCCGAGGCCAACGATTTGTAGCTCAAAGCCAAGGCGAGAGCGAGGGTCACAGCCTAGGCCAAAGCCTTAACCAGGACATGAACCAGAGCTTGAACCAGAGCTTGAACCAGAGCTTGAACCAGAGCCAGCGCTATGCCGACCCTGCTGCACTAGCGCAGACAAGTCCGGCGCAGACCGCTCTGGCACAGCCCATTGACCACGCGTTAACAAAGGCTGAAATGGTTGCGGCTGTACAAGAATCGGTAGCGAATATGCAATTGTCGACGGTCACCGTTGAAGCACAGCGACCGCTCATGATGGGCCAGTCTCTCGATTTGAACGTGGGTGACAAAGCCACCCCTTTAGCCGGGCCAGCAATTTTAGCCGGACCAGCAGTGACCTCAGGGATAGCGCCAGAAATAGCCGCGCTTGCTAAAACTGCCCCCATGGCCGGCGCTAATAGTATGGGCCAGTCTCTCGATTTGAACGTGGGTGACAAAGCCACCCCTTTAGCCGGGCCAGCAATTTTAGCCGGACCAGCAGTGACCTCAGGGATAGCGCCAGAAATAGCCGCGCTTGCTAAAACTGCCCCCATGGCCGGCGCTAATAGTTCGGTGCCCGCGCCTCAAACGGTTGTTGACTCAATGCGCGCAGCGCTCAAGCCAGTGCAAGACCCTCGCGGAAGTGCCGAGCAGGCCCGTGTTGGCATTGAGCTGGTGGCGCCGCGCAGCCTTCCGAAGGATATTCGCACCAGTATTGAACAAGGCCAATTAACGGCGCAGCAAAAATCTATTGCGCTCAATGACATCGTCAGGAATATACTTGCAACAAAGACTAATCAAGATCCAACAAGCATCAAAGTAACGCCGCCAACACTGGTCGTTGAAGGCGCTATGCGCGAGAAAGTTGCTGAGGGCACCGCGGCAAAGTTGACGTTCGCCCCGTCAGTGATGGATGCGTTTATAAAGCAGTTTAAAGATCGCCAAGGGTTGCCTGCTGTAAAAATGGCACCAATAAATTTGGCCCCTAACAGCGTTGCACCTGCGCCATCGAGTCTCTTGGCAGCACCGACGGTGATATCCGCGGAGAACTCTTTTGCGCAGAGCCCTATTGCGCAGAACGCAGCCGCCCCCAGTGTCGCAGCGGCTGAAATGTCTCTCGATCAGGCAATGAGAGCAAATGAAGACGATTTGCAGCAAGATCTTTTGCGTCGCCAAGATGCTTACACACAATTGTCGCAGCGCTTGTCTGAGGCCTTAGGTCAGCGCCTCAGCGCCCAAATCGCAAGGGGTTCATGGACGGTTGAAATGGAGCTGCACCCCAAGACCCTCGGTCGAGTCGAAGTACAGTTGGAGATGAAAAACGGCCAGCTAGAAGCGCACTTTAACGCGGCCAACGCAGCGACACGCGAGCTAATAGCAGAGGGAATGCCACGGTTACGTGAGATACTTGCAGAACATGGCACGGAAACTGCTTATACAGATTTAGGCTTCGCAAATCAGGGTAATTCTGACGGAAAGTCGACAGGCCAGGATAGCGAAAAACATGCGACAGGTGCTATGGGCGCCGAAATAGACGGTTCAAGCATAACCAAGAGCCAAACGATAACCGATGATGGTTTAGACGTATTAGTGTAATGACCGCCCCAAGTGGTTGGTAGCATAGAGGATAAAGTGATGAGTGAAGAAGTAGCAGTTGAAGAAGAAAAAGCAAAAAGCCCAATTTTAAAAATTATTCTGATCGTTGTCGGAATCTTGTTGCTTGTTGCAATCACCATTGGCGGCACCCTGTTTGCTACCGGCTTTTTCGACGCAGAGAAGGAGTCCTCGGAAGAGGCTATTGCTGCGCTGGAAGCTGAAGCATCAGCTGCAGCTGCGGCTGCAGAAGCGGCTGCCAGAGGGCCCGATAAAGAAACTAAAGAATCGCCTGAATTTACACGTTTTGAGCAATCTTACTTCCAACTGCCGAAACCTCTTGTGGCTAACCTCGCTGGGTCAAGAAAGGTCATGCAGGCGACTGTTGCGATTATGACGCACTACGACAGCCGCGTTGTTGAAAACGTTGATAAACACGATTTCCCCCTGCGTTTTGCCATGTTAAGCGTGATGAGACTAGTGACCGAAGACGATATTACATCGGCAAATTTTCAGACAGATTTGGCGGAAAAATTAAAGATTGAAATGAATGCTGTGCTTGAAAGTTTAGAAGATTTCGGTGGTATTGAGGCCGTGTATTTTACTGAATTTGTTGTGCAATAAAATATTCTAGGCCCAACGTAAAGCAGCATACAGATAAGGTAATTGGCGCAATGGCTGAGTTCACAAATTTACTTTCCCAAGAAGAGCTAGAAGCTCTCTCTGCGGGTATTCAGGATGGCTCGATAGAGGCTGATACTGGCGTCAATCTGGGCCTGACGGCCGTGACCCACGATCTTACCAATGAAGACTCGTCGCTGGGCGTCAACGTCTCCGCAATTGATATGATCAACGAGCGGTTTGTTCGACAGTTTCGAGTCGGGCTGTTAGATGTATTGCGCACGGCCATGAAAATCAACGCCAAAGAAGTTGAGATCATGAAATTCGGTGAGTATCTCAAGGACCTAAGAGCGCCACTTTCAGTAAATACCATTCGCCTTAATCCGCTGCGCGGATACTCGGTTGCGATTATTGAGCCGTCAATTATCTTTGCAGCATTGGATAATTTTTTCGGCGGTTTTGGTCGTGGTTATGATGGCGTTCCACCTAACAGAATGTTCACGCCAACCGAAACCAGCATTATTAAAATTATGTTGAATGTGTTGTTTGGTTCTCTCCAGGAAGCCTGGGGGCCAATTCTACAAATAAAATGTGAACATATTGGTGCAGAAATAAACCCACAATTCGCGCAAATAGCGGATGAAAATGACCTTGTTGTCGTCAGTCGTTTTGTTGCTGACATTGGCAAAGGTGCTCAGGGAAATATCGATCTTGTGTACCCTTATAACGCACTAAAGCCCATTCGCGATCTACTTCGCAGTCGCGTTCAAACCGGCGATGGTGACGACGTGTCAGATAAAGAGTGGAGTGCTGACTTGCGTTCAGCGGCAGAAGATGCCGAGCTGCAAGTATCGGTCAAGTTGGCCGAGATAGAGACAACTTTAGTTAAGTTTGAGGCGCTGAAAGAAGGCGATGTTGTCTATTTCAGCAAGGCCCAGTATGCAAGAATGTATGTCAACGGCGTACCCGTATTTGATGCCGACGTTGGCGCCAGTGGATCGCAGATGGCCGCGCGCCTTGTGCAACCGCTTTCACCTATAAAATAGACTTCTATACCAGACTGAGAGAATCGAGATGGCGGATACAAAGACAGACGTACTACTTGCAGACATTGAGGCGAAGGAGCAGGATCTCTCTCCGCAAGACGCACTAAAAAATAAAATCAACGCAGATGTTTTGCAAAACATACCCGTGACGATTTCCGTTGAGGTAGGTCGTACAGCGATCAAAATTCGCGATTTAATGCGATTGACGCAGGGCAGTGTTGTTGAGCTTGATCGGCTCGCCGGTGAGCCTTTGGATCTTTTAGTCAACAATACACTGGTTGCTCAAGGCGAAGTCGTTTTGATTAACGAGCGCTATGGTGTGCGATTGACCAGCGTTATTCCAACTGCCGATCGCGTCAAGAATCTCTAGAGATCAAATAAAGATGTCAGAAATAGGGTGGAGTGATTGGCTGTCGATGATGGCATCCTTTGCAGTGGTTATTACACTGTTGGCCGTGACACTCTATAGTTTGAAAAAATTAAATCCAGGATTGGGTAAAAGCGCGGCCAAAACGCTGAACGTCACCGAAGTTCACCATCTCGGTCCTCGACAAAAATTAATGCTCGTTACCGTTAACAAGCAGCAAGTACTGTTGGGTGTTACCCCTCAGGCAATCAACCATCTCGGCACATGGGATGATGTTCAGCAACTTGTTGAGTTTGAGTCGCCAGAGCAGCCACAAGAGAAAACAAGCGTTGCCGACAAGTTTCAGAAGATGCTTGCGCAAGTGCGTGTAAAACCGAAGGACTAATATTTTGTTGCCGAAAAAGCCCACCCAAAAAGTTGTCCTGTTTGTATTGTCGCTGCTTTTCTTCGCCTTGCCGGTGGAGGCGCAAACCGGGTTGCCAGTCGTCAATATGATCGATGACGGCTCTGGCGGAACAAAGTACAGTTTAACCCTTCAGCTTTTAGCGCTGATGTCGGTTTTAACGCTACTGCCGTCGCTGCTTTTGATGATGACCTCTTTTGTGCGCATCATTATTGTCTTTTCGCTACTTCGTCAGGCGCTGGGAACAGCTCAGACACCGCCCAATCAGGTACTGGTAGGTCTCGCGTTGTTTCTCTCACTGTTTATTATGGCCCCGGTCCTCAGTTCAGTATATGACGACGCCATAACGCCCTATCTTGAAGAGAAGATTACTTTTGAGAGCGCCCTGGTTGCCGCAGAATCACCGATTAGAACGTTTATGCTCAATCAAACGCGGGAAACTGATATTGCCATGTTTCTTGAAATTTCTAACAACACCGAGGTGAAGGAACCTGCTGATGTACCGTTCCTAACGCTTGTTCCAGCGTTTATGACTTCAGAGCTAAAGAGTGCATTTTCGATTGGTTTCTTAATTTACATTCCCTTCGTTGTGATTGATTTAGTTGTTGCCAGTGTTTTGATGTCGATGGGTATGATGATGTTGTCACCTATGATGATCTCAATGCCCTTTAAGCTGATGTTGTTTGTTCTCGTCGATGGCTGGACACTTATTATGGGCTCGCTAACCTCAAGCTTTGCGCTGAGCTAGGATTTCTTATGGACGCTGCACAGGTTATTGATTTAGGACGTGAAGCGCTTTGGGTGGCCGTTATGGTCGCTTCGCCGCTGTTGGGTGTCGCGCTAGCGGTGGGTTTGGTCGTCGGTATTTTTCAGGCAGCGACCTCCATTCAAGAGATGACCCTCAGCTTTATTCCAAAACTTGGCGTGATGATTATTGCCTTGATGCTATTCGGAAGTTGGCAAATAGGCGTCATGGTCGATTTTTTTAGACGCATATTCGAGCGTATACCCACGCTGTTCATGTAATGGACGTATTGGTCAACGAGATTGTACAGCGCTTTTATACACTGCTCTGGCCGATGATAAGAGTGTCAGCGTTTTTGCTGGCGGCGCCTTTTTTCTCTCTTCGTGCCGTCACTGTTCGCATTCGCGTTCTTTTGGCTGTGTTGTTGACGTGGATGATTTACCCTCTGATGGACTGGCCCATTATTGAGCCCTATTCAGCACAAGGTCTGCGAGAAATTTTCAACCAAGTATTGATTGGTGCGCTCATGGGCCTGATCTTACAAATTGTCAATGCGGCATTGGTGGTGGGTGGACAGGCCATCTCTGCCTCAATGGGGCTGGGTATGGCGAATATGATTGATCCCAATATGGGCAATGTTCCGGTTATCTCGCAATTTTTGTTGGTTTGTTCCACCATAATCTTTATGAGTCTCGGCGGCCATGTTTTGGTTATTACACTGCTATTGGAGAGCTTTAGAGCATTGCCAATCGGTCAGATGATTGATAGCCAAACACTCTATGCGCTCGTGCTGCAGTGGAGCACAATGATGTTTCTTGGCGCAGTTTTACTGGCCTTGCCGGTTATGGTGTCATTGCTGTTTGTGAATATTGGTGTTGGCGTTATCACCCGTGCCGCACCCGCGCTAAATATTTTTGCGGTCGGTTTTCCAGCGATGATTCTAGCGGGCATGGTACTGTTAGCAATGGCCATGCCGGCGATCGGCTATCGTATTCAATGGCTCTGGCGGCAATCCTTTGATGTTGTCGGGCAAGCGCTGGGGGTGACGTAGTGTCAGAGCAAAGTGCTGAAGAAGATCGCACCGAAGAGCCCACGGCCAAGCGCATTGAAAAAGCGCGGGAGGATGGCCAGGTGGTGCGCTCGCAGGAGCTCTCTGTAGCCGCCATGATGATTGGTGCCGCCTTTTTTCTCTACCTCTTTGGCGGTTATTTTATAACCAAACTTGCCGAGGTATTTGTCAGTGGCTTTACCTTCGATCGCAAGTTGGTATTTTCAGAAAACCTGTTGCCGGCCATGTTTGGTCAGCACGCTCTCGACAGTATTTTAATTGTAACGCCCATTTTCGTGTTGACCGTCCTGATTGCCTTTGCAGCTGCAGGTGTTTTGGGCGGTTATATTTTTTCTTTTAAACCCATCGCGCCCAAATTTAGCAAAATTAATCCGCTGAGCGGATTGAAGCGCATGTTTGGCATGAAGGCTCTGGTTGACCTGAGTAAAGCGATTAGCAAATTTTTGTTGATTGGCTGTGTGCTTTATCTCGTGGTCAGGGAAAATTTTCCCGAATTGATAAAGTTGGGCTTTATGGATCTTAAGCCAGCACTCGCTGACGCTGGCGACATTATTGCAATGGGCACTGTGCTCGTAACATTGACGCTGCTCATTGCGGCGGGTATCGATGTACCCTATCAGCTGTATGTCTTCAACAAGCAAATGAAGATGACCAAGCAAGAAATTAAAGATGAGATGAAAGATACCGAAGGCCGGCCCGAGGTCAAGGCGCAAATTAGACGCAAGCAGCGTGAGATAGCGACTGGCATGATGATGAGTGCGGTGGCCGATGCCGATGTTGTTATTGTCAATCCCGAACATTTTGCGGTGGCATTGAGCTACGACCCGTCCAAAAATGGCGCGCCAATTATGGTTGCTAAAGGTGCTGATTTTCTGGCAATGGGCATTCGTGAGCGCGCAAAAGAGCACGGTGTGCCACTATTCTCATCGCCTATGCTGGCGCGCTCGATCTATTTTACGACAGAGATTAATCAGCCAGTACCAGAGTCGCTGTACTATGCAGTCGCTCAAGTGATAGCCTACATATTCAGTCTAAACAGCTTTAGCCGCGGCGCGAAACCTGCGGCTAAACCAAATCCGGATGTGCCGGAAAACATGCGCTTTGATACTGATGGTAAACGCATAAGTTAGGCTGCTTTTTAACGTGAGCTCACAGTGAGATTAGAGTGTGCTACCCGTGTGCTAAGAGTGTGTTTAAAGTTTTCTGGGTTGATCGATTAACCGTTACTTAATAGTTTGTTAGAAAATATAGTTTGGTAGAAAAATTATGCGTGAAAATTTCAATGAGCCCTCATTTGAACTTCAAAGCTGGTTTGACGGTAGTGATATTTTTTACCGAATCAAAGACAGAGCACGATTAAACGCAGCAGTCGCAGCGATCGTCGATGATGGACACAGTGTTGCCGTTATCGGTTCCAATGAGGCTGTTCTTGACCATTACTGCCGCATGATGACCGCGCGCCTGCGCGAACACGAAGGCTTTGAATTGGAGCTTTTTTTACCGGTCAACACTGACAGCTTGCTTAGCCGCTACAATGAAATGCTCGCAGAGATTACCCTCGAGCAGGCGACAAAGCCTGCCCGTAAAGATATGCCTGTCAGACTGTTAGTCATCAACGATGCGCGATCAGTCAACCCAGAACAGTGGTCCCTGCTGGCGCGATTGTTAGCAGATTTCCCTGGCGTAAATGTCCGTCTTATCTTGTTCCTCAATAAGTCTGGCTGGCCCGCCCACGAGAAACTGTTGAATACTCTTGGCCGACGCATGTATCGCTGGGTTGTTGAAGTTCCCGCTATGGATGAAGCGCGCCAATTATTGGAGGCGGCACAAGAAAATGGCTATGAACAGGAGGCTGAAAAACTATTGATTGCAGCGGGCTTGGGCGGCGTGATTTCTGGTCGCTATCGTTTGGACAATACGCCGAGCGAGACAGACCCCGATCTTCCTGATTTACCTGAGCTCGACATTGATGTCCTTATTGGTGAGCAAAACACGCATCTTAAGGAAAAAGGTCAGCCCCGCAAAAGCCGTTTTTTCCCTATCGTAATGGTCTTCGGCATCTGTATAGCGGCATCCATTTTTGTTATCTCTTGGCTGCATCCGTCGCTATTGGATGAGGTGCAGCAGGCCGTGTTCGATAGTGATCAGTCATTGCTGCAGAACTATCGTGTTGAGTCTGTATCAATACCGACAGAACAGGAGATCAATGCTAGAGCGGCGCTTGCTGAGGTGGCCGAGAGTGTCGACGCTGACGAGAATACCCTGCCAGACGAAGGTGATACTCCCCCCAATAATGGAGAGCAAGCCATTGAGTCCCCAGCACCGCCTGTTGAGCAAGAGGCGGTGCCTGAACCGTCACAAGTTGTCACTGCGATACTGGCAGCAGAACAGACGGCCAGTTCAGACGTTGATGAACAGCCAGCTGCTGCCAGCGAAACTCCAGCTGAAACACCCGTCGCAACACCCGCACGAGATGCCGCTGACGAATTATCGGCAGAAAGCAACGAGGTTGCCGCTGAGCCTGTTGTTGCTAGCGTGGATGCGCCTGTCGAGCCATTGCCTCAGGCCTCTTTAGCAGCATCGCGACTAGCAACAGCAGAGATAGTCGCTAATGCCAGCCCGACAGAATACTTCGTTCAGCATATTGTGCTTCGTACTGAGGCAGCAGCGGGAGAGTACATTGACCGTTATGACGCATTGAAAAATGCGCGCATTGTGCCTGTTCGGGTATCGCAAAATACTGCTTATGCGGTTATCTCGGGACCATTTACTTCGCGGTTTGCCGCTGCCACATTTACCCAAGATCAAACCATTCCGCGGGATTATTGGATTCGTGGATCGCAACAACTAAAAGCCATCTTGCAGCGCTAATAGCAACAGTAATTGAGCTTGATTAGGCAGAGAGTGACATAAAAAAATGGGGGAACAGAAAGTGCCTGACAACCAGCAAAGTGAAGTCTTCAGCAGTCAGGGTTCGCGTGGCTCAGTCGTTGTAACAGAAAGGCAGGCGGCGCTGCCCTTGAATGATCAGCAAGTGCGTTTTGTCGCTGCCAGTGGGGATAAAAAGTTGATGTCTATCGACTTTAAACAAGACCCATTTGCCGACTGTGAAGCGCTCGCGAAACGACAGCCTCCCGTTGTCAAAAAGCCTCTCTATCAAGGCATATTCAGAGAGCGAATCTCTAAAGTAAAAAAGGTTACTGTCGATATTTCTAGAGCACTTAGTTTAATAAAATTTATCGAAGAACCCGACGAACCCGATGAACCAGAGATAGTGGATCTGTTATGAGTGAAATAAACGAACCGGAAGACACCACTGGCGAGCCTACAGATGAGGCTATGCCTGTTGAGGCTGTTGAGCAGAGTTCTTCTGAGCAGAGTTCATCTGAGGAGATGGATCCCGATGCCGACCTGATTAGCAGCGTACGCGGGCTGATCAAAAATGGTGAGTTGGTTTCTGAACGGTTGGAGAAGCTGCTGCCTGGCGTGTTAGAAACGGCAGAGGCAACAAATAGCGCCGCCGATGTAAGCCGTCGCGCCTCATCCACCCTAGAAACTGGATTACAGCATTTACAGGCGCGGGTTAATGCGCTGAACGAGGCGAGCGAAAAAAGTGCGCTGTTGGCCACTCGCGTGATGACGGGTGCGGCCACAGCGATGATTATTGCGGTCTTTATTTATGGCTTTGTGGCGTTTCAATTGTCGTCCAGAGTGTCACAAGTTGATGCAATGCTCGTTGCCGTGAGCAAGCGTGTTGTTCAGATGAACAATGCATTGGAAACATTCGAGCAACTTCGCTTTTCAATTAATAATCTTGCTGTTGCCCAAACAGAAATGGCCGAACGTCAGTCGCTTATGGTTGATGCGATAGCGCGATCAGAGCTTTCAACACGATCTCTTGCCGTCAATGTGCCAGATCAGGCTGCCAAGCAAGTGGGTGAAAAAACCGACCAGGTTATCAAGCAGGTCACTGCCAAAACGGCTGAAGTGGTTGCTCAGGTAACCCGCTTAGGTCAGGACTTGGAAAGCCAAGGGAAAATGGTCTCCAAGTTGTCAGACTCTCTGGGCAATGTCGGAAAACAAATTAAGTCGTTAGAAGGTCGTGTCAGCAACGTGCAGAAGTTAAATGCGGATGTTGAAGCACTTGTCACACTAGAGCGGGAAAAATACCTCGATGTGTTACAGCGACAGCTGGCGCTTGATGAGTCTGCGCAGGAGGACGAAGATCAGGCGCCCGTTGAACCGCCCAAGCCCGACTTCGTTATATTTTCAGCAAAAAAATGATTGAGCAGTTAGTGAGAAATATTTGCGCAAGTAGGACCTAGTACTCGTTCTTCTCTTCATGCATCTCATCGAGGTGCTCGGCGCTCGGGAGACTCATAGGCGACGCTTGCGACAGTAACTTGTCAGAGAAAGACTGCTTGAGGGTCAAACCCGTGCGAGAAAACAGCGTGCTAACAGATTCATCTATGTCCGTTTTCAATCTGTTGATGGTAACGTCGTCTGCGTCGACGGACTCATAGCCCGATTTGTAAAGCGTAGAGGCATGCTGTGGGGGAATCCACGATAAAACCACACCGCGCAAGGTTGAAATCTCAATGGGATTTTTCGGAGTGGAGGGGTTGTTCCCGTCTCGACGATCCTTTTTACCAATTTTGAACAGCGACTCGATATGATTTTGAAGAACGTATTCAAAGCGCGTTTTGAGTGCGACAAGATCAGCTTCATTGAAGCCTTCCGGCAGCTTGCCACTCATTGCATCCCATAACACTTTGCCCGATAGGCC
>ERZ887849.2741-NODE-2741-length-14083-cov-13.679855_pt1 | contig 14083 bp, 10 predicted proteins | sample MGYA00521267_ERZ887849 | MGnify/ENA primary metagenome ERZ887849 (study PRJEB32303, sample SAMEA104408601) | aquatic metagenome | biome: Brackish water; feature: Pelagic; material: water | place: Baltic Sea | collected 2014-06-06T16:11:00 | depth 2,863 m ... | reverse complement strand
GTTGTAAATATAAAAAAATAAAATTTTTCATTACATTAGATGCGACAGAACCAATTAAATCTTCAATAAAAAGAAAAAGTAAATTCAGCTTTGTGGAAGCTTTTAATTGAAACATTGTTGCTGATATCTCTAATCTTTTTGTTCATCATTTTTGTTTTCTTCATTATCTATAGCTTTTAGTAAAGCAGTCGCAACTAACCCTGCTGGTATTGTTACTAATCCAACCCCAATCATTAACACAAAAAAGGTGAAAATCCTACCTCCTAATGTTATTGGATATACATCTCCATAGCCAACTGTCGTAAGCGTAACAATTGACCACCATGCACTGTGAAAAACAGACTTAAAAACTTCTGGTTGAGCTTCGTGTTCAAAATAATAAATTCCAGCTGAAGTGATAAAAATAAGTACAATTGTGATTATAAAAAATAATATAATTTCTTCTTTCACAATCGTGAAAGCTTTACTAAATCGCTTTAAGGCATCACTATACTTTATTTGTTTTACAACTCTAAAGACTCTTAATACTCTAAAAGCTCTAAGAAAACGTAAATCTAAAACTCCGCTCAAATAAAAAGGCAGAATTGCTACAAGATCTATTAATCCATAAAAGCTAAAAATATATTTCAGTGGTTTTTTTGATACATAAATCCTCAGTAAATATTCTATGCTAAAAATAGTGATGCTAAATACTTCAAAACCTTTTAATATTTTGCTTATATTTTCTGAAATATTTGGAAGTGTGTCAATAGAAAAGGAGACAATTGAAACAAATATTAAAGTTTGTATAAATATTTCAAAAAACCTTCCATTTTTTGTATTACTATCTTCTAATATGAGCCAAAGTTTTTGTTTCATTTTTAGTAAATTAATAGTCCAAATATATAAATGAAATTTCCAATTTCAAAACATATTATTGTTGGCCTTTTATTGTTTCTAATTTTTTATGTAAATTCGAGTGGTTAATTAGTTTATTTTTAATTTCAAATGAGTCAGGAATATTTAAAATCTATCAAATCTAGAATGGGTTGGCAAGTTGGTTTACAAGCTGCTACACTTCTTGCTGTCGGAGGCGTAAATAGTCAAATTAAAGAACAAACAGACTATTTAGCAGGTTGTTTGAATGAATTACAAGAAAATACTATTGAAGGATTTTCGTCTGTTGTTAATGCAGTAAACTCACTCGAGGCTTCATTGATATCTGGTTTAGAAGAAATTAAATGGTATCTTGGATCAATTGACGATAAGCTTGGAAAAATTGTTGGATTGATAGAGTACTCTAAGGCAACTGAATCATCTGAACAGTTCAAAATTGGCATGGAACTCTTCAAACAAGAGTTTTATGAAAAGGCAGCTAACAGCTTCAACAAATCATTTGAAGCTAATCCTTTAAATATAAATGCGCTGGTTGGATTGTACCTTACTGAAAAAAAGAAAGATAAAAAATTAAGTAATAAAAAGCTTGAGGATATAATTAAATTGACCGGTACAGATTTTTTGTATCATCTGAAAACTACAAATATAGTTAAAGAGAATTCGATTAATTATTTTATTAATTTTTCTTTTGGTGAATTTTTAGAAAATAAATCTTATAACTCACTTGTTAATTTTTATGAAAATTCGATTAATTCGTTTAGTAAGGAGCATTTACCAATAAAGTTGAAGTATATAAATGCTTTGGTTTTAAGCGGTAAACCCTACAATCAATATATTAGTGATATATTAAGTGAAGGTCAATTAGGTAATTTAATGCTGTTTTTTAAATACGAGGAGAACAATGTAAATGTGGTTGAATTTATAAAACATGCTACGGAATTAATTAGAGTTAGACTCCCAAACTCTGAATCCTACGTTTTCAAACCCAATCCAAACACCCTAATTGAAAATAAAGCAAAATTTTTAAAAGAAAAGATTTATGGTGACCTAAAGTTTATAATGAAATTAGGTTTTTATCAAACTAGCTTGGCAAAAAAAGTCAAGGCTTTAAAAACTTTTTTTGATGCTGCACTATCAACTCCGAGTTCAATTGAAAGTACAATCGAACTAATTGAAACAAATGAAAATAATTTAAATATTATCAATTCAATTCAAAAGCCTATATTCTTCAAAGAAACAGAGTCCTTTTGTAAAGATGCAAATAATGAATTAGTTCAAGAGATTAACAAACACATAGATACTTATAAAAATAAAACTTCTAATGGTCTAAAAAGTGAAGTTACAAAACTTAAGAAAATTCATAAAGAATTTTCATCTAGTTATCCCAAGCTCGATAATGAGACTGATGATAGTTACAAAATAATCAAGTTATTTATTCAAAATATTGATGAATCTAATAAAGCTATTAATTTGGAGAAGATATTCTCAAATCAAATTTTTAAGTAAAGATAATGAACAGTAAACAACAACTATATCTTACTTTGTTATATTGGCTAATTTCATTAGATGGAAAGGTTAAGGTAGCAGAGACCAAATTCATCAAAAAATCTAAATTAGTTGACTTATTTTACAGTGATGAAAATTTTAAGTTTTGTAAATCAATTGTAGACAAACATAGTGGCAATAACTCCACAGATACCCTTGGATTCTTAAAACAAATTTTAAAGGGAATTAAATTAACTGCCGATGAATCAAAAAATCTTATCAATGAGCTATGTTTAACTGCTTCTTCAGACGGAGAATTTTCAGATATAGAAAAAAAATATATTGAATTATTAGCTAATGAACTAGGTTTAGTTGATGAAAACATTATTGATGAATTTGAAAAAAAGAATACGAAAACAAGTACTTCTATCTCAGCTCAAAATAATGATTCAAGTCTTAAGCTTAGCAAGAAATCTATGGATTTAGTTTTTAATGCTAATACTTTACAGCTTAAGCCAATTCTACAAAATAAATTAGAAAACAATATAAAAAAAGAGTTATCATTAAATGGATTTAATTTAAAAATTTCCAATCTATTAATTACCAAAACTAGACGACTGGTAGTACAGACATTGTTTGATGAAAGAATTATTAAAGATGGAAGAGAAATCAATTATAGAGGAGTCATAGAGTCTAGGTCCAAACCAGAGAGTGATATTGACCTATATTCTAATACTTATAAAAGGAATGATTTTGATTTTGTTAATTTATCTCAAAACAAACAGTTTCGAGTTGATGGAACTAATGAAACACAAACTTGCTTAAGCTGTAGAGGAAATCGCCAGGTACCTTGTTACAATTGTGATGGATCTGGACAAGTAAGATGTGATTGCAACCCCCCCGGAAAAGTCAAGTGTGGAAATTGTCAAGGAACTGCTGAGGTTGATTGTATGTGGTGTTCTGGAGGATACAAAACTGAATACGACTATGATTTAAAAAGGGATGTTAGAACAAAATGTAGCAGCTGTGGTCCAACAGGAAAAAACCCTTGTTCAAATTGTCAAAACGGATTCAATACTTGTGGTACATGTGGAGGCTCAGGAAGAAAATCTTGTTATATATGCAGCGCTACAGGAAAAGTTGATTGCAGTAGTTGTGATGCACAGGGCTCTTTTACAGATTTCCTAATAATTTCAAGTACCTTAAAAGATAGTTCAAATAAGCAATTTTTAGACGGTGAACCTAATGTAAACTTTTGCTCAGTAAACACTTATACAGAAGAGTACGATTACCACAAACTGTATGGCAAATATGAGTTTAAAAATCTTAAAGAACATTCATCAGAACTAAAAAACCTTTTTTCAAGTCAAAATTTCGCTAATAATCAATTACCAAAAAAAATAAAATTTAAATTGGATGATTGTGCTTCAATGACATTTGATATTAATGTTGGGGGAAATATTTATCAAGGGGGTTTAAATGAAAATGGTGAATTACTTTATGATAAAACAATCTTAGATCAACTGTTTTTTAATATTATTAAAACCTTAGACATTAAGGAAGATTTTAAAGCTTTAGAGTCTATTAAAATTCCAATTACGCTACAGATTCCTGAATTTAAAGACACTTTTGCTAAAATTAAAGAATACAAAATTTTAGACCAAACAATTATTTCTAACACTAAAAATGAAGTTAAACTTGATGCTATTAGAAAGTTAAATAAAACTAATATTTCTAAATATGAGAGTTTTTTAATTAATACAATTGGAAAAAAAAATAAGCTTTTGTCACTTGTTATCACCTTAATTGGATATACTTCAATTTGGTTTTTTCTTCCTAGTTGGACCTCATTAATTGTTCTACTGTTTGTACTCAACATTGCATGGACTTTTACCAGAATCGCCAAGCACCTAGGAGATAAAAAGAAAAGTGCAGCCAGTGTAGGATCAAATAGAATTAAAACATTTCTTGTAATTTTCATAATATCAATTGTATTTGTTTTCAGCTGGAATCAAGCCGATGCTGATTTTCCATTTGAAAATAATTTACCAATGCTAGATCCATTTGAAATTAATGTCTATGGATTTGATCTTGCATTTTTAAGCCAGTCTGATCGAGATTTACAAACCGCTGAAAAAATTAAATCAAGAATTGATGATTCTATGTACAGTGGTAGTTTTGGTAGTCTGGATTTTGGAGATATTGACATTGATTTGATTAATGAAGAAGTTTTTAAAATATTTAGAAGCAGCTTCAACTTGGTAAGTTCTGAGGTTCTAAAAGATTCTAAGTTTGTTTATGGATATTATGACAATACAGATTCCATAATTATATTAAAGCCTTCAAATACCACTAAGAGCTATTTTTATATTAAAGAAGGGAGTGATTATAGAATGAATATATCCCCATATAGAGTTGAGGACAGTAAATATAAAGTTTATATTGATATTGATGAGACAGGTTATAGCCAGGTAAAAAGTAATTACATGAATAAAAGCTGGAGTGTTTCTAGAATTGGATTAGGTGATGATATTGTAGTTAAAGGAGGAGATATTGTACGGGATGAGCGAAAGGACTACGGGTTTTATTATATTTTAGATGATTATAATACTTTTAAATATTTAGGTAAACCTCAAAAAAGGTCTGGAAATGACTATAAAATTAGTCTTATTTATGAAGCATTTGTTGGAGAACAAACGTTCGATATGGTTTTTAATCCAAACTCTGATTATAATTATATTGCTACACAAGACAATTCCAATTCCGTGGTAAACCAAGATAATCAAGTTATAGAGGATGAATTGGAGATTATTGAAGCTCAGGAAACAGAGAGAAATGATGAAATAAAAAGAAATTTAAAAAAGCAGAAAGAGCGAGAAAAAAGAATAGCTGAGCAAAAAAGTATAGATGATGCAAAAAAGAAAGAAAAAGAATTAGCTGATGCAAAGCGAAGAGCAGAAAAATTAGCAAATGCAAAGCGAAGAGCAAAAGAATTAGCTGATGCTAAAAAGCAACAACAACTTTTAGAAAAAAAACAGTCCGTAAAATCTTATAAAATTTGGTTTTCTTCCGACAAAAAATCAAAAGTTTATTTGAGAAGATTAAAAAAGATGATTAAAAAAATTAAAAAAGATTATAATATTGAATTGGATAAAATTCATATTTTGCAACCTCCAGGCATAACTAATTATGAAGATGCAATAACAGCGTATTTTCTGCAGAATATCAATGATTTAAATAAATTTAAAGAGATTGCCAATGAATATAATATGGCAAAATTATATGTTGAAGATTCCTCTGCTTTAATTTTGTATTATTCTGGAAAATAAAATTATTTCAATAAAAATTTAACCAATTATGAATATTTCAAACAATTTTAAAATAATTCAATGCGTATTGATTATTTCATTTAATTTATCTTTTTCTCAAACAATAATTAATACCGAAAATATGATGAAAGAACTTGATAGTGATTTGTCATATAATCTAGCTTTTCAAGGCGATTTCAATTTTGGTAATATTGATTTAATTCAATTTAGTACAGCTCATCAGTTTGCCAAAACTGTAAAAAGAAATTTATACAGGGTTTTACTCAATTATGAATATATTGAAGAAGGTGGGGAAAAAATAGCGGCTGATTATACCGGTCAAATCAGATACAATTATAGTATTAATAAAAATTCAATTTTTGCATTTGCTCAGGCACAAAACCTAAGATCTCTTAGAATGAATCATCGCTATATATTTGGTGGTGGTTATCGACATAATTTATTTTCAAAAGAAAATGATTATGTAGATCTTTCTGCAGGTATATTTTTTGAAGACGAATTATACGATAAAAATTTACCAAGTTCTACTCAAGTTTATAACTGGCGTTACAGTTTTAGTGGTTTTGGTAAGTACTCTTTCACTGAAAATTTATTTATAAATATATCTGTATATTATCAAATAAACACCTCTAATACGGCTGATTACAGGCTCTTTGTTCAGCCTAGAATTTATTATTCATTACCAAAGTTTGATATTTATATTGACAATAAATATCGTTATCATTCTAACCCGTATATTGATATTAAGAAAACGGATTCAAGTCTTGAGATCGGAGTTGAATTTTCTTTAAACTAATCTATGAAATATATCATAGGCATTATATTAATCATTGTTTTACTTTCATGTGGAAAAGAGGACGATATTTTACCATATCCCTGTATAGACGGAAATTGTGAGGTGTTTTTTGAAATTGATGAATTAGTATCACCTGATGTTTACCAAGATTCAAATGAATATTGGCATATTCAACATCAGGGATTCAATTATTTCACTATTAAGGGAAAATTAGATGAACTTCATCCCTCTTACGTGATAAATGATGTCCCCCTAGTTGAAACAGTTTTTGATTCGGATTATTGGGTATGGATTGATGGCATCACATTTACAGTCCCTTTATATAGTGTGTTAGGTTATTTTACTGGTAGTGATTACACAAATCCAATACCTATAGGCAATCTGTCGTATACTATTGAGGATATGGCTCAAAATCATCCACCTTTAAACATTGTTGGGTATCAGATTCAGCCTAATCAATGTTTAGATTGTCCATATTCTGAAACACTAATTGGCGCTTACAGCAAATATAATTATTCTCCGCAGCAACAAATATTTTTTGATAATCAAATGATTGGGGACACAGCCAAAGTCTTTGTTAAATCCACATTTAATAGCGATGTTGGTCAGAGAATTGAAATTGAAAAAGAATTCAAAATTATATTTGAATAACTACTTATTTATATGATTAATGGTGTGAATGATGCCCATTTGGATATTTTTTACTGTAATATTTCTTATTAGTATGGAGGTATTCGGTTGTATTTTCAACATCAACAAAGCGTCCATATCTACCGCCCACTATGTCACATTTTTTTAAGTATGGTCTAATTTTTTCTAAGTTGGATTTAAATAATCTAAATGGTGTGTCTTTTGTAATAAGCATCTCTAAGACATCATTTTCAACGACCTGAATATTAAAAAATGGATTAGTTGAAATATCTATATATTTTAATTTTGGTAGTGAAAATAAATTCTTTGGTATATCAATTAGTTTATTAGCTCTAAAGTCTATTTTTTCTAATGAATATGGGAATTCAACTTCGATATTACTTAATTTTTTATAAATCGTAATCTCTCTTAGTTTTGTTAATTTTGAAATAGATTTAGGAAGTTTTTTTATACTAGTATCAGATAAATTTAAAACTTCTAAATTAGTTAGGTTTCCAAAATTTTTAGGCAACCAAGTAATGTGGACAGCATTAAAATTTATTTTTTTTAAATTAAATAATATACAGAATGAATTATTTAATTTTAACTTTCCACCCATTTTTGAAATCTCTTCAATTGATTTGGATTAAAAAAAATCCGTACATATAAAATCGCAATTTACTCCAGTAAGATCTAAATATTTTAACGAGTTATAGTGCTTCAGACTAAAATTAGAAAATTATTTTTCATCCATTCAAATTCTGAATAAGTGAATACATCTTCAAGTTTAGTACTTTCCAAAACCTAGAGGGATTAACTTTTTTCACATTTTTAATAGGAGTTAAAGAATATTTTGTTACAATTTTTTCTATTGACATGATAATAGAATTTTAGGTAATTTTTAAGTAATCCATTACTGTTTTCCAATTGGGAAATCTATCACTTCCAAAATGAATCCACTCCCCTCGAAATAGACCCTGACCTCTGTGGTTGGAGTCATCAATTAAATAGTCGCCAATATTCAAATCTTTTCTTGAACTCAAAATCAGCTTATGTCTTGCGGCTTTTCCAAAATATTTTTCTATCCAAAGCCTTTTGTGTTTCCAACCATCAGGGTTATCCCAGGGTGGTGTAGATAAAAAAAAGGTTTCAAAATCACTATGATTTAAAATTTTATTTACAGCCCTTATAGCCCCTTCAATAGGTTCCAAATCTTTGTATATATCAGGAATTCTGTCTGGTCTTCCTTTGTATGGAGAAGTGTATCTTAGGGGGCTATTTTCTCTCCCTTTATCAAAGTCTGAAACAACGCCGTCCATATCTATGTAAATAATCTTTTTCATAAATTTATTTTTTGATAAAAATCACATACTGTTTTTTCAAAGGTAGTTAAATCAATCCTGTGACCAAGTTTCGAAATTTTTAATATATCATAGTTTTTTTCATTCATTTCATCTATGAAATCTAAAACGGATTGAGGTCGAACAACGGTATCATTTTCTCCTAAGATAATTAAATTATAGGGGCAATTTAAATTATTTTTTTTAAATGAATTTATTATTTCTTCTTTTCTAAACCCAGGATTGAATAAGAGACTGGGGATATTATGTTCTTTTCCAAGCCAGTACGCTAACATACCACCAAAGCTACTACCAATAAGACAATTTACTTTTTCTTTTTTTATAAGATTTGATAAAATCATGTAAGTATTTTTTTCTTCATAATAATTAATGTTCAAGTAAACTGTTTCTGAATGATATTGTATAATTTCAATTTTCTTTTGGTTAACAGAACTGTCCAATCCGTGGATATATAGTGATATATGTTTTTTATTTTCCATTTAAAAGTTTATTATTTATATTTAAACTAAAATTAACCAATTAATATGAAATTATTTAATCAATTTACAATAACAAAATTAATTATTGTATTTTCTTGTTTTGTTCAATCCCAAACAATTAGTAATGACTCACTTGAAGTCTCGAGGCTTAAAAATCATGTTTCTACCTTAGATTATATTTCTAGGCAAACCAGTAGTAATAAGTTTTATATTCAACTAGGTCAAACCTATACAGACTCAATTTTACAAATTGACCCAGAAAATAAATATGCACTACAATTTAATAAAAAATTCAATTTAACGCTATCGACTTGTGATCAAAACATGAATCATGTTGTTGAACTTTTTCCTTTTTTTCAAGGATTTCCTGAATACATGGGCTTTGCAGATGATCCCATCGAGTATGCTTATGATGATGCTTTAAATAAATTATTTTCTTTAAAACATATAGAACTTAGTAAAAGTCCTATTAAGGATGCAAATATTACTTCAATTGTTATTCGTAACAATTGTGATGATGAGATGTTTGAAATTGTCAATCAAACAGTAATTGAAAATACCAATCATTACATTTTACCTCCACACGAAATTATAAGCATTGTTGGCGAAAAAGATTATGAAATGTTGATAAATGGAAATTTATCAGACGATCTTATTTTTCCAATTATGGAAAGCCTCAATCTGGAAAGACTTGGGGTTTTTATAGTTAATGATATCGATGTTATTGATAATAAAATTTGGTTTGTAGAGTCCAAGTTTACTACTTTTAATAAAGACACTGGTTTGAGTGAACCAATTTTTGCAAAGGGATTTTGTCATGACAAAAGAGCGATAGGGATTCTGGATATTCTTATCATGTTGATAGAATCTATTTTACTTTTAACTTTTCTGTCTTTTTTGACCACTTTTACCAACAGAAAAAAACTGAATTCTACAAATATACTAAGCAGTCTTTCATATGGTTTTATTTATAAGTTAGAGTTTGTTTCCAAAACGTTTATTATTCCATTAGTTTTTTCGTTTGTAATGATATATTCTTTGTCTTACATCATGCCAACTCCAGAGGATCACTATATGGAGTTTTCAGCCAAAATATGGGTTTTTCTACTAACTCTCGGAATGAGTCTTGTGCCTACAATTATCAATTTGTATATTATAAACAGAATGGATCTCGATGGTTTTCATACTATAAATGGTTATAGGACTTTTGCAAACACTTCACTCTATGCAACCTATTTACCATTGGAGATTTTTTATTTAATTCAATATGATAAGATGTTTACAGAGGCTCAATTTGTAAGCATATTTGTAACGTTTTGTATTGGAGATTTATTAGCACGATCATATTTTCAATTTACAGCAATATCAAAAAACTCCTCCTTAAAAACACAATCGTTTATTGGGTTGATTTTGGGAATCATAGGACTTTTGATTTTCAACCTGATTATTTTATCTAAACTCTCTATTAAAAATTTATTAATTACTATAGTATTAATTGTTCCAATATCTATTCTTCATCGACTTATTGAAGTATATCTTAATAAAAAATATGAGCAAAATATAAGATCATCTTCTGAAATAAAATTTTTCAGTGATATTCCATTCATTAAGTCATTAATAGACCCACAAGTTAAGATTTTTGATAAAGTTAAGGAGTCGATGTCCAATAGCGAATTAAATATTTTTACAATTATTGGTCCATCCGGAATTGGAAAAACCAGATCTTTGTTTGAGACTAAAGAAGCTTTTGAAAATAACGATTGGGAGTGGTACTACGGCGATTGTGATGAGGTTCAAGGAGAAACAGCTATTTCATTTGAACCCTTTTTGGAAGCATTTAAAAATCTTTTAAAAATTGAAGAATTTACAAACCGTGGGGAACAATTGGATTCTAGCCTTGGTTCTGTGGTAGATGTAGGCTCCGCCATAATTGATGTCGATACTTCTAGTTTTGTAAAAAACTATGACAGAGATGGTAATCAAAAAATGACTGAAATATGCGTGGATATTATTGAAAAGTTGGAAAGAAGAAAAAAGAAAACGGTGTTTGTCATGGAAGATATGCATTGGATAGATCCTGAAAGCTATTCTTTTCTAAAACTTTTTATACAAATGATAAACAGAAATAAATTCTTGAGAGGAAACATGTGTATTATTTTTAGTATGCGTTGCGAGATCGATAATAAATTTAGAGGCCCAAGCTCGATTGAATTTAATAACGACTTAAAAGAATTGCAGATCAATTCATCTTTCAAATTTAGTATTCAAGAGTTATTGAATGAAAATGATTTTGATGTTACAGATTTTGCAAAACAATTGAGTGTTCAAAACAACAATTTTAAAATTCAAAACAATTCGTTGGTACAAATTAATAATTTATTTAATAACGCTATTAGTGAGTTTGTTGTTGATTATATCACTCCATTGTATGTCACAAAAGTTATTGAAAAATGGATAGATGATGGTTTATTAATTTATTCTCCAGAGGGGTATAGGCTAAAGTCAGCGATATCGTCAGAGAATTTACCAAACGATACAGGAGTTGATTCTTACTATCATACTATCATAGGTAATTATGACGAAAAATGGCAAAGATTACTAGAAAGTGCCGCAATTATTGGCAATAAATTTAATGCAGAAATTTTGGCTTCTGTATGGCGATATGAGTTGTTAGATGTTTTGAGTTTTTTAGAAAAAGCAGTTCAGGACAAACTTCTTATCGATATTTCTGAAGAAGATAACATATATATGTTTGGTGTAAAATCTAAAGTTGGCTCTGGTAAAAGAATTATATCGTCTATCAAATCCTACTTTACTTCATATGATACGGATGAGTCCGAAAAACAAATCACGCTAGAATACAATAAGCGTTATATTGATTTACAGCATGATATTATTGATAATACTCATAATTATTCTATAGAAAAAATTCTTAAAACTTTAAGAAGATTGTGTACTCTGCTGATTAACAATAGCTATAAATTAAAGGCTGAAAAACTAATTTTTGAGTTGATTGTTCGGTTGGTTGATAAGCATGAAATAGAAAAATTAAAGTCTATTCAATCATTTTTGGGGGGATATAATATTTTCAAAGATTCAGTTAGTTTGATAGATGATATTATTTATATAATTGATTTAGAAGGGCCAAAAAACAAAATAAGCTTAATTGAAAATAAATTACTAGGTATTAAATATGATAATAAATCTTTAGAATATAATTTAAAATTATATGCTCTACTGCCTCACGAAACAAAAGTCAATGTAAATGAAAATCGCCTAAATGAAGAGGAATTAGCTTATTTAAACAACGTTTTATTATTTGATTTTGATGGTCAAGCTAAAGTTTGTTTATCACTTCTTTATATTGACGAAAAATGGGATGATAATAATTTTGAAGATTGTACAACTAAAATTAATTATTTGTCAGAGTTTAAGTTAAACAATAATATTTCTCGATATGCTGAGAATAAAATAAACTTAAGGATTTTAAATTTATTAATTGAACAAGCGCAAATAAATTCATCTAAAATTGATTTAAATGAGTTAGATAAGAAATCTATTGACATTCTGGAAAATATTAGAAATGATAGTCAGTCGATTCATATTATATCCGATGCATACATTTCAAGGTTTAGGATTATTGCTGGGCTTTTTAGAGATGACGAAAAATCAATTACTGAATTTAAAGATGCTATAGTCCCAAGTTTTAGGGATCCGCAAGCTAATCTAGATTGGAACTGGGTTAAATTAGTGCTAGGATTTTTAAATACTTTAAGTGCTGAAATATATTTCAAACAACATGGGGATGAAGCTATTGGTCTTTTGAACAAATGTGAAGAAATTATTAGTAAGTATGTAGATGACTCTGTTTGGACAAAAACAATTGACAGTCTTTATTGTGCTAAAAGTTCATATTACCTGTCAATTGAAGAATTTGATTTAGCCTTGGAGCAGAATTATAAAAATTTAGATTTTATAATCTCAACTGTTGGAGAAGATAATCTTTATTTTGAGAGTGTATGCTCAATTATTTCAGACGTATACGAAGATATGGGTGATGGGTATAAAGCAATAGAATGGGATTTAAAATCGATTAAAGTTTTGGAAGGAATGACTAGGTCGCCCAGAACTAACAAATCACTAGCCACCGCCTACAGTAATATTTCCCAATTGTATAGAAACTTAGTTAACGATCCTGAAAACTGTTTGAAATATGCTAAAATGTCGCTTGAACTCAAAGATCAAGGAAATAAAAAAAGCTACGGCATTTCTTTGTATAGTTTGGCTAGGGCGTATGATTTTAGTGGAGATATTAATAAAGCAATTGACTTTTACGAACAAGCAATGTCATTTTTCCCTGAAACCACTAACAAAGATGTTTACCATAGAAATGTATTAAAATTAAATCTTGGGATTTCATATTACTCATTAAATAAAAATAAATCTCACCAAATTTTGAAAACAGTACTTAAAGATTTGAAAAATAAAAAGTTCAAAGATTATATTTCAAGTGCTTTTAAAAAACGCATTTCAGAGGCTGAGAAACTAATTAAAAAATGAATATAATTAAACACAAGGAAATAAATTTTCTTCAGAAGTTCACACATGACCTTTTGGATTGTAATATTGATATATCAATTTCAAATAAAGATAATTTTATTCCTTGGGTAGTTTCAAATCTCGTAAATATTTTACACGATAATAAAATATTTATAAGTTCAGTGGTTATGAACCCTGATATTAATCCTGAGTTTAATAAAACCCATTTTTCTTTTTCTGTTTTGGCAAAATCTAAAAATAAAAGTTACTTTTTAGATTTAATATTACTCCAAGAACTAAATTTAGATGAGTTTGAAAAGTTTTATAATTCTGAGAAAGTTTTTCTATTAGAACTAGATAATGCTATGATTTTAGAAAAACTTCCAATGATTCCTTATTTAAATAAATTCAATTTTTTTAATATTTCAAAAGATAATAAAAAGTGTCTTTTGATTTTTTCAAATAAATAAACTAATTGATTAAAAAAGACTTAATTGCTGCTATAGAATCAAGGTTAGATACCATAGAAGGTGTTTTGGATGAGCTTGAGGATAATAAGGTTAAAGCTGAAGGATTCAGAGATTCTCT
>ERZ887849.2719-NODE-2719-length-14184-cov-8.758652_pt1 | contig 14184 bp, 12 predicted proteins | sample MGYA00521267_ERZ887849 | MGnify/ENA primary metagenome ERZ887849 (study PRJEB32303, sample SAMEA104408601) | aquatic metagenome | biome: Brackish water; feature: Pelagic; material: water | place: Baltic Sea | collected 2014-06-06T16:11:00 | depth 2,863 m ... | reverse complement strand
CCTCTGTGATCGTTAGGGAATTTCAATTGCGCTGCTTTGTAGATTGCCAATTTCGTATCCAAGTTCTCTGTCAAAGTTGCCGCGAACAACATTTCTTCAACTGTCAAAATTTCTGGAGTCGTTGTAGAAAGTGTTTTCAACTCTTCATCTGTGTATCCTGTTTTGTCATAAACAACGTTGATTTCAGAACGACGAAGTTTTGGGAAAATACTTTTGTCCAAGTAAGAGAATGTTTTCCCCATGTTTCTCATTTCTGTTTCACGCGTCGCTGGATCTTTGTGCATTTCTAACACACGAATAACCAAGTTTTTCTCATCTGTGTTCATCGCAGAAACTTCCAATTCTTTTTTGAAACCGTCGTAATCTTCACCACGTCCATTCAAATTGTATATTTCACCTTGAGCAGAAGCGTTTTTCGCTTTTTTCGCTAAGTTCATTGAAGCTGTCTTTCCTGCATTTACACGGTCAGTCGACAAAGTGTTGTTTTTGTCTTCTTCACCTTCAGGTGATGCATAACCAACTATATTAATTGCTTTGATCTCGATACGGCTGCTAGCTGAATCAGCTTTTCTCAGCCAAGCAGAAAGTGCTTTCATGTCTGCATCAGTCATTTCTGCTGCGCGAACATCAGATTTACCTTTCAAGTAATTGATCGTTGCTGTTTGCGTGAACTCATTAACTCTTTTGAAGTTGTCTTTTTCCATTATTACACGGAAACTTTTGTCAGCCAACATTGGTGTAATGATTGTTCCTGGAGCAATCGACGTTCTTTCGATTTGACCTTTTACTTTACCACCTTTAGATACAGTGCCTGTAATGTCCAATGTTGTTACTTCATATGCTGCTTTATAAGGTACAACGTCGTAATACGTCACTTTACCTCCAGCTTTATAAGCTACCACATTTCCATTTCCAGTAGCTTTTTCACCTTGAACATTGATTGGCTTTAAAGCAGTTTCACCTAACATCGGCTGAATCTCAGCGCTGGCCTTTTTCTTAATTCCTTTAATCGGAAATGTTACATCTACTTTTACACGAACGGAATCTCCGTGCATTTCAAGAGGACTTGGTGTTACGTCGTACTTCAAGTCTTTCAAAAGGTCACAACTTGTTACAAGTGTACCTGCTGCTACAAAAGCCAAACCAACTAGAGTATGTTTCTTCATTATAAGTTTAATTTCAAGATTTAATTACTACAAAAATAAGAAAAAATTAACTTGAGCAACTTGTAAAACACACTTTTCAAAAATAAACGTTAAAATTTCAATGATTTTAATGGTTACTTCGGACTGTTTAATTCAACTAATTGAGTAATAGTCAATTGAGTTATCGGGTCTATTCTGTGTTTCGCAATTTCTAAAAGTGGAATAAGAACAAACAGTCTATTTTTAAACAGTTTATGAGGTACAGTAAGTGTTTTAGAGGAGTGTACGACAGCATCTAAAAGAATGATGTCGATGTCAATTTTTCTAGATTCGTATCCTGTATTAGTTGATTTTTCTTGACGTCCTAAATCTTTTTCAATGCTTTGCGTGCATTTTAATATTTCTAAAGGTGCTAAAATCGTTTCCACTTCTATGCAGCTATTGATAAAAAGGTTTTCACTTTGAAATCCAACTGCCTCGTTTTCGTATAAAGAACTCTTGATTTTAATCGTGCCGATGGAGGTCTCAATTAATTCATATGCTCGGTTAATCAGTTCTTCTCGGTTTCCAAGATTACTTCCCAAGGCGAGAATCAATGACCTTTTCATTTCCATTCGAAAGTATTGAGCATTTGCAGCAAGTCGACTTTGAGGTATTCTAAAGTTGGTCGTAGTGAATCATAATTTGGAACGCTGTTTAAATATACAACTCCGCTCACAAATCGGTCAGTGGAATCTGTTAAATAGAACTGAAACGGTGTGGCAACGTCACCTTTTAACTCGAAGAAAGTGCCAAATACTTTTTTGTCTTTGCGGATGATATTCTGATCTAATATCGAAGTGGCTTTGAGTTTATGTTCATCAATTTTATCATTGGAAAAATTCACATATTTCGCCAACGATTCTTCCATGTCGATATAAGAAAAATTGATAACACCATTCACTTTGCCCAAATCTATATCCTTGTGACAATTATCCGAACTTACTTCTTTCGTTTTGTATATTTCAGCCAATTCGAATGTATAAGGACATCTATCCTCAAATTTCACATATTTATGGGGAGGCAGTTCGGCTTTTAAATACGTTGGAGGTTTTGGTATCAACAATTCATTGCCGTCACATGATTGAAGCGCTGCCAGAGCAATTAAAATAATACATACTACTCTTTTCATTTCTTAACGATCTTTGGAGGTAAGATTACTTTGACCATTTTTATTCTTCTTTTGTCAGAAGATTCAACGATTAACTTAATATCACCAACTACAATATTTTCTTTGTTCTTTAGGATTCGTCCCGCATTTTCAACCATAAATCCGCTCAAAGTTTCTGCTTCTCCTTTGTTGGACTCGAAATCTTTTCCATCAATTTCTAAAACTTTATACAAATCCACAAGACTAGTGCGTCCTTCGATTCTAAACGTATCATCGTTGATTTTGGTATAGATAATTTCGTCATCATCAAATTCGTCGGTTATATCACCAACTATTTCTTCCAGAATATCTTCAAGTGTAACAATTCCATCTGCACCGCCATATTCGTCAACGACAACGGCCATGTGCATTTTCATTTCTTGAAATTCTTTCAGTAAATCATCAATCTTCTTGTTTTCTGGAACGAAAAAAGGTTTTCGGAGCAGTTCCAACCATTTTACATCTTTTTCCTTTTGACCTAAGAAAGGCAATATGTCTTTGATGTAAAGAATCCCAATAACGTTGTCGAATGAATTTTCATACACTGGAATTCGAGAATAACCGGATTCTAAAATGACTTCCATTACTTTTTTAAATACGAATTCCTTTTCAATACCTACAACTTCCAACCTGGGTTGCATGATTTGTTTCACATCCGTATTTCCGAATTTGACAATTCCCTCCAAAATTTTGTGGTCTTCGTCCGTGGTATCCATGTCTCGGGTCAAAGCCAATGCCTGCTCCAATTCATCGGTAGAAATCTTTACACTTTTCTTTTTAAAGCGTTTGTTGATCATATTTGAACCATTCAACAAAAGCATTTTTATCCATGAAATAGGCGGGATGGATCTCAGTATTTTTAATACGCCTGAAACTTGTTTAGCATAATATAAGGCGTTTTTTGTGGCGTAAATTTTAGGGATTACTTCTCCCAAAAGCAGCAATACAAGTGTTATTCCCACAACCTCTACGATTAACCGCAAAGTTTCATTTCCCGAATCTGGAATTGCGGTATGAACAATGGCACTTGACAAAATAACAATTCCAACATTAACAAAATTATTGGTGATCAATATAGTGGCCAAAAGATCTTGGGGTTTCTTTAATAATCTGTGCGCTGCCTGACCTTTCTTCGTTTCATCATTACTAAGCGAGTCTTTTTCCGCAGGTGATAGAGAAAAATAGGCCGCTTCGGAGCCAGAAATAATGGCTGAACATAAGATTAAAATCAGTACAATGATGATAGAATAGACATTGTCCAAAAAGAATCCCGAATGCAGGGGGCTGACCAGCGGGTCGATTTGAGTGCTTAGGAGAGCTTCAATCATTCGTGATTAAAAAGGTAAATCATCATTTTGATCGTTTAACAAATCGTCTAGCTTGTCCGGTTTAGGTGGCGCACCTTCGTTTGAATAATTTGGTTGATTACTGAGGCGTTCACTGTTCTCAGGCCTAGATAATATGGTGAGATTGTCTGCTAAAACTTCAGTAGTGTATCGAGTTTGACCGTCTTTGTCCTGCCATTGACGTTTTTTCAAGCGCCCTTCAACATACACTTTCATTCCTTTGCGAACATATTTCTCAACTACTTCGGCTAAGCCACGCCAGACAACAATGTCGTGCCAATCCGTGGATTCTCGCTTTTCGCCCGTTTTTTTGTCTGTATAAGATTCTGATGTAGCAATTGAGAAATTGGCCACAACAGCACCTGACTCGAGTCTTCTGACCTCTGGGTCTTTGCCTAAATTTCCAATTAAAATTACTTTGTTTACGCTTCCCGCCATGTAAAAACAGCCTTTTTACAAATATAAGAATTGGTTTGGTTCGTTGAACTTAAATTATTCATCAAGATGAAACGTTTTATGTAAAAAATCAATCAATGGTCTTGGAAAAGGGTGGTCAGAAACTTGTGCTATTGAAATTCGCTCGAAGTTTTTCAAATTTTTTAAACGAGAATTTTTGGCGGTGTAAAATTCCAAGGTCAGTTTTTGGTGACTCAATAAATGGGTTATTTCTTCTTGTTTTACAAAATCAACCAAAGGCGAACCAATTTTTTCTTCAAATTTGGATTGAATATCGATGTGTTTTAGTATTTCTTCATCGATTAAAGGTAATTGATACAGATGTTGCCAAATGTCTTTTTTTAAACGTTTTTGCACCAAGAAATGACCGTCAGAACTACAAAGAAGGAATTTCATGTTTCTTTCTCGAACTTTCGTTTTCTTGCTTTTTACTGGTAAATTTAGATGTGTTTTTGCTTTGTATGCTTCACAATGAATTCGAACTGGACAATTCTCGCAATTCGGGTTTTTAGGTGTACACAAAATTGCTCCAAACTCCATCATTGCTTGATTATGTGTAGCTGGATTTTCTATAAATAAAAACGCCTGAGCAAGTGTTCGAAAATCTTTTTTACCCAATGTTGAATCGATGGGTGTTGCTATATTGAAAAGTCGACTTAAGACTCTGAATACATTCCCATCAAGAACAGCTTGAGGTTCAGAAAATGCAAAAGAGGAAATGGCAGAAGCGGTATAATCACCAATTCCTGGGAGTTTGATGATTTCTTGATACGTTTTTGGAAACTCTCCATTGTGTTCCTCATGAACAATTTTGGCTGCTTTATGCAGATTTCGAGCGCGAGAATAATAACCCAAACCTTGCCAATCGTTTAGAACTTCCTGTTCGTTTGCCCTTGCCAAATCAGAAATTGTCGGATAGTGGCGAATGAACTTTTCATAATAAGAAAGTCCTTGTTGAACTCTGGTTTGTTGCAGAATGATTTCAGACAACCAAATAAAGTAGGGAATGATGGTCCTTCTCCATGGTAAATCTCTTTTGTTTTCATCATACCAATTGATAATTAACACGTTGATATTTTCTGACATATTCAAATTTTATAAAATAATGTATTCTTTTCGTTGCAATTTATCACGAAGTATTGATATTTTTGCGATGAATTTTACAAGGATAATTACAATTTAAAGAATTAAGAAATGACTAAAGCGGATATTGTTAATAAAATTGCAGCAGAAACAGGATTAGAAAAAAATGAAGTTTTAAGAACTGTTGAATCTATGATGTCAAACATCAAGTCTTCAATGGCGAAAGGGGAAAATGTTTATTTGAGAGGTTTCGGTAGCTTTATTGTTAAAGAGAGAGCAGCTAAGACGGGAAGAAATATTTCAAAGAACACGACAATATTGATCCCAGCACACAACATTCCAGCTTTTAAACCGGCGAAAACTTTCGTAGAAGAAGTGAAGTCTAAAGTGAAAGTAAAATAAGCTGATTTTAACATCGACAAATAGATAAAAAGTCGTTTTAATTTATTATTTTTGCACTCTCGTTTTTGAGTGGGAGTGTTTTTTTTGTCTGGTTAACAGACTTTTAGAATCGAATTTAATTATTAAATATATAGAATTATGCCAAGCGGTAAAAAGAGAAAAAGACATAAAATGTCGACTCACAAGCGTAAGAAAAGACTTAGAAAAAACAGACACAAGAAGAAGAAATAATCTTCTGTAATTGTAGCTCAGCATAAGCTGAGCTTTTTTTTCTAACGTTTAAATTAAGATTTCGTGAGTTTAGAACTAGTAGTTGACTCCCGTGAGAACGGGGTTTGGCTTGCATTGTTGAAAGACGGAAAGCTTATTGAAATTCAAGAGCAAACGGGGGCGCCCGACTTTGCTGTTGGGGATATATATTTAGGAAAGGTGCGCAAAGTCGTGCCCAGCCTAAATGCTGCGTTTGTGGATGTCGGGTATGAAAAGGATGCATTCCTTCATTATCTTGACTTAGGACCACAATACCAATCACTCAATAAGTTTACTAAGGAATCACTAAAAGGCAAGCAAAATGTAGCCGATCTTCTTTATTTCAAGCCCGAAAAGGATATTGATAAAGACGGCAAAATTAGTGATGTCGTTTCGGCATCACAGAATATTCTTATTCAGGTAGCTAAAGAGCCAATTTCAAGCAAGGGACCTCGTCTTTGTGCTGAAATCACCTTGGCTGGTAGATACCTTGTACTTGTGCCTTTTTCAAATAAAGTTTCGATTTCTCAGAAAATTAAAGATGCTGAGGAGCGCAAGCGTTTGAAAGATTTAATGAATGATATCAAACCGAAAAATTTCGGGGTGATTATTCGCACAGTTGCTGAAAACAAGAAAGTTGAGCTTTTGGATCAAGATTTGAAAAACTTGACCGAGAAGTGGAAAACAATGCATGGAAACTTGAGGAATTCATCTCCGCCGAAACGTGTTTTGGGTGAAATGAATAAAACGTCTTCCATGTTGCGCGATCTGCTCAATGCGGATTTTACTCATGTACATGTAAACGACAAAGCATTAAGCGAAGACATTTCATCTTTCGTGGCTGATATCGCTCCTGGGCGAGAGAAAATCGTGAAATTCCATGACAATCGCGTAAATATCTTTGAGAAATTTGGCGTGAACAAGCAAATTAAAATGCTTTTTGGTCAAAAAGTTCCATTGCCTTCTGGCGGATATTTGATTATCGAACACACCGAAGCTATGCATGTTGTAGATGTCAATAGTGGAAACCGGAAGGGTGCTGACGGACAGGAAAGCAATGCATTAGCCACGAATATTGAAGCGGCTGAAGAAATTGCACGAGTGCTGCAATTGAGAGATATGGGTGGTATTATCGCCATTGATTTCATCGATATGCATACACGTGAAAACAACAAATTGTTGCACGAAAAGCTGAAAGGCTTCATGCAAGGTGATAGAGCAAAACACAATATTTTAGCTCCTTCAAAATTTGGCGTTGTTGAGATTACGCGTCAAAGAGTGCGTCCGGAAACAGATATCAAAACGGCAGAGAAATGTCCGACGTGCAATGGAACAGGTGAAGTGCAAGCTTCTATCCTTTACGCTGAAGAAATTGAAAGTAAAATGAAATATCTACTGGAGGATAAGAAAGAAAAGGGACTTACTTTAAAAGTGCATCCTTATTTGGCTTCTTATTTTACAAGCGGACTTTTCAATTCAAGACAAATGAAGTGGTTCTTCAAATACAAGACGTGGGTTAAAGTTCAATCCATCACCGCAAATAATTTATTGCAGTATTCATTTGTAAATAAAGAAAACGAAGAAATAGCGCTCTGATGAATCAATCAGAGTGTTTTTTTTCTTTTGAAGATTCGAAATTCAAAATCGAAAATTGGTGCGGGTATCGTGATCGGTCAGTTGACGAAACCAAAAAAAAACTATTTTCTTACGGCTTAGATGCATCTCAAGTCGACAAACTAATCACTGAACTTACCGAAGATAAATTTCTAGACGACGAGCGTTTTGCTGACTCCTTCGTGTCTGGAAAATTCAGGATAAAAAGTTGGGGTAAGCAAAAGATTTACGCACATCTTCTCCAAAAAAGAATCGACAAGGATGTTATAACAGCAGCACTCGCGACTATAGATTACGATGAATATGTTGCCACTGCGCAACGTTTGGTGGAAAAGAAATGGCGACTTCTGGAAAAGGAAAAAGACGATTGGAAGCGAAAACAAAAGGTGATTCAATACGTAGCAGGCCGTGGATTTGAGTTTGGTGTGATTAACGAAGCTTTTTTTAATGCACAATTATAGGCGTACTGATCTCGTTAATCTCCAAGTTTCGCTCATAACGCACTCTCAATACATAATATCCCTGTGCTGAATTAATGGGAACATTGACATAATTGAAATCGCTTTTAGATCCAGAAACTACAATATTGCCAAGTGCGTCAACCAGATCATATTCAATAGCTCCAACAAAACTGGAGTTTAAAAAGAAGATTAATTCATTTCCTGACGATACAGGATTTGGGTATACTTGAATGGTTTCGTCGTTTCTGTTTTCAAATATTTTTCTATTGAAATCAAATAGAAATAAACCGTAAGAGCGGTCGCTGACAATTATTCGTCCAGAAGGTAATTTGCTATATATACCCCAAGCGCCATTCATTTTGTAATTTAAATTGTCGGGGTAGGTGTCATATTCACCAACTTGTTCCACAGGTGTTTTTGTGTAGTCAAATACACGAAGACCAAAATTATAGTACGCAACATACGCAAATTGATCGTCTAACATAATATTATGCGGAACACTACCTTCGGCAATTCCGACTCCAAAATAGGATTCAATTTCAATTTCGCCATTTGAATTGACAGAACATTTTTTAAGTTTTTTTCCGGCCGTTTCATCAGCAAAAATATAGGTGTCACCTTTTGGATTTAACCAACCTTGATGATTGTACCCTTGATCTTGGTAAAAAGGCATGTTTTGGAGAAAAACGGGTGACGATGGATTGCTGAAATCGTAACAACGCAAACCATCAAACCCACAATTTAGTATGGCGATATTGTTTTTAACAAAACCATCATGAACGTGGTTTACGTCATTTGGTCCGGTGAAAATCAACAATGGAATTAAAGGGTCAGCGAGCGAAAACACTTGCATCGTTTTGTAGGTCTGAGGAACGTCATTCACAAAAGATAAAACAGAAAATGCATACAGCAATTGATTGGGTTCATCAATAAACAAGTTGTGCGCAGTACCTATTATATTTGTTTCATCATAAACAAGATGAATAGAATCTGGTAAATAGCTGAGGTCAATAATCTGCAGACTACTTATGCCTTCATCACAAACTGCATAAAGGTAGTTTTGGTAAACTTTATAATCGCGATGAACGACTTGTGCCGATGAAAATCGACCTTCCACAAAACCACGAGGAATAAATTTATCTACGGATGAAATTTCAAAAATATGGGTTCCTTCTGTGCTGCCCAGAACAGCAAATTCAGATCCGTACATCTCGAATCCCCAACATTCATTGTAGCGTATTTTGGTGGAGGCCGTGAGAATAGAATCTTGGTGCCAATTGTCTAGAAAGTCAATGTTTTTAACCGTCTGTCCTAAACAGAAGGAGGTAAAAAGCAGAAAAATCCCTAAAATGACTTTCATTCGTCAAAAGTACGAAAACGAGTTACTAAAAAAGACAATCATTTAGTGTTGGGTAACAATTGTTGTCTTTACTGCCTAAAACGTCATATTCAGGTCCATTTATGCCAAAACCCAAACAATTGTTATTACGAATAGCCGATGACCCTACCACTATGGTTTTGTTTTCTTAATTAACCAGCAGTTCTATGTTTTTTCTTTCGTGACGAAATACAATGAATAAGAGTTTCATACTCTTAAAACGATGAAACTGAAATGACATATTTGTATTGGATTTCATTTTCCTTGAAATTTATTGCGTGAATTTTGAGTATTTTTAGAACTTCAAATAAAAAAACAATTGCCAAAAACACTTGTCATAATACCAACCTATAATGAAATTGAGAATATTTCATTGATGCTCGACAAGGTGCTTTCGTATCCAGAGAAATTTCACGTTTTAATAATTGACGATAACTCTCCAGACGGAACAGCAGCTAAAGTCAAGGAGTTTCAAATAATGAATCCTGAAAGAGTTCACTTACTCGAAAGAGAAGGAAAGCTAGGATTAGGAACTGCCTACATCGCTGGCTTCAAGTGGTCTTTGAGTCATGAATATGAATATACGATAGAAATGGACTGCGATTTTTCACATAATCCAGATGATCTTTCACGATTGGTTGATCCGGCCGAAAATGATAAGATGGATTTGGTTATCGGGTCACGCTATGTGAAAGGAGGAAATGTAGAAAATTGGCCCTTGGGTAGAAAGTTAATGTCTTTTTATGCCAGCGTCTATGTACGCATGGTGCTTTGGATATCCATAAAAGATACAACGGCTGGGTTCAAATGTTACCGAAATAGTGCTTTGGCGCAGATTAGTTTGGATTCACATGTATTTAAAGGATACGCTTTTCAAATTGGGATGAAGTACAAGATGATCAAGAAAGGTTTCAAAGTAAAAGAGATTCCAATCACTTTTAAGGATCGCGAACGGGGAAAATCCAAAATGAGTGGTAGTATCTTCAAGGAAGCCATCTTTGGTGTATTGAAAATGCGAATGACAAAATTATGAGATATTTATTGAAGAACGGAATGGTCATCAATGAAGGAAAGACTTTTTCTTCAGATGTACTTATTGTCAATGATCGAATTGAGAAAATGGCTCAGAATATTCATGGAACTGGAACCGAAACAGAAATAAATTGCGAAGGAAAATACATTGTTCCGGGATGCATTGATGATCAAGTTCACTTCAGAGAGCCCGGTTTAACGCATAAAGGTGAAATTTTCACCGAATCAAGAGCAGCAGTAGCAGGAGGGATTACGTCTTTCATGGAAATGCCCAATACTGTTCCCAATGCTTTGACACAAGAATTACTTGAAGACAAATATGTCATTGCCAGCAAAAAGTCCATTACCAATTACTCTTTTTTCATGGGTGCTTCAAACGATAACTTAGAAGAAGTTCTGAAAACAAACGATAAAAATGTTTGTGGAGTTAAAATCTTCATGGGTTCGTCGACCGGAAATATGCTGGTAGACAACGAATTGGCCTTGAACGGATTGTTCTCCAAAGTGAACATGCTTATTGCAACGCATTGCGAAGATGAATCTACTATTCGCGAAAATATAGAGCTTTTCAAACAGAAATACGGTGAAGATGTACCTATGTCAGCCCATCCATTGATTCGTTCGGAGGAAGCTTGTTACTTGAGCTCGAGTAGAGCAGTGGCCCTGGCTAAAAAACACGGAACCAGACTTCACATATTGCACATTTCGACAGCCAAAGAAGTTGGTTTGTTTGATGCGCATACTCCATTGAGTCAAAAGAAAATTACCGCTGAAGCCTGTGTACATCATTTGTGGTTTTCGGATAAAGATTACGACGAAAAAGGGGTGTTCATTAAATGGAATCCTGCGGTAAAAACGGCTAGGGACAGAGAAGGAATTTGGCAAGGTGTCCTTGCCAATGCCATTGACGTTATCGCGACGGATCATGCACCTCATACTTTAGAAGAAAAAGCGGGTAAGTATTTTCAAGCACCATCTGGAGGCCCACTTGTTCAGCACGCGTTAATCGCCATGTTTGAAAAAGCAAAAGAAGGCAAGATTTCTAAAGAACGTGTCATTGAAAAAATGGCACATGCTCCTGCACAGCTTTTTGCTGTAGAGAACAGAGGTTATGTTCGTGAAGGATATTTCGCTGATTTAGTCATCGTTGATCCAAATAAATCTACCACAGTAACCAAAGAAAATTTGCTATACAAGTGCGGTTGGTCTCCTTTTGAAGGGGTTTCTTTTTCACATTCTATCGACAGTACTTTCGTTAATGGTAATATGGTTTACAACAATGGTCAAATAAATAACCTTACAAGCGGACATCGTTTGCTATTTAATCGATCATGAAAAATATAGTTTTTCTTTGCTTTAGTTTCATTTTGTTGGTTGCTTGTCATAACGGTATTCAAAAATCAGATGCACCTGATGATCTTATTGAGGAACGAAAAATAACCGAAATCATGAGAGATATGATGCTTATTGAAGGACATATTAGTATCACCTATAAGCAAATGAACAAGTACTTTAAAATAATGGATTCTTCAAGTGCTCAAGTTTTTAAAGAGCACAAAGTGACCGAAGATCAATTTACACGCTCGTTTGAGTATTATGCAACTGATCAAGAAAAAATCAAACGTATTTATTCTAAAATTCTTGATGAATTGACCTTTTTAAAGGTCCAATTGGAAGAATAATTCTGTAATCCAATTTGCTAGTAATCGCAGATTGTTTGAAATGCTAACAAATATTTTTTTTAGTTTTTGTTTTTTTTTGCGACAATTTTGTAGTAGATTGTGCTCGAATTAATAATAATTTATAAAAACTATGAAAAAAATATTACGAATTAAACAGAGAGCAAAACTATTGCTGCTTCTGATTTTGAGCGTTTTGAGTGTAGAGAGTCTTTCTGCCCAATGTTCGAACCCATACCAATATGGCTCAGCAACTGCGTCGACAGTGAACGGTACAACAGTTACTATTTCAACCTGTAATTATTTGTCAGAGTATTCCCCTATTTACGGAATGCTTTCTTCGACCGTATATACTGCGGCGATTGCATCGACATCAGGCTACGTTACTATACGACAAGGTTCGGCAACAGGCCCAGCGGTGGCTTTTGGTCCTTCACCTTTGACTTTTACTCCACCTGCAAATGGTACATACTATGCGCACTGGACTGTTAATGCGTCATGTGCAACCGCATCAGGTTGTCAAGTAACAACTATTCAAACTGTTGGACCTTCCAATAATTGTCAAAATCCTGCTGCTGGCGGAACTACTGCTGCAAATCCAGCACTGGCTTGTGTTGGTCAACCCGTAAGTTTTTCACTTAGTGGAGCAACGACAGGTACAGGTACAACGTACCAATGGCAAAACTCTACCAACGGTGGATCTACTTGGACCAATATCGCTGGTGCAACAAACAGCACATATTCTGGGAATCAAGCTACAACAACTAGCTATCAATGTATAGTAACTTGTGCTTCGGGTACACCAGCTACTTCTACTCCAGTGAGTGTAGCAATGAATACCTTCTTTAACTGTTATTGTCAAAGTTCAGCTAGCTATAGCGGTGATACTGATTTACACGGTGTTCAAGTAGGAACTTTAAACAACCCTTCTGGCTGTGGATCACTTGGTGGACCTGGAAGTATTGCTAATCAATATGAAAATTACACAGCACTTCCAGCTCCAATTTTGGTGCAAGGGTTTCCGGTTGCGTCATCTGTAAGTCCAGGGACTTGTGGTGGGAATTATAATTCCATGACAAAGGTGTTCATAGATTATGATCAGGATGGAACTTTCGCTGATCCAGCAGAAGTTGCATATGTAACATCTACACCAGTTGCTGGTCCTCATACAGAATACTTTAACATCGTTGTTCCTATGACTGCACTTGTCGGTATTACTGGAATGAGAGTTGTAACTACAGAAACTACAATTGCTTCGAGTGTTTCACCTTGTGGTACTTACGCTTGGGGTGGTACTGAAGATTATTTGGTTAATATTCAAGCTCCTTTAGTTGATGATGCTGGTATAAGTGAATTTGTTTCACCATTGTTGCCAACATGTAACTTCGGTGATTCTGTAAGAGTTGCAATTAAAAATAATGGTACAGATACATTGACATCAGCTACAATTAATTGGGCATTTAACGGCACGCCTCAAACACCAGTTTCTTGGACCGGAAGTTTACCAACTTTTGGAACAGATACGGTAACGTTAGGATTGGTAGCTTTGGCTTCAGGTAGTTCATTAGTTGCCTTCACGGTTTTACCAAATGGTGTTGTTGAAAACAGCGCTGGTGCATATAATGACACTTCTACGATTGCAAACTTGCTTTCAGGTTTGAATGGTAACTATACTATTGGTGGTGTTACTCCTGATTTTGTTGATTTTGCTTCAGCAATTGCTGAGTTGGATACTTATGGAACATGTGGACCAGTTGTATTTGACGTTAGAGATGGTGTTTATACAGAGCAAATCACATTAAATGATGTCTCAAGTATGGATGCAGTAAATACTGTAACCTTCCGTTCTGAAAACGGAGATGCTTCTTTGGTAACTTTGACTCAAGCTGGTTCAGGTACTGCAGATAACTTTGTTATTAACATGAATGGCGGTGATTATTATATCATCGAGAACATGACTCTTGAAAACACAGGTACAACGTACTCTCGAGTATTGAATTTTGGTGCTGGATGTGATAGCAACCGTTTCGAAGGTTGTAACATGTTAGCTGTTAATGGTGGTAACACAGGAACAAACGCAGCTATGATCTATTCAAATAACACAAATGACAATGGTAACCACTTCATCAACAATACAATTCAAGGTGGTA
>ERZ887849.2716-NODE-2716-length-14187-cov-27.798047_pt1 | contig 14187 bp, 15 predicted proteins | sample MGYA00521267_ERZ887849 | MGnify/ENA primary metagenome ERZ887849 (study PRJEB32303, sample SAMEA104408601) | aquatic metagenome | biome: Brackish water; feature: Pelagic; material: water | place: Baltic Sea | collected 2014-06-06T16:11:00 | depth 2,863 m ... | reverse complement strand
CCATTCGCGTCACGTGACTCCCTTTGATGTATTCTTGCGCGGTTTGTAATGCAGGTAATATGCCCTTTCCCTTATTGGTATAAATCTCTATTCTCGGGTCTTTGTAGCTTTTTAAAATTTCAACAGATAGGTCATCCGAATGGTCGTCTACGGCAATCAGCTGCCAATTTTCATAGGTTTGATTCACTATGGAGTCAAAACAATCCTTAAGAAATGGAGCTGCATTTTTAAATGGGGTTATAATGCTTATGGTGGAATGATTCAATTTAGGAGTATTGGATTTGCATAAAGCATATAGGCTTAACTACTATTATCAAGATTAAACTTAGGAATAATTCCAATCAAATACAATCTTATATCATTTTACCTAATATATTGTTTGTAAGGTGTTTAAGAGTGTGCGTGTCGGTCTATTTTTTTTCTGAATAGGCCGTTTATTTCTTGAGTCACACAATTTTAGGCACAATTGTTGCGTTCTAGTAAAACAAATCGCAAACACTCAATACCCAGCGATTACCCCTTATTTATTCACTTAAAATCTCTCCTATGAACTCAAAAATTCAAAGAAATCAAAAAGAACAAAGCGCATATGAGATTGACGGAGCCATGTTCATGTCTCTCGCAAAAATGAAGCGTAATTACAGTGATGAGATTTTGTTTCAGCTGGACAAATATGAAGAGGGTTTGCCTTTTGATGATCATATGGTGCAAGTGCTGAGCGGGGTCGTTATTCATGAGGAACCCTTATTTTTTGAAATTGCCTACGTCAAGCCCTCAAATGCCTTGACTTTGTTTTTGACGGTAAAAGAAATTTCCTGTGATCAATACCTCGATTACATCAACCTCAAAAAGAGCCTGCCCCAGGCTAAGGCATAGGGATTTAAAGATTTCAAGTAGCATTAAATGATTTTGGTGTATCCGTTTCTCATGTGTGCGTTATATGTTTTATGAAGCACAATTCACAGTTCCTACTTGCCAAGCTTTTAGAAAAAGGTGGTATTCGATTTAAGGCTAAGTTTTTTGAGAGTGTCAATAAGGTGCCCAAAACTTATCGAAAGCCTATGTTTGAATTGATTTTGGATGCTTTTTTTTCTGTTCAAAGACGAAGGTGTTTGATTCAAGTATTTGTGGGTGTGGTATATGCACCAGAACCTTTTTATTTTACACTTTACTTTGAAAAACCCACTCATGGTAAAACCTTATTTTATGACATCAAACAAATTCATTCTAGTGAATTTATCGACCTTATGGGACCAGGGATTTATGCAGACGAACGTCATAAAATGAAACTTGCATCCATAGGCCTACCGATCTCATGGCGGGAGGAATTAAATAACATGAATTACAATTGACCAACTATCAATTTCTGCGTGTATTTATGATATATCGTAAATAGATTATGTTTAGTCTGTTACATTTATTATTATTCCGTTATGGAACCGATTAAATGTAAAATTCGCTCCTATGAAAACTACTCAAGCCCAATTTGCCGAATACGAAATCAAAGGTTCTATGTTTTTGGCTATGGGTGAATTTGATCGAGAGGTCACAGATGTTATTATGCATTTAATGGACACCCAAACCGATGAGCTTCCTGTAAAAGAAGATCATGTGCAGGTTGTGGCTTGTGTTGTTTGCATTGCTGAACCGCTCTATTTCTCTTTGGCTTATATGAATACCGGTACATCGATGTTTATCTTTTTAAGTATTGACGAAATCAGCGCTGATGATTATCTGGACCTTATGATCGAAAACAAAGTATTTACTCAAAATCTCAACTTATGAAAAGCATTTTAATTCCTCTATTTGTATTATCGTATTTGATCTCCTTTGCCCAGTGGGAGATAGGAAACTATGTCGATGAGTTCGGAGAAGAGACGGAAGAAAGATTTCTACATCAGACGGTGTCAGGTACGTTCTCAAACTCGGCAACAACAAACGCAAAGTGTTCGTACTTTATTGAGCACAACAAGGACGGAGAGGTGTTATTCATTTCAATCTACCCATACGGTAGAAACTCTAAGGAGTCGTTCTATGATGACACGTTCCAAGACGTGAAGATTAAGAAGCCTTCAGGAGAGCTTGTAACCATCGAGGCGTTCTGCTTTGATGGAATGATTAACTTTAGCGAGGAAGAATAATTCCTAATTTACTTATATTAAGTCTTCGAAAGATAATATAATCAAAGTATTTCAAAGGACATTAAATTTTGTATTTCTAGGAGTACTGATGAGTAAATCTTGACCATGTCATTTTTATTAGGGCCTTGTCGGTGTAACACCCAGTAGTTGTCCATTTCCTAAACATCGATGTCGGACGCACAAGTACAGAATTACATTTGATCAGAAACCTTACACATATCTACAACTTCCAAATCTGTTTGGGATTATACTTTTTGACTTTGGCGTCGCTTTCTCGATTGGACACCCGAATCATTTGCTTGGCCAAAAAATCAACCGGCATCGGCATTTGTGAACGCAATACACCGAGCTTATTGACCAGGTTCAATACTTTGATGCCCGATTTTTCATTGCTTCTCAAAAAAGAACCTCTATCGAGCATAGGTGGCTGAAAAATATGCACCTGCTTAAAATCCATTTGACTCACCGCGTCTTCCAGTTGTCCTTTGATTTTTGGATAAAAGAAAGGAGACTTGCTGCTTGATCCCACAGAGCTGACAAGCAGGAGGGAGGTCACTCCGTTTTCGGAGGCTGCTTGGGCCACATCGTGTTGGTAGTTGTAGTCGATTTGGTATTGGGCGTCCTTGCTTCCTGCAGTTTTCAGGGTGGTACCCATCGCCGAAAACAAGACATCACCTTTGAGTTTTTCTTTCCAGCTGTCAAGCTGTTCAAAATCCACGACATGCCATTGCAACTTATCGTGTTCAAGATCTCCTGAGCGTCGGGCAAAAACATGGACTGCACCGAAGCTGTCGTTATTGAGCAGCTGCTTTACAAGAGCGGATCCTGTAGCACCAGTAGCACCAATAATAAGAGCGGTTTTGGAGTTCATCTATTAAAGATACAAAAAAGATAAATAATTTGGAATGGTCTATAATTTATATAAGGTGAACATTTGTTTCCCTTTATTGCTAACAACCAAGGCCATATAAGTTCCTGCAGACAATCCGTTCGTTTTGATTAGAACTTGATTGTCATTTGGTGTAAATGCAGACAATTGATTGCCCATTAGGTCATAAAGAATGACTTCCTGAATCGATTGATCAGTTGCTGAAATTTTCCAGAAATCGCTTGTTGGATTTGGGAATACTTGAATGTCTAGATTGGATAAATGATTCGATAAACCACCAAGTACCGGTTGGCCAAATTGAACATCATCAAAATAATAGGTTTTTTCACCAGAATTGGCACCATCGGTTCCAAAATCAAAAAAGATAGATGCCATATTGTAGGTCCATCCCCATCCTAATCCAATACTGAGGAGCTCTGTTCCTGGAGCTTGATTCGTAAAGTCAAAGACCATGGTTTCCCAATCACCACTTACGGTGGTATTGGTTTGGGTTTCACAGGTATGCGTTGGGTCGCTTGAGTCTTCAACTTTTAATCGGATAGGCGTTCCTGCTGCAGGAGACCAGACCCTTACCGTCATAATGGACTCTGACATACTTAATGGAATATTTGTAGCAAAACCTGCAGGTGTTCCTATGGTTGTTCCAGCCCATGTGGCAGCTTGAGTAGTCTTTATGACTTCTACAACTGTGTTGTTGGCGTCAAAAGGGTCCGTAATTAGTGTAGAGAGGTTGCCTCCAAAATCTGTGGTTGTGTAGTTGACAGCAGGATCCTCAAAGGTAACAGGCAGGTCTAGCTGTGCACCTCCAAAAACTTGCGCAACATCATCAAAAAGAAAAGTTGAATTTGCCGAACCATCACCAACATTTCCAAAATCAAACATAAACACGAGGGTATTAAAATTGGATGGTTCTCCAGTAAAGTCCCAGCTGAGATCTTCCCATTCATTATTGACTGTGGTTGTTGCATCCCGTTCCGTGCTTCCAGACCCTTCAAGTTTAAACTTTACCACAGTCCCGACAGGCGCACTGGTGTATACCTTCATGGTGATGATGTTAGAAGAAGAAAAGTCAAGATTGGAAGTCAAATAGATTTTACTTCCTGACCATTGAGCTCCGCCATTTCGAACGATTTGTGCTACAGTGGCACTTGTGTTTATTCCGCCTGGTTGGGTATTGGGTAAAACAGTGGCTGTGCCACCATCAAAATCAACAAAATCAGCGGTAACGATATTGTTTTCAAAATCAATAGGCAGGCTTTGCGCCAAGCTCAGCTGGCTGCACAATAGGAGTAAGGGAAGGAATATTTTAATCATTGGATTGTTTTAATAAGACATAAACTTACTGAATTAATCCATGATAAGTGTAAAGACTACACTAAGTAAACGGGTTGGCACTAAAAAAAACGACTTGAGTAACTGTCTATTCCTTAATAAATTTCTTGTATTTATGGCCTTGACGCAAGATGTATATGCCTGGATGCAATGCGCTAATGTCAATCTTTTTCTTTGCGGTTTGGGACGTCATTTGCATGATCAGCTTACCGGCTTGATCGTGAATCGCAATCAGTCCGCTATTCAGGGTGTTGATTTGGATAAATTGATTTGCTGGATTAGGATAAACCTGCAGCCCATCTTCAAGGCCTAAAGCATTTTCTATTGAATTTGTTGTACACCCAATAAGGCCCGAAAGGTCATAGCCTGAAACAAAGCTCCAAATTTCTTGGCTCGCATCAATATCCATGTTTCCAAAAGCACCCGGCCAGTCATGTCCCCCATTAATAACTTTGAGATGCTCTACATAGGTGCAGCCTGAGGCATCTTTCCAGGTATATCGTTCAACAGAGCTTCCGTCAGAGGTATTGGTATTTGCGACGGTCGTCATCGTTGGATTAGCAAGACAATTGTTGGCTGTTGCCCAATATTCATGGGTTTCAGCAGCCGACATGTAATACTGAATACCTTCAAAAGTGATTCCATTATAATCTGAAATGGCATCTGAAGTACCAAGAATGGTAAGTACTCCAGTTGGATGTTGAGGCGCACAATTGTTAAAAGTTTCTCCTTGCATTGTTCTTGCCACAGCTCCAGCAGCAGCGATTCGGTTATTTAGGCTGCACGCTAGTTCGTAGGTAAATTCTCCTCCTAAAGAATAACCACATACATAAATCCTATTGTTATCAACCATATATTCTGACGCTATAGCATCAATCATTGCCTCAACAAAAGGGACATCATCAAAAGTTGTCGGAGCCTTATGCATCCAGCTTGTAGACCCTCCGTTTCCAGGGTCTGGAACCGCCTGAGGGTAAACCAAAAGAAAGTTAGCGGTATCCGCAATGGGTCTCATGTCCACGTTAGCCATATAATCAACGATATATCCTCCACCTCCATGGAAATTAAAGAGCAAGGGAACTTCTTGGTTTCCGTCATAGCTTGCCGGAATATAAATGGCATATTCACGATTATTCCCGTCATGAACCAAGGTTTGGTTTAAGAGCGTTTGTGCTTCAAAGGTTTGTACACCGACAAATAGGAATGCTAGGGCTTTAAATACTATTTTCATCTTATGTTGGGAAATTTTAAATATTTAAAATAATAATAGCCATAAAGATAGAAATATTTAGTGATTTCTGGCTACCAAAATCAGCATAACCAACATGATTAGGTAGGCGCCTTGCAAAAACCTTAGCATTTGATAGTCGTAGGTCTTTTTGTCAACAATAGGTCCGGCTTGAATCGTCTTTTGAGCCGCTAAAACAATTCCTGCAACTAGGGCGGTTTGCACGATGCGTAATTGATAGATGGGAGTGCCCAAGGCCTCGGGATACACGCGAAGCTTTATCTCTACAGCCAAAAGAAGGAGGGTAAAAAGCCCTAACATTAAAAAACTTTTGCTCAGCTTTCCATGTGTTTTCTTGAGTGCCTGACCCCTAGAAAAAAGCAAAGCGGGTAGGGCAATGGCAAAAATAAAATAAGAACCATATAATACATGTGGAATCTCAGGCCAATGCATAATTCGGAAGAGCGCAAAAAGTATGGTGATTGAAAACAGCGCCGGGAGTAGGGCATACTTAGATTGTCGGATGCTATAGGCAAATTCAATCAGTACAATGGTAAATCCGATCATAGATACAATGAGCATGATTCCTGTACCTGGGAGATGAAATACTTTAAAGGCTACGGCCAATAAGTAGATGATTCCAAGCATACACGAAATATTGTGTCTGGATAAAAATGTTGGTGCTTTATGCTGAATAATTCGATCTAGCAGTAATACTACCATTCCAGGAATGGCTGTAGCAAGCAGCACACCAGCGCCCGGATAGTGCATGAACTTAAAAAGGAGTCCGAGCATAAAGACGATGCCCACTAAAACTTGAATGATTCTTCTTAGCATACCAATTTGAATTTGGGGAATACTCTAGATAAGCGTTCCCGAATTACTTCGTTATACAAGATATAAAAAAAACGCTTACTATGGAATCACTGAGGTTTGTTTTCAATCGGTATGTATTGCGTATTTCATTTATCAATAGATTTTCAACCAAATGTGCTTATCAATACTATTTATGTATTGAAAGATTTTTATCTTTGAACAAAAAAACACATTATGAAAAACATTTACATCGTTTTATTTATTTTCAGTTTTGGAGCGATATATGCTCAAGACACGACCAGTTTTCGAATGATTGGAGTATCTTCAAATTCTGATATGGATTATTTTGCCAATGATTCCACTTCGCTTGGATCTATTTCAACTACGAACAACGGTAGTTTCCATATGATTGCTCAAGACCTGCAAGACGGAAAGGTTTATGTGCTAGCCGATTCGGTTTCTGAAGGAGGGTATCGGGATCTTTATGTTTGCAATCCTCTTACCGGAGACTTGACGATGGTTAAGGACCTTGACACATCCCATTATAATACAGGTGATTTGGCATCGGATGGAAGTTTCTACTTCACCGTTGGCAACGGAAATTCGGCGAATGCAGGTAAGATTTTCAAATACAATCCTGCAGATGGCTCGGAGACTTTTGTAGGGCAGTCAGCCGTAAGCAATTCCAGAGCTCTTGAAATTGATGGTTCCACTGGTAAGCTTCACATCTATGAAGGATTTGATGATAATCTATACATATACGATTTGAATACGCTTACGGAATCTCAGACGACCTATACTTCATTAGATGATGAAATTCACGGCGCTTATTATTCCGATGCAGATGATTTGTTCTTTCTTTCAGCTTATGGGGGAGAGCTTTACGTTGGAAATGATGCAACGGATACGAGCTTTGCTTTTTACCACGATACGGATGACGGTGTTTCAGGGAACAATATCATGGACCTTAGTGTGATCAATTTATTGAGTAACCCCGCTGAGGATGGTTTTTGTCCTGGCGACAGCCTCATGATTAAAGGGTATTTCGATGGAGTGACCTATGCATGGTATAAAAATGGAGTTGAGATGACTTCCGACGGCAGTGAAAGTTATTATGCCAGCACCCCAGGTATATACAAAGCACTTGTGGAAATCACGATGGATCAGCAAGTGATTTATATGTGGTCCGAGTCCATTGAGGTTGTGCAATATTCCATGCCTAATGTCAACATCACGCAAGCGGATAATGACAATTTGATATGTCCTAATGAAACTATAGTTTTAAATGGTGCAAATGGTGGAACATTGCAATGGTTCAAAGACGGTGCTGCCATTGCAGGTGCCAATCAGAACAGCTATTCGGCAATGGGTCCAGGTGCATATAACCAGAAAAAAACCAATATGAGCGGTTGTTCGGCAATGGCTTCCTCAGACTATGTAATTACTGTAGATCCAAATTGTAATACTGGAATTAGCGAAGAGTTTCAAACCTATATTGATCTATTTCCGAATCCGGTACAAGGCACGTTGGAAATCAGGTCAAATGAAACAGATCTTGCGTTTACAATTTATAATGGATTGGGTAAAAAGGTGTACGTCGGTAAGTTGAGCGAGCACAGTTCCGTTGATTTGCATTTTCTAGATGAAGGAATCTACTACATCTCCGCAGGCAATACCATGAAGCGTTTCATTAAGTTATAATCAGAACAAAACTTTATAAAAAGGCCTTCGGGCCTTTTTTTATGCACTACAATTGAATGGCTTATTCTGGCAGGTTTGCCGTTCTGTATTCTCCTACTGAGCAATGTGATACACAAGTAATGTTCGCTGAGTTATGGAATCATCTCCAACAGCTCTATCGCTTCTTCAAGGGTCATGTCGGGGTTTTCTCGCAGAGTTGATTGAGCCACTCGTTCGTGAACGGTCAGGTTTTCTCTTGGCTCTTCTAGTAATTCTTCTCTTGTTTTGTATTTCATTTTATGAAGCCGTTTAAATCAAATTTATCCAATCAATCTCACCATCACCCGAAAGTGAAACTCGTCATTGAGTAGGCATTCTGCCCAGACGATATTGCACATCGGTTCGCGTTTAAAATAGATTAGATTCCAAGACGATGCTTCTCTTCTTCCTTGATTGGTCGTACCTGGAAAGCGCCACTCTACGTGGCGCTGTATGACTTTTTCCAGTACTTCCCTTGATGGAGTCAGGTAAAGTGCTTCTTTTGGAGAAGACTCCATTTGCTTCATTGATTTTTTAAGCTGTTTCCAGTGTTCTTTCCAATTCATTCGGACCGTTTTAAAGTTTCTAAATAATAAGTATCATATTCAGTAGGATACTCTCGAACATAAGGTTCTCCAAACTGAATATTGAATACTCTGTCTTGATACCATGACCTTGCCCACTGAGGGTGGTTTATTTGGTAAAACGCATAAGCGGATGACAGCAGTAATCTTGATTGGGAATTATTTCCGGGTTTTATGTATTTGAAGTTCCCTATACCAATCGTTCCTTTGGGAGTACTACTGATTCTTGTTAATTCACTGTACAATTCAACAAACATATAATTTGCTTTATTTAAGACAAGCTGTTCCCCTGGAAAAGCGAGCTTTCCACAGCTAAATGATGAATCCTTCTGATGGTCATAGGCCGTAAACTCAACATAAGTGTGGAGTATTCCATCCAATTCGATGGTTTTATGAGTGTTGATTAAGTTTAAGGTGTATTTGCCTTTTTTCCATTTCAATGTATTCCGAACACTAATAAAATCTCCTTCATAGCCACTGCTTTCGCAAACTCCGTTTGTGGCTTTTTGAAGCGCTTTTATATTTCTGGTGTCCCATCTGGAAAAGATCATGGCTTTGCCAATTTCATGATAATCGGCATTTTCTTCATTGTGCAGGGGATTGACATATCCTCCACATTGGGTTTGAATACCGGCATAAAAGCGAACACCATTGATGCTTCCGCAAAATGGAGCGATGTATAAAAACTCATCAGCTGAGATGTCATCTTTGATTTGCAGATCAACAGATATTTTATCGAATGAGATATCTTTCGTAAAGAAATAATCGATATCGATCATATGCCAGGAAGGGGTCACAATATATTCGCCCAAGAATTCATCATTTTCAAAATAACCCGTTCGGATGTCACCATTGGATAAAAATTCTGTACCAATCCCCTTTTTCTTGTTTTTGTATACCTGACCAAAATAGTGTGTTTTTCCATTTTCTTCAATTACTTTAAAAGTGGTTGCCTCCTCAAGCGTATTGTTTGGGTCAATTTCATTTTGAGAGTAGCCGGTGTAATTGATTAAAAGACTTAGTGCTGTTGTTGCGATTAGAATTATATTTTTCATGATTTCTGAGTTTTAGGAGTGGGTAATACTTGTATGCTATGAATGTCATTTAAGAACATTTCAATGCTCGGTCTTTTGGCCAACAAAAAGGTATTGGATTCAAGAATGAGCTTTTGGGGAAGAAACAAGAGTGTTTTGCTCGGAATGGCGAGCTGAAGAATATGCTCCTTTCTCCCATTTATTAAATTCACAGATTTGATTTGGTTACTGAATTTGAAGCCAAGCAGGTACATGTTTTGAATACCTGTGACATTAAACACGGTTTGAACCTTATCGTGTTGAACGGAAAATAGAATAGGGGAGCAGCCATGCTCAACATGCTTTCTGAGGTCTACGATGGGTTCATTGATCAATACCAGTTTGGGATTGAGGTAAATGCACTCGTGCTGTTCGTATTCTGAATCCAATAGAATGGTGATCGGCAGCTGCCTTTTGAGGTCTTTTTTTGGAATCACTTTTTTGGCCACATAAACGGCTTCGGATTCTTTTTTCATAATAAAACCTCTAGACCGAATGGCACTGCTATGGGTAATGTTATCGATACAGATGTTTCGATTTCCAAATTCCTCGCGGAGTGCAACGAGGAATTCACCTCGGGAGCCTACCCAGCCGCCGTGTCCGAGATCCTTGTTGAAGGTTTGTACGAGCTCCAGGGGATTAAGCTTTCTGAAGCGTTCTTTAAATTGATTTTGCATAATGAAAAGTTTTAAAAGGTTAAACAATTCATCATCAAGAGAAAGTAAAATGGGATTCGCTATTTGTTTTTAGGTGCGAGCCTCTCATTGTTGTTCCACCGTGCCCTGCGAAGGATCGGTTGGCATCCGTGACGTTCACGGAACTCTTAATGATTTCTATACTGCTAACGCAAGAAGTTTGAAAAAATTACATTTTATTTAAAATTTTATTGAATTACTCCTCATCCTCATCTTCTTCCAGCAATTCGTAGTAGGCGTTTTCTGCCTCAGTGACATTATTAAAATACCCTTGTACTATATTATAATCACAAGTTACCCAGTAGATTTCATGATTGCCATATTTACACATGGCATAAGGATCAGAATAGATGCCGCCTCCGGAGAGCTCTTGTTCTCCGCCAGATTCTAGAATTTCATTGATGGCTTCTATAAGGGGGTCTTCAGTTTCCTCATTAATTAAAGCGGTTTGAATGTGTGACTCGGCTTGTTTGCCGAATCTTTCCTTCATCTCTTCTAAAAAGTGCGCGTCCTTGTGGATGAGCTGTACAATTTGTTGGTAGGTCATATGCTATAAATATACAGGCTTACAACGTAATTTTTTTATGTTTAGTAAAAAATCAATGTGCTTTAAGGGTCGGTTTTCTCTCGTTTTTTAAGAGGAGCCTAGCGCCTTAGAGCATTCCTTTTTTAGAGGTTGTTGTCTTTTACAATATCGCTGTGTTTCCTTCCGTCCAGAAGGTATTCGATACCCCAATCCTTTTCGTCTAACAAATCATTAAAACGCCGGAGGACTGTTCCTCTTTTGGTGTAAAAGCTTTCGAACTTTAATACGTGTTGGTAGGGCTGGGACTGTTGTTCTGCAAGGTGAAAGAAAATCTTTTTACGTCGTTTTACTTTTGCATTACTCAATCGGGAAAAAGACCACATAACGGTAAGCTGTGCCAAGGTTTCTTTCACTTCTGTGGGTTGTAATAAATAGCCATTACGTCGATACTGAAAAGCGTCTTTGTGGCACCAATGCGTGAACCAGTGACCCATTTCATGCATCAATACGATGTAGCACAAATCGGCATAAGTCGTCTCAAAGTCTAAACCCAAATCAATTGCTATTTCATCCGCACAGGCGGTAATGCGTTCCTGATACAATTCGATGTGTCCCTCAGCATTTTTTCCGGAGTGATAACCACCGAGCATGTCGGTATCATAACTATTAATGGGTACATCGCTAAATTGCAGCTCTTTTGGCGGGTTGCCCCAATATATTTCAGGCCATCTTTGAAAAGAATAAGTTCCGCCATAACGTTCTATCTTCTTGAGGTGGTAAATTTCATCTGGGCTCAGTCGGTAGGCTTTCAAATTATGAGTGGTTTAAATCAATCCTTAAATATAATTGATTTTCACCGCATACTACTCCAAAGACTTCTTACTTCTATGGATTTAATCAAAGCATCGATATCCGTGTCCGGATCCATGGTAAGCGTAATGGTTTTGGAGCCATTAATTGGGAGGTCAAAGAAGTTGTCCGAAAAGTTGTAGGGACTGTTGCAGTTGACATGCACACCTTTGGCGAAGTTTTTTGATGTTACCGTAAGGTATAGCAAATTGCTTTTGTCGTTGGCCACAGTAAATTCCAATTCAGGGCGTGGGAGGACCAGCTCCTTGAAGGGCAGAAAGTAGACGTTCTTTTTGGAGACAATCCCGGCCCTGTCGTACAAAAACAGCTGCAGGTAGGTGTATTTTTGATTCTCTCCTGAGCTGAGCTGATCGGCAGGAATGGCAAGAACACGTTTTTTACTGTTGGCCTCTAGCTTTACGACCTCATTCCAGCGAACTATTTTTTCAATGTCCTTAAATTCAGAAAGGACCACTTCGAGTTCACCATCAAATTCATCCATTCGGTCAGATACGATGGTAATTAGCAAATCACCATCCACAAACTCGTGGCTCACAATGACAGGCGCAAAAGCTTCTTTGACTTTATAATGCAACGCCTTCCATCTGCCGTAGTAATCAATACTGGACCAAGAGGCGCCTGGCCAGCAATCGTTGAGCTGCCAGTACAAAGACCCCATACATTTGTCTTTATTGCGTCTGTGTGCCTCAATTCCAGTTATGATGCCATCTGCTTGTATCAGCTGACTCATGTATAATAGCGCTTCAAAACCTATGGGTTCTCTCAACTCTCTATCCATGTATTCTTCTATGGTCGCATTGCCAATGCTTGAGCGTTGGTGTGACTTCATCACTTCCGAGTACATGTCTCGGTCTTGTTTTTCAGCAAATCGCAAAAAGCTCGAGTATTCCGGAAAGGATTGAAAACCGTATTCACTCATAAAGCTCGAGATCTTGGTATTGAAATTATCAAAAGGCTCTTTACCCCACCAGACACCCCAGTAGTGGGTATCGCCATGCGTATATTCTTCTGGAAGTCCTTCAGAGGCACTAGGCGAGGAGGCCCAATAATCAATACCTCTATGGTGCTCTGAGACTACTTCGGGAAGGATGTGGTGAAAAAGGGTGTCATAATGCTTCCAAATCTTATGGGCAATTTCAGGGGATTGTTCGTCAATGGCCGTTTGCTCCCAGCCCCAACGTTTCCAGGCCGCCAATACTTCATTGTTTCCGCACCATAGCGCCATGGATGGGTGATGACTCAATCGTTTGACATTGTCAATGGCCTCTTGCTTCACATTTTCTAAGAAGTCCGCATCGCCAGGGTACATGGCGCAGGCAAACATGAAATCCTGCCATACCATAAGGCCTAATGAATCACAGAGCTCATAAAACCGATCGTTCTCGTATACGCCACCACCCCAAACACGGATCATATTCATGTTGGCATCCGCTGCGGCTTGAAGAATGCGTTCGTAATCCTTAGTGCTTACTCTCGGCAAGAAGAGATCCTGAGGAATGTAGTTGACGCCTTTGGCAAAAGTAGGGGCGCCATTCACCTTAAAATAAAAGTTGGGTTGGCTGAGTGTGCTGTCTGCTAAAAGTTCAATCTTACGTATTCCAATATACTGATTTACAGTACTACTAACTTCTTTTCGTTGAAGCTTTACTTCTATATTGTACAAGTGTTGTTTGCCTAGGCCATTTGGCCACCAAAGTTCTGGTCGATCAATTTTAATGGGAAGATTGAATTTTTGTTTTCCCTTGCGTAAGCGCAGCTTTGAGCTTGATAATGGTTCTCCGTCAAGCTGTAGCTCGAGGATTGCATTTGCATTTTCAATACTTGATTCAATTTCTATTTGGGCCATTACAGCCGCAACATCACCATTTAACTGTTGTGAAAGCAGGAGCTCAGTAATTCGAAAGTCATCCCAGCTCAATAGTGTAATGGGCCTCCAGATTCCTGAGGTAACCAAGCGCGGTCCCCAATCCCAGCCGTAATGGTAGGCCGCTTTTCGCGTGAATACATTGACACGCTTTCCTCCTGGTACTTCGCCGGTTTCTGCTTGATCATTTGCCGATACCGGTATGGTATAATCAAGTGCGTCATAAAGCTCAAGACCTTTTTTGATGGGGGATTCCAAAAGAATCCGTAGGGTGTTCGCACCTTCTATGAGGTATTCTTTGACATCAACGGAATAGCTGCGGTGCATGTTGTTGGATTGCAATACAAGACTGTCGTTCACATACACAGACGCATAGGTGTCGAGTCCTTCAAATTTCAATTCATGATGCTGTCGCTCAAACTCATCCGGACTTAGTTCAAAGGAGCATTG
>ERZ887849.2714-NODE-2714-length-14193-cov-50.903310_pt1 | contig 14193 bp, 8 predicted proteins | sample MGYA00521267_ERZ887849 | MGnify/ENA primary metagenome ERZ887849 (study PRJEB32303, sample SAMEA104408601) | aquatic metagenome | biome: Brackish water; feature: Pelagic; material: water | place: Baltic Sea | collected 2014-06-06T16:11:00 | depth 2,863 m ... | reverse complement strand
CTTAATGTAAAAATACAAGGCCACATAATAGAGCAAAATAAGCCTCCAGAAATTAGTGCATATAAAGCAAGTTGACCCGATGCAACAATTCCGATGAGCACTCCAATAACGCCTAGAGTACTAAAAATCTTTAAGGTTGTAATGGGGTTGTCTTTAGCGAGGAAGAATCCACCGATTTGTATCGTCACACAAATGGCAAACAATCCTATTTCTGTTGAAGAATAGTTGCCAAAATTAACCAATAGAATCACGCCAAAAGCCACATAAGGCACTATAATAAGAAGCCATTTCTTAAGTCCTTTACTCGGGTTAAAAACGGTAATTGCACCCACCCAACGTCCAATCATCATTCCGCCCCAATACAAGGAAATTAAAGGAGCGATTTCAGCATCATTCATCACTTTTAAACCCAGAGGGTTTAGATTGTTAAGTTTGTCGGCGACTGACTTTAAGAGTTCACCCAAATTTGATTGAATGGTCACTTCGACTCCTACGTAGGTAAAAATCGCGAGCATTCCCAAAACTAGTTGTGGGTATTTCATTGCTCCCCAACCTTCAGAAGATTTTGAAGCGCGTGTATTGGCAAAAAAGACACTTAGAACAACGGCAATTAATGAGATTAAAAGCAAGTAAAGACGTTTATTTTCGAGAGCTTCGGTTGGAGCTTCTCCACCAGTATAGGTGCTAAAAATCAAACCAAAACAAACAAAGATTATGACGGTTAATACAATCAACATGTTTTTAGCTTTATTGGCAGGTTCAAACACTTCATTTGTTTTTGTATTGGGGAGTTTTTTAGAAAAATGAAATAGGGCTGCTGCTGCTAAAAATAAAGCACCTACACCCAGATAGAGATATTGTATTGTCGTTAGTTTTATCTCGTTATTAAGAATCATTTGGTTCAGCTCATCTCCAGAAAGTGGAGTGGATCCAAAAATAATGAACGCAATAACAATAGGCCCAATAGTGGTTCCAAAAGAGTTGACTCCTCCAGCGAGGTTCAATCGATGGGAGCCTGTTTGGGGTTCGCCCAACGCAATTGCAAAAGGATTTGCCGCTGTTTGTTGAAGCGAAAACCCAAGACCTACAATAAATAGGGCGAATAATACCAAATAAAACACGGAGGTATCTCCTTGTTGCGATCCGTTTAAAAAAGGGTACATTAATAAAGCTCCAACCGCCGAAATTAATAATCCATATATAATGCCATTTTTGTATCCCCAATTATTAAGAATGTCTTTTTTTATCGAACTTGATATTACAAAAAGCAATAGAGCTCCTAAGTAATAAGCACCATAAAAGGCAAAATCAACAAGTTGAGATTGAAATTGATCAATACTGAAATAGGTTTTACAAAACGGGATGAAAACCCCATTAGAGGCAGCAATAAACCCCCAAAAAAAGAAGACATTTACTAGGGTTGTTAATGCTGAATTGGTGTTTTTTGTGCTCATAGCAATAATAGTTTTTTGGTTGAAATCCCATCGTTTTGAAAGTCATCAGAACAAAGAATTTTTAGATTAGAAATATACTAAAAAAATGCAAATCCAAAAGGTTCGTTAAATTATAATATTAATTCTATTATCATAGGCATTTGTTTTACTTTTGTGATTGATTTTTTAAGATATGGTTCGATTAATAATTTTTATAATTCTTGTACTGGCACTCGATTTTTATGCTCTTCAAAGTTTTAGAAGTGTGGTTAGAAACCCATGGGTGACTTATGGATATATTGCGATTTCTATTGTGGTCTTCGGAAACATGGTTTATCAGGGGGTCACATTTGATCGAAGTTCTGGAGTCAACTCGGGGTTTTATTTGGCATTTGCGGTATTTGTACTGGTTTATGTCCCCAAACTCGTGCTCTTAGTTTTTATGTTTGGCGAGGATATCTTTCGTTTATTTGAAGCAGGCGTTAATTATTTTGTTTCAAAATCAGATGAAAGTACGGCACTCTTTAGTTCGCGACGCAAATTTATTGGGCAATTGGCCTTGGGCATTGCTGCCATCCCTTTTATTTCGATTCTCTACGGAATTACAAAAGGAAAATATAATTTTAAAGTTTTAAAATACACCTTAGAATTTGATGATTTGCCGGTTGCTTTTGACGGGTATCAGCTCACTCAAATAAGTGACATTCACAGTGGTAGTTTTGACAATAAAGAAAAAATCAATTATGCGATAAATCTTGTAAATGAGCAAGACTCCGATGTAATTATGTTTACGGGCGATATGGTAAATAGCAAGTCTAAAGAAATGCGTCCTTGGAAATCGACTTTTTCAAAATTAAAGGCAAAAGATGGTATATTCTCTATTTTGGGAAATCATGATTATGGCGATTACTCGCGTTGGCCATCAGAGGAAGCAAAAGCAGAAAATTTTCAGGAGTTGTTGGACATTCAACAAGATATGGGTTTTGATCTCTTGAGAAATGAAAGTCGGTTTATTGAAAAAGACGGCGCTCGTTTAGCAATTATAGGGGTCGAAAATTGGGGGAAAGGTTTTAAGCAAAAAGGCGATTTATCCCTAGCAGCTTCCAAAGTGGAGCCAAATGATTTTAAAATCCTTTTGAGTCATGATCCTTCACATTGGCAGTACGAAGTTGTAAAAGATCCTAGCCATTACCACCTAACGTTAAGTGGTCATACTCATGGAATGCAGTTTGGTATTGAGATTCCTGGACTCGTCAAATGGAGTCCTATCAAATGGCGTTACAAATACTGGGCTGGCATCTACGAAAAAGCCGGTCAGTACATAAATGTGAACCGTGGTTTTGGGTTTTTAGCCTTCCCAGGTCGGGTTGGTATTTGGCCAGAAATCTCCGTTATAACGCTTAAAAAAAGGATAAATAACACTTAAAACCAAGAAAATAGTATATTTATGCCAAAATTATACTTATATTTATCAGATAGGGATATAATTAAGTATCATTAATATTGAAGTTTGATACATAAATCAGCATGATATGTCAAAATTTGGAGAGTTAATTGATGTTGAAATTCCAGTATTGTTTGAGTTCTTCACAGAATGGAGTGACGAATCCGAAACTATGCACAATGTTCTCAGAGATGTTGCTGCCGCGATGGGTGATAAAGCACGCGTGATAAAAATTGACGTTGAAAAAAATCAGGATCTTGCAGAAGCCCTTCGTATAAGAGTCTTACCAACACTTATTATTTATAAATCTGGTGACATGAAATGGCGCATAAGCGGAGAGCTAGATGCCAACACAATCATTAATCGGATTCAAGAGTATGTATAATTCCCACTTTAACTCTTAAAGCGTGTCCTCAATCTCGTCTTCTATTTGAGCTTCTTGATGATCATCGCCTTCTAATTCTCCAGTAAACAATCTTAGGTAACTATTGAATTTTTCCATTTCAGCTTTAGTGAACGTTTCTGTTTCATAGATTGCAGTTACATCTACTAAACCTCTGTAACGTTCAATATCATTGTAGATGTTTTGAATGTATTGAGATTGATTGTATTCAGAAAGTGTGCTATAATATGTTAGGTTTTCTTGATATTTTTTACTCACTTCACTGTATAATTTTCGTGCTTTTTCTGTAGCTTCTAACTCATAGTAAGCACCAATATAAGGTTCTAGCATCGTATAGAATCCAAAGAGATTCACAGGCATTTTTGCCATTGCTAAATCGGCTATTTCTTCCGCTTTTTCAAAGTCGCCTTCTTGTATCAAAACTTCAATGAGTCGTGCTAAATTTCCACGGTAGGTCAAACTGTTTTTTCGTGTTTCAATATCATGATACATGCTTGGGTCGCCACTATTGCCCCACTCCCAGTTCATAACCATATCGTACATTTTATCAGCATCGATACGTCCCATATCAAAGGGATTGTCTTTTGACACCGCTGTTTTTATAGGAACCAACTTATAGACCAAACCATCGAGTTGTAAATAATCTTTCATCCAAATATAATCGTCGTCACCAAAAGCACCACCACTAAAATAGATGGGGCGTTCCCAATTGTTATTGGCAATAATATCCAACATTAATAAGCGATTTTTATAAATCGCAGATCCTTTAATTCTTAAATCAATATAAGGCACAATTGAAGCAGAATCTTTGGCCTTTACAATCCCATTTCTTAAAACCGATTCTTTATCAACCGGAATTCGAACGTGTTCTGTGGGGAGGTAATTGGCATTTAAATCTTGTCTGCGTTGTCCACTGGTGTCATACCCTTGTTGTTCTAGGATGTGTTTGTACTTGGTTCGGGGATCGTCATTTGTTATAAACCCTAAAAACTGGTCTAGGTCCAAAGTATCTTGAGTAATGACTTCTTTGATGACATAATCTCGAGTGCCCCATTTATATTGGTCATGCGTCAAACTAGATGGAATAGGATCACTGTCATACGCCTTTCGTTTCATCTGGTCAATATACCAATCGACATTTAATAAACTTGTACACACCACGCGCACATCCCGACGAATGCCTTCAATTTCTTGGGCATACCAAAGTGGAAAGGTATCGTTGTCTCCGATGGTAAAAATAATAGCATTTGGATCACAAGCTTCTAGATATTGAACAGCCATCGCATGGGCTGTTTCTCGTCCAGATCGGTCATGATCATCCCAATTTTGACTTATCAAAATCCCAGGAACGGCAATCAAACAGACCAAACTAACGATTGGCGCTAACAAAGGGGTTTTGGAATACGTTCTTAATTTGTCATAGATTGCAAAAACGCCAAACCCAATCCAAAGAGCAAATACGTAAAAGGAGCCTACCAACGAATAATCACGCTCACGAGGTTCAAACGGACGCACATTGGTATAAACCTGTATGGCAATTCCTGTAAATAAGAAAAATACCAGCATGGTCCAAAAGAGCTTTTTGTCTCTATTAAAAAGAAAAAACAACCCAATTAAACCTAATAACAATGGTAAAAAATAATAGGTATTTCGAGCCCTGTTATTTAACACATCGCTTGGAAGATTTTCCTGAGAAACGCCTAAAATATAGGAATCCACAACATTAATTCCACTGATCCAATTTCCGTGAAGGTCAAGCCGTCCCTGAACATCGTCTTGACGTCCTGTAAAATTCCACATAAAATAACGCCAGTACATGTACCCAATTTGGTAATCAAAAAGATAATAAATATTCTGAAGCAATGATGGTTTTTGAATGTCAATATAACGACCATATTTTTTCAGAAAGTCATGATAATCTTCATAATCGACCTCTCCATTCGCCACAGAATCTTTAAAGCTGTTTACTAACGAACGCAATTCGTTTTGCATTTGATATTCTGTTTTGATAGAAAACTCTAAAAATCCAGAATATTTCATATAATTTTCTGCATGTTCTGAACTCCACATTCTTGGCAATAAAGACGCATGCTTGGAATTGTAGTTTTGCAAGCCATCTTTATAGTCGTTGACAATTAAATAGGCACCCTTCTTTTTGTCTTTTTCATATTTTGGCTTGTCATCAATGTAAGGTTGATTTTCATCTAATCCAGCATATTGGTCTGTGAACTGTGGCCCATAAAACAAATGTGTTTTTGGATACTGTTCTAAGTTATAATAGGCGAGGAGTTCTCGAGCACTAGAGGGGTTGTTTTCATTAACAGTTACATTGGCATTGGCTCGAATGGGCAACATTAACCACGATGAAAACCCAACCACTATAAACGTGATACAGAGGAGTCCTGTGTTGAGGTGGATATACCCTTTTTTTCGAGTGTAGTTGAGCCCCCAAAAAATAAATCCAACCAATAAAACAAGCGCGATGATAGATCCCGAATTAAACGGCAGCCCCACAGAGTTTACAAAAAAGATTTCTAAAGCACTAAAGTACCTAAGAATATTAGGTGCAAGGAGTTTAAAGACAAACAACAAAATAGCAATCCCTGCTAGGTTTGCCAAAATAAAATTCTTAGGAGTGATTGTCTTATAGTTTTTAAAATAATAAATCAGTCCAATTGCCGGAATGGTTAAAAGCCCCATAAAGTGTACTCCAAAAGAAAGCCCCACGATAAATGAAATAAGAATCAACCACTTGTTGCCTCTAGGTTTAAACATGTCATTACCCCAACGCAATCCCAAATAAAACAAAACGGCCATAATTAATGTGGCCATGGCATAGACCTCTGTTTCAACGGCATTGAACCAAAAGGAGTCGGTAAATGCAAAAGATAAACTGCCTACAAAAGCAGCGCCTAAAATAGCGGTGTTTTGAGTCGTTGAGGATTTAGTATCTTTTTTAACGACTTGTTTAATTAGCAACACAATCGACCAAAACATAAATAAAATAGTGAAGGCACTGGCGGTTGCACTCATCATATTAATCACGTGTCCAATTTGACTTGGTTCGGAAGCGAAAATTGAAAAGAATGCTCCCATCATTTGAAAAAATGGCGCTCCAGGTGGGTGACCTACTTGTAGCTTAGAAGAGGTTAAAATATATTCTCCAGCATCCCAAAAACTAACCGTAGGTTCAACAGTGAGGCTGTACGTGATGAATGCGATTAAAAAGGCAAGCCATCCTAAAATGAGGTTCCATTTTTTAAAATTAAAATCCGCCATGGTATAAAATAAGTTTGAAGCGAATTTAGTAATAAATATGCAACGTCTAAAAACTTTTAAGTAAACCTTAATATATTATAGAACTAGATCCTATTTATTTTTTTTCAACAAGTCCAAGAATACTAAAAAAGAAACTGAATAGAATTACTTGAATGCCCAGAGCTATTGTAATAATTGCAGGAAAGATAAACATCAGTGTGGATTCTATTTTAAGATCAGAAACAAATCCAAAGTACAACAAAGCACTTCCAAAAAGTGTTGAAACGCCACCAAAAATCAACCCTCTTTCTAAATTGAAATATTTGAAAAGCGTGGCATAATTAGCGCCTTTTGGGATGAGTCCATGGTTTATTGCAAAGACCTTAGTTAGTCCGTAAAAAACAATAAATTGAAAACTAAATAAAATTATCCCTAAAATTAAAGTTGATTCACGAATATATGTAATCCCTGAATTAGAATTTAAAAGAAGGAGTAGTCCTACTATGCCTAAGAAAAAAAGTAAAACTCCTGGGATAAGGAATAACCATTTTGGGCTGTAGAGAAGTAAAAAGCGAAGATGCCTCCATCCATCCGGAAAAGTTCTTAAGTGAGGTTTTCTTGTACGACCTGCAGCAAAAACGGTAGTAGGAACCTCACAGATTTTTAGTTTTAACATGGAGGCTTTTACGACAATTTCTGAAGCAAACTCCATGCCTTGACTGTTTAGATCCATTTTTTTATAAGCAGTTTTGGTGAACCCTCTTAAACCACAATGAAAATCGCCTATGGATGTTCTAAAAAATAAATTACCAATAAATGTTAGAACTGGATTTCCAACATATCTATGTAAAAAAGGCATTGCATTTTTCTGATGTTTGCCTTTAAACCGATTTCCCATCACAAGCTCATAACCTTCTTTTAATTTATTTATAAAGGGTTCTAGATTTAACAAATCATGACTGTCATCGGTGTCTGCAGTAATGATGTATTTTCCTTTTGCAGCTTCTATAGCACCTCTAGATGCATTCCCATATCCCTTTGCTTTGACCTCTACAACAATGGCTCCAAGAGATCGTGCTTTTTCAATGGATCCGTCCGTACTTCCGTTGTCGCCAATAATGACTTCTCCACTAATATTGTGGGTTTGCATAAAATGTTGTGCTTTTGAAATACAAATTGCAATAGTTTCAATTTCATTTAGACAAGGCATAACTATTGATAATTCAACTTTCATAACGAAGTTTTCTTGTGAGTGCGTTAAAGACCAAAATTAGAGTTGCAAATAAAATCCAGTCAAAATAAAATGTATATCTTTTTATGGCGTGTATGATAAAGGCTATTAAAACGTTGTTTGCTAACATCAAAACAGTTCCTAATAAAATAAATTTAAAAATAGCAGACTTGGTTTTGTAAACCATAATTAAAGAATAAACAATTAGAAGAATAAATAAAAGAAGCTCCTTTGCAGAGCCATAGGCCACTTTGAGGTTTTTTGCAAAAAAACGAATCCGATCCTTAAAGTTGGATTTAATCATCTTGAAAAACATTCTTTTACAAAGTTTATTAAGAGCCCTGTTTTGTTCATAGTAGTTTAACCCTTTTTCCTGAAAATAAAGAAGCCCAAGTTCATGAATTCGATGATTGCAGATATCTGAAAATTTTTCAGTAAAAACATTAATATCAGATTCATTTCGGGCATCAACGGTTTGTTTTGTAAGCCCAGCTTTTTCTAAACTTGAATGTACAATGTTGAAATATTCAATTTCATCTGCATCCTTAAAAAGTGAAACAGTACTTGCTTTACTTAGGTAAAAATCCGTTGATATCAAGTGCACATAATTCATAGTATTATTTTCAAAACGATCAAACAATAACTTATTATACAATCGTTCAGAGTAATTTGTAATTATTGGCAACATAACCAATCCCAACAGTGGCAACCATTTTTTTATGGCTATCTGTTTTTGAGATCCAATATAAATTCCTAAGACTATAAATATGGGAACAAAAACAATAAATTGACCTCTTGTCAAAATAAGAAAATATAAAGGAATTATACTTTTTAGTAGTGGTCTTATACTAGTTGACGCAAAGGCTTTAAATCCGAAGGCAAACACAAGCAAAACCAAAGGATGACTCACTGCTTCGGAATGTACAGACCCCGTAGTGTAATTAAAATAAACACAAGGGGATAATAGGATAAATTGCAGTACGAGCTTTTCAATAAAATGAAGATCGAATTGTTTTTTGATGGGTTTTAATAGAAAATGTGTTGAAAAAACAATTGCTAAAAACTGCACGCCAATTAGGGGCCATAAATAATTGTCACCAAAAAGGGTCGTGAATAGTTTTAAAAACAAAACATATAGAGGAGATCTATTTATGGACATCTCCAAAAACGCAAAACTATCTGGATGTAGAAAAGGACCTTTTAAAGCGATACAAACTCCAAAAATCACGTATAGGATCCGTTCGGCATTTTTTTCACTAAAAAAAGTTGGGTTTTTAATGCTGCTCAAAATCACAGGTTTTTACAAACTTAAGCATAATTATTTAGTGAGTATCCTATTTTTTGTGTAAAACACCTCCTTTTCCAGAAACGACTATAAGTTAAAACCCAAGGGTAATGCAGGGGGCGATGGTGTATAAATGCAAATCCCTAATAAACTCATACATAATTAAAGCTTGATATATTTTGTTTTGTTATAAGTCTAAAGATTATAAATTTTAGCCAGTTTATTTTATAAACCAAAAAATCAACAACAAATAAATTTAAAAATGTTTGCCTAAACAAAACTTTATTATAAATTTGCACCCTCAATATGAGATTGGCCCATGGTGTAACTGGCAACACGTTGGTTTTTGGTACCAAAGAGTCTAGGTTCGAGCCCTAGTGGGCCAACTAAAACAAGGGTAAACACTTGTTAAATTCAATTTTTATGTCGTATATTTGCCGCATAGAATGATAAATGAAAAAGCGAGGGGACATAAAGTCCCCTCTTTTTATACCAAATGTTTAGAGATATAGTAAAAGAACTATTAGAGGATTGCCTTACACAAAGACAAGATTTGTTTTTAATTGACTTTGATATTTTAGAGGGCAACAAAATTAGAATCGTGATTGATGGTGACAAGGGAGTTCTTGTAGAAGATTGTATGTTTGTGAGTCGAGGCATCGAACATAATATAGACAGGGACGAATATGATTTTGCACTAGAAGTTTCCTCTTCAGGGGCAACCACACCACTATCACACCCACGACAATTTCAAAAACATATTGGCAGAACATTAGAAGTTAAGACTGTAGAAAATCAAAAAATTGAAGCCGTGTTAACCGCCACCAACAAAGAAGATATCGTACTCGAATGGAAAGCAAGAGAGCCAAAACCTATCGGAAAAGGAAAAGTTACAGTTCAAAAAAAAGCAACCCTTCTGTACACAGATATAAGTGAAGCAAAAGTGAAAATATTATTTTAATACAAGACTAAAATTATGGAAAATTTAGCATTAATTGATTCGTTTTCAGAGTTTAAAGACGAAAAGCTAATCGATAGAGTTACCTTGATGTCAATCTTAGAAGATGTATTTAGAAATACATTGAAAAAAAAATTTGGAGATGATGACAACTTTGATATCATTATCAACCCAGACAAAGGCGATTTAGAAATCTGGAGAAATAGAGTCGTAGTAGCAGATGGCGAGGTCGAAGAAGAAAATCAAGAAATCTCTTTGTCAGATGCCCGAAAAATTGAACCCGATTTTGAAGTTGGAGAAGATGTTTCTGAAGAAGTTAAGCTCATCGACCTAGGACGCCGTTCAATTTTAGCATTGCGTCAAAATCTAATTTCTAAAATTCATGAGCACGACAACACAAATATCTATAAGCACTTTAAAGACTTAGTAGGCGAAATATATACTGCAGAAGTGCATCACATTCGTCACCGTGCTGTTATTTTATTAGATGATGATGGTAATGAATTAATTCTTCCTAAAGACAAACAAATCCCCTCAGATTTTTTCAGAAAAGGAGAAAATGTTCGAGGCATCATTGAAAGTGTAGATTTAAAAGGAAACAAACCCTCTATTGTACTTTCGAGAACCGCCCCTATTTTTCTTGAAAAACTATTTGAACAAGAAATTCCTGAAGTATTTGACGGACTTATTTCTGTTAAAAATGTTGTTCGAATCCCAGGAGAAAAAGCCAAAGTAGCAGTAGATTCTTATGACGATCGAATTGATCCCGTAGGCGCTTGTGTTGGAATGAAAGGGTCTAGAATCCACGGAATCGTTCGTGAACTCGGAAATGAAAATATTGATGTGATCAATTATACAACCAATTTACAACTCTATATCACAAGAGCATTGAGTCCAGCCAGAGTCACATCAATCAAAATTAATGAAGAAACCAAACGTGCTGAGGTGATTTTAAAACCCGAAGAAGTCAGTAAAGCAATCGGTAGAGGAGGGCACAACATTCGTTTAGCGGGTCGTTTAACAGGTTACGAAATTGATGTATTTAGAGAAGGAGTAGAAGAAGATGTTGAGCTTTCTGAATTCTCTGATGAAATCGAAGCATGGATCATTTCAGAATTTGCAAAAGCAGGTTTAGATACTGCAAAAAGCATCCTCGAACAAGAGATTGAAGACCTTGTAAAGCGTACAGATTTAGAGTTAGAAACCATTGAAGATGTGGTTCGTATTCTGAAAGAGGAATTTGAAGAGTAAAATTTTAATTATATTTGGTACCCTGTAAGACCGGATTACCACAAGATTACGCGTTAGAAATACTGTTAAAAAACATCAAAGGCAATTTATGGCTGAAATTATTAGATTAAATAAAGTGTTAAGGGAATTGAATATTTCTCTCGATCGAGCGGTCGATTTTTTGGAAACAAAAAATGTAGAAATAGAAAAACGTCCTACAACCAAAATCACTTCGGAAGTGTACGATCTTCTTGCAGGAGAGTTTCAAACAGATGCAAGCAAAAAAGTCGCCTCTAAAGAAGTGGGTGAAGCCAAGCTGAAAGAAAAAGAAGCCTTACGTCTTCAACGCGAAAAGGAAATTGAGTTAAAACTCCAAAAATCCGAAGCCGCTAAATCAGTCATAACAACCAAACCAGTAATTCAAGGACCAAAAAAAGTTGGTAAAATCGATTTAGAGGGTTCTAAAAAATCAACTCAACAACCGCCTAAGGATACAAAACCTGCGGAGACTCCAAAAGTACCGGCTCCAAAAGCAAAGCCGGCACCAAAAGTAGCCCCCACTCCTTTACCAACAACTGGAACAAAAGAGAAACCCGTTTCAAAATCAGAAACCCCTCCACCAACACCAGCTGCGCCAATTAAACCTGTCGCCTCCAATTCCGAAGCGGTTGACCCAGATGACAATAAAGTTGAAACTACAAATTATCAAAAACTGTCTGGACCAAAATCTACAGGTCAAAAAATAGATTTAGCCCAGTTTAATAAACCCAAAAAAGAAAAACCCGCAACGCCAGCTGCTGAAGCTAATTCTGCAGATGCCAGAAAAAAACGTCGAAGAATTAGTAAAGTTGGAAACACTTCCAAACCTAGAGAAAACTTTAGAAACCGACCGCCACAAACAAGAACCCAAGCTCCAAAAATAGAGCCAACAGCAGAAGAAGTCCAAAAACAAGTAAGAGAAACCCTCGAAAAATTACAAGGGAAATCTAACAAAGGTAAAAAAGGAGCAAAGTACAGAAAAGACAAAAGAGACCAGCACCGTCAACAATCCGAGAAAGACCAAGAACAACAAGAATTAGAAAACAAAGTACTTAAAGTAACAGAATTTGTGACTGCTAGTGAAGTTGCGACTATGATGGATGTTTCGGTAACTCAAATTATCTCTGCCTGTATGTCTCTTGGAATGATGGTAACGATGAATCAGCGGTTAGATGCAGAAACCCTAACCATTGTTGCCGAAGAATTTGGATATTCAGTAGAATTTGTAACTGCAGATATTGACGAAGCAATTGAAGTAGTAGAAGACACTGCCGATGATTTAGAAACCAGAGCTCCCATCGTAACTGTTATGGGACATGTCGATCACGGTAAAACCTCATTATTAGATTACATACGAAAAGAAAACGTCATTGCAGGAGAGTCAGGAGGCATCACCCAACACATTGGAGCCTACGGAGTGACACTCGAATCAGGACAAAAAATCGCTTTTTTAGACACGCCTGGTCACGAAGCCTTTACGGCAATGCGTGCCCGTGGTGCGCAAGTAACCGATATTGCTATTATCGTCATTGCAGCAGATGATGATATCATGCCGCAAACAAAAGAAGCCATTGCGCATGCACAAGCAGCCGGTGTTCCAATTGTTTTTGCAATCAACAAAATTGATAGACCCACTGCAAATCCTGACAAAATTAAAGAAGCCCTGGCTAATATGAATTTATTAGTCGAAGACTGGGGTGGAAAAATTCAATCCCATGATGTCTCAGCATTAAAAGGAGATGGAGTCAAAGAATTACTAGAAAAAGTATTGCTAGAAGCCGAACTACTCGAACTTCAAGCAAATCCAAACAAACCCGCTTTAGGAACTGTTGTCGAAGCCTTTTTAGATAAAGGACGTGGTTATGTCTCTACCATATTAGTTCAAGCAGGAACCCTGAAAATTGGCGATTATGTCTTGGCAGGAAAAAACAGTGGAAAAGTAAGAGCCATGCATGACGAGCGTGGAAATGACGTCTTCGAAGCAGGGCCTTCAACTCCTATTTCTATTTTAGGATTGGACGGCGCTCCACAAGCAGGCGATAAGTTTTCCGTGTTTAAAGATGAAAGAGAAGCAAAACAAATTGCTGTAAAACGAACGCAACTCCAACGCGAACAATCCGTAAGAACACAACGTCATATTACACTAGACGAAATCGGAAGGCGAATTGCATTGGGCGACTTTAAAGAGCTAAACATCATTCTCAAAGGAGATGTAGATGGATCCGTAGAAGCACTTACAGATTCTTTCCAGAAACTATCCACCGAAGAAATTCAGGTTAATATCATCCATAAAGGAGTTGGTGCCATTACAGAAAGTGATGTATTGCTTGCAACTGCATCGGATGCGATCATCATCGGATTTAATGTGCGACCTATGGGCAATGCCAGACAAATTGCGGACAAGGAAGAAATTGACATCCGAATGTACTCCATTATATACGATGCTATTAACGATCTTAAGGACGCTATGGAAGGCATGTTGTCTCCAGAATTTAAAGAAGAAATTACGGGAACCGCAGAAATTAGAGAAACCTTTAAAATCTCCAAAATTGGTACCATTGCAGGGTGTATGGTTACAAACGGAAAAATTTACAAAAATGCTGGCGTTCGATTAATTAGAGAAGGTGTCGTCATATTTACAGGTGAACTTAGCTCTTTAAAACGTTTCAAAGACGATGTAAAAGAAGTGGCCAAAGGCTACGACTGTGGTATGCAAGTGAAAAACTACAACGATATTCGCGAAGGAGATATCCTTGAAGCCTTCCGTGAAGTAGAAGTTAAGAAAAAACTTAAATAGATCACTTCCTTGTCATCCTGATCACCTCTTGATTGTCATGCTGCACCCACCATAGGCGGGCAGGCTTATTTCAGCATCTCACAACCGAGCAGCAGTCCCTTACCTTGTCATTCTG
>ERZ887849.2710-NODE-2710-length-14217-cov-13.771784_pt1 | contig 14217 bp, 9 predicted proteins | sample MGYA00521267_ERZ887849 | MGnify/ENA primary metagenome ERZ887849 (study PRJEB32303, sample SAMEA104408601) | aquatic metagenome | biome: Brackish water; feature: Pelagic; material: water | place: Baltic Sea | collected 2014-06-06T16:11:00 | depth 2,863 m ... | reverse complement strand
CAGTTATAGACATGATTGAAATTGGAGCTGGTGGAGGCAGTATAGCAAGAATAGATGATATGGGACTTATTCAAGTTGGCCCGGATAGTTCGGGATCTTTTCCAGGTCCTGCGTGTTATAATTTAGGCGGAAAGCTTCCAACAGTCACTGACTCTGATTTAATTTTAGGTTATTTAGACGCTGAAAATTTCTTAGGGGGAGATATGAAACTCGAAAAAAAATTAGCAGAGCAATCAATTAAAACTTTTATTGCTGACCCACTGAAAATTTCAGTTGTCGAAGCAGCTTGGGCTATTCACGAAATAGTTACTGAAAACATGTCTCAAGCAGCAAGTATTCATGCTTTAGAAAAAGGACGTAAAATAGAAAAATTTACAATGATACCAATCGGAGGTGCAGGCCCTGTTCATGCGTGTAGCTTGATGTCTAAAATGAACCTTAAAAAAATGATCAGTCCACCAGATGCGGGGGTTGCTTCTGCTGTTGGTATGACAGCTTCGCCTAATTCATTTGAATTAGTTCAAGCTGACATGCAAAAATTAGAATTGTTGAACTTTACTAAAATGAAGAAAGCTTTTGTTGACATGGAAAAGAAAGGTACAAAGTTACTTTTACAAACTGGAACAAACAATCAGCAAATAAGTATTAATAATAGCGCTTTAATGAGATATATAGGGCAAGGATATGAAATTGAAGTGCCTATTAATAAAGAGGTTTTAAGTTTAAAAAATATTAATACTATTAAACTTGAATTTGAAAAAGTTTATCAAAATCTTTTTGGCAGAATTGAAAAAATGCCAATGGAAATTATATCTTGGAGAACTATTGCATCAGGTCCATTGCCTAACTTTTCTCTCAACTTTAATGTTAAGGAAAAGAGGCACTCGAAAGAAAAGAAGAGAAAAGTATTTTTTGGGGCGAAAAAATTTAATGATACAATTGTTTTAAATAGATCTTCATTAAGTAAAACTTTTAAATCTATTGGCCCTTTAATAATAGAAGAAAGAGAATCGACATTAGTTATCCCTCCAAATTTTAAAGTACAAATGCATACAAGCGGCAGCCTAATAATAGATAATATTGTTAAGGATTAATTATGAATAAAGAAAATAATATAACTATAGCTAAAGCATTGATGAGATTTTTAAAATTTGTTGGAGTAAAAAATATATATGGAGTGCCTGGTGGTGGAAGTAGTCTAGATTTGATAGATGCTGCTGAAGAAAATGGTATAAATTTTTTTCTAGTAAAAAGAGAAGATAATGCTGTTATTATGGCATCTGTGTCAGGAGATTTAACAAACACAATTGGTGTTGCTCTCGTTACCAAAGGGCCAGGACTTTCAAATGCTATGAATGGTATTGCTTATGCATGTCTTGATAGATCGCCATTAGTTTTGTTTAGTGATGGTTTTTCTTCTAAACTTAGTTCATTTGTTACACATCAGGTTTTTGATCAAAAAAAATTAATGTCACCATTTAGTAAGGGATATTCAAATTTAAATGATGAGAATCCATTGAACGATTTCCAAAAAGTCGTATCACAGGCTTTTTCATTACCATATGGGCCTGTTTATATAGAATTAATAACAACTGTTGCGCAAAAAAATATTGAAATAAAAAATGGATTTAAAAAGAAAGAAATTGATATTATTCCTTTAGCTTTAGATATAGATAAATCTAAAGCTCTACTATTAAAGTCCAAAAAGCCAGTAATTGTTCTAGGCTTAGAAAATTTAAGATCAAAGTCATTTAAAGAAATAAATGATTTATTAAAAATTTTAAATTGTCCTGTTTTTGTAACTTATAAAGCTAAAGGAGTTGTTCCAGATAGTAACAAAAACTTTGTAGGAATATTTACAGGTGGAAAAGTAGAACAAGCGTGTATATTAGAATCTGATTTAATTATTTTAATAGGGTTAGATCCAGTAGAATTAATTCTGCAACCATGGCCATATAATATTCCTGTACTTAATATTTCAATCATGAATTATAAAACACACTATGTTAAGCCATCAGCTAATCTTTATGGAAATTTAAGTCAAAATATAAAATTAATTTCTGAGATTGCTATTCTTTCTAATTGGCTAAATGAAAAGATTTATTTTTTTAAAAATGAAATTAAATCAAAACTATTTTTTCCAAGTGAAGATAAATTAAACCCTCAATCAATTGTAGAATTAGCTCAAAAATATTCTGTTAACAACCCAAGAGTAACAGTTGATGCTGGTGCACACATGTTTTCTGCAACGGCATTTTGGGAGTGCAAAGAACCTTATGATCTATTGATTTCAAATGGATTGGCCACTATGGGTTTTGCTCTTCCTGCAGCAATAGCAGCATCTATTGAGAACAACAAAAGAGGAGCAATTGCTTTTACAGGTGATGGTGGTTTTATGATGTGCTGTAGTGAATTAGCCACTGCTGCTCAATTTAATTGCAATATACTTGTGATCGTCTTTAATGACGGAGCTTTATCTCTTATTGATATAAAGCAAAAATCTAGAAATTTAACTAGAAAAGGTACAACTTGGCCTCAATCAAACTTTGCAAAAGTTGCTGAAGGTTTCGGTTGTAAGTCTTGGAGAGTCTCTAATGTTGAAGATTATAAAAAAGCTTTAATTAATGCTTCTCAACATTGTGGGCCAAAACTTATAGACGTTTTAGTTAATCCTGAAGGTTATTCAGAACAACTTAAATCTCTAAGAGGTTAACAATCAAAAAGGTGTGTAAATGGACTTTAATTTATCAGAAGAACAATTAAATTTTCAAAGATCAGTTAGAAATCTTGCTGAACGTCATTTAAAAGAAAATAATTTAAAACGTGCACATGATCCTAATTTTCCAAAAGATATTGCACGTTTATTTGCAAAAAATGGATTAATGGGCATTACTATTCCAGAAATAGATGGAGGACAAGGTGGCAAGTTGATGGATGCTGTCATTGCCATTGAGCAAGTTGCTTTAGTTTGTCCTAGAAGTGCAGATGTAATTCAATCTGGTAGCTTTGGTCCATTGAGAACTTTTGCAGAGTATGCGTCTCCTTTTCAAAAAGAAAAATATTTAACTAAATTATTAAATGGAGAAATTGTTATTGGACTTGGCATGACTGAACCAAATGCAGGTTCGGCCGTCACTGATTTAGCTACTAAAGCAACTTCTGATGGGGATGGTTTTAGAGTTTCTGGTAGTAAAATTTTTACAAGTAATTCTCCTGATGCAGATATTTTTCTGGTTTATGTAAGGTATGGAGAAGGAATAAACGGTATTGGTTCAGTTTTAATGGATAGAAGTATGAAAGGTTTTTCTTTAGGAAAACCCTCTAAATATACCAATGGTGAAGAATGGTGCGCTCTTTATTTTGAAAATGTATTTATTCCAAAAGAAAACGTTTTATTAGGGCCAGGAGGCTTTAAAAAGCAAATTGCAGGATTTAATGCTGAAAGAATTGGAAATACAGCTAGATCGTTAGCTGTAGGAGAATTTGCTTACAATGTTGCAAGAGAGCACGCATTAACAAGAGAGCAATTTGGAAGGCCAATTTGTGAATTCCAAGGAATTCAATGGAAATTTGCAGATATGAAAATTCAAATAGAAGCAGGTAGATTGCTTCTCTATAGAGCTGCAATTAATGCAGACAATGGCTTTCCTTCATCTAAGGAAACATCAATTGCAAAAGCGTTTTGTAACAAGGCTGGATTTGATATTTGCAACGAATCAATGCAAATTATGGGTGGCATAGGTTACTCCCAAGAATCTCTTGTGGAATATTGTTTTAGAAAATCTAGAGGATGGCAGATCGCAGGAGGTTCAACAGAGATGATGAAAAATAGAATTGCAGAAGATATTTTTGAAAGAAGATTCTCTCAACGTCCAGCTAAATTTTAATTTTTATGATGATTGATAAAAAATTAAAAAACGCTTTTTTAAATCCTAAATCTATAGCTATTGTTGGCGCTTCTGCTAATGAAAAAAAAACAAGTGCTAGAATACAAAGGTTTTTAGTGTCTCATGGTTACTCTGGTAAAATTTTTCCTATAAACCCAAACAGAGAAGAAGTTTTTGGGTTAAAGTGTTATTCCTCTCTTACTCAAATAACAGATCAAGTTGATCATGTTTTTATTGCTGTTGATGGTAAAAAAATTATTTCTGCAATTAAAGATGCAATTTTTATTAAGGCTACTTGCGCGACCATACTTTCTGGAGGTTTTAGTGAGGCAGGTGAAAAGGGAGTTATAGAAGAAAAAAAGATTTTAAATCTAGCAAAAAAAGGAAATCTAAGAATCTTGGGTCCCAATAGTATTGGTTTAATCAACATTTCAGATTCAGTTGTTTTAAGTGCTAATGCTATGCTGGAATTAAAGGATTTAAAGTCAGGTGGATTAAGTGTTATTTCTCAAAGCGGAAGTCTTATAGGGGCTTTGTTATCCCATGGCAATTCTCGGGACATAGGTTTTTCAAAATTAATTTCTGTAGGCAATGAGACTGATTTGTCTGTTGCAGAAATTGGACATATGCTTGTTGAAGATAAAAATACCGATACAATTCTTTTGTTTCTAGAAACGTTAAGAAATAGCGATTCTGTAGCCTTAATGGCAAAAGCTGCGCAACTTGCTGGCAAACATGTGATAGTATACAAACTAGGCAAATCTGAATTAGGTCAAGAGCTTGCTAAGTCACATACTGGTGCATTAGCAGGTTCAGATGTAGCTTTTAATGCATTTATAAAACATATAGGTGTAGCTCGTGTTCATCACTTTGAAACATTAATTGAAGCTCCTAATCTTTTTAGAAAAGGCAAAGTCAAAGCAGGGAAAAGAATTGGAGTGGTTACCACAACCGGAGGTGGAGGAGCTATGGTAATAGATAGTTTATCCAACTTTGGAATTGAAGTCGTTGAGCCAGGATTAGATATTGCAAATTTTTTATCAACTGAGAACATACCATACAGTGGATCTAAATTAATTGATTTAACTATAGCAGGAACTAAGCCTGAAATTGTTTCTAAAGTAATAGAATTATTGATGAAGAAGTCAGATGTTGATTTGGTATTAATGGTAGTTGGTTCATCTGCAAAGTTTCGGCCTGATCAAGCTGTAAACCCTTTAATTAAATGGAAAGATGGAGCAAAACCTTTAGCTGTCTATATTGCCCCTGATGCTCCAGATGCTTTAAAGCTTTTAAGCAAGAATAATATAGCTTGTTTTAGAACGCCCGAATCATGCGCGGATGGAATAAACGCCTTTTTAAGTTTATCAGAGCCTAGAGCTATATTTCAAAATAAAGTAAGTAAAAGTCATTTTGAAATAGAAGAAATAATAAACTTTTCTGAAAACAAAAATCTAACAGAAAAAGAATCTTTAGATATTTTTAAATTACTAGGAATTAATGTTGTTCAATATAATGAATTCATGAGTGAAGATAATGCTTTATCAATAAGTACAGAAATGTCTTTTCCTTTGGTTATGAAAGTTCTTTCTAATCAAATTCTTCACAAGACTAATGTAGGTGGTATAAAGCTTAATATTCAAAATTCCAAAGATATTAAATCTTCATATAAGGAATTAAGTAAAATTTATAAAAACAGTAATATTAAAAAAGAAGAGCAAAAGTTCTTAATTCAAAGGATGGAATTTGGATTAGCTGAAGTAATCCTAGGGTATAGAGTTGACGATCTCGTTGGTCCAATTGTTGTTATTGGTTCGGGTGGAACTCTTTCGGAGATATATGATGATAAGTCTGTTAGAGTTGCTCCAGTCGAAATTGATGACGCCATTGAAATGATAAATGAGGTTAAAAGTCTTTCTATAATCAACGGATATAGAAATATGCCAAAAGGTGATATACTAAGTTTGGCTGCTTCAGTTGTTTCAATTTCAAAATTAGCCTTTAATAAAAATATTAAAGAGGCAGAAATTAACCCTCTTATTGTAAAAAAGGATAAAGAAGGTGTCGTTGCAGTTGATGGTTTAATAATTCTAAAAACTAATAACTAATTAATTTTGAATATGATATTATTAGACATTAAATATTAATTTAATGAGTTACTTATGAAACGAAAATTATTAGCAGTAGTAGCCGCCGATATGGCAGGATTTTCAAGGTTAATTGAGAATGATGAAATTACTATTCTTTCACGTCAAAAAAGTCATTTTAATGAAGTTATAAAGCCAGCAATTAAAAATTTTAATGGAGAAATAATAAAAACTACTGGTGATGGATTTTTAGCAACCTTTGAAAGTGCTCTGGATGCAGTTGAAAGTAGCATTGAAATTCAAACAAAAATTAACGAGTTAGAAAAACCTTTTACAAGTGAAAAAAGAATATGGTACCGGGTAGGAATTAATATTGGTGATGTTGTTCTTGATGAAGGAGATATTTTTGGAAATTGTGTAAATATTGCAAGCAGATTGGAGTCGATTGCAGACTCAGGAGGAATTTGTATCACCAGTGATATTTTTCAAAATATTAAAAACTTAAAGCCTTATAATTTTAAAAATCTAGGGGAGCAGCATTTAAAAAACATTACTCAACAAATAAATGTTTATAAAATAATAGTTGGTGAAGAAGACTTTAATCTAGACAATTCAATACCAAAAATATTAACCGAAGTTGATCAAGAAATAAGATACTGTAGCTCAATTGATGGAACTACTATAGCTTATGCTAAAGTTGGTGATGGTCCTCCTATCATAAAAGCTCCAAATTTTATGACTAGTTTGGAACATGATTGGAGAAGCCCAATATGGAACCATATTTACAGGTTTTTTGCAAAAAACAATACTTTAATAAGATTTGATCAAAGAGGAAATGGATTGTCAGATTGGGATGTGCCAGACATTTCTTTTCAATTGTTTCTTGAAGATATGGAAACAGTTATTAATGAATTAAAACTTGATAAATTTCCTCTTTATGGAGTTTCTCAAGGCTGTCCTCTTTCAATAGCTTATGCAGTGAAAAATCCTGAAAAAGTTAGTCATTTAATTTTATTTGGTGGATATGCTAAAGGTCGAGCTAAAAGAAATGATCCTAATTATGAATCTAATTCTGCTATGGAACAAACCATGATTTTAAGCGGATGGGAAAATGAAAATCCAGCTTTTAGACAATTTTTTGCTAGTTCAATGATACCTGATGCATCTAAAGAACAAATGGATGTATTTAATAATATTTGTAAAATTGCTACTTCTGCTAAAAATGCCGCTAAAATTTCTTTAGTTAATGATAATATAGATGTGAGCGCATTGCTTCATGAGTTAAATGTTCCAACTTTAATTTTTCATTGTACTGATGATGCTAGAGTTCCTATTTCTGAAAGTAAATTTTTGGCGGCAAATATTAGAAATAGTAAATTTATACCTTTAAAAAGTAAAAATCATCTTGTACTTGAAACCGATAAAGTATGGGATATGTTCAAGAAGGAAATAGACCAGTTCTTAAAATCATAGTTGATATTTAAACTTATTAAACACATAATATTAAGTCATCACTTATGGGTTATAAAATGATAATAAATCATGGTGTAAGAGGATCTGTTCCAAATTCAAGCCCACATACTTTAAAGTATGGAGGTAACACTCCATGTGTAGAACTGAAAACTAAAAAATTTCAATTAATATTTGATTGTGGATCAGGTTTTTCAAAAGTTGATTTTTCAAATAATCTTGAAACTATAATATTTATTTCTCATTTTCATCATGACCACATCCAAGGCTTGCCATTTAATAATTTTGAAAAAGTAAAAAATAAAAAAATATTAATTACATCAGCTCATTCTAATAAAGATATTGTATACGCAAACTTATCAAAATATTATTCATCGCCATACTTTCCAGTAGATTTTTTAGAAATTTCTAATATTTTTGAATTTGTTGATTTCAATGATGTTATTTCTAGATTTGGCGATTTGAAAATAAACTCAATTGATTTAAATCATCCTGGGAATTGCTCAGGTTATAGTGTCACTATAAAGGATAAGAAATTTTGTTATTTATTAGATAATGAATATGATGAAAATCAAAAAAAAGATTTGATAAAATTTTGTAATTATTCTGATACTATTATATGGGACGGGATGTTTCTTGAATCCGAATTAAAAGATAAAAAAGGATGGGGACATTCTAGCATTGAGCAGGGGATGATATTTGCAAAAGAAATTGATGTTAAGAATTTTATTATTTCACACCATTCTCCTTCTAGATATGATGAAGAGATAGATAAGTTACAAAACAGTTTTGTAGGAACTAATATTAAATTTGCATCCGAAAATGAGATAAGTGAGTTTTAAATGGAAAAAGTTAATTATAATATAAATCAGTCAGTTTTCAAAGTAGGTGAAAAGTCTGATAAAATGTTTTTAATTGTAAAAGGTTCAGTTGGAATTTTTTTGCCTACAAACGAAACAAGAATCCCTAATTTTACTCTTGAAGGAAATGAGCTTTTTGGTGAAATGGGAGTTATAGAAAATGAATTAAGAAGTGCAACTGCAAGATGCCTTGAAGACAGTGAAATAATCTCTGTCACGAAAGAAGAATTTGATGAGCGTGTTAATAATTCAGACGTGTTTATAAAAGGATGTTTGAAGGCTCTTTCTTATAGATTAAGAGCATTAAATAAAAAAATAAAATAAGTAAAATTTTTATTTTAGGAGATCAAAATTGGATATTGATATCAAATTAGCAGAGAGCCTAATTAATGCTTTTGATAGTGAAGATACAGCAATAATTCTTTGGGATAAGAATGATAATGTTATGTATCGAAATAAAAAAACTTCTGAAAGATGGCTTAAATTAAATCTGGATTTTGAAATAGGGCAAAATTTTTTTGACAGATTAAAAAAAATAAATGATTTAAAATTACTTTCTAATGAGGAAAATGATTTAAGAAAAAACAATTACATTAAAGCAAAATCATCAGGCAATTCAAAAGAATTTGTAATCAAAGGTCCAACAGGAAGATGGGTGCAAATAAAGGATACACCTACATCTGAAGGTAATATGCTAACATTAATGACAAATGTTACTGATGTAATTGATAAAGATATTGAAAGACAAAAACTTTCTATAGCAATTGATAATTTTCCTGGTGGGGTAATGTTTTGGGATGGAGATGATAATTTAATTGTCTCAAATAAAAAAAATACAGAATTACAAAAGAAATTGGGAGTTAACTTTGTATTAGAAAAAGGTGTCTCTTATGAGAAAATGTATAGAGAACAAGTTAAAGAAAACCTTTATAGTATTCCAAAAAATATTCATCAAGAAACCTTTATTCAAGAAAGACTTGAAGAGAGAGCTAAGTTAAAATCAAACATAAGAGAAATTAATATCTTAGATGGTTCAGTTATTTTGGCAAATGAAATTAAGTTTGATGATGGGTCTTTATTAAGTGTTTATACTGACATCACTAATTTTAAAAAACAAGAGGTAGAATTTAAACTATTGGCTGATGCAATAGAAATAATTCCAAATATGCTGATGCTATGGGACAAAAATAATCATCTAATAATGGCCAATGAACGCGCTAGAGATATACAAAAAAGAATGGGTATAGACCTAAAATCCGGGGTTTCTAGATTTGACATGCTTGAAGCTGGGTTTAAATCTGGTTCTATACTTGATAACGAAGGTCTTTCAGCAAGAGAATGGGTAAATAAAAGAAAAGAAAAAATTATTAATCTAAAAGGTAGAGAAATTGTTGAAACAAGAGTTAAAGTAGATGATGAAGAATTTGATATTTTAGGTTCATTTACAAGACTTGCTGATGGAGGGACCTTACAAATATGGACTGACATATCTGATATTAGAAAAAAAGAAAGAGAGATAGAAGAAAATCAAAAAAAAATAAGAGAAGCTGAAGAAAAAGTTTCTAATGCAATAAATAGCATGCCACATGGGGTCACCATGTGGGACAAGGATGACAATTTATTGATGATAAACGATTACGGAAAAAAAGTTTGGGAAAAAGGTGGGATAAAATTAAAACCTGGTTCCAGTTATTCAGAGTATGTGGAAGTCCAAAAAAAAAGTAACTTTTTAATTTTTCAAAATCAGAATCAAAAAAATCATTATTATAAAAATGCTGTTAAGAAAAGAAAAAATTTAAAAGGTATTGTAACTGTTGAAACTCCTTCTTTTTATGATGGTTCTATATGGCAAAACACCACAAATAGATTAGATGATGGAACTGTTTTTTCAATTTTATCAAATATAACTGATCTTAAAAAAAGAGAATCATCCTTGAAACAATTAAGCGATGCTATCGAAGTTACTCCAAATGCTATTCTTTTATGGGATAAAGATCATAAACTGGTTATGGGCAATAAAGTTGCCAGGAAAATTCAAAAAGACTTAGAATACGAATTAAAGCCAGGTATTCTTAGAAAAGATATGCTGGAAAATATAATAAAAAAAGGTTTTTTGGTTATCCCTGATGGAATGACAAGTGAAGAATATTTTAATAAAAGAGATAGCATAAGAACATCATCTGAGAGTAATTTTTATGAAATTGCTTTTACCAATGGTAGTTTCTGGATAGTTAACGATACAAAACTTAGGGATGGTGGCTTTCTTCAAGTTTATTCAGATATAACAGAAATTAAAGAAAAAGAAAAAGAAATTGAAGACGCTAAGGATCAAATTAAAGAAACCGAACAAAAAATGTCAGATGCTCTAAATAGTATGCCTCATGGAATTACAATGTGGGATAAAAATGATAATTTATCCTTCGCAAATAATTTTGCTAGGAATATACAAAATGGTGCTGGAATGAACTTTGAGATTGGCGTCAGTTACATAGATTATACTAAAAAACAAAAAGAAAATAAGTTTCTTAAGTTTGATTCTGAAGAAGAAGAAAACTCGTATTTTGAAAATGTTGTTGAAAATAGAAAAAAAATAAAAGATGAAATTACTATACAAACACCTGAATTTTACAATGGCACGTTTTGGAATGCAACATCAACTCGATTAAATGACGGTGGATTGTTTTCAATATTTAGTAATATTACAGAACTTAAAAAGAGAGAAGATGAACTAAACAAAACAATTTCAGAATTAGACATAGCACGAGAAAAAGCTAATGCGGCTAATCAGACAAAAAGCCAATTTTTAGCAAACATGAGTCACGAATTACGAACTCCATTAAATGCTATTATTGGCTTAACTGAGATGCTTAAAGAAGATGCAGTAGATGATGGATTAGATGATTTTATTGAACCTTTAGATAGGGTTTTTAATGCTGGAAAACATCTTTTAACGCTTATTAATGACGTTTTAGATCTTTCAAAAATAGAAGCGGGAAGAGTTGAATTATACAATGAAACGTTTGAATTAAGACAAGTTTTGGATGATGTGTTGAAGACCTCGTCAACTTTAGCTTCTAAAAACAATAATGAATTACTAATTGAATATCATACAAATCAAGATTTTGTTACAGCTGATCAAACAAGATTGAAACAAGTAATTTTAAATTTAATATCAAATGCTTGTAAATTTACAGAAGAAGGCAAAATTATTGTTAGTGTAAATAAAGTGCTCCAAGATGGAGGTGATTTAATTTCAATTGATGTTAGTGATACAGGCATTGGTATGTCTGAAGAACAAATGGCTAAATTATTTAATTCATTTGTTCAAGCAGATAGTTCTACAACAAGAAAATACGGTGGAACTGGTCTAGGTCTTACAATTTCAAAACAATTAGCTATTTTGATGGGTGGTGATGTAGTTGTTAACAGCCAATTAGGAAAAGGAACAATATTTACAGCTACTTTCCTTGCAGATTTTCTTGGCGCCTCAGAATCTCTAAAAAATTTAAACACTCAAACTCAATCGTTAATACAAAATGTAGTTTCGTTAGATAACAGCTCAGGTAAAACAGTTTTAATTATTGATGATGATCCTACTGTAAGTGAACTTATGAAAAGACAGCTCTTAAAAGAGAGCTATAATGTAGTTATTGCAACAAACGGTAAAGAAGGAATTCGACTAGCAAGAGATCTTAAACCGGATGTAATTACGTTAGATATTCTAATGCCAGAAATGGATGGTTGGTCTGTGCTAAGAACTTTAAAAGCAGACCCTGAAGTATCAGACATTCCTGTAATTATGGCATCAATTCTAGATGAAAAGAATAAAGGGTTTTCTCTTGGGGCTGCTGATTTCTTATCTAAACCAGTTCAAAAAGAATATTTAATGAAATCTATAAGAAATCTAATTGGAGACAGAGAAAATTTAAAAATATGTCTGATTGAAGATGACGATAGTCTTAGGTTTACAATTAAAGAAATACTTGAGAAGCAAGGTGTAAAAGTTATTGATGCTGAAAATGGTAAGATAGGAATGTCCATTTTACAAAATGAAGACATAAAACCTGATTTAATATTATTAGACTTGATGATGCCAATAATGAATGGCTTTGAATTTTTAAAAATAATTAGAGAAACCGAACTAAGCTCTATTCCAATTTTGGTTTTAACTGGTGCAGACTTAAATGAAGAGGAACGAAAATTTTTATCAGGAGAGACACATAGAATTCTTGAGAAAAGTGATGACACGCTTTCGACAATTATTAATGAAGTCGGAAACGTAATCAAAGCTTCTTCTAAAAAAGGAGATGGTAATTGACAAAAATTTTATATGTAGAGGATAACGAAGATAACGTTTATATGTTATCTAGACGTCTTAAAAGAAAAGGTTTTGATATTGTTATTGCAGTTGACGGTGAGCAGGGCGTAGAAATGGCATCATCAGAAAAGCCAGATTTAATTTTGATGGATTTAAGTCTTCCTAAAATGGATGGTTGGACAGCAACAAAACATATAAAAGGTAATAAAAACCTTAAATCAATTCCAATTATAGCTCTTTCTGCACATGCAATGGAAGAACATAAAAAAAGAGCTCTAGAAAGTGGATGTGATGATTATGATACAAAACCAGTTGATATTGATAGATTGCTCTCAAAAATCTCAAAACAATTAGGAAGTACTGATGATTAATAAAGAAGATGCAAATATACTTATTGTCGATGATATTGAAAATAATAGATACACTCTAGAAAGAAGACTAAAGAGAGATGGTTATACTAACATCTTTTTAGCTGAAGGAGGTAAGTCTGCATTAGATATGGCTTCTGAAAATAAATTTGATCTTATACTTCTTGATTTAATGATGCCTGATATGAGTGGTCTTGAGGTTCTTAAGTATTTAAAAGGTGACCCTATGCAGCGATCAATTCCAGTCATCATGGTTACAGCATCAGACGAAGTTGAGACTGCTGCTGAATGCATTATCAACGGTGCGGATGATTTTATAACCAAACCATTTAATGGAACTTTATTAAAAGCAAGAGTAGGTGCTAGCCTTGAGAAAAAAAGACTAAGGGATACAGAAGAAAATTACTTAGAAAGAGTGGAAACAGATAAAAAACGTTCACAGCAAATACTTAAAACTGTTATGCCGACTTCAGTTGCTAATGAGTTACAATCTTCAGGAAAGGTAAGATCACGAAGATATGATGATGTGGCTATATTTATTTGTGACTTAGTTGGTTTTACTTCTTTTTGTGAAAAGAATGATCCTGAGCTGGTAGTAGAAACTCTTCAGGCACTTGTTGAAAAATTTGAAAATACTTTTGAAGAATTTGGTTTAGAAAAAATTAAAACAGTGGGCGATGCAATTGTTGCCGTAGCTGGTTTATCTTCTCATACTACTTCTCCGATAAAATCATGTGTGGATTGTGCACATAAAATTAGAGAAATAGCTAATTCTGCTTCCATTCCCTGGAATTTGCATCTTGGTATACATTCTGGTTCTCTAGTTGCAGGAACAATAGGAACTAAAACTGTTCAATTTGATATATTAGGAAAAACAGTCAACGTAGCTTTCAATATCTGTGATATTTCAGAGGCAAATCAAATTTTGATTTCTAGTGAAGCTTGGATGACAGCTAGAAATGAAATTAAAGTAAAATCAATAGGTCTGAAAAGATTAAAAAGTGGTCAAGATATTGAAATGTTAGAGTGCATCTAATTATCTTACAAAGAGTATTTATGCTTTTTAGATCTTATTTAATCTTTATTTTTGCTAGGATTTTCAAATGATTGAAGATATCAATTTAAAAATTAAAAATGAAAAACAAGATGCTTCCTCTCTTTTTCAAAATACGCTTCCCTTATCTTCTGATGATTTATTAGATCAATTAAACAAATGGAATATTGAGT
>ERZ887849.2709-NODE-2709-length-14226-cov-7.029215_pt1 | contig 14226 bp, 12 predicted proteins | sample MGYA00521267_ERZ887849 | MGnify/ENA primary metagenome ERZ887849 (study PRJEB32303, sample SAMEA104408601) | aquatic metagenome | biome: Brackish water; feature: Pelagic; material: water | place: Baltic Sea | collected 2014-06-06T16:11:00 | depth 2,863 m ... | reverse complement strand
GGCTATTCGCTGGCTGGGGCGTCATTTTTTGATCATTTAGGAGAAAAATTTTCATGTTTGGTAGCGGAGTTCACTATAGGCAGGGTTATTGGTCGCCGCAGGCGCAAGCAGATGTCGTCGCGCAAATCTCTCAAGCTGTTGATACAGCTCCGTTTTTTAAGCCTCTCATGCCCCGAACAGGGCAGCCGTGGTCGATTTGGATGACGAATATGGGAAGTCTGGGTTGGGTTTCGGATAAGCAGGGCTATCGCTATCAAGCCAATCATCCAGAAACGAATGAGGCTTGGCCTGCAATTCCCGATATTCTGCTTAAAGCTTGGGATGAATTGACTGAATATCCGGCACCACCCGAGTGCTGTCTGATAAATTATTACGACCAGCCAAAAGCCAAAATGGGTCTTCACCAAGACCGCGATGAGGAAGATTTTAAGGCGCCTGTTTTATCTTTTTCTTTGGGTGATACGGCGGTTTTCAGGATGGGCGGTGACACGCGCAAAAGCCCAACGGCTTCGATTAAGATGAAATCGGGCGATGCTCTATCATTTGGCGGACCCGCGCGGCTTCATTTTCACGGAATTGACCGTATTTTGTTCGGATCGTCCCAATTATTGTCGGAATTTCCTAAATTCGTTCAAGGTGGTCGTCTGAATTTGACGCTTCGTCGGGTATCGCCGGTCTAATTGACAATATCCCGACGACAGCTAAGAGCTTGCGCCCTATTCAGCGTTTTATTCAGCGCCTTATTCAGCGTCTTATTCAGCGTCTTTGGCGATGCCGACACGCGCCGGACGCAATAGTTTTTCGCCCATTACGTAACCCAGCTCGATTACTTCAATAATGTTTCCAGCTGGTGCGCCCGTACCCGGTGCTTCAAACAAAGCTTCATGGAAATTAGGATCGAATTTTTCACCGACAGGATTGACTTGTTTGACGTTGTTGCGTTCGAAAATAGCCAATAAATCTCGTTGTGTCGCGGATATTCCGTCGAGCAATGACTTTACGGTATCTGGCAAGGTGGCTTTTTCTTCTTCAGGAAGGGCTTGTAGAGCGCGTCCTAAATTATCTGCAACAGCCAACATATCCCGAGCAAAGCGCATGCCGCCATATTGCAGGGCTTCACTGCGATCGCGCTCAGCACGTCGCCGCGTATTTTCTAAATCAGCTAGTGTTCTCAATAGCTTATCATTGAGAGCTGCAATTTGTTCCATTGAATCTGGTTCTGCTGGTTCAGCCGCAGCTGCGGCAGCTTCAACCAAGGCCTCAATATCTGCATCTGAAGCATCCATAGTGCCTTCGGCAGCTACATCAGCCGCCGCATCGGCCGCCGCATAAGCCGCCGTATCGGCCGCTACATCTCTGGTGCCTTCGGCATTGGCTTGTGTGGTATCTTCAGATACGTCGCTGACGGTTTCTTCGCGGGTTTCCTCGCGGGTTTCTTCGCCGGTTTCTTCGCCGGTTGATGGTTCGTTTGGATTATCTTGCATTTTTTATCCCCTTAATTTACTAGCCCAGCGGCCAACATAGAGGCCCAGCGGCCAAGTCATTCATAATCTGACAGCCCAAGGACCTTAGAGACAACACGCGCTGTGTGATCTACCAAAGGAATGAGCCGCGCATAGTTACTTCGTGTTGGCGCGATTACACCAAGAACGCCTAAAATTTTCCGATCTTTATCGCGGTATCCGCTGACAATCAAGCTCGATCCAGATAATGAGAATAGTTTTGTTTCAGAACCGATGAAAATCCTTACGCCTTCGCCTTCCTCGGCGTTGGATAGAAGGCTGATTAATTCTTTTTTTCTTTCGAGGTCATCGAACAGAATTCGGATCCGCTCTAAGTCCTCCATCGCTTCTACATTGTCCAATAAATGAGCTTGTCCGCGAATGATCAAAGATTTTTCATTAACCATATTATGGCTGACGGATGGAGACGCTTGCCCAGTTTCAGGCGCTGCCCCAATTGCGCTTTTACTGGCTTTTGCCTGCCCCGCCCATTCCGCTAAACCGGCCTCCACGACCTGAGCCGTAAGATTATCCAACTCCATTTCAGCCATGGAAATTTCTGCCACGGCATCGCGGCGAACATCTTGCAGAGACTTGCCAGATAGTCGCGAATTTAGATAATTGCTAGCGGCCGTTAAGTTGCCATGCGTTACACCGCGCGGCCAATCGATTATTCGATTTTCAACATGGTTGCGATCATCAACAAGAACAACCAATAGTTGTTGCTGCGATATCGGGATAAATTCAATATGGCGGAGGGCCTCCTCCGATTGGGGAACCATAACAAGGCCGGCGCAGCTGCTGATACCAGAGAGCCCATCGAGCGCTTTGGTTACAACGTCATTCAGATTGGTATCTTGGCTAACCCGCGGCGCAAGTGCGGCTCGCTCTTCTTCATTAAGGTCTCCGACCTGAAGTAAACCATCGACGAATAAACGTAAGCCCTGTTCTGTTGGCAGTCGGCCAGCTGAGATATGGGGGGCATATAAAAGTCCAAGCGTTTCAAGTTCAGCCATCGTTGAGCGAATAGATGCTGGCGATATTTTTTCGCCCAGTCCAGAGGATAACGTCTTTGAGCCAATCGGATCACCCGTCTCAAGATAGTTCTCAACGATTTGGCGGAATACCCGTCGGGCCCGATCATTTAATGTTTGCAGGTCGCTCATGAATAGGAATGTAGGGTGTGGGGAGATAAAATCCTAGGCCTAGCTCAAGAATTATACTCAGGTGCTTGCGCCGACTTGCCGATACGTCTACAGAAGTAGAGCTATAAATAGGAGTGTTCATGTCACAAACTCGTCCATCTGGTCGCGCACCATCTCAATTGCGCTCGGTTTCCATGGAGATTGGCTTTGCAAAACATGCTGAGGGATCTTGTCTTATAAAATTTGGGGATACGCATGTTTTGTGTACTGCCAGCTTAGAAGAGCGAGTGCCGCCTTGGTTGCGCGGTAAAGGCAAAGGTTGGGTGACGGCTGAGTATGGAATGCTCCCTCGTTCAACAGGTAGTCGAATGCGCCGTGAAGCGAGTGCGGGAAAACAATCAGGAAGAACACAAGAGATTCAGCGTTTAATTGGCCGATCATTGCGTGCAGTTGTGAATATGAAAGCTCTCGGCGAGAGACAAATCACGTTGGATTGCGATGTTTTGCAAGCCGATGGCGGGACGAGAACCGCGTCTATTACCGGCGCGTGGGTTGCTCTTTGGTGCTGTATTGAGAATTTGCGCCGCAGCGGCGAGATCACGGAAACTGTCTTGACAGATCATGTAGCGGCTTTGTCATGCGGGATTTACGAAGGTCTTCCTGTGGCGGATCTAGACTATGCGGAAGATAGCGTAGCCGATACCGATGGGAATTTCGTTATCACCGGTAGCGGTAATATTGTGGAGATTCAAGCAACCGCTGAAGGCGCTGCATTTAGTGAAGAAGAGTTTGCATCTATTATGGGTCTCGCAAAAACCGGGATTTCAGAATTGGTTGCTCTTCAAAAAACAGCGATCGAAACTTATTAAGATCGTAAACCATTAATATTGTCTCGAGGTTCTCATGTCGCGCTTGTTCGTTCCTGGCCCATTAATTGTCGCTAGTCATAATCAAGGCAAAGTGCGTGAAATAGCCGAGCTTTTGAAAGACTTTTCGATTGAGACGCATAGCGCTGCTGATCTAGGTTTGCCTGAGCCCGACGAGACCGAACTGACATTTATTGGCAATGCGGTCTTAAAGGCAAAGGCGGCTAGTTTGCGTGCGAAGCTGCCTGCACTCGCCGATGATAGTGGATTGGTTGTGCCTGCGTTAAATGGAGACCCCGGGATTTATTCGGCACGTTGGGCTGAACGCCCAGATGGTCAGAGGGATTTCGCTTATGCTATGGAACAAGTGGAAGCCGCTCTTAACAAATTGACAGGTGATGGAGATCGCCTAGGGCCAAATGCCGAACAACGGCAGGCCTATTTTGTGTGTGCACTGGCATTGGCTTGGCCGGATGGTCATGTCGAAAGTTTTGAAGGCCGGGTTTATGGAACGCTAGTTTGGCCGCCACGCGGAGATGTCGGTTTTGGCTATGACCCCGTGTTTTTAGCTAAGGATGAAACTCAGACATTCGGCGAAATGAACCCCGAAAGAAAACACGCCATGTCGCATCGGGCGGACGCGTTCGAGCAATTAGTTGCGGCGTGCTTCTCTGGTGCTGAATGAAGTTCGCGGATAACAGAACGAGACCATAGAGCTAGATGAGGGAGAAGGATGATGGATAAGCCGACCGCTCTCAGCGTCTATCTCCACTGGCCGTTCTGCCTAAAAATATGCCCGTATTGCGATTTTAACGTCCATCGTCATCGTGGTGTCGACGAAGCCCAATGGTTTAGTTGGTTTTCAGCTGAGTTGGAATATGCCAAAGACATGCGATCCGATGGTCCGGTCGAGACCGTTTATTTTGGCGGCGGTACACCATCTTTAATGTCTGCGGATTTAATAGGAAAGTTGCTCGGTAAAATTGACCAGCTCTGGGGCATGGCGCCCTCGGCTGAGATTAGTTTAGAGGCCAACCCCGAGAATATAGAAAAGCAACATCTGCAGGCTTTGCGCGCTTCGGGAATTTCGCGACTGTCGCTTGGATTGCAATCGTTCGATGATAAGGCCTTAAAGTTTCTCGGTCGCAATCATACTGGCGCGATGGCAAGTGAGGCGTTCGATCTAGCGCGTCGTGTATTCGATGAAGTCTCTATGGATTTAATTTATGCGCGACCGGACCAGTCCTTAGAGGCATGGGCCGCTGAATTGCAAGTTGGTTTGGATCATGCGCCGGATCACCTATCGCTCTATGAGTTAGGAATTGAACCCGGAACATCATTTTATAAACAAATGGAAAAGGGTCGCCTGCAGCCAATCCGCGAGACCATGGCCGCCGAATTATATGAGCTAACCCAAGAAATATGTGAGGCCGCAGGTCTACCCGCCTATGAAGTTTCCAATCATGCGCGTCCAGGGCATGAGTGTCGGCATAATTTAAACAGCTGGTTGGGCGGTGACTATTTAGGTATTGGGCCGGGAGCGCATGGCCGTGTGACAACCCAGCGCGGGCGCGTTGCAACCCAAGGTTTGCGCGATCCCAAACAATGGCAAGATGCGGTTGAGGCCAACAAAAACGGTTATGAGCAGTTAGACGTGTTAAGCGATCTCGACGCTTGGGAAGAGTATGTATTACTTAGCCTGCGTTTAGTATCGGGATTGGCGTTTGCAGATCTACCGTCAGACCCAACAATGAAAAATGCTAGTTCAGAAAATCGAGTACCCGTGCTTAATCAGGCGGCGATTGCAGAGTTTTCTTCGTTAGGTTATTTGGAGCATGATGATCAGCGGCTTCGCGTTACGCAGACTGGGCGCCCTGTTTTGGATTACATGTTGGCGCGGCTAATTGCTCAGGAAGTTTGATAGTGCCGGTGCTGGCTTGCCTTCTTGCCAATATATTTGCGGGGCGCGTGTGAGCTCCCGGGCCCTAGCTAGGGCAAAATCGTGACGGCGTTGCATTTCAGCAAATGTCTGAGGGGCTCTCGAGATTATTTTATTTTTATTTTTGCCAATTTCTTGAATAGCGAAGCCGCGCTGGTTGGTTCCATCTGGTAGCAAGCGAAAAACGCCATCGACACCCTTAAACCCATTGGCTCGCGTAAGCGATGCATAGGAAAATGGCGCCTCAGGTTTGGACGAAATCAAGGCACCCACAAGCGATAGTGCGTCATAGGCGATGGTCGCAATACGCACAGGGTTTTGTGAAAATTGGTCATTATATTTTTTGTTGAAGAATTCCCACCCTGCCGGATCAGGAGCCGCAAACCAGCCGCCTTGCAGGGGAGGCTCTTTGCTTAAATTGGGATCATCCCAAAAATGCGAGCCAACAAATTTGACGAGCTTGGGGTGAATATCGAAATAAGGTAGCAGGGGCGCTAGATTGCGAAGGGCCAAGCCACCTTCTGGCATTAGCACGACATCATATGGTATTTCACCGAGCGTTTCGTTGCGGCCTAGCGCGATATATTGCGTGTATAAGGCTGGCGCTGTTTTGCGTATCTTGCGCATTAAGCTGGCCTCGTCTTTTGAGTTAGGCACGATGGCTCTAGCTAAGCCGAGGATGCGCTTTTTCTCGACATCATAAGCCACCTTGCGAGCATTGAAGTGAGCGAGGCGCTGGACAGGCCCGAACATGGATCGCGCCGCTTGCGGATACACTTCCATTTCTATCAGCTCGCCACCATAGCTTTCTATAATGTCTGGAATGACAGAATAGAGCCGCTTACCAAGCTCATTTTCAGGCAGCAAAACAGCAAACCGAGTTAGGCCGCGCGATACCGTTTCGGCAATGATATAATCCATATTTTGTTCGGGCAGTATTCCGAGCAACCAAACCCCCTCACTACGAACGGATTGATCGTTGGAGAAGGCGAGCACTGGAACTGCGGCCTGTTTGGCGAGCGCGGCGACGGGGCCTATCGAGCTAGAAAAGACTGGCCCGATAATTATTTCGGCGCCTTCCTGAAGCGCTTCGCGAGCCGCAAACTCGGCGCCTGCGGGTGTCCCTCGGGTATCTTTGATTATGAGAACAATGTTTTTAAATCCCATATCGAATAGCGCCAACTGAGCGGCCCTATGCATATCAGTGGCTATGTTTTGGATGTCATCGCGCGGGTCTGAGAAAGGTAATAAAAGGGCGATTGCGATGCGTCCATCCATCCGCTTGAGTTTTAGCTTCCCCCCGCCCAATGGTTGCTCGGCTAAAATGGAACCATATTCAGGTTTGCTCTCTAAGCGGATGTTAGATTCGCTAGTCGAGTTTGTTCCCGAGCTGGTGCAACCGCTAATTACGGCGCCGATAGTCAATAAACATAAAACAAAACTTAGGCGTCTAAGATTTTTCATTTATTACCCCTGTGAGTTGCCAACTTAGAGGGCTTTTGCTCGCCTGTAAATAATATCGGCCGCTTTCGTTGAGCTGTGTTGAATTCTACTTGCACCATGTCGCGAATGGGCTTCTCTTATCCTCATGTCGGAAGATCCTATTTTGTCAAACCCACCCGCCTTGCCTGTCGGGTTATATATTGTGGCCACGCCGCTTGGTCATGCTCGCGACATTACTTTGCGCGCGTTAGATGTTTTGCGTACCGCCGACCTTATTTTCTGCGAGGACACGCGTGTGACCTCAAAACTGATGAAGATATATGGCCTGAAAGCGACGCTTCGTGCTTGCCATGAACATAATGAAAGCCATATTGCCGAAGAGGCTATTGTGCGTCTGAGCCAAGGCCGCGCCGTAGTTTTAGTCAGTGACGCTGGCACGCCTTTGATTTCTGATCCCGGTTTCAGAATGGTCAAATCAGTTCGCGATGCAGGGTATAATGTATTTCCTGTTCCCGGCGCGTCATCGCCAATCGCAGCCCTGAGTGTATCCGGTTTGCCGAGCGATCGGTTTACGTTCATGGGCTTTTTACCGTCTAAAATGATTGCTCGCAGGAAAGCGCTGGCAGCGCTGGCGCCGGATATGGGCACACTTATTCTTTTTGAGAGCCCACGGCGATTGCCGGCTTTGTTGTTAGACTTGAATGAACGCTTTGGCGATTGCCCAACCGTTGTCGCGCGGGAGATGACAAAAAAGTTTGAAGAAATTCGACACGGAACCCCGCTCGAGTTAGCCGAGTATTTTTCACAAAAGGAAGTGAAAGGCGAATGCGTTGTCTTGATATCGCTCGCTCGTGCCGTTGAAGCCGCGCCGGAGGACATTGAGTATGCGTTAAAGCAAGCGATGGAAAAAATGTCCCTACGTGATGCCGCGCAGTTCATTGCCGACAGCTTCGAATTACCGCGCAAACAAATTTATGCCTTGGCGATCAAACTTCAGGACTAATTGGTTCGCGTTGGGATAATAATATCCGAACGATGACCGAACCATTCTAACGCTAGACGCAAAAAGAAGAACATATTGTCTAAACGTAAAATTGTTTCGAACGATGCGCTGCAGCGTCGTAAAAAAGCACAGAAAATGGGGCATCTCGCTGAATGGCTTGCCCGCCAATATTTGCGCCTAACAGGATATAAAATTCAATGCCGGAACTGGCGAAGCCGCCGAGAGGAAATTGATATTATTGCCCGACGAGGCAAGGTGATTGTTTTTGTCGAGGTTAAAGCGCGCTCAGATATGGCGGCAATAGACAGTTCCATTTCGACATATCAATGGCGACGTATTTGCTCTGCGGCGGAAGATTATATATCTCAACACGCGGCTCTACAAAATTGCCATTGGCGATTTGACGCGATTTATATTAGTCCGTGGAGCTGGCCGCGCCATCGCCGAGATCACTGGCGTGCGGGCGGTGCGTTTTGATGGTTGAGCTCTTTGACGTTTAGGTTAAAGTGCTGGCTAACTGGGAGATTAAATATGTCGTTGCGCGTTGCCATTCAAATGGATCCAATTTCAGATATTGATATTTTAGGAGATACTAGCTTCGCGCTAGGGCTGGAGGCGCAGGCGCGAGGGCATGAATTATTTTATTATGAACCAGACGCGATGTCGCTTATTGACGGTCGGCTTCGTGCGTCGGTTCAGTTAATCGAGTTGCGAGATGTTGTCGGCGACCATGTCACGCTTGGCGAGCCGCAATCGCTTTGGCTCGATAGTATGGACGTTATATTGCTTCGCCAAGACCCGCCATTTGATATGAACTATATTACAACGACGCATTTCTTGGACACATTGACCGATCGTGTGCTGGTTGTGAATGACCCACACTCAGTGCGCAATGCGCCCGAGAAATTGTTTGCCACTCAGTTTCCGGGACTGTTACCACCGACCTTAATTACGCGCGACCGAAAAGAACTAACCGCGTTTCGAGCGACTTACGGCGATGTAATTCTTAAGCCTGTCTATGGCAATGGTGGCGCGGGCGTGTTTCGTATTCGGAGCGATGATGAGAACTTTAACTCGCTACTGGATATGTTCTTAGGCTCAAGCCGCGAGCAAGTGATTGCACAACAATATTTGCCGAATGTCCGCGAGGGCGATAAGCGCGTTATATTGGTTAATGGCGTTGCAGTTGGTGCGCTAAACCGTGTGCCGGCTGAGGGCGATGCGCGGTCAAATGTTCATGTGGGCGGACGCCCCGAGGCGGCTGCTTTATCTGCCCGCGATTTGGAAATCTCAGAAATGATCGGCCCTACGCTGCGCGAAATGGGGATTATTTTTGCCGGTATTGATGTGATAGGGAATTATTTAACGGAGATTAATGTCACTTCACCAACATGCATCCGTGAGATCAAAGCTTTCGGTGGGCCAGATATAGCGGTATTAATTTGGCAAGCCATTGAAGAAAAGCGCTCGACTATGCCGGGCAAATAAGACGATTAGCGAATATAATGGTTAGAGTTGTTTTTTGTAGGTCCGGCCTTCATGAAGTGTATAGCTGGATATAAGCCGACTTTCTCCTGTTTCCTCGCAAAAAATTCGAACATGCGGGAGGTCGTTAAACGACAGAACTTCTTTTATGACCCAAAGCGCGTGCAGGCTAGTGTCGCCCGAGCTTAACCCCAGCCCTTTCAAAATGCGCTTCATGCCAGGTAGTGGCTCAATATATATATCCCCTATAGCAAGAGGTTCTAAGCGTTTGACCAAACCGCGTCTCCAGTGTCTTTGCGTAAGCGTAACAAAAACTCGGTTCGTTTCAAGTCAAAATAGGTGGGGATCGACCATACTAGCCAACCGCCAAAATATGGATGCTTGCTGTTTCGCTATAAGACTATAGGGTCTCGGTAACCGCCGCTTATAAAAACAATAATCCAAAGAAGTATTAGCTTGGTAGCATTGATAAAAACGTTAGCCTTTCGAGGGCTAGAGGCCGTCCCCGTGGAAGTGCAAATTCATCTTGCGCCGGGGCACCATGCCTTTTCAGTTGTCGGGCTAGCCGATAAATCCGTTGCTGAAAGCCGAGATCGCGTGCGCGCCGCCTTGGGAGCCATTGGCCTTAGTTTGCCGTATGATCGCATAACTATAAATCTGTCTCCCGCTGATTTGCCAAAAGAAGGCAGCCACTATGATTTGCCAATAGCGATTGGATTACTTGTGGCGATGGGGGCGTTGGCGCCTGAACTCGTTGAGCCATATTTTATATTGGGGAGCTGGGCTTGGATGGGCGGTGTAGTTCGGTGCCGGGTTGTCTGCCCGCGGCAATGGCGGCTTTATCGCGCGACATGGGATTAATTTGCCCAGAGGCCAATGGCTCAGAAGCCGCTTGGTCGGGATTGGGTCGACCGGATCAATCGGGAATTGTCGCTGCGCCACATTTATTGTCCGTAATGAACCACTTGACCGGAAAGCACTTGCTAGCAAGTCCGAGTATGGCCCCCCATGACGTCAGCAAAGATTTGCCCGACCTGTCAGATGTTCGTGGCCAAGCGGAGGCCAGAATGATTTTGGAAGTTGCCGCGGCCGGCGCCCATAATGTGCTTATGGTTGGCCCGCCCGGCGCAGGTAAGTCAATGCTGGCTGCCCGACTGCCCAGCATTTTGCCAAGCATGACGGCTGAGGAGGCCCTTGAGCTTGGAATTATTGAGAGCCTTTCGGGTGGCCCGTCTGGTATTGCCATGACGATGACCCGTCCTTTCCGCGCGCCACATCATTCTGCAAGTATGGCGGCACTTATTGGTGGCGGCCGAATGGCACTGCCGGGTGAAGTGTCTTTGGCTCATAACGGCGTATTATTTTTAGATGAATTGCCGGAGTTTCCGCGTGCGGTTCTCGATGCATTGCGACAACCGATCGAGACAGGGGATGTGCATGTTGCTAGGGCAGCTACGCATGTTACCTATCTGGCGAAGTTTCAATTGATCGCCGCAATGAACCCATGTCGCTGCGGATTTGCCGATGACCCTAGCCGCTCGTGCCACCGCCTCCCGGTCTGTTTGCAAGAATATCTTGGTCGTATTTCTGGCCCGCTATTGGATCGTTTTGACATGTTCGTGAATGTGCCCTCGGTACCTCTGGAAGATGTTTGGGGTGGTGAACCAGGCGAGTGTTCTTTTGATGTTGCGACGCGTGTGAAGGCGGCGCGCGATTATCAAATGGATCGTCAGGATTGTTTGAACCGAGATTTAGCGGGTGACCGATTAATGGATCTCGTTAACATCGACCCGGATGGTTCCAAATTGCTAGAAAACGTTGTTAAGCAAAATAGGCTCTCGGCTCGTGGTTTTGCAAGAATGCTGAGGGTCGCCAGATCGATTGCTGACCTATCAGCGCATGACCGTGTTTCTGGCCCAGATATTTCCTGTGCTGTGAATTGGCATAAAAACGCTCTTCACAAAAGTTCAACATAAATGTTATGCCTGTGACATAAAATTGTACGAAGAAGGCTTTGGGAATAACAATAAGGAATTTCTCGTGGCTTATTCACACTATATTGATTACGGCTTACATCCTGAGATTTGCGACACTCCAAATCCGATTGTTTATGAAAAACGCGGAAATGTTGTTGTTCGCTTGGCGACGGACGAAATGGAAGTGCGAGCTGCCCAAGCACTTCGCTACCAAGTTTTTTTTGAACAGCTATCTGCGCGGCCAACTCTAAAGCAACGTTTAACGCGTCTTGATGTCGATGGGTACGACAAGTTATGCGATCATCTAATTGTTACAACGCGAGATGATGTTTCCGACGTCACACCATTGGCGAGATTGAAAACCGGTGAGACTGTCGTCGGATATTACCGCCTCTTGCACGGCACGGCTGCCGAACGAGGCCCGGGATTTTATAGTGCCAGCGAATTTGATTTATCCGCGATGTTATCATTGGCCGGTGCGGGCCTAAATATACTTGAGCTTGGCAGGTCGTGCGTCGCACCAAGTTTCCGCGCTAAGCAAACTGTTGATTTGTTGTGGTCGGGTCTTGGGGCGTATATAAATTATTATAGCATCGATGCGCTTATGGGCTGCGCGAGTTTTGCTGGCATAGATGCGCAAGCGCTAGCTCAGCCGTTAAGCCTATTGCACCACACGCGGCGGACACCGGAGCAATGGTATGTCCGGGCCCTGCCTGAGCGCTATGTTGACATGAACCAAATTCCAGAAGACGAGATTGACTTTCGCAGTGCTCTGCGAAGTATACCACCAGTGCTTCGTGGTTATTATCGGGCCGGCTGTTATATCGGTGATGGTGCTGTAATCGACCATGATTTTTCGACGGTCGATGTCTTTGTGCTTTTACCAATGCATGTACTCGCAGATCGTTATCGCGAACGTTATACCGATTAGGCGGACGGGGTTGGTTATTTTTTGCCAACCATCCCCATGCCGAAGGAAGCAATCGCTGCCATATTTAAAAGCTCAGTTGCTGTTGCACCGATACGCGCTATTTGAACGGAGTGCTCTAAACCAACCAAGATTGGGCCGATTAGAGTTGCCCCGCCAAGCTCTTCCATCATTTTTGTAGAGATAGATGCTGAGTGAATAGCTGGCATAACCAGTACATTGGCGGGTTCTTTTAGGCGGCAGAATGGATATAGTTTCATTGCTTCTCGGTTGAGCGCAACATCCGCGGCCATTTCACCGTCAAATTCAAAATCCACGCCGCGCTCTTCGAGTATTTTTACGGCTTCGCGCATAAATACAGAGCGATCTCCTTCAGGGTGACCAAAGGTGGAATAGGCCAGTAAGGCGACGCGTGGCTCATGACCTAAGGCGCGCGCGGTGTGTGCGGCTTGGGTTGCAATGTCAGCGATTTCTTTTGCCGTCGGCATATCCACGACATTGGTGTCAGCGATTAAAACAGTACGCCCTTTCGCAATCAGCATTGAAATACCAATAACGGTTTGCCCCGGATGTGGCGCGATAACGCCGCGAACTTCATCCAGCGCAACAGAGTAACTGCGGGTAGTGCCTGTGACCATAGCATCTGCATCCCCAAGCGAGAGCATGCAGGAACCAAAAATATTTCTGTAATTGGTCACCATGCGATGGCAGTCATGCTCGAGTTGGCCTTTACGCTGAAGGCGGCTGTATAAATATGCCGCATATTTTTCTGCGAGTGGTGAGTTTCTTGTGTCGTGAATAGTGATGTCGGCTGGAAGCCCTAGTTTTTCAAATTGTTCTAGAACGATGTTTTCAGTACCAACTAAAATTGGTTCACCAAGTCCGAGATCACGGTAAGCAACAGCAGCGCGGACGACTTGTTCTTGTTCGCCTTCTGCAAAAATCATACGCCGTGGTTTTCTTCGTGCTTCATTCATTATGATTTGTATTGAGCTAGCTGCTGGGTCAAGACGCGCAGAAAGCTGATCACCGTATACGTCCATATCGATGATCGGTTTACGCGCGACGCCACTATCCATGGCGGCCTTGGCAACGGCAATCGGAATTTCGCGAATGAGGCGCGGGTCAAATGGTACGGGAATAATATATTTAGGGCCGAAGCGCGGACGCTCTCCACTATAAGCGGCGGCGACTTCATCGGGCACGTCTTCGCGCGCCAGCATTGCCAAAGCCTCAGCGCAGGCAATCTTCATAGCGTCGTTAATCGTGCTAGCCCGAACGTCGAGTGCACCTCTGAAAATATACGGGAAGCCGAGCACATTATTTACTTGGTTTGGATAGTCAGAGCGTCCTGTCGCCATAATTGCATCATCACGAACTTCAGCAACTTCTTCTGGCGTAATTTCGGGGTCTGGATTGGCCATCGCAAAAATAATTGGATTGTCGGCCATCGACTTAACCATGTCCGGTGTCAGAGCGCCTTTTACCGAAAGGCCCAAAAACACATCGGCGCCAGCAACCGCATCAGCCAAACTGCGCGATGTGGTATCGGCGCTATGAGCAGATTTCCACTGGTTCATACCTTCTTGGCGGCCTTTATAAATGACACCTTTTGTATCACATAGAATAGCATTGTTATGGGGCAGTCCCATTGCCTTGATCAGCTCCAAACAGGCAATGCCTGCTGCGCCCGCACCGTTTACGACGATTTTGACATCTTTAATATCGCGGCCGGTGAGGTGGAGCGCGTTAATCAGGCCGGCGGTACAAATAATCGCTGTACCATGTTGGTCATCATGGAACACTGGAATATCCATTAGCTCGCGCAATTGTTGCTCAATGATGAAGCAATCTGGCGCTTTAATATCTTCTAGATTGATGCCGCCAAATGTTGGGCCCATGTAACGTATCGCGTTGACGACGGCATCTGGGTCTTCTG
>ERZ887849.2708-NODE-2708-length-14230-cov-10.588078_pt1 | contig 14230 bp, 11 predicted proteins | sample MGYA00521267_ERZ887849 | MGnify/ENA primary metagenome ERZ887849 (study PRJEB32303, sample SAMEA104408601) | aquatic metagenome | biome: Brackish water; feature: Pelagic; material: water | place: Baltic Sea | collected 2014-06-06T16:11:00 | depth 2,863 m ... | reverse complement strand
ATGTGTTAGGCCTGCCGCCAGCGTTCAATCTGAGCCATGATCAAACTCTTCAGTTAAGAGTACCGAAGCGAACTTCGGTGATATGTGTTGCTCAGACAATCGCAAAAACTCGTATTTTATTACGGGTATGCTTGTCTGAAAATTTGTCGTTTCCAGCTCAAGCACCCACACGCATTGCTTGATCAAGTTGTTAAATATCGCTTCAGAGGGCCTCTCTGAAGTGGACGCGCATTCTATCGAATCAATTGCGCTTTGCAACCCCTTTTTTCGGCTCGCATCAAAAACAGCAACCCTAGGATTGGCCCCGAAAACTCAGCATGCTGGGTTCTCAGGAGGCGCGCATTCTAACGAGTCAAAACCGCAATGCAACAGCTTTTTTCAAATCTGCTGCCGACTGTCTATAGTGACCAGCCCACCCTAACCTCACACGGATTTTAGGGGGCTCCGACCTGTCCTAATATACCGGACTGCCTTGAGCGAGGGCGAAGTATAGGGGGCAATGTTTGAGTGTCAACAAATATTCATGAAGATGTCACTCAATCGTCACAGTCACCCGTGCGAAACGCTTCTTACCACATTGATACACATGCGTTTCTCCTGCAGTGACGCGATGTTGCGGATCTATCATTAATTCCCCGTCAATCCGACACGCTCCCTGGAGAATGCGGCTGCGCGCCTCAGAAGAGCTCGCCGCCAACGTGGTTTCGCGAAGCAATACACTGAGCGGAACACCACCTTGGTCATCGGCTGTCAGGGTAAATTCAGGCATCTCATCAGGAATATCCCCGGCTTTGAACTTATTCCCTGCACTGCGTGAAGCCCGATCCGCGGCATCCTCATCATGAAACCGCGTAATAATTTCACGTGCGAGCTCGGCCTTCGCTGCATTCGGCGACACCACGCCAGCCGAGACATCACGTCGCAGATCGCTAAGATCTTCCAAGCTCCTTAAGCTCAGCAACTCATAATAGCGCCACATGAGCACGTCAGAGATGTTGACCAGCTTGCCGAACATATCCCCAGGGTCGTCATTTAACCCAACATAGTTACCCAGGGACTTCGACATCTTTTTGACCCCATCGAGGCCCTCGAGAATCGGCATCATTAACACCGCTTGGGGTGCTTGTCCGGCATCTCGTTGTAGTTCTCGACCCATCAGGAGATTGAACTTCTGATCCGTCCCACCAAGCTCAACGTCGGCTTCTAACGCCACCGAGTCGTAGCCTTGCATCAACGGATAGAGGAACTCATGAATCGAAATCGGCTGCTCAGCTTTAAACCGCTTATTGAAGTCATCGCGCTCCAACATCCGAGCCACCGTCAATTTCGCAGCCAATCGAATGAAATCGGCTGGAGTCAGCTGATCCATCCAACGACTGTTGTATTCCACCCGCGTTTTTTCCGGATCAAGAATCTTGAATACCTGGCTTGCGTAAGTCTTCGCATTCTCCATCAACTGTGCCCGCGTGAGGGGTGTCCGAGTCGCATTTTTCCCCGTCGGATCGCCAATCAAGCCAGTAAAGTCGCCAATCAAGAAAATGACCTCGTGCCCCAGGTCTTGGAATTGACGCAACTTATTAATAAGCACTGTGTGCCCAAGATGGAGATCTGGCGCGGTGGGATCAAAGCCCGCTTTGATTCGCAACGGCCGCCCCAGACCCAGCTTTTCCACCAACTCGTGCTCTGGAAGAATTTCGGCCGCCCCACGCTGAATGATGGCTAGTGCATCGCTAATCTGTACCTGAGTCACTGTGGTTCCTGTTGTATCACACAAATATAAAGACTATTTCGAGGCGGCATTGTATGCAAAGGTCGCCGAATTTCCGTATCATTTTTGAAAACCAACGATTGCGGGACGCATGCTCGACTTGTTTCATAGCTTAAAAAAGTGGCTTTATCCATTCCCACTGCCTCATGCCCTCGCCATTACCGGCGCGGCGACTGCACTCGTCGTTCTCCTGCTAATTCCGGATCCAGTTCCGACCACCGGCACTGATATTCCGGTTGTGCAACGGGTTCCAGTCACGCTGACCACGCCACTTGTGACCACAGCGGAGGACCTCGTCCCTGCACCGGAGGTGCCGGTAACCCGAATATCCAGCGAAATCGTGAAAGCCGGCGACTCGCTCTCAAAATTGTTTGCCCGTCAGGGGCTCTCTCCACAGTTATTGTTTGAAGTCACCAGCACTGAGACGCCGAAAGAGCGCATTTCAGATCTCATTGTTGGCCAAGAAGTGGCCTTTACCTACCTCGACGAAACACTGCAGCAAATCCAACGGCAGATCAGTCCGTTCCAAAGTGTCATTGCCAGCTATCAGGATGGCCAATGGCAACATCGCGTCAACATTCGGGACGCAGAAATTTATGTCGAGACAGCTGAGGCCACCATTAATAGCTCATTGTTTCTTGCCGGTGCACGTGCTGGCTTGCCAGACAGTTTGATCATGGAATTGGCTGACATTTACGGACATCTGATCGACTTTGTTTACGAGATTCGTGCCGGCGATCAATTCAGAGTGACCTTCGAAAAACGCCATCTCGACGGGGAATTTGTGGAGTTTGGCAAAATTCTCGCTGCTGAATTCGTCAATTCTGGCGAACATTTCCTCGCCTTCCGTTACACCGACTCAGAAGGGGACTCCGGATACTATGATGAACGCGGCGTGAGTCTGCAAAAGGCATTTCTGCGTGCACCGCTCAACTTCAGACGAATTAGCTCCAACTTTGATCTGAAACGCAAGCATCCGGTATTGGGCACAATGCGCGCGCACAAGGGCACAGATTATGCGGCCGCCACCGGAACACCAATCTATGCGGCAGGAGATGGACGCATCAGTTACCGCGCCAAGAAGGGTGGGTACGGGAACTTGGTCGTCATTAAGCATGGCAATAGTGTGGAAACCCGCTATGCACACCTGTCGAAGTTTGGCAAATATCGGGTCGGTGATCGTGTCAAGCAAGGACAGGTAATCGGATACGTGGGTGCAACCGGGTTAGCGTCCGGGCCCCATCTGCATTATGAGTTCGTCGTGAACGGTGTTCACAGAAACCCCCGTACCGTCTTGGACAAACTTCCCAAAGCCAAGTCATTACCTCCAACCGAGCTGGTGGCGTTTCAACGCGTCGCAACAACCATGTTGGCTGCGCTCAGCCCCGCGGCGAAAGATGTTGAACTGGCGCTTCAAACCATCACCCAATAAGCCTCCACGCGAGGCTCTCGGCCTCATGACTGGCACCAGTTTGGATAGCATCGACCTTGCTTGGGTTCGAGAAACGCATGCAGGCGGCCCGGTTGAAGTGCTCGCTGCAATCCATACTCCGCTCTCAGACTCTGTGATCGCACGATGCCAAACTGTCATAGAAGGGAGACCTTTCACCGCCGCCGAGTTCAGTCAACTGGAAGCGGATTACACAACAGATCTCTTAGATGGATTGCATCAATTCCAGGAGACATGCCCGGATATGGCGCCTGCCGTGCTGGGCTGTCACGGGCAAACCCTCTTTCATCACCCCACAGCACAGACCTCATGGCAATTGGTGAACCCACATCCATTGGCGCAATCCCTGAGATGTCCCGTGGCCTTTGATTTCCGCAGGAATGATCTGGCAGCAGGTGGCCAAGGTGCGCCGCTTGCACCCTTGTTTCATTGCATGCATTTCGCACGAGAGGGTGAGTCTGTTGCAGTTCTCAATTTGGGTGGGATCGCCAATGTGACCCTCCTCGATACTCCAGGCGCAGTCCGTGGCTTTGACACCGGACCGGCGAACACCTTGCTTGATCAGTGGATGCAAACGCAGTTTGGCGCGCGTTACGATCACAACGGCCATCACGCTGCACAGGGAATGGTCATTCAAACACTGCTCGATGCCTGGCTCGATGATCCGTATTTCGCGCGACAGCCTCCCAAAAGTACCGGCCGAGAGTACTTTAACTTGCATTGGCTCGAGACGCGATCGCCGACACCCACCAGCAACTACGCGCCTCAGGACGTATTACGTACGCTTGTCGAGCTCACCACGGTCTCGGCGGTGAGCGCTCTACCAGCAGACTTGGACATCTTGTTGGTTGCTGGGGGTGGAGCACTCAATCCTGTGATCATGGCATCCCTGGACCAACAGACCGCCGCATTAGTGAGTACGACCGATATCGCCGGAATTCCACCACAAGATGTGGAGTCCACGTGCTTTGCATGGCTCGGATTGGCCTGTTTGGATCAACGCCGACTGGCAACGCCCTCTGTGACCGGGAGCGCCCGTTCAGTGATTTTGGGCGTGATCGCACCTGGATATTAGATGTTAAAGCTCGCACCACAGCCACAGGTTGACGTGGCATTGGGGTTATTGACGACAAATTGCGAGCCCGTGAGAGATTCTGAGTAATCCACAACGGACCCCACGAGATACTGATAACTCAACCCGTCGACAACGACTTTAACGCCATCCTTCTCGACTTCAGTGTCATCCTCTTGGTGCGCATCGTCAAAACTAAAGCCGTACTGGAATCCGGAACAACCGCCTCCGGTGACGAAGACACGAAGTTGCAGATGCGGATTTTGCTCCTCCGCAACCAACTCTTTGACCTTCGCGATTGCTCGATCAGTCACCTGAATCGGCTGCGGAATGAACTGTTCTGCCATACCCTATACTCCGTTTCGGTCGACTTTAAGGGGCCAATGGACGCATTGGAATGCCCATCCATTCATCTAACCCTAGCATCAAATTCATATTTTGGATCGCTTGCCCTGCTGCACCCTTTACTAAATTATCGATCACGCTGGAGAGTATCAACCGGCCAGGGTGCTGTTGATAGACACCAATCCGGCAACAATTTGATCCGCGCACCCACCGGGTTTCTGGATGGATACCTTCACCCACAATATCGATCAAGGGTTCATCCGCGTACGCCTCGTGCAACGCCTGCCGAACATCATCGATCGTTGCCCCGTCTTTGATGGAGGCATAGATGGTCACTTCAATCCCCCGAATCATCGGTAGCAAATGTGGCACAAAGGTCACCTCAATCGGCTGACCAGACCACCGCGATAACTGATGCGCAATCTCTGGCCCATGACGATGACCATCGGCACCATAGGCATGGAAATTATCCGACGCCTCAGCCACGATTAAATCGACGCGCGCGGATCGCCCCGCGCCAGACGCTCCACTCTTGGCATCCACAATAATGTCCGTGGACAGCATATTCGCCTTCAGTAAGGGCGCAAGCGGCAAGGTTGTTGCAGTTGGGTAACAGCCTGGATTGCCGACCAACTGGGCACCACGTATGGCGTCCCGGTATAACTCTGGTAAGCCATAGACTGCGCGCGCATTCCAAGTCGGCGCTGCATGCCTGCCACCATAGGTCGCAGCCCATACATCGGTATCCGAGAACCGAAAGTCGGCGGCCAAATCGATCACCTGAATCCCGCGCTCAAGCAAGGGTATGGCCTCTTCCATGGCAATCTTATTTGGCGTTGCAAAAAAGACCAGATCGCAATTTGCAAGTGCATTCGACGACGGCTCAGCAAATACCAACTCAGCTCCATACCCAGTCAACCAAGGGTAAAGTGATGTCACTGACTTGCCAGCCTCGGAACGCGATGTCAGCGTCAAGATCTCAACCTCAGGGTGATCCTGCAACATGCGAAGGAGCTCAACGCCCGTGTACCCTGTACCGCCCACCAATCCAATCTTTTTCACGTCCTGATTCCTGCGAAAACGAAAAGCAGTATCATACGGGATCGTCAGCATGACGCCATGCTTCAAACAACAACAAGGACGGCACGGATGCGGCCACCACTTCGAGACACTTCCACCGAGTTACTGGTTGTCTTTGCGATCGGTTCATTAATCGGAACATTGGTGGCAATGACCACGAATGCCTACGTGGGCGGCGTGCAATGGTTCACAGCGCTTCGAGAAGGCACCCAGCTACTCACGTTTACGATCGGTGATGCAACATACAGTCTCACATCTGTCGTCTTTCTATGGGCGGCAGCAGCCGTCGTGATTACGATCCGACGAACATTTGGGATTACCCGTTGGGCCGGACCCGCTGATTCAATTTTTGCTGCTCAACAGCGGAAAGAGCCACTCAATATTAAGCTCGGCATTGGATCGACGCTGGCCGCCTTTACCAGTGCTGCAGGCGGAGGCTCGGTCGGCCAATATGGTCCGCTGGTCCACTTTGGGGCAACGTTAGGGGTGGTGATGCGACGCATTGTCCCGTGTCGCCTGACGCCGGACATCTATTTGGGCTGCGGAGTCGCTGCAGCGATTTCAGCTGGCTTCAATGCCCCCCTGGCGGGCATCATCTTTGCGCATGAAGCAATTCTCCGCCATTTCTCTGTTCGCGCCATTGCTCCGATTTCGGTGGCATCAGTGGCTGCGAGCACCATCAGTAGTGTGCTGTTCCCACCCAGTCAGGCCTTTTTGATAGAGGCACCAGCACCGGCATTGGTCACACTCGTCCCGATTTTGATCGTCACTGCACCTTTCATCGCGCTTGCGGCCATCGCCTATATGATGACGCTACGAAAAAGCCAGCAATTTGCCGTCAAAACAGGCTGGTCTGCAGAACGCCTCATTATCACAGCAGCGACAGTCTGTGGCCTAGTTGGGGTCGTGCTACCCGAAATCTTAGGGCTCGGCATCGGAACCATGAATGGCATCCTTGATGCGCGTTACACCCTAATGATGCTGGTTGGTTTACTGATCATGAAAATCCTCATGACTGGACTGTGTATTGGTTTTGGCCTCTTTGGCGGAATTTTTTCACCCGCGTTGTTTGTGGGTGTTGCAGCTGGCGCGGTGATCGGACAAATCACACTTCTGGCTGGACTGCCAGATATCGCAACCGCCCTTTCCATTGCGGCGATGGCTGCGGTGGCTGCAGCTGTCATTGGAGCGCCAATCGCATCGGTCTTAATCGTGCTTGAACTCACCCAAAGCTATGCGTATGCGGTCGGGGCCTTGATTGCGGTGATGGCTGTCATGCTAGTCACCCACCGATTATTTGGTCACTCCTATTTTGATCGTCAACTCCTTGATCGCGGGATTAATCTCGCTGACGGTCGCGAAGCGCTCGCGTTGTCACAACATACCGTGGCAGAACATGTCAGCAGCGATGCCATCCGTCTTACCCCGGGGACGCATGGCACTGCAGCCTTAGCGGCGATGAAGTCAGCCCAGAAAACTGAAGCCTATATCGTCGATGACAGCGGCCGACTCCTCGCCAAAGTCTCAGTCCATCAAGCCATCGAGGCTGCCGAGATGCCCTGTCTTGAGGTGGCTGATCGCACCCCCCTGATACTCTCAGACACCGACTCATTGGCCGATGCGATGAAAGCGCTCAGTACCTTTGTCGGGGAAAGTATTCCAATCGTCGAAGCACCAACGGGACGACTTGCCGGCGTGATCACCGAGGGCGACTTATTTCAAGCGGTGTTGGCGGTGCAATCTGCGATCCGCCATGAAGAGCGAGACTAAAGACAACCCGCCGAGACTGACAGAAACAATGTTTCCCGCGGAAAATATCGAGAGCATGCCATTGATCCCAGGGCATTGATCCGCATACTTGAACCATTCATTCATCACGAGGATCTCTCATGTACCTGTGGGTCAAGGCCTTTCACCTCATCGCTGTGATCACCTGGTTTGCGGCCTTGTTCTACTTGCCACGATTGTTCGTCTATCACGCAATGAGCGAAGACAGCGTGAGCATTGAGCGATTTAAGGTGATGGAACGTAAATTGTTGAAAGGCATCATGACGCCCTCGATGATTGTTGCAGTGGTGCTCGGTGTCTGGCTGATCGCCATGATGCCCGGGTATATGGCGCAAGGTTGGATGCATGCGAAATTGCTCTTCGTCGTTTTGCTGCTCGGCTACCACCACTGGTGCGGTCGTTTGGTCAAAACGTTCGCCAATGATGCCAATACGCGTTCGCACGTATGGTATCGATGGTTCAATGAAGTACCCGTGGTTGGATTGATCGTGATTGTGATCTTGGTGATCGTGAAACCGTTCTAATGCGTGGGTTGTATTGCATTACGCCAGACTACCTAACTGACCCGAAAGCACTGAACAATGCGTGCCGAGCAGCCATTCGCGGCGGGGCGCAAATCATCCAGTTTCGGCAAAAGACTCCTGGGGTTGATCGCATTGCGCTGGCCTATGCGGTGATGGATGCCGCTGCTGCGACGACCGCACGCGTGCTGATCAATGATGATCCACTGCTTGCCCAACAGGTCGGGGCAGATGGCTGTCATCTGGGTCAAACCGATGGCGCCGTTTTGGATGCACGCATGGCATTGGGAGCCACCGCATTGATCGGTCGTACCTGTCATGACCGCATCGATCTGATGCAACAGGCAATCGCGGACGGCGCTGATTATTGTGCGTTCGGTCGTTTATTCCCGTCGCAGACCAAACCCGACGCACATCCGCTTGCACTGGAACACCTGGTGACACTCATTCATGCGTGCTCTGTGCCCACCGTTGCCATTGGCGGAATCACTGCAACAAATGCACACTATGCGCTGGATGCTGGTGTTGACATGCTTGCGGTGAGCGATGCTGTTTTTGGAGCCGTGGACATCGAAGCAGCCGCCTCCGCCCTCGCCTGCCAATTTTAAGGAAATCGCATGCCCACATCACAACAGCTGTTTGAACGCGCCAGTTTGAGTATTGCCGGTGGCGTCAACTCCCCAGTTCGCGCATTCCGAGCAGTCGGTGGCACCCCAGTATTCTTCAGCCGTGCGCACGGTCCCTTTCTGTACGATGCAGAGGGCCGTGAATATATTGACTATGTCGGGTCATGGGGCCCAATGATCGCCGGTCACGCCAACCCTGACGTTCTCGATGCTGTTCGAGAAGCGATTTCGCATGGGTTGAGCTTTGGCGCACCGACTGCAATCGAAACTGACATGGCTGAGCGCGTGCGGGAGCTGTTTCCAAGCATGGAACGACTGCGCTTTTGCTCATCCGGGACTGAAGCCACCATGAGCGCGATCCGACTGGCTCGCGGATTCACCGGCCGCGATACAATCGTGAAGTTTGAAGGGTGCTATCACGGACATTCAGACAGCCTCTTGGTGAAGGCAGGCTCAGGGGCACTGACATTCGGTGTACCAAGCTCTCCGGGAGTGCCAGCCGACCTGGCTAAGCACACCCTCAACCTTCCCTTTAATGATCTCCAAGCAGCCGAACAGCTGTTTCAAACGCACGGGGAGCAATTGGCCTGCGTGATTATCGAGCCCATCACCGGCAACATGAATATGGTCTTGCCAGAGCCTGGATTTTTAGAGGGTCTGCGCGCGCTCTGTGATCGCGCTGGGGTGGTGTTGATTTTCGATGAAGTCATGACCGGTTTTCGCGTTGCCCCAGGTGGCGCCCAGGGTCTCTATGGGATTCAACCCGATTTGACATGCCTCGGCAAAATCATTGGCGGAGGCATGCCGGTGGGCGCCTTCGGAGGACGCCAAGCGATTATGGATCAATTGGCACCCCTCGGGCCGGTGTATCAAGCAGGGACTCTGTCGGGCAATCCAGTGGCCATGGCAGCAGGGATCGCAACCCTCACTGTCCTGTCTCGGCCTGGATTTTTTGACCAACTCAGTGCCACCACCACCGCCTTTGTCGAGGGCATCTTGGAGGCGGCGAGAGACGCAGGCATACCCATGGCTGGGGTCTCTCAAGGAGGCATGTTTGGGCTCTTTTTCCATCCAGGGCCAGTCCATTGCCTGACCGACGTGATGGCCGCCAATGAGGCCCACTTCAAGGCCTTTTTCCACGGCATGCTTGCCGAAGGTGTGTATTTAGCACCGAGCCTCTACGAAGCAGGGTTTGTCTCCTCAACGCATGGTCCGGCCGAGTTGGAGCGCACCTTCAACGCAGCCCGCAAGGTACTCGCGACACTTAGTTAAGTGCGCGTGCCCGGACTCGCGCCTGGGTGGCACCCCCGGTGTCACCCAGGCGATCCCTCGCAGTCGCAATCAGCGTCCACAGGTCTCGCTTTAACGCGTTATCAGCGCCTGCAAGCTCGACGCCCTGCGTCGCGATGCTCACCGACTCCTGCACACCACCTTGTTCAAGACGGATCCGTGCCAGTTGGTAATAGACTTCTGCCTCTTCAGGCGCAATTCGCAAAGCGCGTTCTAACCGGCTGGATGCCGCATTCAGGTCCCCTGCAACCCGTAATTGATCGGCTTGGTCCAGCAGACTAATGACTGCCGGTGGAATTGTCCGCTCAGCCTTCGGGGCATCAATGGGTGCGATCTTCGCAACCGGCGCAATCGGAATCACTCGATTGGTTTCTCCTTGTTCACGGGCAGGATCGATCCCGCGTACTGGTGGCGGCGCAACCTCTGACTGCCTTGGCGTCGACGGTTGTACACGATCTTGGGCAGTCGCCCGCCACGATGCGTCCACCACTGGCGGCCGCGCCACAGGGCTTTGCGTGCAACCTACCAACACCAATCCAATTAACGCACATCCAAGTTGTACTCGCATCGTTAGCCTCCAAACCATTGTTGCCACCACGATCGTTCGACCCCCTGGCCCGATTGCGCGTTGCATTCTTGACTGATCGGTGGCGGAGAATCAACCGGCACTGCATGCGGGCGCGCACCCGGACAGTCCGCATCAACGTCAACCCCGTACGCATTCAGCCAGGTCTCTCGTAATCCATCAGGCCTCGGAATCACGCGACTTTGCCGAGTGATCGCGCGATAAGCGCTCTGCAAAACGGGCAGTGCCGCACGACTGCCACTCAAGTTTGCAACACGATTATCATCAAATCCAATCCAGGCAAGCCCCAAGGTGCGCTGATCAGCAGCCACAAACCATGCGTCTCGACCATCATCCGTCGTCCCGGTTTTAGCCGCCATCCGAAGACCCGGGAAAGCCTGGCCCAACCGCTGGGCGGTGCCAACCTCGGTCGTCGCGATCAGCATCCGATCGACCTGATAGGCCACCTGTGATGGCATCCGTTGCCGCGTTGCAAAGGGCTTGGGAGACACCACCACCCCGTTTGGATCGACCACCGCACGGACCGCCCGCAATGGGACTTCAAAGCCACGATTGAATACCATTTGATAGCGTCCAGCCATTGCCAATGGTGACAGTTCCGACACCCCTAACACCGACGCTGGGGGCCGGCCAGGTGCCAGCGGAATCCCGAAACTGACCAAGTCATCTAATACCGCATCCATGCCAATGGCGACCGAAAGATGGACCGTGGCTTGATTGATACTAGTTGCCAACAGCGTTTCCAGAGTCACCACGCCTGCATCGGTCTTGGAATAGTTTTGCGGCGACCATTGATCGCCATTGGGAAGTGACAAGGTAATGGGGTCATCTCGGACCAAGGTCCCACTGTGGAAATCTGGCTGCCGGGTCAATGCACTGGCCACTACGAAGGGTTTGACTAAGGATCCAATTTGGCGGCGGGCATCGAGGGCGCGATTAAATCCACCATCGGCAACACGCCCTCCGATGACCGCCTGGATCTCACCTGTGGGAATATCCAGTAGCAAGACCGCCCCCTGAGCTTCCCGCGATGGATCCAAGCCCTGCTGACCCAGCGCATCCAGCGTCTCTGTCAACCCTTGCTGCGCGGCCGCATGGCGCACTGGATCCATTGCGGTATAGATCTGCAATCCGTCTGAGATTAAATCCTCTCGCGAATAGCGATCGCGTAACTCGCGCTGCACACGCTCCACATAAGCAGGAAACCGGCCAACACGATCTGCAGGTCGCACTGGCACATTCAATGGACGTGACTGGGCTTGTCGCGCATCCTTTGTCAGGATCACACCAGCCTCTGCAGCTTCACTCAAGACCAGATTACGACGCGCCTTGGCACGGTCCGGAAACTGGCGTGGGTTTAAGGCACTGGGGCCTTTAATCAGCGCCACCAGCATCGCCTGTTCACTCAGCTCAAGCTCCCCAAGCGGCTTCCCAAAATAAAACCGACTGGCGGTCCCAAATCCATGAATCGCGCGTGCGCCCCATTGACCTAAAAAGACCTCGTTGAGGTAGGCCTCTAGAATATGTGACTTGTCATATTGCGCGTCTAATAAGACCGCATAGACGACCTCAATGAGTTTACGAGACAACGTTCGATCCCGTGTGAGATAGAGATTTTTGATTAACTGCTGGGTGATCGTGCTCCCACCCTGGGCAAAACGCCCTGCTCCGAGGTTCACCCAAGCAGCGCGTGCAATCCCTGTCAGGGAAACACCGTGGTGCTCCCAAAACTGACGATCTTCGACAGCGATCAGTACATTGACCAACTCAGTCGGCACATCCTTCAAGCGCACCAACTCACGATCGGCATGGGAGCCTGATAGCTGAGCCAGCACAACCGGATCCAATCGGGCGACAGCCACAGCGTTTCCAGAGAAATCGGTCAAACCGGTGATCTGTCCCTCGGCGATTTGAATCCGCAGGTCGCGCGAGGGCTCATGCCCATCTGCATAACGATGGCCGCGACTCATCAGATCCAAGCGATTGCCACTGACAATCCGATATTGCCCAGCGCGAGGCCGCTCGGACACCTGGCGATACCCGAGTGCCGCTAATTCCACCCGCAGCGCCTCCTGCGTCAAGGGGTGTCCGACATATAGTTCCATTGGCCGGGCATAGACTGTGGCACCCACAGAAAATGACAATGCGTCAAATTGTTTCGTGAGTTGCGCATTAAGATAGACTAGAACCATACCGAGGCCGACCAGGGTGACCAGGGAGACCTTGAACAGAAATTGGATGACACCTTTCATTCAGACAGTATACCGGGAGGACCGTGTGAGCGAGACGCTCATTAACGCTTTACGTCAACCACGCTGTTATCCGCATCAGACTGCGGAGATCCGGCTCATTGAGTCCGATCTTGCCTGGGTATTTTTGACTGGGTCCACCGCCTATAAAATTAAAAAGCCCATTGATCTGTATTTTTTGGATGCCTCGACCCTCGAGCGGCGACTGGAATTGTGCCAAAACGAAGTCCGGCTCAACAGACGCAGTTTCCCCGAGCTCTACTTGGGAGTAGTCTCGATCACAGACGACCCAGATGGACCACGCATCCAAGGGTCTGGTCCAGTCATCGAGTACGCAGTCCAGATGCGCCAGTTTGATCCTGACCAAAGCCTGGATCAGATCCTGATGCGCGGACAATTGGATCATCAGGTTCTTGAGCATTTGATTCAGACCGTCTTTACCCTCCATGACACTGCACCGGTTGCTGGGATCGAGCTGCCCTTCGGTGAACCTAACTCCCTGTATACGCCGGCTCAGCTCAACTTTGACCAAGTTCGCCCGCATCTCACAGAGTATCGAGACTTAGCCCAACTGGTGCAGTTGGAGGCATGGGCACACGAAACCTTAAAACGCCTGTGGCCCCGCTTCGCGGAACGCAAAGATCTCGGCATGATTCGGGAACTCCATGGGGATTTGCATTTAGGCAACGCCATTCTCACCGAGGATGGTGAGGTACGTTTATTTGATTGCATCGAATATCGCGCTGAATTTCGGTGGGTCGATGTCATTAGTGAAGTGGCATTTCTTACCTTGGACTTTGCCGCGCGAGGCGCGCTCGCCCGGGCACGTCATGTCCTCAATCGATACTTGGAGTTGACCGGCGATTATCATGCCTTGTGGGTCTATCAGGGCTATTACGCCTACCGCGCCATGGTACGGGCTAAGGAATCACTGTTGGGTTTAAATGCACCCTTACTGCCTGGCGATGAAACCCGTACGCCACTTGAGCGATACCGCCGCTACACCACCATGGCAGAGGCAGCAACCGCCATCACTCCACGAGTTTTGCTGATCACATTGGGCATGAGTTCGACACAGCGGCAACAGATCACGCACCAGTGGGTGGATGATTTTGGATTGATTCGCTTGCGATCGGATCTCGAGCGCGAGCGTTTGTTTGGCGATCGAGAGGGCCGAGAGCCACAAACCTATCGTCAACTTCTCGATCTCGCGGAACTGACCCTGCGCGCTGGGTTTCCGGTGGTTGTCTCGGGGCGATTTGAGGACCGCCGTGATCGTGAGCGGTTCCAACGACTGGCCGAGGCACAGGGTCTGTTGTTCGGCATTCTGACAGATGAAGTCAGTTCAAAAGCGGCCGATTTAACTGACTCTGAATTGCACTATACCCATATCCTAGATCGCACCGATCATCCCGAGCAGCTGGCACGACAGGTGCGCGACCTCGGACGTTCATT
>ERZ887849.2691-NODE-2691-length-14293-cov-7.703610_pt1 | contig 14293 bp, 12 predicted proteins | sample MGYA00521267_ERZ887849 | MGnify/ENA primary metagenome ERZ887849 (study PRJEB32303, sample SAMEA104408601) | aquatic metagenome | biome: Brackish water; feature: Pelagic; material: water | place: Baltic Sea | collected 2014-06-06T16:11:00 | depth 2,863 m ... | reverse complement strand
AGGCTGACGCACTTGCTTCATCGTCGCGAAATAAGTCAAAAATCGAGGTGCCCTTGTGTCGAAACCTGTGGCCGGGCTGGCCACCGCGCGGATGCGGCGCAGCTTGTCGGCTACGCTTTCGGCCTCGCCTTGAGGCTTGGTGCGTTGCGCGGGCTCGGCGTTGTCATGTGCAGGTGTATCTGTTGTGCCCTCAGAGGCGACCTCTGCCGCGCCCTGAGCAGGCAACGCGGCAGGGGACTGCTCTGCCAATGGGGCAGATGCGGTGGCAGGCAATGCTGCCGCATCACTGGCGCGCAAGTGAATGCGGCCGTCTTGATCATGTGCCTCAACGCGACGCGAAATCTCGCGGCCTGCGATCTTGGCCAGCATGTCGGCATCGGGTGTGGGCGGCTCTGCGCCGAAATAGCGGTCATCCGCGGCCAGATCGCGGAAATACTCCGCAATCGCCTTCATCGTGTCGAACGAATCGTCGAACCCTTCAAGGGTGCACGAAAACGTGCCATACGAGACCGTAAGAATTTTACTCGAGTTCACCATAACATGCTCACTTTCGTTGCCTGCAATGGGCGGTTTACCATGACGGGCGCGTTCAAAGCGGCCCGAATCTGAGAAGATTACCGTATCATTTCATGGCGAGATTGTGATCTGTTTCATAAATCGAGGGTAATACAGAGAATTTGAAAATGATTGTTCAGGATTTGGGGCCAATCACGCTGGTAGGGGGCGGTGCGGCGACACTGGGTGAGTTGAGGGCGGCGATGTCCATTGCCCCTGAGGTTGTGGCGGCGGATGGTGGCGCCGCCTTTGCGATGACCCACGGCGCCGATCTGCGGGCCGTCATCGGCGATTTTGATTCAATCAGCGATGTGGTGCGCGCCGCCGTGCCAGAGGCGAGCCTTCACCATGTCCCCGAGCAAGACAGCACCGATTTTGAGAAGTGCCTCGCGCGGATCAAAGCGCCTTTGATCCTTGGGGTGGGCTTTACCGGTGCGCGGATGGATCACCAGATGGCGGCGTGTAATGCGCTTGTGCGGGCTGCACACCAGCGCTGTGTTCTTTTGGGTAGCGACGATGTGATTTTCCTCGCACCGCCCAGTTTGCGGCTGGACCTGCCGGAGCGCGCGCGGGTGTCGCTTTTCCCGATGGGGGCGGTCGAGGGCGTGTCGGAGGGCTTGCGCTGGCCCATACAGGGGCTGAACTTTGCGCCTGACCGTCAGATTGGCACGTCGAACGCCGCGCTGGGGCCCGTGTTTCTGAACATGACCGCGCCGAAGATGTTGGTGATGGTCGCGCCGGAGCATCTCGAGGCCGTGGTGGCGGGGCTTTCTGCCGCACCGGCATGGGATCAAGGCTGAGGCGGGATGCGGCGTTCGATCGCCATCTCCATTTTGCGCTCACGCAGGAAAACGTAGAAGCCTGAGCTCACGATCAGCGCGATGCCGATAATGCTCAGCCCGTCGGGCAGATCTCCGAAGATCCAAAAGCCCAGAGCGGTGGCGCTGACGATCTCAAGATAGTGGATGGGCGCGATGGTGGAGGCGGGGGCGAAGCTGAGTGCGTAGCTGATGCAGATATGGCTGAGCGTGGCGATGATGCCGAGGCCTAAGAGCAGCCATAACTCGCGCGTGGCAGGCCAGCTGGGGTCAAGCTCGGTCACGCCGCTACCGTTGAAGATCGTCAGGATGGGGATCGCGATCACCAGCGCCGCGAGGCCGGTATAGGTCTGTAAGGTGATAGGGTGCATCCGCTGGGCCATCTTGCGGGTGAGGATCATGTAGAACGCAAAGAGCAGCGCCGTGACCAGAGGGGCGAGGGCGACGAGGCCTATATCGACGAAAGTGGGCTGAATGATCAAGAGCGCCCCCATGAAACCCACGGCGCACGCAAGGATGCGGCGCACGCCAATCGCCTCGCCCAGAAGGAGCGCGCCGAGAAGGGTCAGGATAAACGGCTCTACAAAGAAGATCGCGATGGCATCGGCGATGGGCATGTAGCGCAAAGAGTAGAAGAAAAACGCCGTAGCGGTGAGAATGAGCGCCGCGCGGATGAGATGCAGGCCCATCTCGGCGCGTCCCGGCCTGTGCAGGCACCCCAAGGCGAGGGCCAGCGGCACGAGAAGGGCTGCCTGAATAGCGAACCGCGCCGCCGCCACCTGACCCACGGCCAGCGCGTCACCAATCATCTTGGCAAAGCTGTCCATTAGCGGCGCTGTGAGGGCAAACCCCACCATGAGCAAGATGCCTAGTGTGGGACGCTCGGCATTCGGCGGACCTTTCATCAGCAGTTGGGCACGTTCACAGCGAGCCCACCAAGCGAGGTCTCTTTATACTTGTCCATCATATCCGCCCCCGTCTGGCGCATTGTCTCGATACAAGCATCAAGCGGCACGAGATGCGTACCATCGCCGCGCAAAGCGAGGCTTGCGGCAGAGACGGCCTTGATCGCGCCCAGCCCGTTGCGCTCGATACAGGGCACCTGCACGAGCCCCGCAACCGGGTCGCAGGTCATGCCCAGATGATGCTCAAGCGCAATCTCGGCGGCGTTTTCGATTTGCTCCGGCGTGCCGCCCAGAACCGCCGCGAGGCCAGCGGCCCCCATCGCGGCTGCACTGCCCACTTCGGCCTGACAGCCCGCTTCGGCACCCGAGATAGAGGCGTTGAATTTCACAAGCCCCCCGATGGCGGCGGCAGTCAGCAGAAACTCCTCAACCTGATCCTTGGACGCGCCCGGCACATGCTCCAGCCAGTATTTGATTACCGCAGGCACCACACCTGCCGCCCCGTTGGTAGGCGCTGTGACGACCTGACCGCCTGCAGCGTTTTCCTCGTTCACGGCCATGGCATAGGTGCTCATCCAGTCGTTGATCTTGTGCGGCGCGCTGAGGTTGGTGCCCCGCTCCGCGATCAGCGCGTCATGGATGCCCTTGGCGCGGCGTTTGACCTTCAGGCCGCCGGGCAGGATGCCGTCCGTGGCCATGCCGCGCTCGATGCAGTCATCCATCACCTGCCAGATACGCGCGACGCCGGTCCGCATATCCACCTCGGCCTTGCGCGACACCTCGTTGGCGCGTTTCATCGCGGCGATGGACTTGCCCGAGCTTTGGGCCATCTCCAGCATCTCGGCGGCGGATTTGAACGGGTAGGGGACGGGCGCGCCTTCATCGGTGTTGCGTCCGGCGGCAAGCTCACCTCCCGTCATCACGAAGCCGCCGCCGATGGAATAATACGTCTCCTGCAAGATCACGTCACCTTGCGCATCGGTGGCCATCAGGACCATGCCATTGGCGTGGCCGGGCAGGTTGGGACCGAAATCGAAGATCAGATCTTCCTTGGGGTGAAAGGCAAGCTCGGGTAGGCCCTCAGGGTGCAGGGTATGTGTATCGCGGATCTTGGCCAACGTGGCCTCGGCCTTTTCGGCGTCATATGTGTCGGGCAGGAAGCCGGCGAGGCCAAGGATCGTTGCGCGGTCTGTGGCATGGCCCACGCCGGTGAAGGCGAGGCTGCCGTGCAGCGTGCAGCGGATACCCGCATAGCCAAAGGGCGCGGCCCGCATCTTGTCGAGAAACATGCTCGCGGCCACCATTGGCCCCATGGTGTGCGAGGAAGATGGGCCAATGCCCACTTTGAACATCTCGAATACGGACAGGAACATCTGGGGCCTCCATTGAAAATCGCGCGGCTCGGCGTCTGAGCCTTAGCGCATCCATAGTAGCTGGAGCTATCGAGAAACGACATCATGCGGCGGGTTGGGTCGAATTCGCGCCCTCAACCGGCGTTATGACGCCGCCGTATGGTGCCCGGCCTGCCGGGCAGGGTGAGGCTGGCATCTCCGCGCGCGCTGCGCGAAATCACGCGGCCCTTGGCGATCACGCAAAGCCGCGCCGCGCGCAGGCGCAGGGCCTCAACGGGGTCGGAGGCATCGAGGATCACCAACGAGGCATCGCAGCCCACCTCAAGCCCGTATCCCTCCAGCCCCATGATCGCTGCACTGCGGGTGGTGACCATCTCGTAGCATTCGCGCATCTCTTCCGGGCTGCTCATCTGCGCCACATGCAGCCCCATGAAGGCCACGTCGAGCATGTCGCCCGTGCCCAGCGGATACCACGGATCGCGCACGCAATCCTGCCCGAAACCCACGGTGATGCCATGCGCCTGCATTTCCTTCACGCGGGTCATGCCGCGCCGCTTGGGGAAGGTGTCGTGCCGCCCTTGGATCATGATGTTGATCAGGGGATTGGGGATCGCGGCCACCTCCGCCTCGGCCATCAGCGGCAACAGCTTCGAGACATAGTAATTGTCCATCGAATGCATCGACGTGAGGTGACTGCCCGCCACACGCCCCTGAAGGCCAAGGCGCTGCGTCTCAAAGATCAGCGTCTCGATATGGCGGCTCATGGGATCGTCCGTCTCGTCGCAATGCATGTCCACGCGCAAGCCCCGCCCTGCTGCCATCTCGCAAAGCTCGCGGACCGAGGCCGCCCCGTCCGCCATCGTGCGCTCAAAATGCGGGATGCCGCCCACGACATCCACGCCCATATCCAGTGCGCGGATGGTGTTGGCATGGGCCGTTGGGTCGCGGTAAAGCCCGTCCTGGGGGAAGGCCACGAGTTGCAGGTCGATGTAATCTTTGACCTGTCGCCGGACCTCCAGCATCGCCTCCACACCCTTGAGGCTATCGTCGCAGGTGTCGACATGGCTGCGGATTGCCAGAAGGCCGAGGGAAGCTGCCCAATCGCAATACTCCAGCGCGCGGGCGATCATCTCGTCCTGGGTCATGACCTCTTTCAGCTCGCCCCAAAGGCCGATCCCCTCCAGAAGCGTGCCAGAGGCGTTGATGCGCGGCTGGCCATAGCTCAGCGTGGCGTCGAGATGGAAATGCGGGTCCACGAAGGGCGGGCTGACCATATCGCCCGTGGCGTCGACAACCTCCGCCGCGTCCGCGTCCAGCGTGCCGATGGCTTTGATCTTGCCGCCGTTGATCCCGATATCGGCCACACGCCCATCGGGCAGTGTGCCGCCCTTGACGATCAGATCGAACATCACCGCTCTCCTTTGTTAAATGGCACCATCAGTGCTGCTGGCACTTCGGCCCGGCGCGACATGACGATGAGCGCGAGGATGCTGAGGATATACGGCATCATCAGGAATATCTGGTAGGGGATATCCGCGCCCATCGGCGTCTGCTGCACCCGGATTTGCAGCGCATCGAAAGCGGCAAAGAGGATCGCCCCCAACAGTGCCTTGCCCGGTCGCCACGCACCAAAGACCACGAGGGCGATACATATCCAGCCGCGCCCGTTCACCATCTCAAAAAAGAAACTGTCGAACGCCGACATGGTCAGAAATGCTCCGCCCACGGCCATGAGGCCCGATCCCGCGATGACCGCGCCCATGCGAATGGCCGTGACCGAAAGGCCCTGAGCCGCCACCGCGGCCGGGTTCTCACCCGCCGCTCTAAGAGCCAGCCCCAGGGGCGTGCGGTAGAGGATATAGGCCACGACGCCCACGGAAATGAACGCCAGATAAGTGAGCGGCGTCTGATTGAACAGCGCTGGGCCGATGATGGGAATGTCCGACAAAAGCGGGATTTCAAACGGCTGAAATGCCTCGATCTTTGGCGGGCTCGTGACCTCGGGCAGAAAAAGCCTGTAGGCGAAATATGTGAGCGACGTGGCCAGAAGCGTAACACCGAGGCCCACCACATGCTGGCTCAGCCCGAAGGGCACGGTGAGCGTGCTGTGCACCAGCCCGAAGAGCATCCCCACGGCAAAGGCCACGGCTACCCCGGTCCAGAGATCCGTGCCGCTATAGACCGCCATCCAGCCCGCGAAGGCGCCCGCGACCATGATCCCCTCGATCCCGAGGTTGAGCACGCCTGCGCGCTCGCAAATGAGCTCGCCCAGCACGGCAAAGATCAGGGGTGATGCGATGCGGATCGCGGCGGTCCAGAAGCTGGCCGAGAGGAGGATGTCGATGATGTCCATGCTATTCCCTCACCACGCTTTATTCCCGGACGACGCGAAACCGCGTCAGAAGGATCGCCAGCACCATCAGCAAAAGTGCCTTGGCCAGCATGATATCCGCGAGATATGTGGGTACGTCCAAAGCGCGGCTCATGCTGTCGGCACCGACGAAAATGCCCGCCACAAAGAGGGCGGCGGCAATCACGCCCAGCGGGTTGAGAAGCGCCAGCATCGCCACGATGATCCCCGTGTAGCCAAAGCCGGGGCTCAGATCGAGGGTCAGCGCGCCCTTGAGCCCCGCCACCTCCGAGAAGCCCGCAAGCGCCGCGAGACCGCCCGACAGAAGCGCCGTTTTGATCAGCACGAGACCAACGGGGATGCCCGCAAACCGCGCCGCATCGCGGCTGAGACCCACGGCGCGCATTTCATAGCCCAGCGTGGTGCGCGCTTGGATCACCCAGACCAGCACGGCGGCGATCAGTGCGATGCCGAAGCCCCAATGGAGACGCAAGCCCTCGATGATGCGGGGCAGGCGTGCCTCCTCGATCAGGCGCGGGGATTTGGGCCAGCCCATGCCCATCGGGTCCTTTAGCGGGCCTTCGAGCAACATGGAGACGAACAGCAGGAAGATGAAGTTGAGAAGCAGCGTTGTGACCACCTCATCCACCCCAAGCCGCACTTTAAGAAGCGCGGGCACCAAGAGCAGCAATGCACCCGCCAGAAGCGAGGCGATGATCAGCGTGGGGATGAGCGCGGCAGAGGGCCACCCAAGCGCGCCTGTGCCCAGAACCACCGTGACAAGCGCACCTGCATAAAGCTGCGCCTCCGCCCCTATATTCCAGAGCTTCGCGCGGAACGCCACGGCCACGGCCAGCCCGGTGAAGATGAGCGGCGTGGCGCGGTTGAGCGTCTCAAGCAGGGCGAACTGACTGCCCGCCGCGCCCTTCAGGATTTCGCCCAGCACGGCAAATGGGTTCGCGCCCGCAGCCATCGCCAGAAGCGAGGCGACGATTACCGTGGCACTGATCGCGAGGGCCGGTGGCGCGAGGGTGCGCAGGGCCGACGGGTTGGCGATAGGCTCAAGACGCATGGGCCATTTCCTCGAAACCTTGCCCGGCCATCCAGACGCCAAGCTCCGTCGGGCTCATCGTGCCGCGCGCGAATGGCGGCGACAGGCGACCTTCGGAGATCACATGGATCACATCCGAGAGCGCCATGATTTCATCCAAGTCCTCGGAGATCAAAAGCACAGCTGCGCCTCTGTCTCGTGCCGCCAGAAGCTGGGAGTGGACATAGTTCACAGCGCCAATATCCAGCCCGCGCACCGGTTGATTTGCGAGGATGATCTCCGGTGCGCCTTCCAGCACGCGCCCAAGGATCAGCTTTTGCATATTCCCGCCCGATAGCAGCCGGATACGCGTGCCGGGACCGGGGCAGCGCACGTCATAGCGCTCGATCACCGAGCGCGCGAAGTCCTGCGCCGCGCGCCAATACATCCAGCCCTTATAGCTGAACGGGGCATCGGTATAGCGCTCCAGAATGGCGTTTTCCGTCAGGTCGAAATCCGCGATCGTGCCGGTCTTGTGCCGGTCCTCGGGTATGCGCGCAATGCCTGCATGGACGGCGGTGCGGGGCGACCAGCCTTGCGGTGCGATGCCTTTGAGATGGAGCGCCCCCGCGCTCGGCCCCTGCATCCCGCCGATGAGGTCGGCAAGTGCTGCCTGTCCGTTACCCGACACGCCCGCAAGCCCGGTGATCTGCCCCGCAAAGAGGTCCAGATCGAGCGCCTTCAGGCCGGGCGCGGCGCCCCTGTCCGGCGTGGAGACCGCTTTGAGCGACAGCATCGCAGGCCCCGGCGTGCCCGGCTCCACCTTGGGCGCGGAGACCTCGGAGCCGACCATACGCGCGGCCAGATCGCGCTTGTCCGTCTCACCAATCGGCCCCTCATGAACCACCTTGCCGTGGCGCAGGATCACGACGCGGTTCGAGATCGCCATGACCTCATGCAATTTATGCGAAATGAAAATGATGGAGAGACCCAAGGCCACCGCCTTGCGCAACGTCTCGAAAAGGTCGTCCGTCTCCTGCGGTGTCAGCACGGCGGTCGGTTCATCCAGGATCAGGATGCGCGCCTCGCGGTAGAGCGCCTTGAGGATCTCGACCCTCTGCCGCTCGCCCACGGTGAGCGTGCCCACCCGCGCATCGGGGTCCACGGCCAGTTTGAAATCCGACGAGAGCGCCAAGATCCGGGCCCGCGCCGCCCGCGCATCAAAGCGCCATGCGCCAAGGCCCTGCGTGCCGAGGGCGACATTCTCCAGCACGGTCATGTTTTCGGCCAGGGTGAAATGCTGATGCACCATGCCCACGCCTGCCTCCAACGCGGCGCGCGGGTTACCGGGGGGCAGGGGCTTGCCGAACACCTCGACCGTGCCGCTGTCGGCGGTGTATTGGCCGAAGAGGATGTTCATCAATGTGGTCTTGCCCGCGCCGTTTTCGCCCAACAGCGCGATCACCTCGCCCTTGTGCAGGGCGAGGCTCACGGCATTATTGGCAGTCAGCGCGCCAAACGTTTTGGTGATCTGGTCGAGGCGCAGGACAACCTGCGCCTCTGTCTGTTCCGGCATTTACTGCGACTTTGGTTCTTCGTCGTTCACTTCGGTGACGTAAGCGCCCGACAGGATCTCCGCGGTGCGGCTCTCCACCAGATCCAGCGCCTCTTGAGGCACCTTGCCTTCAAACGTGCCAAGCGGCGCGATGGAGCTGCCGCCCTCGATCATGTAGGAATAGACGCCGTAATCTGCGGCCTTGAACGTGCCTGCGCGGACCTCTTCGATGGCCTTGTCCAGTGTCGGCTCAAAATGCCAGATGGCCGAGGCGACGACTGTTTCTGGATAATCGGCCTGTGTGTCGATCACGTTGCCAATCGCGAGGATGCCCTGCTCCTTGGCCGCGTCCGAGACGCCGAACCGCTCGGCATAGAGCATGTCCGCGCCGTTCTCGATCATTGCGAAGGCGGTCTCTTTCGCCTTGGGGGGATCGAACCAGCTGCCTATGAAGCTGACTTGGAATGTCGCGTCGGGGCGCGTCTCGCGAACGCCCGCCATGAAGGCATGCATGAGGCGGTTTACCTCGGGGATGGGGAAGCCGCCAACCATGCCGATATTGCCGGTCTCGGTCATGGAACCTGCAATGATCCCAGTGAGGTAGGAGGCGTCCTGAATGTAGTTATCAAACACAGCCATGTTGGGAAGTGCATCGTCCGGTTTAAAGCTGGAGCCCATCAGGAAGGCAATCTCTGGATACTCAGCAGCCACTTCGCGGGCTTCTTGCTCCACGGCGAACATCTCGCCGATGATAAGCGTGTAGCCGCTTTCGGCATATTCGCGCATCACGCGGGCATAGTCGGTGTTGGAGACATTCTCGGTGAAGGTATAGTCCAGATCGCCGCGCTCCTGGGCAATCATCGCGGCCTTGTGGATGCGGCTCACCCATTGCTGCTCCACAGGCACGGTGTAGATGCCTGCGCATTTGATCGGCTCGGCGGCCATGAGGCGCGAGGGGCCGAAAGCGGCACCCGAAGCAAGGGCAACGCCCGCTGTGGTGGTCAGGAAACGTCTGCGGCTGAAGCCGGGTTTGGTGGCTATGGTCATGGAACTATCCCCCTGAAAAATGGTGCCCGGCGCGGTTTGGATTTGGCAGACAGGCCGCGCGGCGTGTGAGCGGGAAATTGCCCCGGCGGCGGAGGGAGCGCAATCGTTAATCGCGCCTCTCAGCCGGAAAAACGTGCAAGTGCCTGTGGATTAATCAGTGGGTCCGCCCGCGAGATGTGCTGCAATCAGCGGTGCAATCCGCTCGGGTGCTTCTTCATGTGCAAGATGGCCAAGCCCTTGGAGCCGTGTCACGGTTGCATTGGGCAGGGCGGCAGCGGCGCGCTCGGACACACCGGGCGGCACTGCGATATCACCCTCGGCGGCGATCAAAAGCGTATGGGCCATGTTGCGCGGCATCCTTTTGAGCAGCGCGTCGAGATCCCATTGCGCCATCATCGCCAGAACCCCGTCCACATGTGGACGGTCCCGCGCAAGCCTATGATAAAGCGCCAGTCCTTCGGGCGTGAGCGTTGAGCCCGTTCCCTCGATCAGGCGCGCGACATGGGTGGGCGAGGCGGAGGTGCGCACGAAAAGCTCTGCCGAGAAGGGCGCGATGGCCAGCGCCTTTGCGAGCTTGGGGAAAAGCCACCCCGCCACGCCTTTGAAAGGTGCCAGGGCCGCGTTGATCCCGATCACTGGGGGCGGGCCGGACCATATCTCGGCCAGTCTGAGGGCGAGGGCCGCCCCCGCAGAATGGCCGATCAGGGCGTCAGGGTGCCAGCCTTCCTGGTGCATCAACGTGGTGATATCCGCCGACATGTGGTCGATCCCGCAGCGCGCGCGCCCGCCCATCTGGGTAAACCCCTGACCGGGCAGATCAATTGCGACGACGTGGAAATCCTTGGCCAGAATGGGAAAAAGCCCCCGCCAGCTTTGTGTGGCTCCGCCTGCGCCGTGCAAAAGGATCAGCGTGGGGCCGGAGCCTGCTTCCTGCACATGCCAGCGGTGGGGGCGACACAGCACCCGGCGGGAATGCTCCATGTGGGGCCAGCCGTCGGTATCCTCTGGCCAGCGCATAGGCTCAGGCGTCCAGTGCGTCGCGCGCGGCGCGGCTGAGGCGCTGCGCATCGGCGCGGGGCAGGGCGAGGTATTGCGCGCCCATGGCGGTGCTGAGGGTCGCAAGCTCGGGCGTGGGGCGATTGCCCGCGTCGATCACCAAAGCGGCGGTTCCGGCGGCCATGATGCGGCGCGCGGCGCGGGTGGCGTCGGCCCCCGCCTGTGCGCGCCCCGGTTGGCCATCAAGGCCGATATTCGCGCGCCCATCGGTGATGAGCGCAATCGTCGGCGTCATGCCGCGCCCACGTGCCTGCTCTGCCAAATCTTCGGCGGCCATCAGCCCCGAGGCGAGCGGCGTGCCGCCCCCGCCAGGAAGCCCCGCCAGCCTGCGTTTGGTCTGCACCAGCGAGCGGGTGGGCGGCAGCATCAGATCGGCCTGCGTGCCGCGAAAGGCGATGAGGGCCACGTGATCGCGCCGGGCATAAGCCTCGGCCAGCAGAAGCTCCACCGCGCCCTTCGCCTCGCCCAGTCGGGCCATGGCGGCAGAGCCAGACGCGTCCACCGTGAAGATAAGGAGCCGCTCGGCGCTGTCTTCATAGCGTTTGGTGTGGATGTCCGAGGGGCGCACGTGGATGGGCGCAGGGGCGTCCGGCATGGCCTTGCGGCGCAGGGTCTGCCACGGGGCGGCGGCGCGCAGGGTCGCCACCAGATCGAGCCGCGTGCGGCCATCAAGCCTGCCGGGACGAGCTGGGAGGGGGCGGCCCCGTGCGCCTCCCTTGCGCTTGGCACCAGCCCCGCTACCGGAGGCGCGCTTGGTGTTGCCTTGGGCCATGCGCGACAAGATATCCTTGGGAAGTTGCGCCATGACGGCGGCGAGAAGAAGCTCCTCGGGGATGTCGCTCTCTTGCTGCGATGCGGCCTCGTCGGGGGCGTCTTCCGGCTCTTCTGGCGCCTCGGGCGGTGGGGCGTCCTCTTCGGAGGGGGGCTCCTCCAACTGCGGCATCTGTGTGGCGCGGTGCCCGCAAGTGAGCGCGATTGCCGCCGCCAGATGGTCCGCATCCGCCGCCTCTGCCCCGTCCAGAGCGGCCAGCGCACGGGCGGCGCGCAGGGCGTAATGCCCGGCGCGGGCGCTGGAAATGCCCATGAGCACCGTCATGGTGGCGATCTGTGCGATAGCATCCTCGGGCAGGGCGATGCGCGGCAGGGCGTCGCGGGCGGTTTTGATGTCGTCCTCATCCGCGGCTGCACCGGGGATATCGGCCAGCCCCAGCCCGTCAAGATCGGCGTAGAAGGCAAGACGCTCTGAGAGGGCAGGAGCGATGCCTTCGCCCTCCTCGATCCCTTCATCCAGCGCCAGAACGGGCAGGGGCATGGCCCCCAGCGCCTGCGACAGCCGGGCTGCCAGATGCGGGCGCAGCCGCTCGGCGGAGGTCAGAACCAACGCGCGCGCGCCCTCCAGAAGCCCTGCGCGCTCCACCGTGCGGCCCTTGGCCAGCGTCTCGGTCACGTCGAGCCCGCCGAAAATCTGATCCTCGGACGCGCCGGGGCCGAGCCTTAGCGCGGGTCCAAATATCTTCACAAGACTGTCGCGCACCGGGCCGGAGCGGGCGCGCAGATGAAGCCCGCCCAAGGAGGCATCCACCTGCACCAGCGCAAGGGCCAATGCGGCGCGGTCCGCCTCGGTCTCGGGCAGGGCGCTCATCAGGCGAGGACTTCCTCGACCACGCGCATCACGCGCGTGCCGGTTCCGGCCTCGTCCAGCGGGTCGCGCCGCAGGCGGTGGCGCAGCGCCATCGCGGCCACGGCGCGCACATGCACGCGGGCCAGCGCCGTGTCGTCGCGGTAGGCTGCAAAGGCGCGCGCGGCTTTGAGCAGCGTTAGCTCCCCGCGCAAACCATCTGCGCCCAGCGTCAGGCAAAGCTGCGAGATATCGCGCAGCACGGCGTCCGTCGCGCTGAGGCCTTTCAAAGCCGCTCGCGCGCCGATGATCCGGTCGCGGATCGCGGCATCTTCGGCCTGCCAGCGCAGCATGAAGGCGGAATTGTCGTTCTCATAGGCATCGCGGCGGCGGATCACCTCGATCCGTTCCTCGATATCGGTGGGCGACGCCACATCGACGCTGAGGCCGAACCGGTCCAGCAGCTGTGGCCGCAATTCGCCCTCCTCGGGGTTGCCCGATCCCACCAGCACGAAGCGTGCGGCATGGCGGATGCTAAGCCCGTCACGCTCCACCACGTTCTCGCCTGATTGCGCCACATCGAGCAGCAGATCGACGATGTGATCCTCCAGAAGGTTCACCTCATCAATATAGAGGTAGCCCCGGTTCGCCTTGGCCAGAAGTCCGGGCTGAAACGCCTTTTGGCCTTGGGTCAGCGCCTTCTCGATATCGAGCGCGCCAGTCACCCGGTCCTCGGTCGCGCCCAGCGGCAGGTCAATCACCGGGGTGGGCATCTCATGCGTGGTTTTGCCCACGCCCTCGGCCCAATCAGGGCAATCGGCGCGTCGTTCGGCATTGACCGGGCAGCCCTTGACGGCGGTGATTGGCGGCAGCAGGGCCGCCAAAGCGCGCACGGCGGTGGATTTGCCCGTGCCCCGGTCGCCAAAGACCAGAACGCCGCCGATGCTGGGGTCGATCGCGGTGAGGATCACCGCCTGTTTCATCTCGTCCTGACCGACGATGGCGGAGAAGGGGAAGGGCTGTTTCATATTGCGTCTCTTTGTGGATGGTGCGGCGGGGAGGCGATGGGTGCGGCGTCTGACCAATTACCACTCTCGCCCGCAATGGCAAAGCGTGCATAAAGCTCTTCGCGGAACCAGCCTTCGTCGCGCACGGCGCGGATCGCCTCGGCGTGGGGTCCGGTGCGGGCGAATTGCGCGACAGTGGCCGCATCTGGCCAGACGGAAAAGGTGACCTGATGCAGAAGCGGCACCTCGCCGATGCCGATTTTGAAGAGCACATTGGGGTCGGCACCGATCCGCGCGCTGATATCCGGCACGCGGCGCCAGAAGCGGGCGGCGCGGCTGGGCTTCACTGTGGCGCGGGTGAGGACGGCGAGGGGGCCAGGCGTGGTCTCGGGAGTTGACACGAATGGATGCACCCCGGCCCAGTCGCCCCGTGCAGAGGTGGGGGACATATAGAGCGTCCAATCCTCGGACGCGCGGGCGCGGTAGCGATTGAAGACCGCCGCATTGCTGATACGCGCGCGGGCGGTCGCCATGTCCGGCCACGTGGCGAGGATCGCGTAGACGCCGGTGTTGGGCAGGGGGGTGAACCCCTCGCCCGTGCCGGAGCCGCAGAGCTTCCAAAAGCCGATATCCGGGACCCGTGCCATCATGGGCCGCGCGAGCCCCATCATCGTCAACGCCCAGAGGCGGGAGAGCAGGCTGTCGAAGCGAAACAGGGAAAGGGTGACGATTTGTGTCACGCGGGCGGGTGCCTCCGGGGCGGCTTATGAGTATATGTGTCAGATAAGTCTGACACATATGGGTGAGTTTGGAAAGGTGCTGGATTGAACCTGTTGGGGAATTTGGCTTGGCGCCGCGTCGCTGATTTAAGTTGTCAACCTAGCTAGACACATCTACACTTGAGGAATGATATCAGAACCTGACACATTCACCCGTCCCGCCAAATCTCATGCCATCGTAATCGGGGCCGGTCTCGGTGGCCTATCCGCCGCGATGCGCC
>ERZ887849.2690-NODE-2690-length-14295-cov-8.148455_pt1 | contig 14295 bp, 7 predicted proteins | sample MGYA00521267_ERZ887849 | MGnify/ENA primary metagenome ERZ887849 (study PRJEB32303, sample SAMEA104408601) | aquatic metagenome | biome: Brackish water; feature: Pelagic; material: water | place: Baltic Sea | collected 2014-06-06T16:11:00 | depth 2,863 m ... | reverse complement strand
AAGGAAAGGCCTGGCGGTAATAATAAGCCTTTTTGCGACCCAGCTACAGTGATATCAACGCCCCATTCATCATGGCGATAATCAATCGAAGCAAGAGAAGAAATCGTATCTACCATTAGCAGGGCTGGGTGGTTTAATTTATCCATAACAGCACGAATTTTTGCAATTGGTGATGTACATCCAGTTGAGGTCTCATTATGCACAACACAAACCGCTTTTATCTGATGCGAGGTGTCTGCAGCCAAACGTTCCTCAAGTTTAAGAGGGTCAGCTCCGGTACGCCAATCTGTGTCTAAAAATTCTGTGACGATGCCAAGCTTGTTAGCCATTTTGTGCCATAAGCTTGCAAAGTGACCTGTTTCGACCATTAACACATGGTCTCCTGTCTGCAGAGTATTAACAAGTGCAGCCTCCCATGCTCCAGTTCCAGAAGCAGGAAAAATAACGACATCTGATGTGGTCTTAAAAATAGTTTTTATGCCATCAAGACATTTTCGGGCGAGCTCTAAAAATTCAGGACCGCGATGGTCGATAGTAGGCTTATCCATGGCTCTTAATATTCTATCAGGAACATTAGTTGGTCCTGGAATTTGAAGGAAATGACGTCCTGGTTGGAATGGTTTTTTTGGCACAAAATGCTCCTTTATCTACGACTTACTTGTTAGACATTTTCAACTATCTTATTTGATAGATTAATTCAGCATTGAAAAAATCATCATGAGGAGTATCTTAAGTGTAGATTAATAGTTTGTATATCTCTAACACAGGTTTTTTTTATGGCAGATGGCAGTATTCCATTTCAATTGGATGATTTAAAAAATATGATTGAGGGTGATTTCCTTGATAATCAGTTTGATAGGGGCAGATACGCAACAGACGCTTCTATTTATCAAATGATGCCACATGCTGTGGTGCTGCCAAAATCAGAACTAGATATAGAAAATATTATTTCATTTTGTCGTAAGACAGGAACCGCAATATTGCCGCGTGGCGGCGGCACTTCTCAGTGCGGACAAACGGTCAATCATGCAATAGTGGTAGATAATACAAAATATTTGAACCAGCTTATTTCAGTAGATTTGGATACTAATAGCTGTGTCGTTGAGCCTGGAATTGTTCTTGACGATTTAAATAGGCAACTTAAACCATATGGGTTGTGGTTTGCTGTAGATGTATCCACTTCTAGCCGTGCCACAATTGGCGGCATGACAGCAAATAATAGCTGCGGGGGGCGTTCTATTCGATATGGCATTATGCGAGATAATGTATTATCAATCGACGCGATATTACTAGATGGTACCAAAGTTACATTTGGACCAGAAGAAAACAGTATGATGCCAGAAGCTATGCGCACGCAATTGTTGGCTATGGGGCATAATAATAGTAACCTGATAGATGAGCGATTCCCAAAAGTTCTTAGACGAGTTGGCGGGTATAATCTAGATGCATTAGTACCTGATGCTATGTCTGAGCGCCCTGGGGGCAAATCTGGAGATGGCATAAATTTCGCGCATTTATTGCTCGGTTCAGAGGGAACGCTGTGTTATTTTACTTCTATCACGTTAAAGCTGATGCCTCTTCCAGCGCAAAAACTTATGGGGATATGTCATTTCCCAAGCTTTTACAAAGCAATGGATGCAACTCAGCATTTAGTTAAATTGGATCCAGTTGCTGTTGAACTTATTGATGATACAATGCTGTCATTGGCAAGTTCTATTTCTATGTTTCAGCCAATCATAAAAGAAGTGGTTGTTGGTGAACCCAAAGCCTTGCTTATTGTCGAATTTGCAGAAGATGATAGTGACGAGAATCTTAGACGCCTTGATAAGCTTGAAAAAATGATGGAAGAGCTTGGATTTGGATGGGACAAGTCAGGTGAATGGCAAGGCGGCGTGGTGCGCTCAGAAGACCTGCATCAACAAGCCCGCGTATCAGAAATGCGTAAGTCAGGTTTGAATATTATGATGTCGATGAAACAAGAAGCAAAGCCTGTTTCATTTGTAGAAGATTGTGCTGTTGATCTTGAGCATCTAGCTGAATATACGGATAAACTTACTAAAATTTTTGAAAAATATAACACAGTTGGCACATGGTACGCTCATGCATCGGTCGGATGCCTTCACGTTCGGCCTGTGTTAAGCATGAAAAAAACCAATGATATTGAGGCAATGCGTGCCATAGCCGAAGAAGCATTCGCGCTTGTAAGACAATATGGAGGGTCGCATTCAGGTGAACATGGTGATGGTATTTTGCGTTCAGAATTCAATGAGACGATGTTTGGGTCTGAAATGGTGGCTCTGTTTTCTGAGGTAAAGCGTCTATTTGATCCAGCAGCTATTTTTAATCCTGGTAAAATCATTGATGCCCCTAAAATGGATGATAGGTCGCTTTTCCGCTTTGCACCAGGATATGAAGCAAATGATTTTCCTATGGCGTTTGACTGGTCAGCTTGGCCAGGTAAATCAGGCGGTCTGCAAGGGGCAATCGAAATGTGTAATAATAACGGTGCGTGCAGAAAGTTGCAGGGCGGTGTTATGTGCCCGTCTTACCGGGTTACGAGAGAAGAAAAAGATTCAACAAGGGGGCGGGCAAATAGCCTGCGTCTTGCTTTGTCAGGTCAGCTTGGAGAAGACGCACTTATTAGTGATGAAATGCAAGAAACGCTAAAATATTGCGTTTCGTGTAAAGCCTGCAAAAGGGAATGCCCAACAGGTGTTGACATGGCAAAGATGAAATTGGAAGTAACATCATTACGTGCTGCGGCAAAGGGCGTTTCATTTAAAGATAAATTAATTGCCTATTTGCCAGATTACGCCCCGATAGCATCAAAATTATCATTTATCATGAATCTAAGGAATAATTGGTACCCAATTGCATATATCACGGAGAAAATAACGGGTTTTACAGCGAAGCGGGATTTGCCAGTTTGGAGAGCAGATTATTTCAGAGATAATGAGGTATCTCAAAAGCGTGATGATAAAAAAGATACAGATAAAAAAATGCCGGTTATTTTGTTTGTTGATACGTTTAATCGGTATTTTGAACCTGAAATTATCCGTGCTGCTTCACGTGTTTTAGATGCAGCAGGCTATCATGTGTTTATTCCAAGAGCGTCTAATGATAAACCTGTATGCTGTGGGCGCACATTTCTTTCCGCTGGTATGATAGATCAAGCAAAGAAGAAAGCAGAAATGCTGGTATCAACTCTAGCTCCTTTCGCTGAACAACAAATTCCTATTGTGGGCTTAGAGCCATCATGTCTGCTTGCACTTCGTGATGAGGTGGTATCACTTTTATCATCAAAGCAGGCTGAGCAGGTTGCTAAAATGGCAGTTACTTTTGAAGAATTATTGGCAAAAGATAAGCCAGCTTTGCCGTTGGTTAAAAAGGCAAAAGCCTATTTGCATGGGCATTGTCATCAAAAAGCATTTGATGTTGTGCAACCAATAGAAGATGTTTTGGCAATGGTAGAGGGGCTTGAAGTTGAAAAAATAGAAACCAGCTGTTGCGGTATGGCAGGTGCGTTTGGATATGATGCTTCTACGTATGATGTGTCAATGCGAATGGCGGAGGAAAATTTACTTCCTAAAATCAGAGAAACAGAACCGTCAGATCTGATTGTTGCAGATGGAACATCTTGTAGATGTCAAATAGAGCATGGCACTTCCCGCAAGGCTATGCATGTCGCACAGCTTCTTGACCAAAGCTTAGCGAGGTAGGATTAGGCACTGGTTTTATTTGCCCTTGCTTGTGCATTGATTAGGCTATTTTTTTGCGTCTATTAATTTCTGCCAAATCCTGTGAGGTGTTGCTGGCATTTGTACAGCATCTGCGCCAACGGATGCGAGTGCGTGTTGGATAGCACTTAAACTAGCAGCCATAGCGCCAACAGTTCCAGATTCACCTACGCCCTTTGCTCCAAGGGGATTGATTTTGGTTTTAACAGGATGTGTTTTAATTCTGAATTTTGGGAAGTCAGAAGCGACAGGCATTTGATAATCCATGAAGGATCCAGTTGCTATCTGACCTGTTTCATCATAAACCATCGATTCACCTAGTGCCTGACTAATCCCTTGTACAATTCCGCCAAGAATTTGCCCTTCAATTAACACAGGGTATAAAGCAGTGCCTACATCTTCAATGGCAACATAATCTTGTAGGTAACATTTACCTGTTTCTTTATCTATTTCGATCTCGCAAATATGGCATCCATTTGGATAGGTTGGCGCAGATGGAGTGAATTCTCCTATTACATCCAACCCATCAGGCTGGTTGCTATATTGTGCGATTTCAGACCAATCAAGGGATATATAAGGATTGCTTTTCTGATAAAAGACGCCTTTCTCATAGCCTATCTCAGAAATATCGCATTTAAGCACATCTGCTGCTATTTGACTGCCTGTTTCAATTAGTAATTCAGTTGTCTTGATAGTTGCAGAGCCACCAGTGATAGTCGCAGACGAGCCGCCACTGCCTCTACCACTTGGTAAATAATCTGTATCGCCTTGCACATAGCAAATTTGTTTAGGATCGATATTTAGCTGGTTTGCAACAATATCTGGGAAGGCAGTTTCTAGACCTTGGCCAACAGACATACTGCCAGCGGCAATAGTAATGATACCTTGTTTACTAACACGTAACCTTGCAACTTCTTTTACTGACATTCCAAATGGACCCCCTGCAACTTCAATATGCGTGGCAATTCCAATGCCTCTTATTCTACCATTTTTTTCAGATTCAAGACGCCTTTTTTCAAAATTGTGATAATCAGAGAGCTCTAACGCTTCAGCAAAAATAGCTGGAAAATCACCACTATCATACTTAAACATCAACGCAGTTTGATAGGGCATCATCTCAGAATTAATAAAATTTCTGGCGCGCAATTCTGCTGTGTCTATGCCAATGATTTTTGCAGCGGCATCGATTGCGCTCTCTATCATGAAGGTTGCTTCTGGTCTGCCAGCGCCACGATAAGGAGAAATAGGCATCGTATTAGAATAGGCAAAGCGCAATTCAGCACCCATTACGGGGATAACATATTGTCCTGCAATGCCGCCTAAATTATTTAGCATACTAAATGAACGCTTGGATATATAGGCGCCAATATCAATATTTAATGTAACTGAGAAGCTTGTGAATTTGCCATCATTATCTAATCCAAGACGGGCTTCACCATACATTGACCTTGCATGCTCATCACTCAAAAATGCTTCACTTCTGCTTGCCGACCAACATACCGCTCGCCCGACTTTACGACAGGCCCATATAATTGCAGCATCCTCGCGATATAATGTTCCTTTCATGCCAAATGAGCCACCGACATCTGGGGCCAGCACTTGAATATCACTGGTTTGAAGAGCAAAAGTTTGCATTATCTCTGCTCGCAGCGCAAACGGATTTTGTGTACTTGTGGTAAAAATGAGCTTTCCATCTGAATCCAAATTACATAAGGCAATCCGGGGTTCCATTGCCACTGCTGTAATTCGCGAAATATCTATAGGCAAGGTAATTAGATGGGCAGAATTTTCCTCTGCTTTGCGCACGTCAAGTAAATTTCCAACATGATGAACAGATGCATAATTATCGCCAGCCTCAGACCAAACAGGAGGAATATCATTATTGCTCTTTGCTAGTTTTGCATTATCAGCGCTATCATAATCAACAATAATCGCTTCTACCGCATTATCTGCCTGTTCGTCAGTTTCAGCAATTACAAGTGCAATAGGCTCACCTAGATGTTTGATATCATAGTTAGTTAGTATAGGTCGTCTTGGCTTAATGATCTTACCGCCATCATCTCGCACTGGGTTTGCTGTATCTAGCATATGGCTTAAGCCATCTTGTGCCATATCCTCTGCGGTGAAAATAGATACCACCCCTGGCAGAGCCTCAGCGTCACTTGTATCAATAGAGCGAATAAAACCGCGTGCGATAGATGTACGCAAAAATTTGCCTACTAATGTTTCAGATGGTTTGATATTTGCGGTAAAGTTTCCTTTGCCAGTTATTAGCCTGTAATCTTCAAAACGAACCATAATTTTAAACTCTTTTATTTTAACACAAAAATAACCTTAAACTTTTTTATTTTGATTTGCCATATGACATTAGCTTTAATTTTGCAGAATAAAATTCCGGTTCTGTAGCGCGTAATTTTGGTTCTATTCCAAGTTCAAATTCACGCTAAATGAGAGACCACAAATACCCAGATAAGATAGTGCACATAATTACTAGCCATATAGGTAATTTTCCAAAATGAAGGATAATATACAAAACCATTATAAGCGCAATTTCAACCCAGCTCTTTACTGTAAGAAAGAGAATGGGGTTTATAAATGCGGCAAGTAATAATCCAACAACAACTGCATTAACACCATATAAGCCCGATCTACAATATCGATTATCTTTTATGTTTTCCCAGATTGGTATTACTGCAAGTACAAGAAGAATAGCAGGCAGAAAAATAATAATAAGGCATAGAATGCCTGTGATCCACGCAGGCATCGCAGTTGGCACAAACACACCCAGATAGGCAGCAAAGGTGAATAATGGTCCAGGTATAGCCTGTGCAATGCCATATCCTGCCATAAAATCAGTGTGGCTTATAAGACCAGTAGGTACTAGGTGAGATTGAAGTAGAGGCAAAACAACATGACCTCCTCCAAACACCAAGGCACCTGACTGGAAAAATATATTCATCATTTTCAGTAAGTCAGTCCCATATATGATGGTTGCTATGGGAAGGGCGCATAATAGTACAAAAAATAAGGTGCCAGCAATTGGGGCAAGCTGCTTTATAGCGGGTGAATAACCAGAGGTATTATAGTGACTACTCAGTGTTGCTAAAGGTGTTTTTGCTATATTTTGAGAAGATTGTTTTTCATTTCGAAATTTTATATTAGGCAGAATATCTTTCATAATTCCGATGATTACGCCCATAAAAAGAACGGAAATCTGCATTAAGGCAGAAGGGGCAATTACTAAAATAGTTGCCGCAAATAAGGCAATAATCTTACGAGTCCAATCAGGGGTAAGCGATTTTGACATTGATATTACAGCATCTAAAATGACAGCAGCAGCAAGAAGTTTAAGTGCATATAAAACAGATAAAAAGCTTGTTCCCTCGAATGAGAGGATGCCGTAACCAGCCACTATCATAATTAATGCAGAAGGCAATGTAAATCCAAGCCATGCAGCAAAGGCAGTAAAAATGCCGCCACATCTAAGACCAATTGACATGCCAACCTGACTTGACGTAGGACCTGGAAGAAATTGGCATAAGCTTACAATTTCGGCGTAATCTTCAGAAGAAAACCAGCGTTTTTCGTCAACAAATACTTTATGAAAATAACCAAGATGAGCAATTGGTCCGCCAAAACTTGATACCCCAAGTTTTAGAAAAATCCAAAAAATTTCTGCAAATCCAAAATCAGGTTTTGGGTGTTTTTTTTCTATTTGCATAGCAGATGAATTAAAGGGCGGTTTTTTTACAGACATCTTCTAACTCTCTGATTGCACGCAAGAATAAGATACAGGTTTTTTACAAGGATGCATCTGGGATTATGCCAGAAAATGCATCATTTAATAAGGAATGGATATCATTTTTGGTAAAAGAGCGCGGATTATAATAGGCATTGCTGATGGCTAATTCTGCTGCTTTATTAAGATCAGCCTTCTTCATACCAATGTCGCGCAAGCGTGTTGGCCCGTTGCAGGTGCGTATTAGCTCAAAGATGGCAAAAGCAAGTGAGGAGCTATTTAATGTGCGCCCAAGTTGGTTAAGTATGTCAGATGCAGGTGCATTAAATTGAATAACATATGGCAGAATGACACAATGGGTTGCGGCGTGAGGTAATCCAAAACTACCGCCAAGGGTATGACATAATTTATGATGTAGCGACATCCCCACAGAACCAAGACACATTCCAGATAAAAAAGTGGCATAAAGTGCGGTTGTTCTAGCTTGAATATCCAAGGGATGCGAAAAAATTCTGGGAAGTGCGTGATAAAACGAGAGGATTGCTTTTTCAGCAAGAGTGGAGGTGACGGGATTTTTATTTTCTGCATATAATGCCTCAACGGCATGCGCTAATGCATTTATGCCGCTGGTGATTGAATCAGTAACGGGAAGTGATAGTGTTAAATCAACGTCATAAATTACAGTTTCTGGCAAGACTTTTTGCGAAGATTGAGTGGTTTTGATGCCATTTACTGTCTCCCCAATAATGGGGGTTAATTCTGAGCCAGCATAAGTGGTTGGCAGAATAATTTGTGGTAAGCCTGTGCGAAGCGCAATTGCTTTGGTAAGACCAGTTGTAGATCCCCCACCAATAGCAATTAAACAATCAATTTTTTTATCGGAAATATATTCTAGCGCCATGTGTGTAACATGCATAGGCGTATGCATTTCTGCCCCATCAAAATGGGCAACACAATATTCGCCAAGATCTAACATTATTTGATTAATATAGTCTCGTTTATGTGCAGAGGTAATAACCATCGCACGATTTGTGCCTAATTTAGTCATCTCATCTGTTAAGGATTGGCGAGTGCCGGAGCCAAATAATACTCTTGCTGGATTGGCTGTGTAGGTAAATTCTTGCATAATATTTCGCTTCTCAGAGATGTTTGCGTATTTTAGCTATCCCTTTTAGTATAATTTTATTTTGCTAGTATGATTTTATTTTGTATCACCCGCAAGTAAGAATACAGGCAAAATAAATAATCTAACTAATTTAAAAATACTTAAAAGAAATGAGAGTGCGAATGTTCTCAGCAGTAGAAATAATTTCCAAGATAACATCAGGTGAAATCACTGCTTCTGAAATTACCAGAGCGTGTTTAGAGGCAATTAAGGCAACAGATGATGAGATACTAGCTTGGCAGTATGTTGATCAGGAGGGGGCATTGGCACGTGCAGAAAAACTAGATGCACACCAAAGCGCAGGCAGAAGCTTAGGCAAGTTGCATGGAGTGCCAATTGCAATCAAAGATATCATCGATATGGCAGGTCTTCCAACCACGTGCGGGTCCCCTATTTTAGCGGGGCGAATTGCAGAAAATTCAGCTAGGATAGTTGATCTTTTATTAGCTGAAGGCGCTGTTTTAATTGGCAAGACTGTCTCAACTGAATTTGCTTTTATGAACCCTTCAAAAACCAAAAACCCGCATCATTTAGAATATAGCCCTGGGGGCTCATCTGCTGGTTCAGCAGCAGCGATAGCAGCAGGTCATGTGCCAATTGCGATTGGGAGTCAGACAAATGGATCGGTTATACGACCTGCTTCTTTTTGCGGTGTTTTTGGCTTGAAGCCAAGTAGCGGTATTATCCCCCGTATTGGCATTTTAGAGACTTCGGATTTGTTAGATCAAATTGGTGCTTTTGCAAATAACATTGAAGATTTAGCGTTGGTATGTGATGTGCTGGCAGATTATGATAGCCGAGATCCGCAGAGTTTTGCGATGCCGCGCCCGAATCTTTCAAAAGCAGTGGCAAAGATAAATGATGGAAATCAGCAGACTGATCCAAATTTTGTATATTTATCCTTTAGCTATTGTGATGAATTAGATTCAGATACGGTTTATGGGTTAGAGCAAGTCCAAACTTTGCTAGGTGACAGGGTAGAAGTAATTGATACAAGGCAAAGCACAGATAGATTATTAGCAGCTCATAAAACTATTCATGAATTTCAAATTTATCAAAATTTGTATCATTATTTTGATTCAAACAAAAAATCCTTAAGTGATCCAATTTTACAAGTGCTTGACCGCGCATCAACAATTACTCAAGCAGAATTCAAGGAGGCGGTTACTGTTAGAGAGGAGGCTATCGCATTTTTTGAGGATTTGTTGCTTGATTTTGATGCCATTCTAACGCCATCTGCCTTAGGAGAGGCACCCCTTTTATCGCACGGCACAACAGGCAATGCCGTCTGTTGTACAATTTGGTCGCTATGTGGTCTTCCTGCTATAAATTTACCTATTTTATCAGGTAATACTGGATTGCCTATTGGCGTGCAGCTGGTTGGAAAATATGCAAGGGATGCAGAATTGGTAGAAACAGCCAACTGGTTAGTTGATTTTCTGCAGAACGAAAATGACGTATAAGTTCTAATAGGGTCAAAAATTACACAAGACCTCGCCCCTATTTATTTTTAAGGCTAACTCAGACGGGTTATAGATAACTCATCTGCCAATTGTGTCAGAGATGCAAATAAGGGCTTGGGTATCTCGATACCAGATGCTGTTCTTTTTTCTATTGTTCTTGCAAGGTTTTCACCTGGCAATCGTATTTCATCTACACCAGGTAGTTTTGCAGATGACTTCATATCTTCCCAAACCTTATCTATTTGCGATTTGAATTGTTCAATATCCATAAATGCTTCAATGTTCAAGGCAATTATAAATTGTCCAGTATTTGAAATTGTCTTGTTATCAGCATTAAAGTCTGTCACGTCACTGCCAAAGGCGGCTCCATTTAAAGTGCCTGCCAAAATACCAAATATAAGGGCAAGTCCATATCCTTTTGGTCCGCCGATTGGAAGTAAAAACCCATCCCCCGATTTTGCAGGATCTGTTATTGGATTTCCGTGTTTATCACTCATCCATCCCTCTGGCATTGTTCCCCCAGATTGAAGCAGGGTTTTTACTTTACCATAAGCTGCAACGGTAGTTGCCATATCCAATATGATTGGTGGATTTTTGCCAGATGGCACTGCAACTGAAATTGGATTGGTACTAAGCATCATATCCGTACCACCCCATGGCGGCATATGGTTGGCACTTCCCACAGCGACATAAATACCGATCATACCTTGGTCAAGCACATATCTTGAATATAGAGAAGCTGGTCCTGCGTGATTTGACATTCTTGCGCCTACCCAAGCAACGCCTGTTGTCCGGGCTTTTTCAACGGCAATATCAGCAGCGTGACGCATAACAAGATGACCTATCCCATTATCACCGTCAATTAGAGCTGTTGCCACTCTCTCAGATAGGATTTTAAAGTCAGGTTTTGGGTTCATCCCACCTTCTTGTAATCTTTTGATATATTGAGGAAGCCTAAATACGCCATGTCCATCTTGACCTGAAATATCTGCTTGAACCATGAGTTGCGCTGTTGTTTCTGCATGTTCATTAGAAAAACCAGTTGCTAAAAATGCAGATTTTATAAAGTGAGTGAGGCTCAGAGCTGTTACAAGATGCGTCATTTAGATATATTCCGTTAAAGATGCGTGAAAAAAGGTAAGAATATATTGAAATTTTACCTGATTTAGATTTGATTTTTTATAAAAATAAGCAATTATATTTTCATCTAAACAGCAAGTTTTGGACTCTGTCAAATATTGTTTAATTTTGATGCATTTGGTAGAATTAAAAAATACATCCCTCTGATATGAAAGAGATTATGAATGAAATTTGGGGAAAAACCTATTGCAGACTGCTTAGGAGATTTGCTGGTACATTCAGCTAAAACCCCCGACGGAAAAATACCCAAGGGTACAAAATTAACACAAAATCACATAGATATTCTGCGTTTGTCAGGTAGTGAAAATTTATTGGTTGCCAGCTTGCAAGAAGACGATATGGATGAAAATAAGGCTGCCTTAGCAGTCTCATCTGCATTTGTGGAGGCTGGTTTTCGTTTATCATCACCTGCTACTGGGAGAGTTAATTTTATTGCTACGCAATTAAGCCTTGTTCGGTTAGATATTGAAAAAATAAAACAACTAAATGAAGTAGATGAAGCCATTACATTTGCAAGCATCATGCCTGACCAGCTGGTAACATCTGGACAGATGATTGCAACTTTAAAAATTATTCCCTACGCCGTATCAAAAACATTTGTGGATGCGGCAATTAAAATCATATCTCAATCAATTCTTGTATCCTGCCACACAATTATTCCGCGCAAATTCAGTCTTATTCAAACGTGTTTTGCAGATACAAAACCATCAGTATTAAGCGCTACAGAAGATGTTACTAGAACTAGACTTGCACAGTTAGATTGCCCTCTTATTGATAGTCAAGTGGTACCGCATACATCAGCAGAAGTTGCAAATGCACTTGTAAAAGCAAGGTCCCAAGGAGCTGAGGCATTTTTATTGTGCGGTGCTTCTGCCATTGCAGATAGACAGGATGTACTACCAGAGGCACTCAGGAAAGCAGGGGGGCAGGTAGACCATCTTGGTTTGCCAGTAGATCCAGGAAATTTATCTATGATAGGTAAATTAGATGAAATGCTTGTTATTGGAATGCCTGGCTGTGCGCGTTCACCTAAGTTAAATGGCTTGGATTGGCTGCTGCAGAAATCCCTTGCAGGTATTAAGCTAGATAAAGCTGAATTATCTGGAATGGCTGTCGGTGGGTTGCTTGCTGATATTGCATCAAGACCTTTGCCACGTAAACTTATTCATAAAGTAAATTCTCACAATCATCAGGTGACAGGGGTTCTGCTAGCTGCGGGAAGTTCTAGACGCATGGGGGATGAAAATAAGTTATTACTTAAACTCGCCGATGGAACTCCAATGGTAGCTTGGATTGCAAAGACATATCTTAAATCTGATATTAACAAATTAGTTGTTGTAACGGGATTTCAGCAAAAAGAAGTAAGACAAGCCCTGTTAGGTTTAGATGTCCAGTTTGTTGATAATAATCAATATCTAACTGGCCAAGCCAGTTCTGTAAGCAGGGGAATTGAGAGTTTATCAGAACAAACTGATTCTGTGTTAATTGCACTAGCTGATATGCCTTTTATTACCCCAGAATTAATAAACAGATTGATTAAATCACACCAGTTATTGCCAAAGCCAGATATAAGAATAACGCTCCCGATTTTGAATGGGCGAAGAGCAAACCCTGTTATCTGGGGGCGTGCTTTTTTTGATGAATTGCAGTCTATTTCAGGAGATCAAGGAGGCAGACAAATTCTATCTGCTTATATTTCTGCGATAAATGGGGTTAATTGGGACAATCAGGAAGTAATAGAAGATATTGACCTACCAGAGGACGTCAAAAAACTCTCTCACATACAGACCAGACTATAAATAGGCTAGTCACAATAATCTAGTCACAATAATCTAGTGGCAATAATAATGACGCAGACCTTGCGCCTTTAAGGGCAATTAATCAGTTGTTTGTCACCTTACAATACCCTAAATATTTAATAGCACTCTCTTAGAGGAAATAATTTATGGCAATAATAACAACTATTGAGGAATTGCGGCAGCAGGCAAAACGGCGTGTTCCGAAAATGTTTTATGATTATGCTGATAGTGGTTCGTGGACAGAAACAACTTATCGGGCTAATCAAACGGATTTGGAGCAGATTAAATTTCGCCAGCGAGTCGCAATAGATATGACAAACAGAACTACAAAGACAAACATGGCAGGACAAGCTGCTTCCATGCCAGTTGCAATTGCCCCAACAGGTCTTACAGGTATGCAAATAGCAGATGGGGAAATTCTAGCAGCTCAGGCAGCAGCAGAGTTTGGTATACCCTTTACATTGTCCACAATGTCCGTTTGCTCAATTGAGGATGTTGCCAAGCATAGCTCAGCGCCATTTTGGTTTCAGCTATATGTTATGCGTGATCATGAATTCTCGAAAAAACTAGTTGAGCGTGCAAAGGCAGCTGAATGTTCAGCGCTAGTTGTTACATTAGATCTCCAGCTATTAGGTCAGCGTCATAAAGATATAAAAAATGGCTTATCTACCCCCCCTAAATTAACGTTAAAAAATATCATTAATATGGCAACAAAACCTGCTTGGTGTCTTGGAATGATGGGTACTAGGCGGCATCACTTTGGAAATATTGTTGGTCATGTAGATGGGGTATCTGACTTATCTTCTTTGTCTTCATGGGTTGGTGACCAATTTGATCTAGCGCTAGATTGGGATGATATAGCGCGTATCCGTGATTGGTGGGGCGGTAAACTAATTTTAAAAGGAATAATGGACCCTGAGGATGCAAAACAGGCTCAGAAAATAGGAGCAGACGCGCTTGTTGTATCAAATCATGGCGGCAGACAGCTTGATGGCGCTGAAACTTCAATTGCGATGCTCCCTGAAGTTGCTGCTGCTGTTGGCGATAAGATAGATGTATGGATGGATGGCGGCATTCGTTCAGGTCAAGATGTGCTAAAAGCGATTGCTCTTGGTGCCAAGGGGGTAATGATTGGACGTGCATTTTTGTATGGTTTAGGCGCTAATGGCAAGCAAGGTGTAACAGACGCATTGCAGATTATTCATAAAGAACTTGATTATACCATGGCTATGTGTGGGCATCGTGATATTCA
>ERZ887849.2688-NODE-2688-length-14322-cov-7.165206_pt1 | contig 14322 bp, 12 predicted proteins | sample MGYA00521267_ERZ887849 | MGnify/ENA primary metagenome ERZ887849 (study PRJEB32303, sample SAMEA104408601) | aquatic metagenome | biome: Brackish water; feature: Pelagic; material: water | place: Baltic Sea | collected 2014-06-06T16:11:00 | depth 2,863 m ... | reverse complement strand
CGGGCGACATCAGATATCCAAGAGGCTTTTAACTTTGGCGGCACAATAGTTTTGGCGATCCCAGCTCAATCCCTTCGAGAAAATATAACCGAATGGGCAGATGACTTTCCAAGAAGTAAACCAATTTTTAGTACGCTAAAAGGTATTGAGGCGAATTCACAACTTCGCATGACTGAAGTGGTGACACAAGTTTTAGGAATTTCAAAAGACCAGGTTGGTCTGATTACTGGTCCAAATCTTGCTGGTGAGCTATCGCTGCGCCAACCCGCTGGCGCTGTTGCAGCTTCACCCAATCCAGAAATCTCAGAGATGATGATTGAAGCCTTTACAACACCATACTTCCGTGTTTATCCATCAAAAGATTTAACTGGGTGCGAGCTTGCCGGAGCAGCAAAGAGCGTAATTGCCTTAGCAGTTGGTATGGCAATTGGTTTAGAGCTTGGTGAAAATACTCAAGCGATGATTATTACCCGAGGGCTAAGTGAAGTTGCAAGGTTCGGTGGTGGATATGGCGCAAACCCACTTACCTTCCTTGGTCTGGCTGGAATGGGAGATCTTGTTGCCTCATGTGGCTCTGGGCTTTCACGCAACCGAACATTTGGTGAGGCGCTAGGTCGCAGCGGCAATATGACACAAGCACGTATTGAAGTTGCAAAGACAGTTGAAGGCGTGGCTTCAGCGCCAGCAATCTTAGAACTCGCACACCGAGTTGGCGTAGAAGTACCAATCATCGAAGTTGTATCAGATGTAGTTGGCGGGCGAATCTCACCGAGTGCCGCTATGGATCGCCTAATGACGGTAAGCATGGCTGCTGAGTTGTAATGGCGAAAATTAAAGTAGGAATTGTCTGTGGTGGAAAGTCGAGTGAGCACGAAATCTCATGTATATCGGCTGCCGGAGTCTTATCTGCAATAGATACAAGCAAGTACGAGGCTAAGTTGATTGGAATTACCAAGTCGGGAAAGTGGGTTCTTCCACCTGAAAATTATCAGCTAACGATTGAAGGCGAGAAGCTACCCGAGATTTCAGAGGAGCTACCTGAAACAAATATCGCAGAGCTAGGCGTTGATCTACTCTTTCCGGTCCTTCATGGACCATACGGTGAGGATGGAACATTTCAAGGGCAGTGCGAGATGGCGGGAATTAAATATGTAGGTTCAGGAGTTTTAGCCAGCGCAGTTGGAATGGATAAATCTTTCGCCAAACCAATCTTCCAGGCACATGGCTTAGAAGTAGCACCCGGAATGGTTATCAACGAGAGCGATTGGCAGATTGATCAGGATCGAATCCTTGCAAAAGCTACTGAATTTGGAAAGCCACTCTTTGTAAAACCAGCGCGAAGTGGTTCTAGTCGCGGAACTAGCAAGGTAAAGAACGTGAAAGAGTTAAAAGTTGCGATTAACTTTGCTCTGCAATTTGACACCAAAGTTCTAGTTGAGAGCGCAATTATTGGTCGCGAGATAGAGTGCGCGGTCTTGCAGTTAAATGGTGTGGCTGTTGCCTCACCAGTTGGAGAGATTAAAATAGTTGGTGACCATGAATTCTATGACTTCGAAGCTAAGTACTTGGATGATTCAACTCAGGTTATTGTTCCGGCGAAACTTGAATTTGGAGTACAAGAAGAGATCGCAAACTTTGCAACCATGGCATTTGATGCGCTGGGCTGTGAAGGACTTGCTCGAGTCGACTTCTTCTACACTGGATCAAAGATAATAATAAATGAGATAAATACGATGCCAGGATTTACCTCCACATCAGTCTTCGCAAAGTTGTGGGAGGTGGGGGGTATTAGCTACAAAGATTTAATTACCAACTTGATTGAATCGGCTATTGCGCGACCATTAAATGTAATGCGCTAACTTAGTAAAACTTAGTAAGTTGTCACCGGGCAAGTTAAGGTACGAGTAATTCCGGCAACGGCTTGAACCTTTGCCAAGATCACGCGCCCCAGATCTTCCATACTTGGAGCTTCAGCTCGCATAATCACATCGTATGGACCAGTCACGCCCTCAGCCAAGGTGACGCCTGGGATCTTAGAGACGGCAGTTGCAACGCTAGAGGCCTTGCCAACTTCGGTTTGGATTAAAATATAAACTTGAACAGACATCGCATTACTCCTAAATACTCTCAAAAAATTCTGCGCTCCACAGCGTCGTGATTGCAGAGTTAAAGGCTACCGCCTCTAGAGTTGGTTTGGGATTCAACGCTGGACCGAACTTATGAAAGGGTGGAGATATGGCTAGCGAAGCTGAGTTAATAGCCACGCTAAAAGAGATCTTTGCAGTTGAGGACCCCAATCTGCTGGTTGGGATTGGTGATGATGGCGCAGTTGTGCAGAGCCCTTCACAAAATTTGGTAATGGCAAGTGACATGGCAGTTGAGGGAGTTCACTTCAAGCGCGAGTGGTCAACTCTGCGTGAGATTGGCGCGAAAGTTAGCGCCGCAAATTTTGCAGATATTTTTGCCATGGGAGGATTGCCTAAGTATTTACTTGTAAGTGCTGGCTTGCCGAAAGGTTTTACTATTGCCGAGATTCAAGAGTTGGCTCACGGAATTAAAGGTGAGGCAGATCTTGTTGGGGCTGGCGTAATCGGCGGTGATATTTCAAGCTCGTCGCATCTTGTAATCTCGATCTCAGTCTTTGGCGAGGTTCAAATTCCAATAATGAGATCTGGCGCAAAGCTCGGAGATAAAGTAATTATCTCTAGCCTTCCAGGAAAATCTGCTGCTGGATTAAAGCAGTTAGAGATGGGGCTAACTAGCTCGAAGTTTATATCTGCCCATAAGCGACCAGTTTTAGATTATGAAATGGCCATAAACTTTACAGCAATCAATAATCCAAATTATTTAGTTAACGCTATGTGCGATGTGAGCGATGGTCTAATCTCTGAATTAAAACACATAGCAGATGCTTCAAAGGTAAGTATTAAATTGGATTCGAAATTGATATCAGAGGCGCCCGGTTTTAGTGAACTCTCAGATCTGGCAGCAGAACTAAAGGTTGATGTCTGGCAGTGGATTCTCTCGGGCGGCGAGGATCATGTATTTGTTGCAACAACTTGTGTGAAAATCCCAGAGGGGGCAATTGTGATTGGAGTAGTTGAATCAGATTTAGGCGTAACGGTGCAGGGGTTACCCGATTTAAAGTCTGAGGGTTTTAAGCACTTTTAACGAAATTACAGGAGAGCTAGAAAAAAATTAGCGAGTAACTTTTCCAGCCTTCAGGCAAGATGCACAGACGTTCTGACGCTTTGGTGTTCCGCCAACAAGAGTACGTACGCGTTGGATATTTGGATTCCAGCGACGACGGGTCTTGCGCATTGAGTGGGAGACCTTGTTGCCGAAGCTAGGACCTTTGCCGCAGATATCGCAGTTTGAGGACACGGATTTACTCCCTTGAATCAATTTAAATTACGGGTTTCGCAATAAGTCGCAAAGATTACCCCGTCTACACGGAGATTGGCTAATCCACGCGAGAAGATAGCCCTATGGCAAGACTCTCAGATCGACTCAAAGGGATCATCGGCGACCGCACCGCCAACGCCCTTTTGAAGGTTTTTGGGATGGAGACCCTTGAAGACCTGCTGCGCCATTATCCAAGGCGGTATGCAGTTCGTGGCGAGTTCTCTGATATCTCAGGGTTGCTAGAAGGTGATGAAGTTACGGTTTTAGCAGAGATTGCAGCTGTAAAGGTACGGCGGGCAAATGGTCGCAATATTCTTGAAGTCAATGTAACCGACGGCAGCGCGGTCATGTCACTTACCTTCTTCAATCAGCCCTGGCGTGAGAAAGAGTTAAAGATTGGCAAGACTGGAATGTTTGCCGGAAAAGTTGGATCCTTTAATGGCAAACGCCAACTCTCGCATCCTGACTACCAATTAATTCCAGATGGTGATGATGTTGATTCAGCGCTCGCAGGTTTTGCTGGAAAATTTTTACCGGTCTATCCTGCAGGTGGAAAGATGCCATCTTGGAAGATCTCACAATGCATTGATCTAGTTTTGGATTCGCTAGATGAGGTGAGTGATTATTTGCCTGGCGAAGTTCTTACACAATTTGATTATCCAAGCCTAATTGATGCATTTAAAAATATTCATAAACCCGAATCGCTAGAAGATGCCCAGCTGGCCCGAGAGCGTCTAACCTTCGATGAAGCAATCCTTCTACAATTGCTACTTGCCCAGCGCCGTGCTGAATTAAAGAGCCTTACAGCAACTCCTAGAAAGATTTCAACAGATGGCTTAGTTAGTACATTTGAATCTCGCTTACCATTTGAATTCACTGATGGACAGCGTGAGATTAATGAAGAGATTTCCAAAGATATGCAGGAGCCACATCCGATGCATCGGTTATTGCAAGGTGAAGTAGGTTCAGGAAAGACGGTAATTGCGCTCAGGGCGATGCTCTCTGTAATTGAATCTGGTGGCCAGGCCGCGCTCTTGGCGCCAACTGAAGTTCTAGCGGTTCAACATTTCAAAACAATTTCAAAATTACTAGGAGAGTTAGCTAATGCTGGGACTTTGCAAGGAACGGGTGAGGGCACGCAAATCGCGCTACTTACTGGCTCACTAAATACCGCTCAGAGACGTGAAGCGCTAGGCAAAATTGCTAATGGCGAGGCAGGGCTAGTTATTGGAACTCATGCGCTTATAAGTGAGGGAGTTGAGTTTCATGACTTGGCGCTAGTTGTAGTAGATGAGCAACATAGATTCGGTGTTGAGCAACGAGATGCGCTGCGGATGAAGGCCGATAAGCCTGCGCACTTGCTCGTAATGACGGCAACGCCAATTCCGAGAACTGTAGCTATGACGATATTTGGTGACTTAGATCTTTCAACTCTGCGCGAACTGCCAGGCGGACGCTCCCCAATTACTACACATGTAATTCCAGTTCGAGAGAAGCCGCATTTTTTGGATCGAGCATGGGAGCGGATCAAAGAGGAGGTCGCAAAGGGGCATCAGGCATATATCGTGGCGCCAAGAATTTCAGATAGTGGCGATGAGGAAGGTTCTTCAACAAAAGTAAAGATTTCAGCGGCGGATATCGCAATGGCTAAATTGATGGGCGATGAAGAATTTAGTGATGAGATTTCTAATTATGAAATCGCTGGCGATGCGAAGATGACTAGCGTCGAGGTACTTGCGCCGATGTTAGCCACCGGGGCTTTAAAGGGTTTGCGACTTGCGCCGCTACATGGTCGTCAGAGTTCAGAATTAAAGGATGAGACCATGAGTGCATTTGCAAATGGTGAGACCGATGTTCTTGTTTCAACAACTGTAATTGAAGTTGGAGTTGATGTTGCAAATGCCTCGGTGATGGTAATCATGGATGCTGATCGTTTCGGAGTCTCGCAGTTGCATCAACTACGTGGACGTGTAGGACGTGGCAGCACTCCTGGATTATGTTTATTGGTATCAGGGGCCGAACAAGATTCACCTGCTATGGCTCGACTAATTGCAGTTGCAGGCACGTTGGATGGCTTTGAACTTTCGAGAATTGATTTAGATCAAAGGCGAGAGGGCGATGTTCTGGGCCGAGCTCAGTCCGGAACAAAGTCACATCTGCGCTTACTTCGAGTCTTGCGCGATGAAGATTTAATCGATCAAGCAAGAGAAGTGGCTACGAAATTGATAAGTCAGGATCCAAAACTTGAAGCCCACAGCGAACTAGCGGCTCAGGTAAAGCTTCTGCGGGCGCAAGAGCGCTCGGCTTTCTTGGATAAGGGGTAGCGCGTTACCTTTAGCCAATGAGAATAATTGCGGGAAGTGCTAAAGGTAAAACTTTATTCTCGCCAACTGGCAAGACTAGGCCAACATCTGATCGAGCTCGTGAGGGGCTCTTCTCCTCCCTAGAGTCAGAATTTGGTTCGATATCAGAGTTAAATTTCTTAGATCTCTTCTCTGGCTCTGGAGCTGTGGGCGTTGAAGCGCTATCGCGCGGGGCAGCAAGTGTTTATAGCATCGAAGATCATGCACCAACTTCGGCTATTGCAAATAAGAATTTTGCCTTGGTCACAAATACAACTGGAAAATTTAGTGTAGTTTCAACTACGGCTGAGCGCTTTGTTGCCTCACCACATCAAATATCATTTGACATAATTTTTCTAGATCCGCCTTATGAAATTTCAAATGAGAATATTGAGTCAATTTTAATCGGTATAAATGCCAATAATTTATTGAAGCGAAATGGAATTGTGGCCATCGAACGGGAAACTAGGAGGCAGCCATTTACCTGGCCAGAGCCATTTATCGGGGAGAAAGTCCGTTCATATGGTCAGGGAAGTATCTTCTATGGTGGCTACTCTGCTAGCGTTTTGCCGTGAAACGAGTCGTAAGTCCAGGATCCTTTGATCCCATTACTTTTGGACACTTAGATATTATCGAACGGGCCAGCTCGCTCTTCGATGAAGTTGTAATTGCCGTGATGGTAAATCAGACAAAGAAGACGCTATTTACCGTCGAAGAGCGAATCGCTATGACTAAAGAGGTCACCTCAAAGTATCCAAATGTTAAGGTCGATTCTTGGTCAGGCCTATTGGTGGATTACTGCAAGAAGAATGAGATTCCAATAATCGTGAAGGGGCTGCGAGCAGTTACAGACTTTGATTATGAGCTACAGATGTCACAAGTAAATTTGCAATTACAAGGGGTTGAGACGCTCTTTATCTCAACCGCTCCTGCCCACTCGTTCTTATCATCATCTCTCGTAAAAGAGATTGCAAGCTACGGTGGAGATGTATCTAGTTATATTCCGGAAATACTCTTAGCGCGATTGCAAGATCGCCTGGCTGGAAAGTAAGGAGAGATAAATGGAAGTTGTTGAACGAATTGAGAGTGCAATTTTGATGGTCGCAGAAGCTAGAGGTGTTCCGCTATCAGCTAGCTGCGTTGTGCATCGCGGCGAGTTGCTTGAATTATTAGATAACGCGCGCACCTCCTTTCCCGGTGATTTAGATAGGGCCCAACAGATATTGCATGAGCAAGATTTTGTTATTGAAAATGCAAGAGTTCAGGCAGATCAAATAATTGCTCATGCCCGCGAAGAGGTAGAGTCGATGATTTCGCAGACCGAAATTGTTGCTGCAGCTAAAAAAGAGGCGAAACGTATTCTTGTCCAAGGAGAAGAAGATGCTGTAAGTCAACAGAATGAGATTGATGCCTACGTTGACTCACGTCTGGCAACCCTTGAAGTTATTCTTCATAAAACAATGGATGTGGTAAATCGTGGCCGCGATCAATTAGCAGGTGTTGATGCAAAGTCTGCACTCTCTGAATTGGGCGACAAGTAATTTCAAATGAGCAAGAACCCCTTCCTCTTTAATACTCATGATCTCCCAAGGCGCCCAGGTGAGATGCGAGAGTACGAACTGACCTTTGAAGAGCACGAGGTTCTAGGATTCGATGTTCTAGCAATTGCCAAAGATGAACCAATTGATATTGATATTCGAATCGAATCAGTAGCTGAGGGGATTCTTGCAACAGCAAGAGTTCAGACCGAAGCGAGCGGAGAGTGCGGTAGGTGTTTAGACCCGGTCTTTTATGAAGTAGATCAGAATTTTCAAGAGCTTTATGAGTATGTTGAAGATCCGAGACAGGCCCGTAAAAAAAATAAGCCTGGCAAGCACCGGCCCCAAAAGAGCGAAGATGAGGATCTAGATGAGGATTTAGTACGCCAGATGGAGGGCGAACTAATAGATCTAGATGGTCCTATCCGGGATGCAATTATTTTGAATCTCCCGATAAATCCACTCTGTGCCCCTGACTGCCTTGGACTCTGCCCGGACTGTGGAGTTAAATGGAGCGAACTTCCCGAGAGCCACGAGCATGCGCCATCAGATATTCGCTGGGCTGGCCTAGAGAATTGGACCAACCTCTAGATTTAAAGGGGGGAGCCACCAGGATCTAGCAGGCGCGTTTTTGAATCTGGGTGAGTTTGGGGGATACTTATACCTTCAGCAATTCATCATTAATTAATGAATTTATTAGTCAAAAGGGGTGCCCAAAGTGCCAGTACCAAAGCGAAAGATGTCTCGCTCCCGCACTCGTCATCGTCGTAGCGCATGGAAGACAACGCCTGCCGCAATCTCAAACTGCGCACAGTGCCAACAACCAAAGTTGCAACACACTGCTTGCCCAACTTGTGGAACATATAATTCACGTCAAGTTGTAGAGGTTTAATCTGTTTGAACGTTTGAATGCATCACTTGGGACTTCGGTTTCAAGTGAACTGCTTGAACTCGCCTTAACTCATAGATCCTTTGCTTATGAATCTGGTGGGATACCAACAAATGAACGCCTTGAATTTTTAGGCGATAGCGTCCTCGGCTTAATTGTTACTGAAGAGCTCTATACAAAATTTCCAGAGTTGGATGAATCCAGGCTCTCACCACTTCGCTCCGGTGTTGTGAACATGCGCGCTCTTGCCCAAATTGCAAGAGAGTTAGAACTTGGCCAGTATCTTCGCATTGGTAAAGGCGAGGAGGCCACAGGTGGCCGCGATAAGAATTCGATTCTCGCAGATTCGCTAGAAGCTTTGGTAGGTGCAATTTATTTAGATAAGGGCTTTGCTACAACACAAGAAGTTATTCTCAATTGGTTTAGACCAACCATAGAATCTGCAAACGCTCAGGGCTTGGGCCTAGATGGAAAGACGGCGCTTCAAGAGCTCTGTGCTGCAAAAGGTTTAAGTACTCCAGATTATGAAGTTAAAGAATCTGGCCCAGATCACGATAAGAGTTTTACTGCAATAGCCATAGTTTCTGGTGAAAAATTTGAAATTGGCGAAGGTAAGTCAAAGCGCGAAGCCGAGCAGGCAGCCGCAAAACTTGCCTACGATAAGTTGAATGCCAGAACTTCCTGAAGTAGAAACTGTTAGACTTGGGCTTGCCGAACATGTAGTTGGTAAGAAATTTAAAGAGATACAAGTCCTTCACCATAGAGCCACATCACCTAAATCAATGGCGGCGCTAGAGTCACTCAGAGGCGCTCGAATTGAAGAGGTTTCAAGGCGGGGAAAGTTCTTATGGTTTATCTTGGATCGTCCAGAAATACTTGCCGGACATCTTGGGATGAGTGGGCAATTTTTAATTCAACCAAAGGGCGCCCCAGATGAGCGCCATCTTCGAGTTCGATTTAAGCTCGGTAGGCAGGAACTTCGATTTATAGATCAACGTACCTTTGGGTGGCTAAGTGTTGAATCAAGTATTTCCGGGCGGCCCTCATGTGTTGAACATATTGCGCCAGATCCATTTGATAAGAACTTTGATATTGAAGCAACCATCTCTAGATTTAGAAAGAAGCGAACTGAAATTAAGCGAGCGCTCTTGGACCAGGGCGTCATGAGCGGAGTAGGAAATATCTATGCTGATGAAGCGCTGTGGCGCAGCAAGATTCACCCAGAGACAAGAACTGAGAAGTTAAAGGAAAGTCGAATTGGTGAGTTGATTCAAAGTGCAACAGATGTAATGTCGCAGGCGCTAAGTGTTGGCGGAACATCATTTGATGAGCTCTATATAAATGTAAATGGCCAGAGTGGTTATTTCGAGCGCTCCCTTGCCGTTTATGGCCGAGAGGGCGAGAGCTGCCCAAGGTGCGGGAGCCAAATCAGAAGGATCTCTTTTGCCAATAGATCTTCACATTTTTGCCCAAAATGTCAGCCCACACCGCGCGCGAGCGGAAATCGGTAACCCCTTTTCCGATAGGTTTCGCCTGTGTATTTAAAGAGTATGACCCTCAAAGGATTCAAGTCCTTTGCCTCCTCAACCTCGCTCAATTTTGAGCCTGGGATTACTTGCGTGGTGGGTCCAAATGGCTCTGGAAAATCAAATGTTGTAGATGCCCTCTCCTGGGTAATGGGCGAACAGGGAGCTAAGTCTCTGCGTGGCGGAAAGATGGAAGATGTAATTTTTGCTGGCACATCAGGACGTGCCCCACTCGGGCGAGCTGAGGTTTCGGTAACGATTGATAATACAGATGGCGCATTACCGATCGATTTCACAGAAGTGAGAATTTCAAGAATTCTCTTTAGAAATGGTGCAAGTGAATATCAGTTAAATGGTGATACCACCAGGCTTTTAGATATTCAGGAGTTATTAAGCGATTCGGGTATTGGCCGCGAAATGCACGTCATTGTTGGGCAAGGGCAGTTAGATGCAATTTTATTAGCTAACCCCGAAGAGCGCCGGGGATTTATTGAAGAAGCAGCCGGTGTTCTAAAACACCGAAAGCGCAAAGAGAAGGCGATTCGCAAACTCGATTCTATGACGGCAAATCTTGCACGTATTCAAGATTTAACTGTTGAACTTCGCCGCCAATTAAAACCACTTGGCAAGCAGGCAGAAGTCGCGCGTAAGGCTTCAACAATTCAATCCGATGTCCGTGACTCAAGATTGCGACTTTTGGCTGATGATTTATTGCAGATGCGTTCAACTGTGGATGCAGAGGTTGCAGATGAGTCTGCGCTACGTGCTCGCAGAGATGAAGTAGAAGCTGCTTTAAATAAAGCTAGAGCCCGAGAAGAAGAGATTGATAGAACATCGCTCATTGAAAATCCATTACTGGTTAGGGCGCAAGAAAATTATTATCAACTGACAGCGCAGCGCGAAAAATTCCGTGGAATACAGAATCTCGCATCAGAGCGCGCTCGCTTCCTATCAGAAGATGCCGATGAGGCTCGTGCAAGTGGCCGCGATCCTGAGAGTATGGATTTAGAAGCAAATACGTTGCGCGGTGAAGAGCGAGGGCTTCGCGGTGAAGTTGAACAAGCAGGTGCCAAGTTATTAACTCTTTCCAGTGAATTAAAAGGTTTGGAAGCTAATTTAACTGGGGAAGAAAATAGTGTTTCTGCTGCCCTTCGTGCGATAGCTGATCAACGTGAAGGAACTGCTCGCCAAGAGGGCCATATCAATGGACTCAAATCGCGAATTGATGCAACTAATGCCGAGATCGCAAGACTTACGAAGTCAAAGAATGAAGCAGAAATTCGACTAAGAACTTTTCAGGAAGAGTTCGCTCTTTTAGAAGTTCAAATTGCCTCAGTTGATTCAAATGAACCTGGTTTAGATTCAGATTTCGAAAGCGCGAAGGCAGCGCTAGCTAGCGCAAAGAGTGAATTGGTTGGTCTAGAAGAGTTAGAGAGTCAAGCACAACGAGAGCGTTCTGGTATTGACGGAAGGCTGCGTGCGCTACAAGAGAGCCTGGTTGCCCGAGATGGTTCTGGTTTTGTGCTTTCAAGTGCGACAAAAAATCGAGGCCGGCTCTCATCTTTAATTACCGTAGCACCTGGCTGGGAGGCAGCAGTAGCTGCAGCTCTTGGGCCACTTGCAGATTCAGTAGTTGTCTCAGATGTTTCATCCGCAGTCTCTGCGCTGACAATGTTAAAGCGGGAAAGCGCTGGCCAATCTGAACTTTTAGTTATCGATGGCGATAGCGGTTTTACCGCCTCAAATAGAACACCGCCAAACGGCTTTACCTCACTTGCAACCTTGGTGACATCTAGTGAAGTTTCTGGCGCTATCTCATCGCTGCTCTCAGGTTTTGTTGCGGTAGAAGATTTAGCAGAGGCAGAGCGGGCACTTAGCGCTGATCCGTCAGTTATCGCAATTACTCGAGATGGTGATGTCCTAAGTCGAATCCGAGCTCGCGGTGGCTCTAGCGCCCAAAATTCTGCAATTGAAATTTCGGCTTTAATCGAGCGGACCGAGAGTCAATTACAAGAGATTACAAATAATTGTGATCGAATAAAATTTGAATTGGTTCGTGCAAATGAGAGCCTTGCATCCTGCGCCAATATCCATGAATTAGCCTTGGCAAAATTAAATGAATCTGATGCAAAAATATCTGGTCTTGCCGAGCAGATGGCTGTTTCTGGACAGAATGTAAAGAATGCACAATCTGAGGTAGAGCGCACGATGGCATCATTAGTTGAGGCCAATACTCAGCGCGCATCAGATGAATCCGATTTAGGTGCGGCGATAACTCAATTTGAATCCCACCAGGCACCAGCAGATCCAGATTTAACTCACCTTGAAGATCTTCGTTCAAAAGTATCAGCATCAAGATCTTCTGAAGTTGAGGCCAGACTTATTTTGCGTACTTTAGAAGAGAGAGTTACCGCGCTATCAGCCAGGGCAAGTGCTCTTGAAACTGCCGCTCAAAATGAACGCGATTTAGCAACCAGAGCTGTAAGCCGCCGCGAAAGTCGCGCGCAAGCTGCCCTCACCGCCCAAGGTGTCGCCGATGCTTCATATGAAGCTTTAATTCAAATTGAATCATCAATTGCAAAAGCAGCAACAGAGCGCGAGCGGTTAGAAACTTTAAGAGCAGAGCGAGAGAGTGAGATCCTTGCACTTCGCATTACAAGTCGCGAGCTAACATCTGAATTAGATGCACTTACCTCTAGCGTTCATAAAGATGAGATTGCCCGCGCAGAGCAACGCCTCAGAATCGAAGCGCTTGAACAGAGAGCGGTTGAAGAGCTTGGCGTAGATGTGCATACGTTAGTAAATGAGTATGGCCCAGCAAATGATGTACCTACATTTGTTGACGATGAAGAAGGAAATTTTGTACCGGGAGATCTAATTCCATATCGCAGAGACCAGCAAGAGAAGAGGCTGGCCCAGGCTGAGCGTTCATTGACCCTGCTTGGAAAAATTAACCCGCTCGCCTTAGAAGAGTATTCATCTCTTGAAGAGCGTCTTCGTTACTTAGCCGAGCAACTTGAAGATTTGAAGAAGACTAAGCGAGATCTGCTAGAGATTATCAAAGAGGTTGACGATAAAGTTCAACAGATTTTTAAAGAGGCTTTTGACGACACTGCCCGTGAGTTTGAATTGATATTTGCCCGGCTATTTCCAGGAGGAGATGGCAGGCTGATTATGACTAATCCTGACGATTTGACTACGGCTGGCGTAGATGTCGAAGCCAGGCCACCAGGTAAGCGAGTAAAGCGGCTCTCACTTCTATCTGGCGGTGAGCGTTCACTAGTTGCAGTTGCACTTTTGATCGCAATCTTTAAAGCTCGCCCAAGTCCATTTTATGTAATGGATGAGGTTGAAGCAGCGCTAGATGATACGAACTTAGGTCGATTGCTCGGCGTCTTTGAAGAGCTGCGAGAAAAATCACAGTTAATTATCATCACCCACCAGAGGCGCACAATGGAGATTGCAGATTCGCTCTACGGTGTAACCATGCGCGGAGACGGCGTCTCTGAAGTTATTTCACAGCGAATCCGCGAATCTGAAAGTGCAAACTAGTTTCACTAGTCTTCACTAGTACCAACTAGATTCTAGCCATGGCGCTCTTTAGCAAACTCTTCGCCAAAATTCGCGGTGAGAGCTCTTCTGGTGATTGGGATGAGATCAGGCAGGCACTCATTGCTGCTGATTTAGGTGCCACAAATGCTGATGAGATTATAGAGATTGCTAAGAAAGCTAAGAGCGATGAGATTGATATGGCAATTATTGACACGCTAACGACTTGGCTAAGTCAGCGAGATCGTAACCTTGCCCAACACTTAGGACGCACCACTACTCTGATGATTGTTGGGGTAAATGGAACAGGTAAAACAACTTCGAGTGCGAAGCTTGTTTCTTATCTTAAACAAGAAGGCAGGTCATTAATTCTTGCGGCAGCCGATACCTTCCGCGCAGCAGCCGTTGAGCAGTTACAGACATGGGGTCAGAGGTTGGATATTGAAGTTGTCTCAGGAGTTTTGAGCGCTGATCCGGCATCAGTTGCTTTTGATGCTGCCACACGTGCCGGGGCCGGAGAATTTGATTACCTAATTATTGATACAGCTGGAAGATTACACACTAATTCAGGGCTAATGGATGAACTAGGGAAAGTCAGAAGAGTAGTTGAGAAGATAATGCCGATCGATGAAGTCTTATTAGTTGTAGATGCGACGACAGGTCAGAACGGAATTCGCCAGGCGAAAGCCTTTATTCAGAGCGTTGCAGTTACAGGGTTGATTCTGACCAAGATGGATGGCTCGGCCAAAGGTGGAGTTGCCCTGGCCATTGAGCGGGAAACCGGGGTTCCAATCAAATTCATTGGGACCGGGGAGAGCGCGCAAGATTTGGAGCTCTTTGATGCCTCCAGCTACCTACGCGGCCTATTTCAAGATTTGTAACCAATTTGTAACAAAAGGCTCAAAGCTTTCATCAATTTGTAATCCAAGAAAGAGCCATCTGTAACCCGCTTCCACCAATCTATCGCCATCTCAACGTTGAGGCCTATACGTGAAAGAGGTTTGTAATGGAAGAAGTCGTTATCAATTCTGGTGACACAGCTTGGATGCTTATAAGTACAGGACTTGTAACTT
>ERZ887849.2686-NODE-2686-length-14334-cov-8.145038_pt1 | contig 14334 bp, 16 predicted proteins | sample MGYA00521267_ERZ887849 | MGnify/ENA primary metagenome ERZ887849 (study PRJEB32303, sample SAMEA104408601) | aquatic metagenome | biome: Brackish water; feature: Pelagic; material: water | place: Baltic Sea | collected 2014-06-06T16:11:00 | depth 2,863 m ... | reverse complement strand
TACAATTAAACGCATCAAATTCGCTTTGGTTAAGAACAGGACCAGTTACTAATTCAAATTGAGTGGTGAAATCAAGTAGCCGCCATCGCCACTGAACGCCATCAAAAATTGCTTGGTCAACGCCTAGCGCGTCAAAAAATTCATTCGCAATAATAAAACTAGGTTGTGGCGGGATTTGTGTAAAGCTATCATGCCAATCTATTGATGGATGAATTAGGGTTGCCTTTTGATGTTCTTGTAAAGTCTGGCTAGCTTCGATTAAATGCAAGGGGGCATCAGCAAAATCTGGATAAATTTGATGCAATGCAGAGTGTATATCAGCACTTAAAGTACCACGTCCAGGACCTAATTCACACAATAATGCGTTGCTTGGACGACCTGACTGGTCCCAAATAAAACCAAGAAATGCGGCAATTAATTCACCAAACATCTGACTGATTTCTGGCGCTGTTATAAAATCGCCTTTCTTACCTATGATATCTTGTGAATGATAATAACCAAAATCAGGATGAATTAATGCATTACTCATGGCATTGGACAAGCGAATAGGACCAGATTTTTTAATCTGTTCAACACCCCATTCTTGGAATTTTTGTGTGCTCACATTTTACTCACTTTTTGTCACTTTTTTTGGCATGACGACCATAAAGTAAAATAAAACCAACCAATATAATAGGAACAGATAATAGCTGTCCTGTTGTAAACTGGGAAAAACCGAAGATGTTTATAAAGCCAATATGCGCATCTGGTTCTCGTGCAAATTCAGCTATTATTCGACCAGATCCATATAAAAGGAAAAATAACCCAGTTAGAATCCCTGGCGATAAAGATGGTTTAAATATTCGCAATCCATTAAGAATAACAAAAATTAAAAATCCTTCAAGAAATGCTTCATAGAGTTGGCTTGGATGTCTTGGCATAACACCACCATTTGGAAAAACCATACCAATTGGATGTTCTGTTACTCTGCCATAAAGCTCACCATTTATAAAATTTGCGATACGTCCAAAAAATAACCCAATAGGTGCAACACACGCTAAAAGGTCTGCGATAGAAAAAAGTGGGATTTTGGTTTTTCTAACCGTCAGAATAGTGGCAATCACGACACCCAAAAAGCCCCCATGAAAGGACATTCCGCCTTGCCAAACCTTAAAGATTTCAAGAGGTGCGGAAAGATAAAAATCAGCATTGTAAAAGAGTACATATCCAAGCCGTCCGCCCACGATAATACCAAAAACACAATTATTGGTAAGTCTGGCAATGTCATCAACAGAAAAAACAGTATCTGGTCTTTTTGCCTCTCGGTTCATTACTAGCATAGCACTAATAATTCCCGCTAGATATGCAAGAGCATACCACCGGATTTCTAGGGGTCCTAAAGATAACGCAACAGGGTCAATTTTTGGAAATGTAAACCATTGTTCTCTCATTTCATAACCCCAATTTATTATAAAAATTTTTCATTTTTGCTTAATATCTTGTTATCAACCTAGATGAATTAATCGAAATAGGATTATTTCACCAAGTATAAATCTGCTAACACACCATAAATGATTTTTAGCGTGCTATTGTCATTAGGTCAAAGACACATTATTTGTAGTAGAATAAATCCATAACTTTTATAGTTATTATTTCTAAAGTAATCCTTAAGGACAAATGATGAAAAGCAAATCGTCTCTTCTCTCTGATATTGGGCAAATGGCTCAAGGTGCAGCATCTCTTGTGGATGATATGCGCATGGATGCTAAAAACATAATGAATTCACGTGATGAGCGAAAACAAAATCACTCTAATTTAGTTACATATGAAGATTTTGAGGCACTCACCACACGGCTTGAGAGTTTGGTAGCACGAATCGAGTTTCTTGAAGCTACTATTCAAAATTATAAAACAGTTAAATCTGCGGCTGGTCGCAAAAAAACCCCTAAAAATAAAGAGGACTAATAGTCCATAGCGACTCGTTGCAAAATAAGTAAAATTCTTAAAAATATACCACAAAATGTGTGTTGCGATATCACAGCATACTAAATATTGTGTTGCTGTTCGCGAATGTCTTTGGTTTACTGTAACCAATCATCGTCCGATAAGACGGCTTTTACAGATAAAAGAAAATCTGGACATGGTGAGATTTGTAGGCGTTATTTTTAAGGAAAATTCATTGAGTAAGTCTGAATTAATAGATGGCAAGCCACTCGAATTAGTAATGCGATTTGTTAGCCAGCAGGATTGGTTTTTGCATCGTACGAGCCGTAATGAGATGATGGCAGATGTGCCAGGGCGCTGGGGTCATCACCAGCTTTATGCAGAATGGCACGAAAGCGAAGAAACCCTTGATGTCAGCTGTAATCTTGATATTTCCTTCGATAATATACAATTATCGGAAGTTACAACCCTAACTTCATTGTTAAATCAAGATCTCTGGCTTGGTCATTTTGTTGCATGTGAGAAAACGCATACCATTAAAATAAAGCATAAATTAATGTTGCGAGGTGCTGGCGGAGCAACACCAGAACAAATTGAAGATATAATTGAGATATTGCTAGGCGAGGCTGAACAGGCATTTCCAACCATTTATCAGGTATTGAATGGTCCCTATGCTGCTCGCGACATTGTTCCCTTTGGGATGATACAAAGCCACGGTCACGCATGAGTTTGATTGAAACGATACGATGAATTTGCCCGTAGATGAACACCCTGGTAACCACATTGCAGGTGCTAAGCTTGGCAGTCATGTGGTGCTTTTTGGCTGTGGTAGGATGGGATCAGCAATGCTTGCGGGGTGGTTGAATCATCCAGAAAATTTTTTAAAAATTAGCGTGATTGAACCAGCAGAATTAGACAAAAAATACACAGAATCTGATGTAATAGCGCATTACTCTTCACTTGATGATTTGGCAAATATAGATGCAACGCCTATCGATTTTGTTGTGTTGGCGGTAAAACCTCAGATGATGGCAGAAGCTGTTTCTCAATTTCGTAATATGGCGCTTGATAAAATCGTGTTTCTTTCAATTGCTGCTGGATTGTCGTGTGAGTGGATATCTGAGCAGCTTGGGGGAAATAGTCAGGTTGTGCGCGCAATGCCTAATACGCCTGCTGCAGTTGGCGCTGGCATAACAGCGCTCTATGCAGCTCAGTCAGTTGCTGCAGACCAGAAAGAGTTTTGTGTTCGCTTATTACAGGCAATTGGTGGTGTGATAGTTCTTCCAGATGAGAAAATGATGGATGCTGTGACTGCATTGTCAGGTTCAGGTCCAGCTTATGTATTTTTACTAACAGAGGCAATGCAAGCAGCAGGCGAACAGCTTGGGCTTCCTCAAGAGCTATCTTACAAACTTGCTAGAGGCACTATCTCTGGGGTTGGTGCCTTGCTTGACCAAGACACGTCAGATGCATCAGTGCTGCGTCAAAATGTTACCAGCAAGGGTGGCACAACCGCTGCAGCATTATCTGTTCTAATGGAAGATGATGCGTTATTGAAACTTATTTCACGTGCCATGAGCAAAGCAGAAGAGAGAAGTAGAGAACTTGGCAAGTAGCCCTTGTCAAATTCAATTTTCTAACTAATCTCATATATATAAATCATTTAATTTTTTTAATGAGAGTGTTGTGACCAGCAATAATCAAGCACCGTTTGCGCTAAAGCAAAAGCTTGCGCATGCCTTAAATTTAAGGCTTATGGCGAATGAACAATTATCCGCTATTTCTATTGAACAATTATCATCAGATATAGATTGCGAGCACCATTTAGCGGTAGCTATAGCAGGCAATTCTTACGAATTATTTTTATTTTGGTTTGAAAATGAAATAGCTGAGATTTTATCAGCACTCGTGGCTGATTTTTCTGAGGATGAAGAGGCATCTGTTAGAGAAAAAATTTTAGAAGCAATAATGACGATGCTGGAAGCATTTGCAGATAAGAGACAAATTCTCAAGCCGTTGCATCAATGGGCATTAAGAGAGCCAAAATTTGGATTGGCATTGGCACAATTAGCCTATCAGATTTGTGATCGAATTTTGTTAATTTCAGGGGATTTTCCTCAAGATACACTGATTGCTAATATCCGCCGCTCAGTGCGTGTGAAAGGTATCATAGCTTTATTAATAAAAATAAGAGCTGTTTGGCTTCAGGATCAAAGTGACGATATGGCGCCAACTTTCAGGGCGTTGGATAGTTCCATGCAGCAAGCGTGCGAATGGGCAGAGAGCTTGCGATTATTTGACAATCATCCAGAGGAAAAAAACCAGACTTAGTTTTTTAATACAGATAAAATTGCGCCCTAAATAGGTTTAAATCTTAATTTTTGGATGAATCATAATGGCAGAATTTAACCAGTTTCAAGAATTAGATATTCGGGTGGGCACAATAATAAAAGTTGAGGATTTTCCTGAAGCCCGCAAAGCTGCGTATAAATTGGTAATAGATTTTGGTGAGTTTGGTTGCCGAAAATCATCTGCGCAAATAACCCAGCTATATAATAAAACAACATTATTAGGAAAGCAGATTCTTGCTGTTGTCAATTTCCCTCCTCGTCAAATAGGTCCCTTTATATCAGAGGTCTTATGCCTTGGAGTCCCTGATAAAGACGGAAATGTTGTGTTGGTTAAACCTGAAAAGAATGTCGAAAATGGGGTAAAATTATATTAGGCAGAGCTGGTGTTTTAAATAGGGAGGATTACATGCACACGAAGACCACCTTTGGGAGAGTTAAGTAGGTCAAGCTGTCCGCCGTGACTCAAAATAATATCACTTGCAATAGATAGCCCAAGACCAGTGCCCCCTGTTTTCTGATTTCTTGATGCTTCAAGCCTCTGAAATGGAAGAATAGCTTCTTTTCTTTTTTCTGGTGGAATGCCTGGACCATCATCATCTATTTGTATTAACACTGTATCTTCCCTGCGCCTCACTCTTATTTCTGCATTATTAGCGTAGCGTAATGCGTTTTCTAAAATATTAGTAAGGGCGCGCCGAATAGATGAAGAGCGCAATGGAAAATCAGGAATTTCATCTTCTGTGAAAATTAAACTTAGCTGTTGAGGATGTGATTTTTGCAATTGCTCTGTAATATCGCGTAATAGCTGTTTGATGTCAGCTGGCTGCGGAGGCGCTGATGCTTCCCCTCTTGAAAATGCAAGATATGTTTCTATCATTGCTTCCATTTCTGAAATATCTTTTGATAATTCATCAATTTCCGGGGTTTTTTTCAATAAAGCAAGTTGGAGACGCATTCTTGTAAGAGGGGTGCGTAAATCGTGGCTAACTCCAGCTAACATTGTTGTTCTCTCATTAAGATGACGCTTTATCCGATGCCTCATTGCCTGAAATGCACGTCCTGCCGCTCTTATTTCTCGTGCGCCTTCTAGTTGGAAATCATCTGGCAGGTCTCTTCCAAGCCCTAATTGACGTGCGGCAATGGCAAGCCGTCTAATGGGTCGTACCTGGCGTTGAATAAATATAAGAGCAATGATAAATAAAATTAATGAGCTGCTAATCGTCCAGCCAATAAAAAGCAAACTGGTAGAGCTGATAAGGCGTTTTTTGCCAATTTCCAGCGTCAATACACCTTCTGGATATTGTATATCTACATAGATAGTATCTGGATGCGCTGATAAATCAGCAGTCCAAGGGTATATAAGCCGCGAATTCATTGTTTGTTTAAATGCAAAAGCAGGATAACTTGTGTCTGTTGTAATATCTTTTGAGGTAATTTTTGAATCAGGAATATATGTAACTTTAAAATCGAAATATTTATGAGCAAATTCGGCTTGTTCTTTTATGCTAGTTTCACTTGGGTTTTCTGGAAATCTGTCAATTAGTAATCTTATTTCATTGGTAAGAGAATTTGCTAATTGACGCGTAACAGAATCCCAGTGACGTTCGTAAAAAATAAGAACGGTAATTAGCTGCACTAAAAACATAGGCACTAAAATAATGGTTAATAAACGACCAAAAATAGTTGTAGGCAAATAGTGTCTTAACTGCATTCTCCAGTTCCTGAACTAGTATTTAACTATAATCTGATAATAACGCTGTTTTCAAACTTTAACCAATTACTTTGTCAATTTGCAATTTCCATCCAAGATTACGAATTGTCGACAAAAAATAAGGTTGTTTAGGGTCTTTTTCGATTTTCGTTCTAAGTCTAGCAATAGCAACATCAATCGACCTGCCTTGCATTCTGCCTTCAAGAAGCTCAATGAGCTTCTCTCTGGAAAGAGTTTTATTGGGATTATTGGCAAAGCAACTAAGTAAATCCTGCTCGGATGTGGTTAAATGCACTAGCACATCGTCATGGGATAATTTTTTACTCTCTAAATTAAAAGCAAAACCGCCAAAAACAATACCAATATGGCCAGAAGGCTCTGTCATTGATCTGTCAAGGATCCTGCTGATTCTTAACACCAACTCCCTTGGCTCAAAAGGCTTAGGTAAATAGTCATCTGCTCCAGCGGCAAGCCCATCAATTCGCTGTTCTGTTTCCCCTAAAGCAGTTAAAAAGATTGCAGGAATAGACGTTGTTTTTCTTATTTCGATAAGCCATTCAATGCCAGTTCTGCCAGGCATCATTATATCAATTACAAGTAAATCAAAATGAACACCAACCATATAGGCATTAGCTTGTTCAGTATCACTTGCCCCTGTTACCCGAAACCCACTCTGCTCAAGAAACCGTTTTAATAAATCAAGTAAACGTTTGTCATCATCAACGACGAGAATATGTGCTTTGGTGTTTGACATATTAGTTGGTCTCAGTTTTTTGTTTCTGCTGTTGGTTTGTATGTGCATCTAGAAGGGATGTAAGTACTTGCTCAAAACCAGCAACATTACTTGCACCAGATTGCAAATAAGCATTTGCAAATCTTTTACATTGTATATCTGTTAGTCGCGCTTCTAAGGCATTTCCCTTTGATGTCAGAAATAAAAGCCGCTGTCGTTTATCTGCCTCGCCAATTTCTTGACGAACATATGACTCAGAAATCAGATGTGATAAAACGCGAGAAAGGCTTTGTTTTGTAATTTTAAGGATATTGAGTAAATCACTAACAGTCATTCCAGGTTGCCTGCCGATAAAATATATTACTCTGTGATGGGCACGCCCCAATCCAATCTCAGATAAAATAGAATCAGCTTCACTGGTAAAATCACGATAGGCGTAAAATAACAGCTCTATGCCTTGTCGTAATGTCTCTTTACGGAGAAATAATGCTTTTTGAGATGATTTTATGTCAGCCATGTTGACCAATAATACTGATCCTGATAGAAAAATAAAGCATTGTTATGATTTTGGATTATTTTATTCCAGTTTCAACGCAGTAAAACTAATAATTGGAATAAAAATACGGGGAATAACCATGTCACTAATCCCATTTGATGATCGAGACGGGTATATTTGGTTAGATGGGCAGATGGTCCCTTGGCGAGATGCAAAAACGCATACCCTATGTCATGGATTACATTATGCTTCTTCTGTATTCGAAGGTGAGCGATCTTATAATGGCAAGATTTTTAAGTCTGCTGAACATACGGCGCGGCTTCGTTCATCCTGCAATTTTCTTGATTTTGACTTACCTATATCTGATGAGGAAATGGAAAAAATCAAATATCAAGTGTTAGATGCAAATGGCATTACAGACGGGTATTTGAGGCCATTCTGCTGGCGTGGTTCTGAGATGATGGCTATATCTGCACAGCAAACAACAACGCATGTTGCTGTAGCGGCATGGCAATGGCCTAGCTATTTTGACCCTGAAACAAAAATGAAGGGTATTACTCTGGATATTGCAGATTGGCGTCGACCATCCCCAGATTCAGCCCCTGTTCAGGCTAAGGCTGCGGGGCTTTATATGATTTGTACCCTTGCTAAGCATAATGCAGAACGAAAAGGATTTCAGGATGCATTAATGCTTGATTATCGTGGGTATGTAGCAGAAGCGACAGGCGCAAATATCTTTTTCCTTATGGATGATGGTAAAATTCACACACCCATCGCAGATTGTTTTCTAGATGGCATTACGAGACGAACTGTAATTGAATTAGCCAAGGATGCTGGATTTGAAGTAGTTGAGAGACATATTTTGCCAAATGAATTAGAAAACGCAACAGAAGCATTTCTTACAGGAACTGCAGCTGAAATTACACCTGTGTCTCAAATTGCGGACTATCAATTTAAGCCTGATGAAGCATCTCGCAAGCTAGTAGAGGCATATACTCAAAAGACATCACGTTAGTATTTTGGTAAAAATTTAATTTATTTCAGTGCAGATAATCCAGTTTTTAAGTAATCAAATGCCGTTGTTATAGTGACCACTGCGCTGAGCCAAAATATTGTAATACTTGAATAGTAAATCATTTTATTTTCGACGAAAATCATAGAAAGCAAGATAAGGCCAACCGCCACTAGCTGTAATGTTGTTTTCCATTTAGCAAGCATGCTGACCTGAATAATGATACCTTCTTTTGACATATATTCTCTAAAGCCAGATATCACAAATTCACGCAGAAAAATTGTCAGCGCAGGTAGAATAAAAAGCCAATCTCTTGTATAATGAGACGCTAGGGCTAATAAAATACAGGCTAATAACACTTTATCTGCAATTGGGTCTAAAATGCGCCCAAGATGAGATTCTATCCCCATCGCACGTGCCAGATACCCGTCTAGCCAATCAGTAGCGCCAGCAATGACGAATAAAAAAAATGCTATAATAAGCTGAAATATTGATGTTTCCTGCCATATTAATATAGCAATAATGGGTGCAGCGATTATTCTTAGAATAGTTAAAAAATTGGGAAGGTTCATATGTATCTCAGATAGATTGTTTAGATAGGGTATTATGTAGTTATTAGCTATTCAAATTTGGCTATTTGTACCTTTTCCTACCATCTCATACCCAGTGATTTTCTTCAATCTTTCAAAATTATCTTTAAAGTAAATAAGGATGGCTAAATTAAGAAATGATTTTTGAGAACTATCCGTAGCAAAATAAATTCTTTTTAACTATTATTTTGACTATGAAACCAATCATATATGTGTTGTGCGATATGAGATGAAATACCCTCTACTGCTTGTAAGTCCTGAATTCCTGCGGTTGTGACTGAGCGTGCGGAACCAAAATGGTTTAATAATGCTTTTTTTCTTTTTGCCCCAATTCCCGGGACGCCATCTAATGGGTTTTTAAACTGAGCATTAGTGCGGCGTGTGCGATGACTGCCAATAGCAAATCGGTGCGCTTCATCTCTGAGGCGTTGCAGGTAATGCATCGCAGGGCTATCTGGTTGCAGGGTAAAACTGTCTTCATTGCGTTTGTGAAATTGTTCTCTGCCTGCATTTCTGTCAGGTCCCTTAGAGACACCAATCGCCGTGATATCATTTATGCCTAATTCGTCAAGCACCTCATAAACGGCATTTATTTGTCCTCTGCCTCCGTCAATTAATAACAGATCTGGCCATGTAGGCATTTCCCGATTTGGGTCTTCTTTTAGCGCTCTATCAAACCGTCGATGGATCATTTGCCGCATCATGGCAAAATCATCTCCGTCATGTACTGCGTATGCACCCTCATTTCGCATATTAAATTTTCGGTAGGCTGATTTAGCAAAGCCATCTGCCGTTGCAACAACCATTGCCCCAACGGCGTGAGTGCCTTGTATGTGGGAGTTATCATATATCTCTATTCTCTCAGGTACCTCATCTAGTTCGAGCGACTGTGTGAGGGCATCTAGTAACCTTCTCTGGGATGCGGTATCTGCAAGTTTTCGTGCAATTGCTTCTTCTGCATTCCGTATTGCCATTTCCATAATTTTACGACGGTCACCTCTCTCAGGTCTTGAGATAGTTATCTTGTTTCCAGTTTGCTGTGATAATGCAGATTGAAGTAATTTTAGCTCCTTTGGAAGCTCGCTTACTAAAATCAAATTGGCAGGAATTTTATCACTGTAGAATTGACCAATAAATGCGGATAGAATAGTTCTGACATCTTCTGATGAATTTATTCTTGGAAAAAAAGCCGTATTTCCGTAGTTTGAGCCATTTCTGACAAAAAATACTTGAACACAACATATTCCCCCAGAAATAGCGACAGCAATAATATCTGCGTCCTGTAATGATTTCAGATTAATATCCTGATTTGCTTGAATAGCTGTTAAGGCTGTTATTCTGTTGCGCCAAATAGCTGCTGTTTCAAATTCAAGTATATCAGAAGCTTTCTGCATTTCAGTCGCATAATGTCTTTGCACTTCATCTGAATGCCCTGATAAAAATTTTTTTGCTGCTTCTACTTGCTTATCATATTCTGTTTTATCCACTTTATTTACGCATGGAGCGGTACACCGTTTGATTTGATATTGCAGACAAGGTCTTGTCCTTGAAAAAAAAATCGAATCAGTACAGTTACGCAAGAGAAATGCACGAGATAAGGATGCAATTGTCTTATTAACAGCGCTAGCAGAGGCAAATGGACCATAATAACTCGCTTTACGGAGCCTTTTGCCTCGATGTTTAGTCAGCTGCGGAAAAGCATGGTCTTCTGTGACCATAATATAGGCAAAACTTTTATCGTCTTTTAGAAGAATATTATAACGCGGCTTTAACTGCTTAATTAGATTGGATTCTAATAATAGCGCCTCAACTTCTGAATGGGTAACCGTAATTTCAAGATGCCGCGTTTCGGCAACCATACGAAGCAGGCGATTAGTTAATCTATTTGGTTGAGTATAGCTTGTTACTCTATTTGATAGCCATTTTGCTTTGCCAACATATAGGGATTGTCCATCAGCATCGAACATTCTGTATACACCTGGTTTTTTGGGTAAATTTTTTACCTGACTTTTTAAATAGTCTAAACCAGTTTGAAACTCTGTAAGTTCTGGCGTCATAGTAAACTCCGCTGGTGCTTACAATTATAAATTTAAGTGTAGTGATAAGTGTAATATTAGGAAAATCAATTAGTTTCAATATCCCTCTTAACTTTTATTTTAGTTTTTGCTTCTTAATGATTGAATCTGAACATATATTCTTAATTCATTACAACAACGAATCAAATCGGTAGAAAGCTAATATTTTTATCCACTAAAGTTGTGGATAAGTTTGTTGATAAAAATGTGTTTTAGCCGAAAAAACGGCAGAAATAAGGCGTTTCAACATAATTGCTTAAAAATTAGGCACATATAAAAAACTAAATAATAACAAACAGTTAGGTAATGTCAAGAATAAGATGGCAAAATAATTTATCTATTTATTACATATTGTTTACAAGTCCCGAAAGATGTGAACAACTTACGTCTATTTATCTATGCAGGCACTAAAATTTTTTGTCATATAGGGTTAATTTAGCTGAAAAAACCCATATTTAGTCCCAGAAAAATAATATAAATAATCAAAAAACAACTGCTAACTAATTTTGCAATCGCTTGTTTTAATATGATAAGTCCAGCGAGAATTAAGGTAGATAGTAACATAATTGGTAGACCAATTGTTAGAATCTCACTTGTAAGTGGAAGCTCACTAAATAAGCGAGTTATGCCTAACCCTGCTGTAATATTAAATATGTTTGAGCCAATAATACTGCCAAGTGCCATATCAGTTCTTTTATGAATTAAACTAGCGATTGCTGCTGCTATCTCAGGCAGAGATGTTCCAAAAGCAACAATGGTAAGACCTATTACAGTTTTGGAAATGGAGAGTGCGAGCGCTAAATCAACAGATCCCTTAACTATCAAATCAGCCCCTAGTACAAGACCTACCACACCGCCAATACAATATATTACGGAACGCTTTAATGAAACCGACTCTTCTGTATTATCAGCTACCTCGTCATCATTCAGCTGCTGGCGCACCAAATAAAGTGTATAGCTAGCCAAGATTACAATAAGAATTACGCTAAAGGCGAGGGGGAGCGACTGGAAAACATAGGCTGAAAGTGCAATCACCGCAGTTACCACTAAAAGCACATACATATCTCTTCTAGAAGAATTATCCAAAGTGCTAATTGGAAAAAATAATCCAGCAATACTTAATACAACTAATATATTTGTAATATTAGATCCTATAATATTGCCCCAAACTATTTGCGGGCTTCCATATAGTGCAGCTTGTATAGCAACAATTAATTCTGGGGCTGACGTGCCTGCTGCTATCAGCAGCACAGCTATAACATGTGGTGGAATTCGGAAATGATTGGCAACAGATATTGTTCCAGGAATGATGAAATGGGCTGCAGTCAATAATATGGCAAGACCAATACATAACATTAAAATTGAAATAATCATTACCTGTACACGTTGTAACTGTGTTGGGCATAAATATTTATTAAAAGAATTTTGCTCACTTTTTTAACCTGGACCTAAATTTAATGGTTTGTTTATAAAAAAAATTAATTCTTTTAATTTCACAAAAGATACCATCTGGTTTTTCTTTTTCATAGAAATATTTCTTTAAAAATAGGGGGCGTTATTTTTATTATAGCACCCCATTGAAATCAGCTAACTATCTTTAACTCACTATAATTTTATTTATTTTTTTCGCAATTTGCGGCATTTGATTTAAGATTTTGGGCTTAAATTGGGTATCAGCTTGTGATAGCGGCTTTGTATATCCTTTTGCGTTCATCATATCGTGAAAAGCAGCAATTCGGCCTTGTTCTTCTCCCCAAGTTGATATGTAAACTGGTTTTCCCAAAAGACATGCTTCTGTTACCATATTTACCGAATCTGAGGTGACTATAATCTCATCTGCGATAGAAAATACATCTGGATAGGGATTTGCCTGTTTTCCACTCCAAAAAATATGACTGGTTTTCTGATCCAGCTCTGCAAAGATTTTTTTTGCCTTTTTAGGAGTCCGCCTTGATGGAATTATGATAAGCCGTGCATTCTTATCACTTGCAAATTGGATAATTTGTTTTGCCATATTATGCAGGCAATCAGATGATATCCTATAGCGTTTGTTATGCCCCCCTAGCATTACCACGATTTGGGGACCATCAAATGCACCAAAACGCTCTATCATTTCTGTTTTGCTTGCCATAATTTGTTTTTTATTTAGCCAGCTTAATGAGCCAGTTGAAATAATCAAATTAGAAAACTCATTCGCTCTTTTAGTAATTCTATCATGAGATGGCACAATTAAGACATCAAAATTCTTAGGAGAGATACCAGGATCTTGAATATGTATCGTCTTGCTTCTGCCATGTGATATTCGTTTTAACCCAATAGACAATCCTGCCATTCTTTTACCACAGCTAATAATATAATCAGGGTAGGGGCCTTTTATCCAATCTGGGCTGCGTCCAATGGTGAGTCGCCATGTAGGAATTTTGGCTAGGATTGGAAATAATCGAAGGATTGGGGTTGCATTTGCATTTAGAATTGTTGCATCAAGATTCAATGATTTTGCAACGGCAATCGACTGCTTGAGCATACCAGTTGTTCCATCAGTAACAATCCAGCATGTTTTTACAGCTTGGTTTTTTTCAATCATTTTTTTACTTATTTTATTTTGAGGTAACAAAATATGTCCAATTTTTGTAATATTCTTGCGTGTTTTGGTTTAACTATTTATGATTTGAAAATCAAATAGGGATTAATTAAATGGTAAAAAAGCACAAGTTAGATAAAGTTGACAGGCAAATTTTGCTTGATTTACAAAAAAATGGAAGATTGAGTAATGTGGAACTTGCCAAAAACGCTGGTATTTCTGCTCCGCCATGCCTGCGACGTGTTCGGGCGCTTGAAGATGCAGGTATTATTCGCGGATATCACGCAGAAATAGACCCTGAAACAGTAGGTTATACAGTTATTGTGTTTGCCTTTGTTGGGCTAACAAGTCAGGCAGAACCAGATTTGAAAAAATTTGAAGAAATGGTAGCTAGCTGGGATGAAGTAAGGGAATGCCATATGTTGATGGGAGAAATTGATTTTCTGCTAAAGATAGTTGCTACAGATTGGGATAATTTTCAGACGTTTTTAACAAGCAAACTTACTCCTGCACCCAATGTAAGTCATGTTAAAACGGCACTGTCTATTCGTTCTGAAAAAGAAATGCCAGGGGTACCATTAACCTTATCATCTGATTAATGCAGGATATATGTTTGATAACCATAAAAAAATTGATCTCAGAAAAATTAATTTCAAGAAAAAAATCTTAATAATTAAGGTAACGAATTAAGTTTATCTTCTGTTCATAGCCAAGGCGTTTGCTAACCAAGATAAACGCCTATGGACAGAATTTCATAAGGATGTGGTCCTCGTGGTGTTTGCACCTCAACTGAATCACCAACCTGTTTTCCTATTAACGCCTTTGCTATTGGAGAGGCAGTAGATATTTTCTGTTTTTCTAG
>ERZ887849.2683-NODE-2683-length-14342-cov-6.867852_pt1 | contig 14342 bp, 19 predicted proteins | sample MGYA00521267_ERZ887849 | MGnify/ENA primary metagenome ERZ887849 (study PRJEB32303, sample SAMEA104408601) | aquatic metagenome | biome: Brackish water; feature: Pelagic; material: water | place: Baltic Sea | collected 2014-06-06T16:11:00 | depth 2,863 m ... | reverse complement strand
GCGTCGGTGTAGGACATGTGGACGCATGTTGGACGGTGGACAGGCGTCCTACATGAGGACAAATGTTGGACGTGGACATTGATGGACGGGGGGCCTGTCTCTCTGTCCGCCCTTGTATGTGATGGCTCATGATTGAATAAATAATAATAAAATAGTAAGTATAAAGAGAAGCAGACAGGCGCGGAGAGACAGACCCCCTGTCCATCAGTCCACACGTCCACATGTCCTACACAGCGAGCGGAACACGTTGACACACCCCGCGACATGCCAATATGTCGTAATCCTTGACATCCGTCGGAGGACGGGACTATCGTCTCTCACATGGCAGCAGTTGATCTTGAGAAGCTCAGGTGGGCGGTCGAAGCCCTCCGGATGGTCAAAGACCGCAAGGCGGAACTGAAGGCGACCGAAGAACTGGCGCGGGATGCCATCGAGCAGGCGCTTGGCGGTAACGACGAAGGCGAACTCGACGGCCACGTCGTAGTCACCTGGAAGTACCAGAAGCGCAACGCCCTGGATCAGCAGTTCCTCAAGGACACCTATCCCGAACTCTTTGAGTCTGCGAAGCGGGTCACCGAGGTCAGGCGGTTCACTCTCGTTGAGGACGACCAGTGACCGACACCGCCGACTTCTGGGACAGCGAGCCGCCCGTCAGCGATCCGCTCCGCGATGACCTCATCCACATGATCCGCTCGCGGAGCGCGAACGCGCCGCGCAGCTTGCAGGTCGAACTCGGGCCGAGCCAGGTGGCACATCCGTGTATGCGGAAAATGGGCTACGGGATCATGGCCGAGCCGGGTTCCAACCCACAGTTCGATCCGCTCCCCAGCATCATCGGCACAGCTGTGCATTCATGGCTGGAGACGGCTGCCGCACACGCGAATGAGGTGCTGGGCCGCGAGCGGTGGTTGTCGGAGACCAGGGTGGAGGTCACGCCTGGCCTGTCGGGAACCTGCGATCTGTACGACTGTGACACTGCGACTGTTGTTGACTACAAGGTGGTCGGGACACCGCGCCTGCGGAAGTTCCGCAAGGATGTCGGCCCGGTGTATCGCGGCCAGGTCCACCTGTACGGGCGCGGGTTTGAGAACGCGGGTTACCCGGTGAAGCGGGTGGCAATCGCGTTCGTGCCGCGTGGGGCGACGCTGCACAGCCTGCACGTCTGGCAAGAGGACTACAGCCCGACGCTGGTCGATGAGATTCTGAAGCGGCGCGAGCAGACGATCTGCCTGCTCAATGACTTTGACATCGAAAACAATCCTGACCGTTACATGTGGTTCCCGACGGAGCCGGTGGACTGCCAATACTGCACTTGGTTCTCGCCCAACCCCACCGGCCCACTGCAATGCGGAGGTGCGTCATGAGCCGTCACTTCGTGTGCGCCGTGTGCGGTCTGACCTACAAGACCACCACAACCGAGGTTGAAATGAACAAGGAGATCCTGAACTCCGGCATCACCAGCGGCGCAACGCTGCTGAGCGCATGCGACAGCTGTTTCGGTACAGCTAAGACTTCCCGTGGCAGCGACCACGGGTAGATGTTGCAAATCGCAACACCCCACCACAACAACAATTCAGATTGGAAATTCACATGACACTTGGCGGTTTCTTCGGTGGCGGCAAAGGCATCACTTGGCCCGACCAGCCCCCAAAGACGATCACCGGAACCATCACCTGCGTCCACGCACCTGAGGCGGTGCAAGACCCGAAGACGGGTCAGCCCACCGACCGGATGCAGGTCAGGATCGAACTCGACACCACTGAGCGCGATCCTGAATCCCAGTTCGACGACGGCGCACGAACGCTCTACGTCAAGAGTTACATGCGCGGCGCGATCGGGGATGCCCTCAGGAGGGCGGGGGTCAAGGAACCCGCAATCGGCGGAACCTTGACTGTCACGTTCGTCAGGACGGAACCGGCTGACCGGCCGGGCCTGTCCCCGTCGAAGCATTTCGAGGCTGTGTACGCACCGCCGTCGAAGGGGGTGGCTGAGCACTTCACGAACGGCGCGGCACCCGCCGCACCTGCCGCACCCGCCGCACCCGCCGCACCGGCTCCGGTGAAACCGGATGCGATTTCGGATGTGGCTTGGGCCGCGATGGACGCGGCGACGAGGGCAACGGTGGCGGCGACGATGGCGACAAGCGCCCCGCCGTTCTGAGGACGTGCCCAGCCGGGGCTGCCCCCCCTAGCGCCCCGGCTGGGCACTCAGGCCCCCCACGATGGAAGACAAAACGGTGTCGAAAAAAGTTACGTTCAGCGACGGCCTGCCCAACGGCGCGTGTGCGACGTTCAAGCACGATGGCGAGTTGTGGTTCGCCTACCCCAAGCCGAAGATCCAGGCGCTGGGTGTTGCCATGAGTCGGACGATCGGAACTGTGAGCCGACTCCGCGAAGGACTGGTGGATTGGATCAATGCACACCCCGAGGACGCGGCCAAGGTTGCGCGGCTTCTCGGCAGTGTCGCCAACGCGCAACAGCTGGCCCTCGAAAAGGCGGAGGCCTGGACATGGAGAGGAGAAACAAAGAGTGATGACGAAGCGGTGCAGTAAGTGCAAAGAGACTAAGCCGGTCGAAGGATTCAATCGGTATCGCCGCGCCAAGGATGGGCTGCGTTCTCGCTGCAAGGAATGTGAAAGAGACGAGACCGCCGCCTGGTATGCCGCCAATCCGGAGAGGAAGAAAGCCGCAAGCGCCGCCTGGCGCGCTGCAAATCCCGACAAGGCGAAAGCCGCAAGTGCCGCCTGGCGTGCCGCCAATCCGGAGAGGAAGAAAGCCGCAAGCGCCGCCCAGCGTGCTGGCGGGCGCGACCCCGACAAGCCGTGGCCGGATCGCCTCGTCGGCTACGACGCCGCCCATCGGCGGGTTGAAGCCATCTACGGCCCCGCCAGGAACCATGACTGCCTGCATTGCGACGGCTCGGCCGCTGAGTGGGCGTATGACTACAACGACCCTGACGAGTTCAGCGGTCCGATAGTCGACAACCGCCGTGGTTCCAGCCGCATCATGCGCTGGTCAGGGAAGCCGCAGCATTACATGCCGCTATGCAAGGGATGCCACACCAAACACGACCAGACGAAAGGGAAAGCAGCATGAATCCACTCCGAAAGCGCCGGAAGGCGGAGGCCCCGACAGCAGAAGGTGTCATTGCCGCCGGACTTCGCAAGGCCTACGACATGCACCCCGCTCGCATGCTGCCTAGCACTATCGTTGGTGCACTCGCCGCTGCCGGGTTCGTGATCATGTCGGAGGCCGACCTCGACGCGGAAATCGCTCTGGCGTTCCAGGCCGGCCAGGAGGATCGGGATCAGTGACGACGAACCTGCCCGACACGTCAGCCATCGGTTTCGGCGCTGCCGCCGAGGTCTACTGGGAGAAGGGCTGGCGCGGTGTCCTGCCGTTGAACCGCGGCACCAAATGGCCGCCGCCGAAGGCGTTCACCGGGTACGACGGCGCGGAGCCGTCCTATGCGGACATCATGCAATGGGCCGAACTGTATCCCGACGGCAATCTCTGCCTGCGGCTGCCGGATGGTGTGATCGGTGTCGATGTCGATGCGTATGGCGCGAAGACCGGCGGCGAAGCGTTCGCCGAGGCGGTGAGGCGGTGGGGTCTGCTGCCGGATGGGCCGCAGTCATCGAGCCGTGACGACGATCTGGTGTCCGGTTTGCGCCTGTTCCGTGTCCCGCCCGGCACCTTGCTGCAGACGGTCATCACGTTCCCCGAGATGTCTATCGGGGACATCGAGATCATTCAGCGTCACCACCGCTACGTCGTGTGCTGGCCCAGCTTGCATCCCGAGGGCCGCGACTACAACTGGCGTAACTCGCAAGGTCAGCTTCTGGGCATACCCGCGCTTGATGATCTGCCCTGGCTGCCGCAGACGTGGATCGACGGGTTGAAGTTGACGCCGAGGTCTCTGGATGTGGGCGCTGAGTTCGACACCCGCCAGGCTCTCACCGCTGGTGATCCGTCTGCGTTGGTGCAGGCGCGGCTCGCCCAGGCGATCAAGGAGATGAACTTGCCGGGTATGTCCCGGCATGACACGGCCCTGCGTCATGTCATGGCGATCCTGCGGCTGGGTGCGGAAGGTCAGCCGGGTGTGGAGTCGGCGCTGTCGATTCTGCGTGAGGTGTTCATCGCGGTGTTGGCTGATCCGTCGCGGGGTGACACCCGGCCACGCGACGTTGCGTACTCCGAGTTCAACCGTATGGTGTCCAACGGCAATGTGGCGCGGGAGCTAGCCCAGCCGGGGATTCTCGACTGGTTCCGGCAGATGCTCGATGGTGGCGACAGCCCAAGCATCCAATTTGCCAAAGTGGACCCGGCTGATAATGCCGGGGCTGCCGCCACATCAGATGATACCGATTCGTCGCCGTCTGAGCGGCCCGTCGGTGAGCTTGAGGCGATTGAGCAGGACTTCTGGACGGCACGGGAGTCGCACCGGATCATCTACGAGGCTGCCCTGGCGAGGATGGGCGCACCGTGGGCAGTGTTCGCCGCGTGCGTGGCCCGCGTTCTTGCGTTGGTGTCTCCCAACATGACGTTGCCGCCCATCATCGGCGGGCGGGGATCACTGAACTGGTTCGGTGTGGTGGTCGCGCAGTCCGGTGGCGGCAAGGGCACCGCGATGTCGGTCGCTTCCGCTCTGGTCACCGGCGATGTTGATGTCAGGCCAATCGGGTCTGGCGAGGGGATGATCGAGTGCTACAACCGTCGGGGTGATGATCCGCAGGCATACGTCTCGTCGGTGATGTTCGACGTTCCTGAGATTGACACGCTCGGTGCGATGAATGACAGGTCCGGTCAAACCACGTCGGTTGTTCTCCGTAACGGGTTCTCCGGTGAGCGGCTGGGGTTCGCCTATCGTGGTCGGACTACCGCGCCGGTTGAGGCTCACACCTACCGGATGACGTTGCTTGTCGGGGCGCAGCCGTCTCGGGCTGGCGCGTTGTTGGAGGACAGCGGCGGCGGCACGATGCAGCGGCTCATGTGGTTCCCTGGCATGGATCGTCGTGTGGTGGCTGAGCCGTCGCCGTATCCGGTGGATGGCCTGGGTTTGGATCGCACCCTGAATGGCATGCTCCCTCGCAGGGTGAAGTTGATGGAAGCGGCCGGTTCGATTCCTGTGCCACCGGAGGTGGAGGCGGAGATTCGTGAGGCCAGGGCTGCGTTCATGCGGAAAGAGGTTGATGGCGTGCGTGGTCATGCGCTGTTCGCCCGGGAGAAGGTGGCGTTTGCGCTGGCGTACATGGATGGGCGTTTGGAGATCAGCGTGGAGGATTGGAGGCTCGCCACGATCGTCAGTGCGGTGTCCGACTGGACGCTGCGCCGGGTGGACGAGGCTTACCAGGAGTCGCGCCTCAATGAGTTCAGGGATCGCGGGACGCTGAAAGGCGCGGAGCACGCCGCCGCGGAACGCAGCAAGGCTGTTGAGAATTTGAAAGCTCAGGATCGGGTGCTGCGGAACCTTCTGGCGAAGGTCGACAAGTCAGGCCCCGACGGGGTGTCCAATAGGGAGCTTGTCACTTCGATTCATTCGCGTGACCGCTTCATGGTGAAGTTCGCGTTGGACAACGCGGTGAGTCAAGGGTTCCTCGTCATGGACGAGCAGACGAAAGTCTGGACTAGGCCTTGACCAACGCGCGGGCGCGCAGTCTGTGTCGGGCTGCGCGCCTGTGTCCGGTTGGTCGTTGCGTTTGCCAGGGCAGCCACACTCCGGCGTAGAACCCGCCCGAGGCTTCCTTTAGGGCGTACCGGGCGCACGGTATCAGGAGTGGGCATTCGGAGCAGATGGAAGACATTTCGTTCAATGCCTTCCCGGTCGGCGCAAGGTCGCCTGTCCACGGTAGGTGTTGCGCTTTGCAACACTTAGCGTCGTCCCATCTATTTGATGCCATAACTCCATCATAAACGGGTGTGTCCTTTGACATCTTTAGCGCCATGCCGCTAATTTTGATGTCGTGGACAATAAAAAAATTGCCCAGCTGATTGCAAAGGGTTTGCGTGAAGGACTCACGCAGCCCGGCCAGCAGGGTGATGCCAGAATCTTCCTGCCACAGTTCCGAACTGCGGGTATGCCGAAGGAGATGGTAGACCTTGCTGATGAAACGGCTACCCTTCTAGGGGAGGCCATTGCTGGTCTCATCGAAGCTGAGGGCGAGGTTGAGATGATCGCCAAGGACGAGATTGCCCAGTTGCGTGAGCAGGCGGCCACCGATGATTCCTCGCGGCGGGTTGTCCCCGTCTACTGCCGGTGCGATCAGTCTCGTTCCCGGCCCTTGGCCGTCTTCACTGTCACGGATTCGCCGTCCATCGTCATTGACGGAAAGCAGCTGATCGGAAGCCTCTCCGAGCTTTCCCCCGAATGCCCACACGGAAGGGTAGCCCGTTGACCGCTCGCGTGCATTTGACTGTCGATGATGAAGTTGTCTTCGACGACACTCTCGACACATGGGTGTTCACCCCGCCTGACTACTTCAGGAATGCGATCAAGCCGGATGCTAAACCGGAGCCGTGGCTTAAGGCCATAATGATTGTCATGGCCGATTCGGCGATGACGGGAGCCAGTGTTCGCATTGAAGCGACTACCGGGTCATCGTGGTCGCTTCAAGTGCAGGAACAGGCGTGAGGCGTATCCGCGGCTACCGCCGCGGGCAACTGACCAGCTACCGCTGGCAGAAGTTGCGCCTGCAAGTCATCAGGGAAGAGCCGGTGTGTCGGCTGCGGCTGTCGTGCTGCACCCGGCGGTCGACCACTGCCGACCACATCATTCCGGTCAGTCACCGGCCTGACTTGAAGTACATGCGCGGTAACCTGCGTGGCAGTTGTCAGCCGTGCAACATGCGCCGGAAGAATCGACCACTTTCGGAGGTTCGTGCTGAAGACGCGTTGTTGCGGAAACCTGCGCCTGTCGCACCGGCCGCACTTGAGTTCTTCAGTTGAAAGGGTTGTTGATGAGCGTTTCGGCGGCCGCCGCTAGCGGCGATGAACTCAAACTTCTGTACGCCATCAGGGACAGGCTGGCCGAGGCCATCGAAGACTGCCCGATGCGTGACCTGTCCCCGCTGACCAGGCGCTTGCAGGACACTGTGAAGGAAATACGCGACCTGGAAGAGCGCCGGGACAAGGAAGGCGGTGAGTCTATTGGTGTCGGGAAAGCGGCCCGCGAAAAGTGGGACCCCGCCGAAGACCTCTGACCGCGCCGGCCGGAAGCTGTCCGAGGTCGCCAGGAAGCTGGTCATACCGACTGGCATCACCGGCTCGTACTGGCCTGCCGTCCGCAAAACCTGCGACGAACGCCTGGGCATCTCGCTGGACCGCTGGCAGGACGGCATCGCCGGGCTGCTGCTGGCGCACCGGGAGGACGGCGTGATCGCCCACACCGTCGGCGGGTTCGGCATGAGCTTGCCCCGTCAGGTCGGCAAGACTTTCACGCTGACTGCCGTGATGTTCGGGATGGCAGTGGATTACCCCGGCCTGCTGGGCATTTGGACGTCTCACCATGTGAAGACGAACAGCGAATCGTTTCAAGCGGTGCAGGCTTTCTGTAAGCGGGAGAAGGTCAAGCCGTTCATCAAGAAGGTGATCTTGGGTTCCGGCGACGAGGCCGTCGAGTTCAGCAATGGTTCCCGCATCCTGTTCGGTGCCCGTGAGCGCGGGTTCGGTCGAGGCATCCCCGGTGTGGACATGTTGATGTCCGACGAGGCGCAGATCCTTTCGCAGCGCGCCATGCAGGACATGCTCGCCACGTTGAACACGTCGCGGATCGGTTTGCACACCTATGTGGGCACCCCGCCGAAGCCGTCCGACAACTCCGAGATGTTCAACGTGATGCGCCGCGAGGCGTGGTCCGGTGAGGCCACCGACTTGGCGTGGGTTGAGTGCGGCGCTGACGACGACGCCGACATCGACGATCCCGATCAGTGGATGAAAGGCAATGCGTCGTGCCCGCACCGCACCCCGCTGGTTTCTATTCAGCGGCTCCGCCGCCGCCTCGATGACAGCGGCTTCCGGCGCGAGGCGTTGGGCATTTGGGATTCCGACGAGGCGAGCGCGTTCGACATCGCGGCGTGGAGTGACCTCGCCGACCGCGGCGCTGACACGCCAGCCAGTGCGGCGATCGTGATCGACATGAGTCCTGACCGGCGGCATTGCTGGATCGGTGTGGCCGGTGAGGTCGACACCGATAGTGGCTCGCGGGTGCTGCTGATGGCGACGGAGGTCAAGGCTCGTGATGCCGTTCCGCAGGTGCAGAAGTTGATCGACAACCGCAGGATTGTTGAGGTGTCGATCACCAGCGGCGCTGCTCGTTCGCTTGAGCCTGCCCTGGTGGAGGCGAACATCGACTACAAACGGATGTCCCAAACGGACATGGCCGCTTCCTACTCCACCATGCAGGAGGCGATCAAGAACGGGACGATCCGGCATCTGGATCAGGAGGAACTGAACACGGCAATGGCAATGACCAGGACGCGGTTCATCGTGTCGGGGGAATCCGAGGTGTTCGACCGTCGCAGTTACAGCGTCGATGTTTCGCCTGCGGTGGCGTGTGCGTGTGCGCTGTACCGCTATGGAATGGCTGCCGCGCCGATGCCGGTGCTGTTATGACGGTGTTGCAAGATGCAACACTCTAGAATAAACCTCAATCATGGGAGGTGAGCGGTGTCGTTCTGGAGTTGGCTAAAAGGTGAACCCCCCACCGGTGTGGTGCCCAACGGAAATCCTGGTCCCGCGTACAGGCCCGGCGATCCGGACATGGTGGACATCAGTAGCCTCACCGACATTCCCGAGTCGCGTGCCCTTCCGTGGCCGCAGCCCTCTCCGTGGTCTGGCTATCCGGATTCCTGGTCGACGCCGCAGTGGGACCCAGGCCATCAGGTCAAGAACCTTGTCGACGTCGCCTGGGCGTGCATCGACCTGAACTCGTCGGTGTTGAGTTCCATGCCGCTCTATCGGCTCCGTAACGGCTCTGTCATCAGGGCGGCGTCGTGGATGGGCAATCCTGATCCGACCGTGTACACCGGCTGGCATGAGTTCGCCAAGCAACTGTTCTGGGACTACCACCTTGGTGAGGCGTTCGTGTTGCCGATGGCGCATGACTCCGACGGTTACCCCATTCGGTTCCGCGTTATCCCGCCTTGGCTGATCGAAGTCGAGTTGAACGGCGGGATGCGCGAGTACCGGCTGGGCGCTATGGATGTCACCAAGGAAATCCTGCACATCAGGTATCAGACAACCATCGACGATCCCCGAGGCCACGGCCCGCTGGAATCCGCTGCCGACCGCGCCGTCACCATCGGGTTGCTGCAGCGGTACACCCAGAACCTCGCCGAAACGGGCGGAGTTCCCCTGTACTGGCTGGGCATCGACCGAAAGATCAGCCAGTCTGAGGCGACCGACCTGATGGATCGGTGGATCGAATCACGCACCCGCTACGCAGGGCATCCAGCACTGGTGTCCAACGGGGCAACGCTGCACCAGGCGAAGACGATGAACGCCAGCGAGATCAGCTTGTTGGAGATGACGCAGTTCGCCGAGGCGCGGATGGCGATCCTACTGGGCGTCCCCCCGTTCCTCGTCGGACTCCCCGGCGCGACCGGATCGCTCACCTACTCCAACATCGAGCAGCTGTTCGGGTTCCATGACCGTTCCAGCTTGCGGCCGAAGGCGACCGCCGTCATGGCGGCGCTGAGCGGGTGGGCGCTGCCGGGTCCGCAGTCCCTGGAACTGAACCGCGACGACTACACCCGGCCCAGCCTTGTTGACCGCGCCAACTCCTACAAGACGCTCATTGAATGTGGCGTGATGACACCGGATGAGGCGAGGGCGATGGAGCGCCTGAGTGGCGAGCCGGCCGCGTCGAGGATTAGCGGCGGGATGGATTAGCCGTGTCGGATAGGCCGGTCATTCTGTTCCTTTTCGGTGGCAGAGAGGGCAATCTGCGGATCAACCTGCCGATCATCAGGCGGATATTGGACGACAACCCGCAGGTGAGCTTCCATCTGTGGAATCTCGCCCGGCTTCACGCCGATTCGGAGTTCATCAAGTCCGTCGAGGGTGACCGGATCAAGGTGTGGAACCAGTTCAGCGGCTCTGGTGCGATGTACCAGATGCCGCGGGTGTGGCACTTCTACACCAACGACAGATTCCGTGATGCGCTGTTCGTGAAGATGGACGACGACGTTGTGTTCGTCGAGTCCGAAAAGTTCGGGGCTTTCGTCGATGCCATCGAAGCCAATCCGGACAAGATCCTCAGCGCCGAAGTGGTGAACAACGGGGCGTGCACACCGTTCATGCCGAAGCTGTGGGACGGATATTCCAAGCTGGGCATCCCGCTGCTGGAGGTCCACGAAAGCAACAAGTGCGCGCAGTTGGCGCATCGTTTCATGTTTGAAGAGTGGCGCGATCTGGTGAACCGTCCCACCAGCCTTGTCGAAGTGGACACTTGGCTGTCGATCAACTTCATCGGTATGACCTGGCTGACGTTGCGGCAGATGCAGGGAAAGATCGGCCATAGGTGTCCACCTTGTGTTGCTGGCCGCGATTTCAGGCCAGGGACGCGGATCGGCGATGAGGGTGCAGCCAACATGCTCGACCGCATGGTGATGCGCGGGTTTACCGCAGCGCACCTGGGTTTCGGGCCGCAAAATCTGACCGAACATCAGGAGTTTGAGTGGCGGCAGGACTACGACGAGATAGCTTGGGAATACCTTCAGGGTGTTGCGAAACGCAACGCCCCCGTCGGGTAGGGCCATGAAAACTATAGTTTCGATTCCGTTTCGAGATCGTGGTCTTGACCCGTTGCGGTCAGCCAACCTGGCATATGTCGCCGACTACTGGACTGGGTACGGCTGTGATGTTCAGGTGACCAGTGACGGTCGAAGTGGCGATGCACCGTTCAACCGCGGTGCCGCCTATAACAGGGCCACCGAAAACAGCGATGCCGACATGTTCATCTTCGCTGAATCCGACTTGATTGTTGACTTCAATCAGATCGACCGGGCTATCGAGATGGCCGCCGAGTCGCCGGGGATGGTGGTTCCGTTTTCCTGGTTCATGGCGATCGGGGAAGAGGACTCTGCTCGCGTTCGGGCGTTTGAAATATATCCGGAAGACGCTTTGTCCAGCCCGGTGAAGGGCCATCGCCGCAGCATTGGTGCGGTGAATGTCATGTCCCGGCGCACCCTGGATGAGGTCGGCGGGTGGGATGAGGTCACCGAAGGTGCTTGGTATGACGACGACATCATGAAGATTGCGTTCGATTCGGTTGGCCCAACCCGCTGGGTGGAGGGGTCGGCGTATCACCTGTATCACCTGTCGGGTGGCCGCGGGGCGCATCTCAGCCAGTCTGACCGTGCAGCTACCGCGAAGAACAGATTGCGCCTACGGCAATACTTGCAGGCGAGAACCCCTGAGCAGATCAGGGAGCTTGTTAGGCAGGGCAGGGCGCGGTGAAGATCGCGGTTGTTGCCGACGAGCGCCGGGGCGATATGGGGTCGAAACTTGCAGACACGGTTGGCGCTGACCATCTAAGTGTTGACGATGGAACCCTCGGTTGTTCGCGTAACCATTTGGCGGCGTGGAGCGCCCTGGCCGAGTCGATGGGGCCGGAAGATTCACATGCCGTTGTGTTGGAGGAAGACGCTGTTCCGGTTGACGGGTTCCGCGAGCAGCTAGTTTCGGCCCTCAGTGTCGCCCCGGCCTCCATCGTGTCGTTGTATCTGGGGACCGGCTACATCAACGATTGCCGCACGAAGGGCGTGCTGGCAGCCGCGGACGCTATCGGCGCGCACTGGATTGTCACGAATGGGATCGTTCATCACGCGGTCGCACTCGCGGTGCGGCGCGAATTGGTGTTACCCATGATCGGGTCCGTCGGTGAGTTTGGGGCGATTGACGGGCAGCTATCCCGCTGGGCGCGGCGCAACGGTCATGCCGTCGCCTACAGCAGTCCTTCGCTTGTTGACCATTGCGATGAGCCGAGTTTGGTGTCCAGGAATCGCCGAGCGGAACGTAAGGCGTGGCGCGTGGGCGGGAACGATCCCTGGAATCAAATTGCCTTTCCCTGGCATTAGGGCCGCACATGATACCCACGACATGCATCTCAAACATGAACCATTGCGGTAGCCTGACCGTGAGAGTGGACGATGCTGAAGGGTTTCGGAGATATGGTTGAAGTGTCGGATGAAGATGGTGAGGGCCGCGCGATGAACTCGGGAATCGAAACCCGCTCAGAAAACGTCCACATCGACAATGTTGATTTCGCCCAGCGAATCATCACCGTCCTCGCCGTTCCGTATGAAAGCCCAACGCCGGTCCCTTTCCGTCAGGAGATGTGGACGGAGGTGTTCTCGCGGAGCGCCTTCAACGGCATCGAAGGGCAGACTCGCAAGATTCCGGCGACAACTTCTCTGAGCATCCCCGCGCCGGATCATCTCGGCGCGAAGCTGGTCGGGCGCGTCCTTTCGTCGGACCCCTATCGTGACGCTGGCCTGATCAGCGAGGTGAAGATCAGCCGTACCGCTGATGGCGACGAAACTTTGGAACTCGCCAGCGACGAAGCGTTGTTCCCCAGCATCGGTTTCATGGTGAAGAATCCCAAGTTCGATCAGGAACTCGACTATTACTCCAAGACTCGCCGGGTCAACAGGGCGTTCTTGGATCATCTGGCGTTTGTTGGTCAGCCTGCCTACGAGGGGGCGAAGGTCTTGGCGATGCGTAGCGAGGATTCTCCGCAGGAGCCGGTGGTTTCGCGGACTCCGCGGATGGACGAGTTTCTTAACGATCCCGTTCTGCAGTGGGCTTCAAAGCGGGTTCGCGGCTGAGTGTTGCGTTCTGCAACACCCCTATTGGTGTTATTCTGCTGGCATCGCCATTGGGCGAGCGCTGGCCGGGAGGGCTGTCCGCTAGGACTCGTTGGTCAAGAGGACCGTTGCCAATCAAATAAAAATTCTCTTGAAGGAGATCATGGTGGGAAGCAATATCACCGCTGGCGACGAGTACATCCAGCGGCTCGATCGGGAACTGGAACAAAAGGAATCCCTCGTAAGGGGCATCTACCAGCGCGCCAACGCCGCTAGTCGTGACCTCAATGACGAGGAAGGCGAGATGGTCGTTGAGGCCCGCGGCCGGATGGAGAAGATTCAGCGCGAACTGGATCAGGCCCAAGAGGTCAACCGGATCGCCTACGAGACCCGCAGCAAGGGTCGTGCCGTCGATCAGGCCATCGCCGTCATGAAGGGCAAGCCCGACGCCAGCCAGGTTGAGTACCGCTCGGCCGGCGCGTACATGCTCGACATGTGGAACAGCGCCCAGGGCAGCCGCGACGCGACTGACCGCCTCGAGGTGTACGGCCGTGCGGCCGACCACCAGCGGACCGGCGATTCGCTCGGCGTGATCCCCGACCCCATCGTCGGCCCGGTCATCGACTTCATCGACGCGGCCCGTCCGCTGGTGTCGTCGATCGGAACGATGGCGCTGAACAACGCCACGTTCTACCGCCCGATCGTCACCCAGCACCCGACCGTCGCGGCGCAGGGTGCTTCTGGTGGACCCGCCGACGAGAAGTCGGAACTGGTCAGCCAGAAGATGACCATCGAGCGTAAGACCGTCAACGCCAAGACCCTCGGCGGCTACGTCAACGTGTCGCGGCAGGCGATCGACTTCTCGTCCCCGTCGGCCCTGGACCTGGTGGTCAACGGCCTCGGTCAGCAGTATTCGATCGAAACCGAGTCCCTGGTCGCTGGCACCTTGGGTGGCGTCGCCACTCCCGTGGTGGGTTACGGTTCTACGCCGACTGGCGATACCGTCGCTGCAGCCGTGTGGCAGGCTGCCGGTCTGGCGTACAACGCCGTCAAGGGTATGGGTCGGTTGATGATCGCCATCGCCCCCGACGTGTTGGGCACCTTCGGCCCGCTGTTCGCTCCGGTGAACGCCCGGGACGCGCAGTCGCCCGGCTTTGAGGCGGGGCGTTTCGCGCAGGGTCAGATGGGCACGATCTCCGGCATCCCGGTGGTCATGTCTGCGGGCCTGCTCCCCGGTGAGGCTTTCCTGTTCTCAAGCTCGGCAATCGAGTGCTTCGAGCAGCGGGTGGGCACTTTGCAGGTCGTTGAGCCGTCGGTGTTCGGGTTGCAGGTCGCTTACGCGGGCTACTTCTCGACGCTCGTCACCGCCGAGGCGGCGATTGTCCCGCTGGTGGCTTCCTGATGCGTATTGCAATCAGGGGTCATGACGTGGTGGCGGCGGGGTCGCTGAACTTCGCCCTCATCAGATCGGCCACCAAAGCGGCCAATCGTGCTGCGCCTGCCGTGGGCGGGGGCACTGCTGCCCCCGCCCAGGCGG
>ERZ887849.2678-NODE-2678-length-14357-cov-8.076073_pt1 | contig 14357 bp, 13 predicted proteins | sample MGYA00521267_ERZ887849 | MGnify/ENA primary metagenome ERZ887849 (study PRJEB32303, sample SAMEA104408601) | aquatic metagenome | biome: Brackish water; feature: Pelagic; material: water | place: Baltic Sea | collected 2014-06-06T16:11:00 | depth 2,863 m ... | reverse complement strand
CCAACATCTGGTGGACTTACCCATGGTGGGGAAATTGAAACGCTTGCTATATTGGCAGCCTATCCTGAATTGGTGCATTTAGACAGAATTGAGGGATCATCAGACCATCAACATGGCTCAAAAATGGATAAATTGCGAAGGACGCGTTCTTATCAGCCAGTATTAACAGATATCCGAACAATAGCACCAACAGGATGGTATGGAGATCCAAGTCGCGCAACAATTGAAAAAGGTACTCAGATGTTGGAAGATTTGGGCGCTGCTATTGCCTCTGAAGCAACTGAAATATTTTCGCTTTTAGAAGAAGTGAATGGCGGCATCGCAACGCTTGATAAAATGCTCAAAAAGGGATAAATCATGGCCTGCAAAATAGGGGCAGGAGATTCTGTTCAACTCGCCTTACCAGGGCGTATTTCACACCAAATTGCTGGCGCTGGCGCTGGTGCTGAAAATGTCTGTGTCCGACTTGTTGAAATTGCACCAGAAACAGAAAATAGTGAGAGAAGGAACCCCCATTATCACCCTGATGTTGAGGAATGTATTTATGTTCTTGAGGGGGAGGGATGCACCCATGCAGATACAGGAGACTATCAAATGAGTGCAGGGGATACTTTAATAATGCCGCCTAATGAGAAGCATATGACACGAAATACAGGCAATCATACATTAAAATTATTATGCTTTTTCCCAACTGGTAGAGTAACCATTCTTGGTGAATAAGTGTTGGAGACACGACATATATGACTTCTATTAAAAATCAATCAGAGCAAATAATATGCTTGCGACCTGAAACAGATTTTATTGAATTTGATGCAGTTGCCCCTTCACGTTTCAATGTTACTTATTTGAAGCCAGATGACCCTGACTTACTTATCCATGCGGAAAAAGCAAAAGCGATGATTATTCCTGCAGTGGGTCCTAAAATTCAAAATGAAATTTTTGAAAAAACGGCTATTAAAATGGTGCAGGTAACAGGCGCTGGGATTGATAGGATAGATACTCAATTTTGTGAACGTAACCAGATTGCGGTGTGTAACGTGCAAGGAGGAAGTGCATTTGCTGTTGCTGAATATTGCCTAGGGTCTGTTATTACTCTGTCAAGGCAGCTGCATTTAGGGAATAAAGGGGTTCAAATGGGTGAATATTCTACTATTCGCCAAACAATGTTGAATAAAAGAATGGTGTCGTTACAAAATCAGCATGTCGGTATTATTGGATTTGGCAGTATAGGGCGGGAAACAGCAAGATTATTTCATTTAATGGGGTGTCAGATTTCTTGTTTTGATATGTTTCCACCAGACATAAAAGAAGCAGATAAAATTCAAGCTAATATATGTGATTTGCCAATGTTATTAGAACAATGTGATATTATTTCGTTACATGTGCCGCTAACAGATGAAACAAAGAATTTGATTTCAGAAGCTGAAATTAACATGATGAAACCAACTTCCCTATTGGTAAATGCAGCAAGAGGCGGGGTTGTAGATGAGAGCGCACTTGCATCTGCTTTGGAAGACGGACGAATAAATGGAGCGGTAATAGATGTCTATAGCGATGAGCCTGCAGCTTCAAATAACCCATTGCTAAATTTATCAGCTGCAGCACAAGAAAGGGTTTTTTATTCTCCTCATATTGCTGGCATCACAAAGCAATCCTGGACCGATTTATTTCAAAAATCATGGGCTAATTTAGAGAGGTATTTTGATAAAAATCCATTGAATTATAAGCAAGTTTAATTTTTTCTAACTTTGGTTTTATATCAATTATAGATAGTATCAGCTATCTTGTTGCCAAAGCTTTTTAACTTCTTCAAACGCTGCATTGCCTTCTGAACGGCGTTTCTCAGCTGTAATATCTCCCCAATCTATAACCGCTTTTTGATAGGCAGGTCGTGCTGCGATTTTGTCAAACCAGTTGTTAAGTGCCGTCATCTCAGACCATAAAGGTGCCATCTGAAAAGAGCCTAGGCGCGTTAAATAAACAACAAGCGAAATATCAGCTAAGGAATAGCTTTTCCCTGCCAACCAATCATGCGTTTGAAGGTGCTTATTCATGTCTGAGAAAAGGTGCTTAAAGGATTGAATGGAAGGCAGCAGAAGAGGCGATTCAAGCCCCATTTCAGTATTAATCTTATCATTATTCTTTCGCACGCCATCTCGCATTTTTGAATAATATTCCGCTAATTGTTTTTTGTCAGTATTTTGATAAAAATGTCTGTTTACAATACAAACGCCAATGGTTCGGCTTGCAACATGAATGCCATCTTCAATCTTGCGCATCCATAAGCGCATCTGTGCAATTTCCTTTGGATCATTAGGACGCAGCTTAATCTCATTCTGGTAAGCATCTTCAAGATATTCCAAAATAAGAGTAGATTCAGGGATAGTAAAATCTCCCTCTTTTAACAACGGGATTAATCCCTTTGGATTATACTGATGAAAGTCATCTGGGCGCTGACTAGCATCTCCAAGGGCGGTGTCAACAACAACGCTATTCCATTCAATTTGTTTTTCTTCTAATCCTAAGCGTACTCTTTGTGCTGCGGTAGAGCGATCATAATGAAATAATGTAAGCATGATAAAATTTCCGTTATGTAGATATTTTTATAAATCAGCCATATCGTAGGATACACCTATTGGAATAATAGCGTAGGGGTTAATCTTAAGGTGGGATAAATAATAATGGTCAATAATATGGTCTAGCTTTACCGTGTCTTGTACTTTGGGTATCTCCAATAAACGATGCATATATGCGTGTAGCATTGTGTAGTCACGTAATTTTCGTTTATTACATTTAAAGTGGTAATAATATACAGGGTCAAAACGCACAAGAGTAGGTAATAATCGCCAGTCTGCCTCACATGGGGTATTTCCAAGTAAAAATGGCTTTTCGTTAAGAATTTCTTCTAGCTTATCTAATGTATCAAATAATAAATTTACTGAATTACTATAGGCTTCTTGAGATTTCGCAAACCCAACACGGTAAACCCCATTATTTAATCCTCGATATATTAAGTCATTTATTTCTTCTAATTGTTGATAATCATAAGATGTTATCATTTGATTTTCGGGTTGATTAAGAAGGGAGCAAAATGGTCCGTCTAACATTCGTATAATTTCAGAGGATTCGTTATTAACGATTGTTTGTGTTTTTTTATCCCAAAGTGTTGGTACAGTTACTTTGCCTGTAAAATTAGAGTCAACATGAGTGTATAATTGATGCAGATATTCCAGCTGTATTCCCGTATTATTGCTTACACCATTATATTCAGCAAAATGCCAACCTGTAGGGTAGCTAATCGGGTGTACAACAGAAATGCCTATTACATCTTCTAGATTATGTAATGCACGATACAACAAAGCGCGATGTGCCCATGGACAGGCATAAGCAATAATTAACTCATATCTGCCAGCCTCAGCAGGAAATTTTCCCTCCCCAGGGTTTGATATGACGTCACGATAGGGCGATTCAGGGCGAATAAAGCTTCCATCTGGCGCTTGTTTTCCTTCTGCATCTGCTCCCCAGATACCATCTACTAGCATTCCCATATTTTAATCCTTGCTGATATAAAGAAAGCCAGCGTTATGCTGGCTTTCAATGTTAATTTTAAAATAAATTTATATTACGCAGGTCTCTTTGGAATGCCAAGAGATTCCTGAGCTGCATGAAGAAAACGTAAATCCACTGCATCACGCCAGTTAAAATCAGCAGGAACTTGTTGAAGGTCAATAACACCCTGAGCGAAGCCATCCATTGATTCTTCAGAAAATCCACCATCCTTACAGATTTGGTCTAGCTCGGTTTCATACTGAGCTTCGAATTCAGGAGGAATATCAAAGCCTTTTGAGCGCATTTCAGAATATGCAGAATCTTTATTGGCAGGCTCAAACAACCACTGACGTGCTTTTAATTCTGCATGTTGCCAAGCATAAAGGGCATCTTCGTTTTTATCACCCCATTCCATGTTAGTGATAAAGCCTTCTTGTGGTACCTCGTATATTTTAGCAGAAATGAATTTACCGCCATTATCCGTTAGACCATTTTCATGGCGTGGAAAAACAGATGCTCCCTGAAGAACGCCAGCAATTAGAGCCTTCATTCGTCCATCAGAACCGCCCTTCATAGGTACCATTTCAACATCTTTATCAGGGTCTATTCCGTTTTGGATTAAAATTTGACGTTGAATCCATGTGTTACGACCTCCAAGGCCTCCACCTGAAATTTTGCCGCCTTTAAGGTCTTCAAAAGTTTCAATACCTTTTGCAACACCCATAATCCACCATTCTTTATCTCGATAGACACTGAGTAACTTCAAAGGCTTTCCACTTGCTGCTTTGTTACCAAATAAAACGTCAACATCCGAGTGGGCTATATCAATGCTGCCGCCTATTAATCCAGGGAAATAGCTATCTGTTAAATAGAAATCAATCTCATCAATTCCGGCACTCTCGTAAAAACCTTTAAATTGAGCAAGGCGCCATGACCATTGAGCTGCGTAATTAGGGTTCCAGTCAGCTATTCTTAATGTACTGACACTTGACTTAATTGCTGAAGAATCTACAGCCCATGCGCCTTTGAATGGCACTGCCGTTGCTCCTATGGCAATCCCTAGTGCTCCAAGTCCACCCTTAAGTAGGACTTCTCTTCTAGGTAGTAGTATTTTTGTTTTTTGTTTTAATCGAGCCATTTTTTTCTCCCTTTTCATTAAAAGATATTGTTATCTGTGTAGGCATCACAGATGATTCACGTTCCGCCATGGAGCAACTTTTGCTTCAAGCCATCGTGTGAAATTGATAAGTGATAACGACATCACTATTAGTAGCAGCAGAACTGCAAAAGTCATTGCGGTATTAAATGTATCCGCCGAGCGCTGAATTAAATAACCTAGCCCGTTCGAGCCACCAAATAACTCTGCAATTACGACACCAATTAGACCGCGTCCAATGCCTTGTTGAATGCCAGAAATAATAAATGGCAAGGTGTAAGGTAAAACCACTTTATAATAGAGTTGGGTTCTGTTCGCTCCAAACACTTTAGCTGCAGCAAGGAGCGATTTTTCTGTGGTTTTAACGCCAGCCCAAGCATTGATAATAATTGGGAAGACAGCCGACAGTACAATAATTGTTACCTGCATCGTAGTTGTAAAACCAAGAAATAGTATAAAAAGCGGGACCAAAGCAATTCTTGGCAGTGAAGCCAGAGCCCAAACATATGGGCTAAGGATAGATTCTATGTATTTATTACCACCCATTAATAATCCGCCGGGTATTCCAATTGCGCAAGCTATTGCAAGACCAGTCATCAGGTTCTTGAAACTATGCAGAAAATGGTCTAAAATACTCCCAGAAAAAACAGCTCCCTCAGGTGCTCTAGTTGTCATTCCTACCCAAAGTTCCTGAAACATAGCCGATGCTTTAGGCAAAAATAAGGAGTTTATATTTCCATAAGTAGTTGCAAGCTCCCAAAGAATAAAAAATATAATAAGGTTTATCGATGTAACAACAATTCCTCTGGTTCTTCGCCAGATTTCTTTTAAAGTCCATCCAACATCCTGAATTCTGTTTGGATCGTCAGTTTCATATTTAATTTGGTCAGAAACTTTTGCCATACCTATTCTCCCCTAGTCGTCTGCATCGCTTCATCCTTAACCAAATTCCAGATATGGTCTCGTAGTTCAGCGTATTTCTTTGAAATTTTTACCTCAGAATTACTCATTCTCGGGCGAGGGAAATCAACATCAACAATTTCTTTAATTTGTCCTGGACGGTAGGAAATAACGACGACACGGTCACCAAGCAGTATAGCCTCATCTATTGAATGTGTAATAAATACACACGTCTGTCCTGTCTCCATTACAATGCGTTCCATTTCAGCTTGCATAGCTTCACGGGTCATTGCGTCAATTGCTGCAAAAGGCTCATCTGCAAGCAGAATATCAGGGTTTGTTGCAAGCGCGCGAGCAATGCCAACACGCTGTTTCATCCCCCCTGATAATTCATAAGGGAAAGACTTCTCAAACCCCACAAGATCAACTAATTCAAGGGCGTTTTTCACCCTTGCTTGTTTTTCTTCTTCGGATAATCCTAGATTTTGAAGTTCATATGGAAGTCTGATATTAGCCTCAACAGTCCTCCATGGCAGTAACGCATAATCTTGAAACACCATTGCTCTATCGGGACCGGGTGCTGTTACTTCAACATCCCTTACTTTAACACTTCCGCCAGACTTGGGAATAAGACCAGATATTGCATTAATAAAACTAGTTTTTCCGCAACCAGAAGGTCCCACTAATACAACGAATTCACCTTTTTTTATTTCCAAGGAAATGTTCTGCAGAGCAATTAATTTTTTACGCTCCCTATGCAAATCGTAAGAAATGGAAAGATCTTCGGCTACTATTATATTCTCATTTGATTTCGACACTTTATTCCCCCCGAGTGTGCAAAATTATTAATGATCGTTAAAAATCATTGAGGCTTGTGAAGATAAGGTCAAGTAAAAAAATCGATAATAAAAATAAAAAAGAGGCAATAAAATTATATTTAGACGCCTAAATGCATATAATTAAAGACTTTTAGGCATTTATTAATCAATAAACTGTGAATAATCAACTTCACTATTCTTATCTATTTTTGAGAAAACTTCGGGCATGGGGTATTTAAGTCCTGTTGCGCAATTATAAAGAATGGCCGTTTCATTTGATGAAATAAGTCCTTTTTCAATTGATTGCTTGTAGGCGGCGGCAGTTGCAGCCCCCTCTGGGCATAGGAGAAGCCCCTCTTTTTGTGCTATTTCATCTCGTATGGTCATTATTTCTGGGTCATCTACAATAATTCCAAACCCATCTGATTCTCTGATGGCTCTGATAATTAGAAAGTCACCAACAGCTACAGGTACTCTTATGCCAGCGGCTACTGTTTGAGCGTTTTCCCATACAGGAGCATGTTCTTCTCCATTTTGCCATGCTGTTACAATGGGGGCGCAACCTGCAGCTTGAACTGCAACCATCCTAGGAAGCTTACCACTAATCCAACCTAATTCTGTTAATTCTTGGAAGGCTTTCCACATTCCAATAAGTCCTGTACCACCGCCTGTGGGGTAAAAAATCACATCAGGCATGGTCCAGCCCAATTGTTCAGCTAATTCCAGTCCCATCGTTTTTTTGCCTTCTATGCGATAGGGCTCTTTTAAGGTTGATACATCAAACCATCCTGTTTTTTGTTTACCCTCGCCAACAATTCTACCACAATCATTTATCAGCCCGTTTACTTTGTAGGTATCAGCGCCTTGCAATTGAATTTCACGAATATTTACATCAGGTGTGTCTTCAGGACAGAACACTGTTGATTTTATGCCTGCTTGACTTGCATATGCTGCCATAGCAGCGCCAGCATTCCCATTAGTAGGTATTGCTAGATGTTTAATGCCAAATGATTTTGCCATTGAAACAGCAAGGCATAATCCGCGAGCTTTAAACGAGCCTGTTGGCAGTCTACCCTCATCTTTGACCAAAATATTGCCCTGTTTGCCGCCGATAATAGACGCTGCTTGTTGCAAGGGAATAAGAGGGGTTATGACCTCACCCAAAGACACCCTATCTGATGGGTTTTCAACTGGCAACATTGGTGCATATCGCCAGAAACCAGGTATAGTGGAATTTTCTATATCCGAGCGAGATAATTGCTGTTTCATTTTTTTTAAATCATATCGTACCAATAGTGGGCGTCCTGCCTCTGATAGTCCATGAATTTGACCTGCTGGATACTGTTTTCCTGTAATAGAACACTCTAGATGAGTCACGTAATGGTGTTTGTTGGTCACGATAAATCCTTTGTTTGTAAATAATTTTGGTTAATTCAAGGGTAGAAGAGTTTTTAAGATGCCGTCAACTACACTCTAAATCGTTGGCGCTGTCCTATTATCACTGCCAAAGTAACACTTACTGCAAAAACAATCATTTCAAGAGTAATAAACTCACCTAATAGCCAGAATGAAATGAATAGAGTCATAAAAGGTTGTAAAAATTGTAATTGACCAATCTTTGCTATTCCTCCTCTGGAAAGAGCAATACTCCAAAGACAATTTCCGATAAACATAGAAAAAAGACCTAAATAAATGATACCTCCAAATGAACGGGTGTCATCTATTGCTTGCTTGATTGAAAGGTTTTCTGGCCAAAGGAAAAAGGTAATGAGAATTGAAATAGGCGCAGTCAAGCAAAGCCCCCATGAAATAACAGCAAATCCAGACATATGTTTATTAAGAGCTGCGCTTTTCGTATAGCCAAGCGCAGCGCACATACAGGCAATAAACAGCCATAAATTGCCAGCCATAATATTGAGTGAGATATAAGCATTAGTGTTAATTTGTGATAGATGTGATTTTATCATAAAGCTTGCTACTAAGAGAGCTGCAACAAACGAGCATATCCAAAATAATTTTGGAGGACGCTCTTTTGCAAGCAAAACTCCAGCAGCTGATAAACATAAGGGCAGCATTGCTAAAACAACGGCACTATATGAGCTAGAAACTTCTGCAAGAGCAAAAGCAACTGCGCCAGGAAAGCCAAACACAAGCAATAAGCCAACAAAAAATAAATCGCCTATTTGTTTTAAGGATAAGCGCGCGGATATGTGAATATCATCACTTAAAATTCCTACATAAGTCATTTTTTTTAAGGTTTGTTTTTTTCTTTCATTAAGCATATGCGAAATAAACAAAAAAGTCAGAGCAAAAATGCTAGCGCTTGTTGCCCTAAGGCAAGTTGCGAGAATCGGAGAATAGACGTCAAGAGCCAATTTTGTAGCAGGGAAAGTGCCTGCAAACATAATGACTGCAACAAAGCCAATAGCTATTGTAACTAAGGGAGCGTAACGCATTTGACCTACTATACCGAATTAAGCGGAACGCATTTTAATTGTAATTCAGTGTTTTTCATGAAAAAATCCTGCTCACCATAGAAATTAATACGATCCAACAGACTGTAAAATCTTAATTTCATCTTGGCTAGATTTATAATTTTTTTAATTCTTGCAGGTTGAAGAAGCCCTAGTATAGAATAAAGTATAAATTGCTAAAAAAAATATTTAGGGGATAAATATGCGAAATTTAATTATTATTACTCAGACTATTTTGTTGGGGGTTTTCCTTGCTGTAGGAGCGCAGGCTCAAACAGTAAAGAACCCTGGCATTTTAGTTCATGCTGCAGATGATGAAGCAACTACACTAGATCCTGCTCAAGTTGAAGCAGGGGAGGGCGGAGAAACAGTCATTCTGCAGGTGTACGACAGACTTTTAGAATTTGGACCATCAGGTCCTGAATTGGTTCCTGGACTTGCTTCAGTAGTTCCGACAATAGCTAATGGAATGATTAGCGACGACGGAATGACCTATACTTTCAAAATTAGAGAAGGCGTTGTCTTCCATGATGGGACAGACCTAACAGCAGAGGATGTTAAATTCTCTTGGGATAGAATAGTTGATATGGATTTGCCTGAAGGACAGTCGGGCGTTATTGCCGATATTGTTAGTGATTCGAAAGTAATCGACGACTATACATTTCAGGTTACTCTGCTAGAGCCTAGTGCAAGCTTTTTGAACAGCACCGTTGTTTCAATGGCAGCCTCAATTGTTAGCCAAGATGCGGTTATGGCTAATGGCGGCGTTGTTGAAGGTGAGCCAAATCAATATATGGCTCAGAACGTGGCTGGAACAGGTCCTTATAAGTTAAAAGCGTGGAATCGTGGCGAAAACATTCTTCTCGATATAAATGAGAATTACTGGGGCGAAAATGCAAAATTAGCGGCGCGTATAGAAATTGGTGCTGAGCCTGATGTTCGTGTTCTTGGTCTTCGAGCAGGTAACTATGATACGATTGAAACGGATCCATCATTTGTTGCAGATATCGAAGGCGCTGATGGGGTAACACTTCATACTGGTGGATTGCTACTTGAGCCAATTCACGTTGGGTTTAACTTAAATATTCCTGAAGGTTCACTTCCAAAAGAAGATACCATTCCGACCGACTTTTTCCATGACCCAAGAGTTCGTCAGGCTTTCAATTATGCATTTGATTATGATGCATTTTTATATGGTCCTCTTGCTGGCTTTGGACAATTCAATCCGCATTATCTGCCAATTGGTATTTTTGGACATGACGCAGATGCTCCAGTTTATGGGGCACAAGACAAAGCCAAAGCTGAAGCACTGTTTAGAGATGCCGGCTATTGGGATAAAGGGTTTTCAGTTTCTGTGATAACAGAAGAATCTAATCTTTTCGCAGACGCAGCGCTGGTTCTTAAAGACTCAATGGAAGCATTGAACCCTAATTTTAGAATAAATGTCCTTGCAGTGGCAGAAGCTGTTTTTGATGAAGCGCATGCTCAAAATCCAATCGAATATGCAATGTGGGTTAAAAATGCAGATCCATTCGCCGACCCTCACCCTTACATGAGTGCTTACCAGCACCCTGATGGTGAGTGGGGTGAAGTTCACGGTTTTTCCAATGGATATCGTAATCCAGAAAAAATTGCTGAGCTAATTGATGGTGCTTCTATCGAGCTTGACGTAGAAAAAAGAGCGGCAATGTATGCTGAACTTCAGAGATTGTTGTTCGATGATCCAATGTGGCTAATAACTGCTCAGGAAGGTGTTACCATGGCTTATCGTAGCTGGGTAAAAGGGTTTGAGATGAACCCATTATGGCCTCGTCCTAGTTTACGTTTTGTATATCTAGACAAATAAAATCTAACAAAGGTCAACCATATCATCAATGCTTCAGTGTCTGGTGTCTAGTGGTTGACCTTTTTTTTCATCTAATATATTTCTTTCAAAAATCAGAAGCTTTTGTTTTTTTAGGGGTAAAACTCTAATTTTTTTATACTTTTAATTAATATACTTCTAAATGGGATAAATTATGCAAATTAGAGATTATATTATTCGGCGGCTGTTGGTATTGCCTGTTTTGATCATTGGCACTTCAATAATTGTTTTCGCTCTCACTCGAATAGGAGGATCTCCGATTGGAATTTACCTTTCTCACGAGATGAACCCAGCAGAAGTGCAAGAAATGAAAGAAAGATTTCATTTAGATAAACCTGTGCCTGTTCAATATTTTTATTGGATTAAAGGAGTTACACAAGGTGATCTCGGATGGTCTGGAGTTGCTTCGGCTCCAGTTGTAGATGTGTTTCCCAAGAAATTCGCTGCCACAATGGAATTAGCCATAGCTGCAGGTATAGTTGCGGTCTCTCTTGGAATTGCCTTAGGTACTTTTGCAGGGGCAAGACGTAACAAGTTGGCAGATCATATTATTCGAGTTGTATCAGTCGGTGGTGCTAGTATGCCTCTGTTTTGGTTTGCTATTCTCCTGTTAATAATTTTCTGGGTCTGGCTTGGTTGGTTCCCGATAGGTAGAAGCGATCCCAATTTGTTTGAAGCAATAGCGCACCCAACAGGATTTTACACAATAGACGCGCTTTTAGCAGGTAATTTTGCAGCTTTTAGAGATGCCATATGGCATCTTATTATGCCAGCGGTAGCGCTTGGCTATGGAGCAACTGCAATTATCGCAAGAATGATGCGCTCTTCCCTAATTGAAGAATTACAAGAAGATTATGTAGATGCCGCTAAAGCAAAAGGACTAGCAGAAAGAGTGGTGCTTAAAAAGCACGCGCGCAGAAACGCGCTAATTCCAACTGTAACGGTGATTGGGTTAACCTTTGGCTTCTTGCTTCAAGGAACAGTTGTTGCTGAAATCATTTTCCGTTGGCCAGGTTTAGGGCGCTGGATGGCTTCTGCTGTTCTGCGCGGAGATCAGGCAACAATAATGACCTATGTAATGTTTACCAGTATTCTGTTTTTGATTGTAAATTTGGTTGTGGATATCATTTACGCAAATCTAGATCGCCGCGTCGTTTTAGGAGAGTAATATGACACAAGATTCACGAACTAATTCTATAGTTATTAACGGCTTGAATGATTCAGCATTTAAGGTGCGCCTAAACCGTAATCTTGAAATCATTCAAAGTGTGCTGGCAAACCCAACAACTGTTATAGGTTTGGTAATTGTTATTTTGATGTTGATGATGGCATTATTAGCGCCAGTAATTACTGAGCCAAATATGCCTGACCCTTATCAGATGCCGCGTGACTGGCAAGCAGCACGGTCCGCGCCTCTAACGCCAGGTCATGTCCTTGGTACGACTAATCGCGGTGGTGATGTGTATTATGGCGTTGTTTGGGGGGCGAGAACATCTCTTAAACTTTCCTTAATCGTGGTCTGCCTTACTGTTGTGTTAGGTGTAACAATTGGCAGTATTGCTGGTATTGTTGGCGGTAAAGTGGATGAAGTTTTAATGCGTATTGTGGACGTGTTTTTATCTATTCCTGAGCTTATCTTTGCATTAGCAATAGCAGCTATATTAGGGCCCTCTTTCACCAATATCATATTGGCACTGGTGGTTGTTTTCTGGGTTAAATATGCGCGAATAATGCGGGCTCAGGTTATCCGTATAAAACAACGTGATTACGTTGATGCAGCAAGGATTATGGGTGATTCCAAAATTCAGATATATTTAAAAGATATTCTGCCTAACTCATTTAGCCCAGTTATGGTGCAAGCAACACTTGATATGGGAAATATTGTTCTGGTGGGTGCTACATTATCATTTATTGGATTGTCAGAAGCAGGCATCGCAGAATGGGGTGTTTTGGTATCAGAAGGTCAAGCAGGTATTTCTGCTGGCAGATGGTGGGCTTCAACCTTCCCTGGTTTGATGGTTTTTTTATGGGCACTTGCTTTCAATTTGGTTGGGGATGGTCTTCGTGATGTATTAGATCCACGAACCGAGACAAAGAGGTAAAATTATGTCACCAGATACAATATATTCATCTGATTCTTTGTCAGGTGATCTAATAGCATCGGTAAGCGATCTTAAGGTATATTTCCAATCAAAACAGGGTATGGTGCACTCTGTTGATGGGGTTAGCTTTGACATAGTTGACGGTGAAATGATGGGGCTTGTTGGGGAAACAGGATGCGGAAAAAGTGTCACTGCTCGGGCTTTTATGCAATTAATACAAACACCACCTGGGGTGTTAGCTGGCGGCAGTATCCATTTCAAGAGCCAAAAACAATGTAAAAAATGTACTAGCTCTGGATGCGATGATTGCTCAAATACAGGCAGAGAAATTGTTGATTTGCTGAGTTTGACTGAACGTCAAATACGTGAACTACGAGGTGAACGTATTGCGATGATTTTTCAAGACCCTGGTAAGGCGCTCAATCCTGGTCTTACAATTCGCTCTCAGGTAGCAGAGGTGTTTCAAGAACATCGTGAAAGTGATGTGTTTGAAAGGGCAGGCATAGCCGATACTATGTCTGGATTAACCAGCTACTTATTAAAACAATATGTTCGCCAGGAAACCAATTTTATTACTAAATTGCTTCTTAAATTTCCGCCATTTAGCCTAGCTCGTAAAAAAGTTGATAAAGCAATAAATGGATTAGTATCTGAGGCATTAGCTGAAACACAAATTCCTAATGCTAATAAAATTATGGAACGATTTCCTCATGAATTGTCTGGTGGAATGAAGCAGCGTGTTATGATTGCACAGGCCATCGCTTGCAATCCCGATTTGTTGATTGCGGATGAGCCAACTACGGCTCTTGACGTTACGGTGCAAGCGCGCGTTCTTGATTTGATCAAAGACCTGCAGAAACGTCATAAAACATCTGTGTTATATATTAGTCATGATTTATCGTTAGTGCGCCGTGTGTGTGACAGGGTTGCTGTTATGTATGCTGGTAAAATTGTTGAAACAGGAGACGCTGAGACAATTTTTATCAATCCAAAACATCCCTACACACAAGGTCTAATCAAAGCGCTGCCTTCTATGACACATGAACGAGGAAAGCTTGAAGCGATTGAGGGCATGGTTCCTGAATTAATTGAACCAAAAGCCGGATGCCGTTTTGCAAGCAGGTGTAAGCAGAAAAAAGCGAATTGTGATAAGACTGACCCTGAGTTAAAGGCGGTGTCTAATAAAGACAAATCGCATAAAGTTTCCTGTTTTTTGTATGAGTAAAGTAAGAGAAGTATGCCAAAGCGTTTGCTTAAATTAAACGCCGTGATGTTGAGACGATTTAAATAAAGGAATAAAGCCAGTGAGTTCTGCTGATAAAACTATTCTAAGCGTGAAAAATGTAAAAAAACACTTCCCTATTAAAGAAGGTGTATTTCAAAAAGTGGTTGGACAGGTGCACGCTGTCGATGGAGTAAATTTTGACATTAAAGAAGGGGAGACTGTTGGTCTTGTCGGAGAAAGTGGATGTGGTAAGACAACCATCGGCAGAT
>ERZ887849.2672-NODE-2672-length-14373-cov-16.084858_pt1 | contig 14373 bp, 13 predicted proteins | sample MGYA00521267_ERZ887849 | MGnify/ENA primary metagenome ERZ887849 (study PRJEB32303, sample SAMEA104408601) | aquatic metagenome | biome: Brackish water; feature: Pelagic; material: water | place: Baltic Sea | collected 2014-06-06T16:11:00 | depth 2,863 m ... | reverse complement strand
AAACAGATATTACCCCATAATGTAGTTGGCCAAGAAACCCAATTCCAGGGATAGGTATTTTATTTATCAAAGCTCCTTCTGGATATGCCTTTGTCAATGGAAAACCAAAGCTCATTGGATCTCTTAAAGGTCCCCTAACTACAAAATCAATTAATAACATGGCTATATAAACCAACATTAAGCTTACAAGAATCTCATTTACATTAAGTTTAGTTTTTAATATTGCTGGAATAAATGCCCATAATGCTCCACCTAAGAAACCAATAAATATCATGATCAGAAGTAAAAACTTCGTATCCATTTCTGGAAATAATAATCCAAAAGATCCAGCTAGAAGGGCGCCTATAATAAATTGACCCTCTGCTCCAATATTCCATACATTTGCTTTGAAGCAAAAAATCAAACCTGTTCCAATTATAATTAAAGGACAGGCTTTTACAAAAACATCACTTATTCTATCAATTCTTGTAAAAGGAGATATAAATATATGATATAAAGTTTCTCCTGGATTATATCCCAGAAACGCAAATATAAATCCGCCTAAAATTACTGTTAAAATTATAGATAAAGTTGGTGCTAAAAAAATCCAATTTTTAGAAGGTTTATTTCTAGGAGTAAATATAATCATTAAATTATATTATTTTCGTTAGAACTATTTAAATTTGATCCCATTAACAATCCTACATCAATTGCGGTTATATCTTTTATGGATTTTATATCACTAAGATAACCATTATTAATAACACTGATTTTATCTGATAAATGAAATATCTCTTCTAAATCTTGGCTGATTAAAATTACTGCTTTACCATCATTTGCTATATTGATTAATTTTTGTCTTATTAGTGTTGCAGCTCCTACATCAACACCCCATGTCGGTTGTGCAAAAATTGCTACTTTAGGGTTTGATGCTAATGATCTTCCTAAAATAAATTTTTGTAAATTTCCACCAGATAATTGACTTGCAAAGGGATTTTTTTCAGGACATCTAACATCATTATCTTCTATTATTCTTATACTTTCATCTAAGCTATATTCTGGGTTTATAAATAAAGAAGAAAAAAAGTTTTTTGTTGCAAAGTATTTTTGATAGCAAGTTAGAAAAGTATTTTCATGTAACTTTAAGTCAGGGACAGTAGCATGATAATTCCTTTCCTCAGGAATTGTTTCTATTCCAAGATCTCTTCTTTCTTGAACTCCTTTAAAACCTATTGGCTTGTTATTAAATAAGATTTCTTTGTCATATTTACATTTTGTTTCACCACTGAGAGTTTCCATTAATTCAATTTGACCATTTCCTGCAATGCCAGCAATTCCTAATATTTCACCATAATTTACTTCAAAGTTTATATTATTCAATGTTGTTCCAAAATGGTTTTCTTTTTGTTTATTTAAATTAATAATTTTTAATGCAATTTTTTTAGTAAAGGGTTTCTTTGATATTTTTTTTAATTTAGCTATTTCTTTTCCAACCATTTTTTCAGCTAGATATGAAATTGTAGTTTTTTTTGGATTAATTGTGGCAATCGATTTGCCTGATTTTAAAATAGTAACTTGATCAGCTAACTCAATAATTTCTTCTAATTTATGACTAATATATAATATTGAACAACCTGATTTTGCCAGCTTTTTTAAAATTTTAAATAAACTAGTAATTTCTTGTGGAGTTAAAACAGAAGTTGGTTCATCCATGATTAATAGTTTAGGGTTTTGCATTAAACAACGTATAATTTCTACTCTTTGTTGTTCTCCAACAGATAGTTCACTGACCTTTTTAAGAGGGTCAATGGATAAATCCCATTTTTTTGAAAGTTCTGATATATCTAAAATTAATTGTTTAAAGCTAATTTTTTTATCAAGAGAGATTAGTATGTTTTCAGCTATATTAAGGGCTGGGAAAAGAGAAAAATGTTGAAAAACCATTCCAATTCCATGACTCCTAGCCAACTTAGGGGAAGAAATATTTATTTTTTGATTATTAAGCTCTATCGATCCTGAGTCTGGTTTAAATATGCCATAAAATATTTTAACTAGCGTTGATTTTCCTGCACCATTTTCTCCTAATAAAGCATGAATCTTTCCTTTGATAATAGAAATATTAATACTATCGTTTGCTTTAAATTCTCCAAAATATTTAGTTATTTTATGGGCTTTAAAAAGAATTTCTGGTTCTTTTAAATTTACCATTAATATAACCTTATACTTTATTGAATGTTACTTAAAGGGGTTACCATTTATCTCTTGTAACTTGTGTTCCAATTTTATACGTTTTTAAAATAAAAAACAACAAAAGTGCAGAAATTGAAAATACGATAAGTATAAACATATTAAAATCAGTTACATGCATATGATTATAACCAGGTAAAAAAACAACTAACGTAGTAATTAATAATGCAAGCCAGTATCTTGTTGGTCCTAAAAAAATATTTTTCATCATTGTGCTTTTAACCTCATTGTTTTATTAGGCATTAAATATAACGAAATTAATAAAATTAAACCTAACCCATTTAAAACAAATCCTGAAAACCCAAAAAATATTTCAATAGGAGGCATTAGTAGTAACAAAGAAGAAATTAAAGCAATTGCTCTTTTGTATGAAGATAGTAATCCGTTTAACCATCCTTCTAAACTAATTGTCATTGCCCAATAAGCTATAAGAACTGACAAAAAGCTATATAAACTTAAATATAAAGGACCTTCAAGTAAAAGAGCAGGGTTATATACAAAAGCAAAAGGGACAATATATTTAGCAATTCCAATTTTGCTAGACTCGAAAGCTGTCGCCATAGGAGGAGACTTTGCAATTGCGGCTCCTGCAAATGATGCAAGCGCAACTGGAGGTGTAATAGACGAAACAACTCCAAAATAAAAAGCAAACATATGCGCTGCAATAGGAAATACACCTGCTTTAATTAAAGAAGGGACAATTAATGCTGCAACAGTGATGTAAACAGCTGTAGTTGTCATTCCCATTCCTAAAACTATTGCGGCAATTGCAGTCAAACATAATAGAGGAAAAAGGTTTCCTCCTGATAAATCTATTACTGATTGAGTGAATTTTAAACCTAAGCCAGAGACAAATACTGAGCCTATTATTATGCCTGCACATGCACAGGCTATTGTGACTGGTACAGATGATTTTATGCCACTTTCAAATGCGCTTAGTATGTCAACCACCGACATTCTGGTATTTTTCTTTAAAAAACTAAGAATAATTACTGCAATAATACTCCAAAACCCGGCCATCATTGCCGTATATCCAGCAACCAATAAACCAATTAAAACTCCCATTGAGATAAGCATATGCCAGCCATTTTTTAGAACCTCAAATACATTAGGTAGCAAAGATTTATCAATTTTTTGTATTCCATGTTTTTCAGCTTCAACGTGAACCATAAAATATATTGTGGTAAAGTATAAAATTGCAGGAATTATGGCAGCCAGAATTACAACTGAATAAGGAACTTCTAAAAACTCCGCCATGATAAATGCTGCGGCACCCATTATAGGTGGTGTAATTTGACCTCCAGATGAAGCACATGCCTCTACTGCAGCTGCAAATCTAGGGCGATATCCATAACTTTTCATTAGAGGTATTGTAAATGAGCCTGTTGTTACTACGTTTGCAACAGCCGACCCATAAACTGTTCCAGTCATAGCTGAAGCAACAACAGCAGCTTTTGCAGGCCCTCCAACTCTATGTCCAGTCACTGAAACAGCGAGATCTACAAAAAACCTGCCAACTCCAGAACGAATTAATATGCCCCCAAATATTATAAAAAGAACAATATATGTTGATGCCACGTATAGAGGCAATCCAAATATCCCATCAGAAGACATAAAGATAGTATCAATAAATTTAGTTGTACTAGTTGGAGGTCCATAAAAAAATCCAAAGAATTTATCTGCATATAAGGCGTGACTGGCAAAAAAAGCTGCAACACACACCATTGCCCAGCCTACGGTTCTTCTAGTAGCATCAAACAATAAAGCTAAAAATATTATTCCAACTAATATATCTCCAGGATCTTTATCTCCAAGTCTAAGAGTGAATGCTTCAACATCCCAAATTGTCCAAGCTTGGATAAATAGAATTAAACATATTATACTTAAATCAATAACAAACCCTGTTATTCGAAGATAGTTATCTTTCGATTCTTTATTAATAATGGGTTCTTTAATAGAGCTTCTAAACAATGGTTTCATAAAAACAGCTAAAATCATCATTACTGATAAGTGTACTGATCTAAATGACCTTCCTTCAGGAGTTCCATAATTTGCAACAAAAAGGTGATAGAACGCTAAGCTAATTGATAGCCATGAACATATAAAAAAAATCCAATATGTTAATGATTTTTCTTTTTTCCAAATAAGCAATTCATCAAGAAAGCTATATTCTTTAATGTCATTATATTCTAGTTTTTTTGCTGTAGTATTCATTTTTAATTCTCTATAAATTTAATTTAAAGAAAAGGGCACGTATCAATTTACGTGCCCTTTTCTGTTTAATAAAAAGAAATTATTTAATTATACCTTTTTCTTTGTAGTACTTAGCTGCTCCCGGATGAACTGGAACCGCAGCGCCATTTAAAGCGTCAGCAAATTTAACTTGTTTCCAAATTGACTTTACTTCAGCAAATGTACCATGGTTTTCCCAAAAAACTTTTGTCATTTGATAAACTATATCGTCTGATAGGTCTTTGTTTACAACCATTGAAGTCACTATACCCAAAGACGGAACATCTTTGTCTAGTGACTTGTAAGCACTAGCTGGAATATTTCCATAGATATATCCAGGGTTATTTTTTATTAAGTTATCAATTCTATTTTTAGGTAACCCAATAAATCTAATTCCTGGACTGTTTTCTAGTTCTATAAAAGTAGCTTGCGGAACAGAAGTAGCTGCCATGAAAACATCTATTTGACCGTCTTTCATTAATGCCGCTGATTCTTTGTAATCTACCATATGAACTACGCCGCCATTTTTTTTCACAGAAGCAAAATCAAATCCATATTCTTTAAAAATAGATTCAGCAAATGCAGTTCCAGTCCATTTAGGTTTTCCAGGACTAAGATTAGCATTTTTCATGTCTTCAAATTTTGTGATTTTTGAATCAGCTCTAACCGCAACTTGAAAAGTAGCTGGATATAAAGTTGCGAAGTAACGAATGTTTTTTTGCGCTTCAGTAAATTTTCCTTTTCCAAGATATCCATTAGCAACTGTATGAGCGTAACTCCAGCCTATTTCTGCATCTCCTCCATTCACTGCAAGTATATTAGATATACCTCCTCCTGGAGCATTTGAAGCTGCAGTTCCTTTTATTTGAGATTGCATAGTTTGCATTATTTTTGCACCTAATGGATACCAAGATCCTCCAGCAGGACCAGAAACCATTCTTAAGAACTGATCGGCATTGGCCATTGTTGAAGTTGCTATTATTGAAGAAGCAACAAGTATTACTTTTGAAATGTGTTTCATTAAAAACCCCCAAGTTGTTTTGTTATAAATTTGAAGTGATAATATCACTACTAAATAATTAAAAGGTCAAGTATTGATATTATATTTTATTAAGATTATTATAAAAAAAATTAACCAGTTAATAATATTTTTTTAAAGTAATATTGAACGTAAATCAACTTTAAATAAAAACAGATAAGTGTTTAGGAGTAAAATTTAGTGAATATAAAAAACGTTAAAGTTACAGAAGTTGGTCCAAGAGATGGATTTCAGTCAGAAAAAACAGTTTTAAAAACTGAAGATAAAATAAATATTATAAACGATCTTATTGTTGCTGGTTTTCCAAGAATAGAAGTTTCATCTTTTGTTTCACCTAAGGCAATTCCTCAATTAGCTGATGCAGAAATGATCTTGAATGGTGTAAAAAGAAGTCCAAATACTACATTAGCCGCCTTAGTGCCGAATGCTAGAGGCGCTTTAAGAGCTGTAGAAGCAAAAATTGATGAAATTGTTGTTTTTTTATCTGCATCTGAAAGTCATAATAAAAAGAATGTTAATAGAAGTGTTAACGAATCTTTAGCTGGGTTTAAAGAAATAGCTGATATTGCAGGCAAGAATAACATACCTATTCAAGGAGATATTGCTACTGCATTTGGGTGTCCATTTGAAGGTAATATTTCAACCAAAAGCCTAGCTGATATTTCTAAAGAATATAAAAGTATGGGTTTTAAAGGAATTACATTAGGTGATACAACTGGTATGGCAACTCCTCCAGTAGTTGCTGACGCCATAAAAGCTATTAGAGACAAAGTTCCTGACTTAGGTATTACATTGCATTTTCATAACACAAGAGGAGTTGGTCTTGCTAATGTGATGTCAGGTTTGTATCAAGGAATAAGAGATTATGAAAGTTGTTTTGGTGGCATGGGTGGTTGTCCATTCGCTCCAAATGCTACTGGGAATATATGCTCTGAGGATTTAATTTATTTGCTTCATGAGATGGGAATTGAAACTGGTATTGATTTGGATAAATTAATTTTAATTGCTCAAAAAGTTGAAGGCCTAGTTGGACATAAACTTCCTGGTCAGGTTATGAGAGCCGGTCATAGACTGTTATCTTATTCAATGGATGATGTTCCTACTGCTATAGGCGCATAAATGAAAACAATTAATGAAAAAGGCGCTCTTAATAGTATTAAAATTATAGATCTTACTAGAGTTTTATCTGGTCCATTTTGTACAATGTTATTAGCTGATATGGGTGCTGAAGTAATAAAGGTGGAGCCACCCAAAGGAGATAACGTTCGAAACCAAGGTGATATGATTGAAGGTTACAGTTCATATTTTGCTCAATTTAATAGAAATAAAAAGTCAATTGTATTAGATTTATACAAAGAATCAGAAAAAGAAATTTTAAGAGCTTTGCTTATTGATGCAGATGTTGTCGTGGATAACTTTAAAGCTGGTGTCTTTTCAAAAATGGGGTTTGATGATGCATCATTAGAAGCTATTAACCCGAGATTAATTCGCGCATCAGTTAATGGCTTTGGTAGCAAGGGAGAGATGAGTGATAGACCAGCTTTTGATTTTATAGCTCAAGCTTTAAGTGGATTTATGTCTTTGAATGGAACAGACGAAACAGGGCCTATGAGGGCAGCAATGCCTATTTCTGATTTAGTAGCAGGTCTTTATTGTGCGTTTGGAATAGTATGCGCTTTACAATCTAGAAATAGTACTAATAAAGGTCAACGTGTAGAAGCGAGTTTAACATCAAGTTTGATTTCAATGATGGCTTACCTATCCTCAGAAACTTTTGTAAAAGGAAAATCTCCTAATAAATCAGGGAACAATCATCCAATTATAGCTCCTTATGGATTGTTTAAATCTTCAGATGGTGAAGTTGCAGTTGCACCAGCAAGTGACAAATTTTGTGATATTTTTTTAGAGTGTGTTGGTTTAACTGATCTTTTAGATAATGAAAAATATAAAAATAACGAAAACAGAATGAATAATAGAGATAGTTTAAATTCTATCATAAACAAAAAAATGATAACAAAAACATCAGATTATTGGATTAAAAAACTTAATGATGCAGGCTGTCCTGCTGGTAAAGTGGCATCCTTACATGACGCTCTTAATAGTGATTTAGTTAAAGACGCTGAAATGGTCATAAGTTCTTTTGGGCCTGAAGGTAGAAAAATAAAAATGACTGGTTTTCCTGTTAAATTATCTGATACCCCAGCAAAACTTCATTTGTCTCCTCCTTTACTAGGGGAACATACAGAAGAAATTTTAAATAGTTTAAGAAAAAATAAAATTAGGGGTTAAGTAATGAATTTAAAAACAATAAAATTTAGGATTGAAAATAATATTGCTTTTATTGAGTTAAATAGACCAGATCAATATAATGCGTTAGATCATGTAATGGCCGAAGAGTTGTTTAAAATATCATTAGAATGTGATGAAAACAAAGACATCAGGTCAGTTGTTTTAACTGGGACAGGAGAAAAGGCTTTTTGTGCTGGAGGTGATTTGCACTCATTCCATAAACACGGAAAAAAGATTTCAAGTCATTTAAAGGAGGTCACAACAATTTTACATGGTGCTATTTCGAGGTTTTCAAGAATGAATGCACCTCTAATAATTGGAGTAAATGGAATAGCTGCGGGCGCCGGACTTTCATTTGTTGGTTTTGCTGATTTAGTAATAGCCTCATCAAATGCAAAGTTTGTCTCAGCCTATTCTAAAGCTGGTTTAACTCCAGACGGATCATCAAGTTATTTTTTGCCAAGAATTATTGGAACTAGGAGATATGCTGAATTAGTATTAACTAATAGAACATTGAGTGCTCAAGAAGCATTAGAATGGGGTTTAGTTAATAAAGTAGTTGATATTAAAAATCTTAAAAATGAACTTGAAGAATTAGCTAACAAATTAGCTTTGGGACCTTCACTTGCTTTTGGAAAATTCAAATCCTTACTTCAAAATAGCTTTTTAGATTCTATGGAAGGTCAAATGGAGTTTGAAGCTAGAATGATTGCAGAATGTTCTAAGACAAAAGATGGCATTAATGGTATAGACGCTTTTGTTAACAAAAAAGAAGTTTCATTTACTGGTGAGTAGTTATTAAAGGAAAACATATGACTGTTAATATAATTGTGTTTGAAGGAGATGGTATTGGGCCAGAGATAATGAGCTCAACTTTGGAAATCATTGATTTATTAAACACTAAAATGGAAATTGATATAAAAATTGAAAAAGGTATTATTGGGTTTGATGCTTTAAAACAATTTGGCACGACTTTTCCTAAAAACGTATTATCAATTGCAAAAAAAGCAGATGGCATTATTTTGGGCCCAGTAGATCATAATGCATATCCTCCAATATCAGAAGGAGGAATAAATCCATCTGGTGCGTTAAGAATTGGTTTAGATTTATATGCTAATATAAGGCCAGCTAAAAATTATAAAAACGTTAAATCTTTGTCAAAATCAATTGATCTAATAATAGTCCGTGAAAATACAGAGGGATTTTATGCTGACAGGAATATGGCTGAAGGAAATGGAGAATTTAGTCCGGTTCCTGGTGTTGGGCTAGCTTTAAGAAAAATAACTGAAAAAGCATCAACTAGAATTGCTAAAACTGCTTTTGAAATAGCGAGTTCAAGGCCAAGGTCAAATCCTAAAGAGCCAGTTGTCCACTCTATTCATAAAGCAAATGTCATGAGACTAACTGATGGTATTTTTCTTGATGCATGTAAGAATGTTGCTTCACAATACAAAGATATAACTTATAAAGAAATGCTTGTTGATGCATGTGCAGCTCATATTGTAAGAAATCCAAGCCAATTTGACGTAATAGTTACCACTAATATGTTTGGAGATATTTTATCAGATTTAGCAACAGAATTATCTGGCTCACTTGGCTTGGCAGGGTCCTTAAACGCGGGTGACAATTATGCCATGGCTCAAGCTCAGCATGGTTCAGCTCCAGACATAGCTGGCAAAAATATTGCTAATCCAATATCATTAATCTTATCAACAAGTATGCTACTAAATTGGATTGGAAAAAAACAAAAAATAAAAAATCTTATTTTAGCTTCAGATTTACTTGATAAATCTGTTACAAGCCTTCTTGAAGATGAAGGAAATTTAACAAGAGATCTTGGTGGCATGGCCTCAACATCTGAAATAACTCAAAATTTAATAAAAATAATTAGTAATTCAATATAAAGAAATTAATGTCTGATCAAAAATCTATACCTACTGTTTATATGAGGGGGGGGACATCTAAAGGGCTTCTCTTTAACAAAAAAGATTTGCCTAGTGATAGAAAAATATTGTCTCAATATTTATTATCTGCAATGGGTTCTCCTGATTCAAGACAAATAAATGGAATGGGTGGAGCAACTTCAGTAACTAGTAAGGTTTGTATTATTTCAAAAAGCAAAGAACCTGGAATAGATATTGATTATCTTTTTGCTCAAGTTGTTGTGGATCAAGCTATAGTTGACTTTGGTCCAACTTGCGGCAACATGTTGTCAGCGGTAGCTCCATATTCAATAGAACAAGGCTTGATTAATGCAGAAATGGATGCCACTAAAATAATTATTAAATCTATTAATACTGGTTCTATAATTGAAGCAATTGTTCCAACGCCAAATAAAAAGGTTAAATATTCAGGTAACTTAAAAATTGCAGGTGTTCCTGGAGAAGGTGCTGCAATTTTACTTAAATTTAAAAATTTAGTTGGTGGGGCAACTGGTAAACTGCTTCCTACCGATGAACCAATAGTAAAAATAGATAATGTTGATGTAACATGTTTAGATGTATCTATGCCAATTGTTATGGCTAATGCGCATGATTTTGGAATAACTGGAAATGAAACAAGTGCAGAATTAAACTCAAATCAAAATTTATTAGATAAAATTGAAAAGATAAGGCTATTAGCAGCTATTAAAATGGGAATGGGAGATGTCTCAGGTAAAGTATTGCCTAAATTTGCATTGTTATCCAAGCCATTACATGGAGGAAGTATTACTTCAAGATACTTTACACCAAGCACCTGTCATGAAACTCATGCTGCTACAGGAAGCAATTGTATTGCCTCAGCATGCTTGATTCCCGGGACAGTAGCTTCAAAAATTTCTAATTTAAAAGTTAGTGGAATGGATACGGTATTGATTGAACATCCTCTTGGAATAATTGAGTGTACAGTTGAAACTTCTGAAAAAAAAATAATAAATAATTCTTATATAAAGTCATGTGGAATTTATAGGACGGCTAGAAAAATTATGGATGGCAATATTTATCTTCCAGAAAATTTAAATAATGACTAATTATTATTTATTTTTTTTAAAATATCTAGATTGGTGGTCTCAAAAATGGGTCTATATATTTAGCTTTTTATTCGCTGTTTTCGCTGGTTTTGTAGCATTTTATTTTAGTTTACCATTGCCTTGGATGCTTGGCCCTTTAATAGGTTGTGGCTTGCTTTCAGCCTTTGGTAAAAAAATTATAATTGGTAAAAAGCCAAGACCGATTTGTAGAGCTCTTTTGGGCTGTACTATTGGAGCAAATTTTGGACCTGAAATTATTGATAGAATCCCAGAAATTGGAGTTTCTTTATTATTTATTCCAGGTTTTGTTCTTTTGATGGGTATCTCAACTTACTTATATTTATCAAAAGTTATGAAAATGAATAAAGCAACTTCTATATATGGCTCCATTCCAGGTGGGTTAAATGAAATGGTGATTCTTGGAAAAGAAGTTGGAGCAGACCCAAGAATATTAGTGTTAATTCATGCAACCAGGATAGTTGTTGTTGTTTTATTTGCATCGTTACTTATTTTATTTGTGCCAAAATTAGGAGCAAATATAATGCCTCAACCTGACTTATTTTATAATTGGAAACAATTACCATTTGTTTTTTTAATTTCATTTTTTGGGTGGGTTTTGGCTGTTAAACTAAAAATTCCTGGCCCAACAATTATCGGACCTATGATACTATCAGCATTTGTTCATATATCAGGAATTGTGAATGCAATGCCGATGTATATATTAGTGATATTAGTACAAATCTTATTAGGGGCTGCATTAGGTTGTTTGTTTAAAAATATTACTTTAAAAGAAATCGCAGGACCAGTATTCGCTGGATTTATAACAACACTTATTGCAATTATACCTTTAATTATTGTTTATTATATTTTAATCAAATTTGGTTATAACCCTTTATCTGTCTTGTTAGCGTTTTCACCTGGAGGTCAGTCAGAGATGAACCTCCTTGCTCTTTCAGTCGGAGCTGACATGTCTTTTATCAGCCCTCATCATATGTTCAGAGTTTTTTTAGTAATAATATTTGCAAGCATAATTCTTAAATTTATTAAAAAATAAAATTACCTTTTAGAATTGATATTATTTGTTTTCAATCCCAGCATTTTTTCTATTGATGTTTACTATCGTCTTAGAGGTGTTATCAACGAAAGGAATATTTTCAATCCATTTCATTTCAAAACCTTCAATACACCCAATATTATAACCAAATTGGTTTAAAGGATTTCTTCTTTTGTGATGGGTGTTGATGCCACAGACTTTACAAAAATAGTGTTCAGCAATATTCGTATTCCATTTATAAACATTTAAAAATTCTTTACCTGAAGTAATTACAAAATTTTTTTCTGATGATGTGCCCATTACAAAACTTTTTCTTCTACAAATAGAACAATTGCATCTTCTTAAGTCTATAATATTTGTATAAATTTCAAAAATTACTGAGCCGCAATGACATTGGCCCTTAAGAGGAAGGGTTAAGTCCTTAATTCTCATAATATTATATTACCATTTAAAACGTAAAGCCAAATTCATCTTTAAGAACATTAGATAATTCTAAAGTTTTGTCTTCAGAAATTTGTTGTAGAGGAGGCCTTAAGTTTTTCCACAAAGCATTCTTAGTTTGCATAGCTAAGAGAGATTTTTGCGCAGGAATAGGGGCGTAATCTTGAAATAACAATCTAACTTTTTTTACTTTTATTTGCAAACTTTCTGCCTCATCCCATTTACTTGAATGGCATAGGTTTATAACCTCAGAAATATCCTTACTATTAAGATTGGCAGTTGCTGAAATACATCCTGGAGCACCTAGTTTAATAGCTTCAATCACAGGTAACTCTGCACCTGGATAAACTATCAAATCTTTAATATCTAGAAGAGCTTCTGTGTTTTCCCAAACACCAGAGCTATCCTTTATACCTACAATTATATCTGGGTAAGATGATTTAAGTTTTTGAACTAATTCTATAGAAAGTCCTACGCCACAAACTTGAGGAATGTGATATAAATAAATCTTAAGGTTATTATCGTCTACACCTTCAATTAATTTTTCAAAATGCTCGTATAATCCTTTGTCACTCATGTCTTTAAAATAAAAAGGAGGTAAAGTCATTACCCCATGACAACCTAGACTTACAGCATGTTTTGTAATTTTAATTGTATCAGGTAAGTTACATAAACCAGTGCCTGGAATTAAAATTTTTGGGTTAACGCCACTGTTTATTAATCCTTCTAAAGCGTTCATTCTTTCTTTATTTCCAAGAGAAAGAGCTTCGCCAGTAGTTCCAAAAGGAGCAAGTCCGGAACATCCATTTTCAATTAAACTTTTAGCAAGCTCATTATACATTGTTTGTTCAACTTTAAGTTGATTGTCAAATGGTGTTAATATTGGTGCAATTAGTCCTTTAATCAATTTTTTCTCCATAAATAAAGCTTATTAAATATTTTACATTAAAATTAAGAATAAACAAATTTCATTTTGAATTTTGCAATAAAATTTTTAGCTTAGGGTAAATAAATTTTTGAGCAAATCCTAAAAGTAAAACAACAATAAATAGTCTAAATAAATGATGTGTTATAACAAAAGCTGGTTTTATTCCTAATGTAGCGGCAACTAAACCCATTTCATTTATTCCTCCCGGTGAATAGGCTAGTATTATTGCTTCGGGCCTTGCGCTTATAATAGATGTGATAATTAAGATAAAAGGTATCATACATATCCCCAATGAAATCACTATTGTAATGGCGTGGCCAACATATTGTCTTGCTATTCTCCATGTTAGTCCATTCATATTGCTTCCAAAAAAACTTCCTGTCATTAACTGTGCAAAGATAAAAATAATTACTGGCGCATTTAGATTAATGGTTTCTGTCATGTGAAGAACAGCACTTATTATTAGTGGTCCAAACAAACGTCTTCCAGGTATTCTAAAAATTTTACCAAAAAAAAGACCAGCAGGAATTATTAATATAATTATAAAACAGTCGAGAATGCTGCCAGATAAACTAGGCCATAAAGGTTCTCTTTCAAATGAACCAGGAAATATAATTAATATTAATGTTGGAATAGTAAATACAGTTAAAAATATTCTCATCATATGAACAAGACCTACTTGTTTTGAGTTGGCGCCGCATTCTTCAGCTCCTAAAACCATTTCAATTAATCCTCCAGGAGAAGCCATAAAAAATGATTCTGCTTTACCCAAATTACGAATTTTATTTAGAAATAAATAAGTAATTAAGTATGAAAAAGGGACATACAAAAATAATAAAGTTATTGAGAAAATCCAATCATTAAACTCTAAAAATACAGATGAAGAGAAAGATTTTCCAAGCCATATTCCAATTATACCTATAAAAGGATTTCTTAAATTTTGAGGAATATTTACTTCTGTCCCCATAAGAGCAAATACAGCAACAAAAAAAGCTGGACCTAAAACCCAAGGCAAAGGAAATAACAAAACGTTAAAAATTGTTCCACCTAAAGCTCCAATTAAGAGCGTTTTGATAATAGTATTAATTTTTTTCAAAATTATTCTATCTTTGAAATTAATATAAGAAAATTCATATTTTTATTTTACTTAATAT
>ERZ887849.2671-NODE-2671-length-14374-cov-6.863119_pt1 | contig 14374 bp, 10 predicted proteins | sample MGYA00521267_ERZ887849 | MGnify/ENA primary metagenome ERZ887849 (study PRJEB32303, sample SAMEA104408601) | aquatic metagenome | biome: Brackish water; feature: Pelagic; material: water | place: Baltic Sea | collected 2014-06-06T16:11:00 | depth 2,863 m ... | reverse complement strand
CATAACCAAAGTCAGCCAGGAAATCACGCGCCCGATTATCTCGGTAAGCCTATCATAGCGGTGTGATGGTATATGCCGTGTTCCTCATTACGACGCTGACAGCGGCAATTTGGTGGACGCAGAAGAAGGGCTGGTGGGCGAGCAATGCCTTTGTTTTGGGCATGACCATGGTGTTGATTGGGTACTCCACTTTTGCGGTTATTGTCATTCGAAGTGCAGCCAATCCACCGATGGATGAAAACAATCCAGAAGATTTGTTTGCCTTGGTGTCCTATTTGAATCGAGAGCAATATGGAGACCGTCCGCTTGCGACCGGTCAGTTCTGGGGTTCTCCGACAGACATGACGACACCGTATTCCGACGGCCGCGCAACCTTTGTGAAGAGTTTTAGCGTGTACGAAAAACGAGGCCGTGACGTGCGTGTCAAGTCATTTCGTTCCGAATCAGGGGCCCTTTCATGGATGGCTGAAAACGGCAGTGATCGCATGCGGATTGTCGAGGAATATGTTGACAGCGGAGAGAAAAAAGGAAGTAAACCCAATTTTGACTCCCGCTATACCATGCTCTTTCCACGGATGTATTCCACGCAAGGGAATCACGTTCAAGCATACAAGAGTTGGAGCAACTACAAGGGGTACAACGAGATCAGTGCATTCAAGAGCCCGTTAGCGAAAGGACTGATGTCCCGCGATGGTTTTGAACAGCATCTGGCGACGGCCTATTTGAAAGGAGGGATGACGAAGGCCGAACTAACTCGGGCTTTGAATGCGTTGTTCAAGCAATACGGGCTGCGTTTTGAAGAGAACTTTGAGGTGGCATCTGCTACAGAGGTTTTGGTTCGAAATCCGGAGACGGGTCAGATGAATCGGGCGCCCCTGACGGACGATTCGATGGTTCAAACTTTGGCGAGTTACATCGTCAATGCCTTGGAATCGGGACTCAGTCGAGGAAAGGAATATGTTGCGGGGTTGGACGATCAGCGAGGCCAACTCGAGTCGCAGATCAGATCGGCCACAAGACGCGCAAATCAGACCGGGTCTTCAGAGGATGTCCGACTTGTCCGTCAATTTGAAGGTGCATTGGATCGGGTGGTTGAGAAGCAAAAGCCGTCGCAATTGGAAAACCTTAGATTTTTCAAGGACTACCAAGTGGGGTGGATGTATTTCCGTTATTTCCTGTGGAATTACTCCGGAAAACAAAGTGATGTGCAAGGACACGGGGACTTTATGGAGGGCAATTGGCTGACGGGAATTGATGCCATTGATGAAGAGCGTCTTGGAAATAGAAGCGTACTCTCAGAGCAACGGGACAACAACAAGGCCCACAACCATTTTTTCTACCTGCCTCTGCTTCTCGGCTTGCTCGGTTTTATCTTTCAAGCAGTCCGGGACCCACGACAATTTTTGGTGGTTGCTTTGTTGTTTGTGATGACGGGGCTGGCCATTGTGGTCTACCTCAACCAATACCCCTATCAACCACGTGAGCGTGACTATGCTTTCGTTGGTTCATTTTACGCCTTCGCGATGTGGATCGGATTGGGGATTATGGCCCTCTTTGAAGCGTCTCGTAAGTTGGAGTTGAAGCAATTGGGGCAGATTGCTGGAGCGGGGCTGGCAGCAGGTCTTATCCTGTTCGCGACGGAATCCTTAGCTGGAGGGGGCCACGCGTTGAGCTATTCTGTGCTGTTTTTGAGCGTGGTGGGAGGAGGTCTTCTAGCCTTGGCTTGGGCAATGAACAAAGGGGCATTGAATGAAGCATTGCGTGCTCAGATTTTGGTGGTCATTGGACTTCTGGTGCCTGCGCTGATGGCAAGTGAAGGATGGGACGACCACAGCCGGGCTCATCGGACCACCGGCGTGGATTTTGCGAAAAATTACATGGATTCATTGGCGCCCAACGCCATCCTCTTTACCAACGGAGACAACGATACATTCCCACTCTGGTATGTGCAGGAAGTCGAAGGCTACCGCACGGACGTTCGCATTTGCAATTTGAGCTTGCTCAATACGGATTGGTACATTGACCAGATGAAGCGCCAAGCATATGAGAGTGCTCCTTTGCCGATTCGCATGGACGAAGAAAAATACCGTCAGGGAACACGGGACATCGTGATCTTAGACCCCCCCAGGGATACAAACAAGCCCTACATGGATTTGAATCAAGCCATGGAAACGGCATTGGACGACGATCGTAAGCGGGACTATGGGGCTGGAAAGTCCTATTCAGTATTGCCTTCGAATAGTTTCCGGATCATGGCCGATAGCGCGGATATAGCGCGGCATGGTGTTCTCAATGCGGAAGAGATGAAGTCCAGGTTGGATTACATCGACTGGACGTTGACCGATGAAAAAGGCAATCCAAAGGGCTATATCCTGAAGAATCAATTTGCTGTATTGGACCTGCTTCGCAACAACAACTGGGAGCGACCAGTGTACTTCGCTGTGACAACGGGCCCGGACAGTTACATGGGATTGGAGGAGCATTTCCGCCTCGAAGGATTGGCTTATCGACTGGTACCACTGCGCTACCCGAAGAACGATAATCCGAATATGTTTGGCGGCGTATCCACCGATATCATGTATGACAATGTCATGAATAAATGGCATTGGGGAGGGATGGACAACTTGGAGGATGGCGTTTACATGGATGAAAACAATCGCCGCATGGTGACCAATTTCAGATTGCAAATGGCCAATCTGGGAGATCAGCTTCTGCGGGATGGAGATGCGGATCGGGCATTGGATATTTTCGATAAGGTGCTGACGGTGATGCCAGAAGAAAATGTTCCCTTGGGAAGGGTTCTGTTGTCTGTTCAAAGTGGTTTGCTAGAATTGGCAGCTACGGAGGCTGCGCCTGGATTGGTGATTTATGAGTTGTCTGATGAACGCCGTGCACGTGCAAAGGAGTTAGGAAAGCACCTGACCCGCCGGTTGTTTGATATCCAAGCTGATGACTTGCGCTATTTCCACTCTTTGGAGCGATCACAGTTTGATGCTGTTCGAAGAGACCGTCAATTGTCCAAGCAAGTTGCGGAATTGATGGTGCAGACAGCGGATATCTTTTTGAAGGATGACTCGCTTTCATCGGAACTGAATCGTGAGATGCAAGCGTTGGACGAAATGATTCAAGCCACGGAACGGTCGTTCTACGATCTGGGCTCGTATGACTTTTGATCCGTGAATGAACCCCAAACAGTTCGCAAACGGCGCATCGCTATTTTGACTTCGGGATCCGGCTCGAACGCAGCGGTATTGATGGGTCATTTTGAGCTCCATACAGAAGCCGAGGTGGTTTTTGTAGGGTGCAATCGCGCACCGGAAGACGCAGGGATTTATGAAAAATCCAGAGCGTTTGGTTTGGAGACCGTGCGTTTCAGTCGCGACGACTTGCGCGCTGGTAAAGTCACGCGTCAATTGCAGGAGGCCGGAGTGGATTGGATTGCTTTGGCGGGTTTCTTGCTGCATATTCCCCTTGAAATGATTGCCGCATTTGAGCATCGAATGATCAATGTTCACCCTGCGTTGTTGCCGAAATACGGCGGCAAGGGAATGTACGGGCATCATGTGCATGCTGCGGTTGCCGAAGCGGGAGAATTGGAGTCAGGCATGACCGTGCATTGGGTAAATGCTAATTATGACGAAGGAGACATCCTCTTCCAGGCATCCTGTCAGTTGGAAGCAGGAGATACTCCAGAAACAATCGGGGCCAAGGTGTTGACGCTGGAACATCGCTATTATGCGGATGTGTTGGAACATGTAATCCGAGAATCTGTAGCTCAATCCCGGGAGGAGCCGCGCATCCTTAAGGAAATTTAATCGAATAGCTTTATGGCACGGGTTCAAATCTATACGGATGGTGGAGCAAGTGGAAATCCCGGACCAGGAGGCTACGGGGCCCTTATGATGTATGGAGAGCATCGAAAGGAGTTAAGTGGGGGCTTTCGCCTAACGACCAATAACCGCATGGAGTTGTTGGCGGTGATCACGGCATTGGAGGCCCTCAACAAGCCTGGAATGGAGGTGGATGTCTATTCGGATTCGAAGTACGTCGTCGATGCGGTAGAAAAGCGTTGGGTCATGAATTGGGAGAAGAAGGGATATCTCAACAAAAAGAATCCCGATTTGTGGAAACGATTTCTGGTGATTTACCGCCAGCATAACGTTGTGTTTCATTGGGTTAAAGGCCACGCAGGGAACCCATACAACGAACATGTAGATCAATTGGCTGTAGCCGCATATCAAAAGGGTTCTTTGCTCGTTGATGCAGCATACGAGGCGTCAACTGCCTGAACTGGGCCGGCAAGAAAGCCATCTTCGAGACCTGCTGCGTATCTTTGTGCGCTCAACGCAATAACCGATTGAAACGATGCGGACTGATCTCTACCAAGGCCACGATTACTATATGATGGACGAGATGCTCACTGAGGAGCACAAACTCATTCGTGAAACGGCTCGCGCTTGGGTCAAAAAGGAAGTGAGTCCCATCATTGAGGATGCCGCAGAAAAGTGCATATTTCCACGTCACCTCCTCCCAGGTCTCGGCGAAATAGGAGCCTTTGGCCCATACATTCCTGAAGAATACGGAGGCCCTGGTTTGGACCAGATCAGTTACGGTTTGATCATGCAAGAGCTGGAGCGTTGCGACAGTGGATTGCGCTCAACGGCGTCTGTTCAGAGCAGCTTGGTGATGTATCCCATTTGGCGTTATGGAAGCGAAGAGCAAAAGCAAAAGTTCTTGCCCAAGCTTGCAACAGGGGAGATGATGGGTTGCTTTGGATTGACTGAACCAGACCACGGTTCGAATCCTGGAGGCATGACCACACACTTCAAAGAGGATGGCGACGACATCATTCTCAACGGAGCGAAGATGTGGATCTCAAACGCACCCTTTGCAGATGTTGCCGTTGTGTGGGCAAAAAGCGAAGCAGGGCGGATCACCGGAGTTCTTGTGGAGCGAGGAATGGAAGGGTTTACAACGCCGACCATGCATGGAAAATGGAGTTTACGGGCTTCTGATACAGGGGAGTTGATTTTTGACAATGTCCGGGTTCCAAAGACGAATATTTTGCCAGGGAAAGACGGATTGGGAGCTCCATTGAGCTGCTTGGATTCCGCCCGTTATGGCATTGCTTGGGGCGCGATCGGTGCGGCGTTAGATTGTTATGACACCGCCTTGCGGTATGCGAAAGAGCGCATTCAATTTGATCGCCCCATTGGCCAATTCCAGTTGCAACAAAAGAAGTTGGCTGAGATGATTACGGAGATCACCAAGGCGCAATTGCTCACGCTGCGCTTAGGTCAAATGCGGGATGCGGGTACGGCTACCTCAGCTCAGATTTCGATGGCCAAGCGCAACAATGTGGACATGGCATTGACGATCGCTCGGGACGCACGACAGATGTTGGGCGGAATGGGAATCACTGGAGAATATCCGATCATGCGTCACATGATGAATTTAGAATCTGTGGTGACCTATGAAGGAACGCATGACATTCACTTGCTGATTACGGGCTTGGACGTCACGGGCTTGAACGCATTCGTCTGATCACAAACGATTAAATCACGTCTTGCAGAACGGGGAAGCGGTTTCGGTAATCGTTCAATTCCGCTTTGCTCAGTGTCGCACACACCCAGTGCGTTTCTTGACGCGCTGAGGTGGCGATGCGTTGGCCTTTCGGGTGGTGAATGGCACTTGATCCGCTGTGATTGATTCCATTGGCATCGACCCCCGATGCGGTTCACTCCGCATACATACGCCTGGTTTTCTATGGCACGAGCCTGGAGCAACGTTTTCCAAGCGGATGTGCGAACTTCAGGCCAATTGGCAACATAGAGAGCGAGGTCGTAGGGCGAATCGGCCTCATTGCGACTGGATTCTGGAAAACGCAAGTCGTAACAGATTTGCAATAGGATGTTCCAGCCGCGCCATGGGATGATCACGTGTTCTGTTCCGGGGCTATACGACGCATCTTCGCCAGCAAAACGGAACAAATGTCTTTTGTCATACCACCCTTTCAGACCATCGGGAGTCATGAAAAAACAACGATTGACACAGCGACCTTCATCCAATAAATTGCACGATAGGCTTCCGACTACGGCGGTATTGTGTTGCCGACTCCACCGTTGCATAGCGTGAAGAGGTGCTGGCCATGATTCTTGGGAATGCGCACATGACGTGCTCCAGGGAAGCCCCTGTTGTGCAGGGTTCATCGTAAAGCCAGTGGCCCACATTTCAGGCAATACAAGAATATCGCAGGCTTCCGAATCGATTTGCGGATCACGCATCATGGTATCGATTGCAGCGATATTGGCGTCAGGATTTTCCCAGACCAGGTCCAATTGAAGCAAGGCCATGTTGAGGTCAGCTGCGGGCTTCATGACCCAGGATTGGAGATGATGAGCAAGCGCCGAATAGCCTCGTCCAGCGTGTTGTCGTTTTTGGCAAAGCAGACGCGAATGCGATGGGTCGGATGTCCTTCCGGGATGCCGGTTGGATAAAAGGGTGAAAGCGGAATCAGCGCGATCCCGTCTTCAGCGCCTTTTCGACACCACGCTTGCACGACAGTGCGATCGTCTCGTTCGTCAAATTGACCGTAGTCGAGTACCTGAAAAAAACCGGCTTCAGCAGGCCTCCATTTCCAGGGGCTGCCCACTAAGCCTTGCAACAGCCTGTCGCGCTTGTTTTGATACAAGGACGGCAAGCCAATCAAGTGGTCTTTCCCTTCGGGGCTATTGAGAAAGGCTGCGATGCCAGATTGGATCGGAGCGCCCGTTGAAAAGACATCGTATTGGTGCACTTTGCGGACTTCATGCATCAATTCGGCGGGCCCCAATAGATAACCGATTTTCCATCCAGTGGCATGCAGGATTTTGCCAAATGACGCCGCGATCAAGGCCCGTTGCGAGAGCGCCGCGTGATGGCACACGCTCAGGGCCCTGCGGCCATCGTGCTGCAACGGTCCGTAGACTTCGTCGCTTACGACGATGACGTCCGTATTGTCCAAGAGCGCACTCAATCCATCCAAGTCGTCCATCGACCAGCAACTTCCTGTGGGATTGTTGGGGAAGTTGAGAATGAGCATGCGGGTGGATGGTGACAATGCCGCTTTGATGGCCTGCAGATCAAGATGATAATCGGTTGCGTTGAGCGGAACTACGACGAGCGTGCCCCCAGCCAATGCTACGGCTGGTTGATACAAATCGTAGGCAGGGGAGAGAACAATGACTTCCTCAGCGGGACTAACAAAGGCTTGTATGGAGGCGAACAACAACGACGACGCACCAGCGCCGACGGTTATTTCATGGGTGACATCATACGACCGGCCTGTTTGGCTTTCGGTTTCTCCAGCAATCCATGCACGAAGATCTCCGTCTCCTGCCATCGGGGCATATTGATTTTTCCCTTGGTTCATCGCATCAAATACGGCGGTGCGAAGTGCTTTCGGGGGGTCAAAATCGGGAAACCCTTGACTCATATTGAGTGCGCCATATTCAGCAGCCATTGCGCTCATCTCTGTGAAGATTGTGGTCTTCACATGGGGCAATTTTGAAGCGGGTGGTCTGATGGGTCGAGCCATTTTTGATTACCGTGTGACGGCCAACTTCGTGGTTCCTGCAGAATTGCCATTGGAGTCGGTCGCCCAGATGACATAGACCCCGTGTGAAACATCGGTTCCGTTCATGTCTTTTCCGTCCCAAACAGCGCGTCCTCCTTGTGATTCTAGCATAGCGATCAAACGTCCCGAAGACGTTGTAATGTGCACGGTCGATTCATAAGCGAGTCCATTGATGGCAATCAACCCGTCGAAGTCAGACCGGACAGGATTGGGATAGACCTCAATCGCATCGATTTCGACAACAAAGTTGGTGGCGTCGCTGCGCCATGCCATGAGTCCCTGGGCTGTTCCAATGAAGGTTTCGCCGTTGCGATGGTTGATTGCGATATCGAAGATGGCATTGCTCAAAAGCGGGCTATTCTCATCTGTAAAATGGGCTTCTTGCGTGGCTCCATCCGGACTGAGCAGGTACAAACCGGAATTCTGGGTCCCAATCCATTTCCGATTGCCACCATCAATGCAAATGCTTCGAACGATTTCAGTTTCAAGCAGCAATTGATAATTTCCATCTTGCTGGATCAAAATTTGCGATGCAACGGGGTTGGAGTTCTGAACATCGAAAATGCTACTAGGCAGGTACACCACACACGGTCCGGCTGCCGTTCCAATCCAAATCTCTCCATCGAGGTCCTCTTCGATGGAATAAATATCATCCGAAGGCAAACCTCCTTGATTGACTGCGTCAGTGAGCAAACGCCAATCGTCGTCTGAGGTGTCCCCAGGGGTTTGGTTGGTGTCGTAAACAAGCAGCCCTTGATTCCGCGGCATGATGCACCAGATGTATCCATTTCTAGCTGCTAAAACGTCGCCCATCCACCCGGTGGTCCCCATGGCATTGCCAACATCCATTGCGATAAAAGTGCCATCTGCTAAGCGCACGTGCAAGGGTTCAGCCACGTATGCATTGGTAAACCAAAGGTTTCCCCAAGCGTCAAAATCAACTCCGCCTACCCCAATGCGGGGAGATCCGCCGAAATCGGCTGACTGCAGTGTGCTATTTGTGGTATTGTAAGTGTCAATCAATGTGCCGTCAAGCACCTCGATCAACCCTTCTTCCCACGTTCCAAAAAAGGCATGGTTCGGGTTGGTTGGGTCTATGCTCACCACCATGACGTCGTTGATGCCAGCAATGTCGTTTTCGCCTTCTGCTGGAGGGATCCACTGCCATCGTGTTCCGTTTAATCCATACAGCCCATACTTATGGTACATGCTGGTCCACGTTTCGTCCACCCCCCCCGAAGCGACCCACATTTGATCATTCCAGGCATCGATGCAACGAACCAAGGCGGCGGGTGGCCCGGAAGGACTCCAATGATCATCCAATTCAGCGCCTGTGATATCGAGCTGAAGCAAGCCCTCCTCTTGATTTGCGATATAGAGGTCTTCGAAAACATAGGATTGCCCAGAGGGTGTCTCTACCTCCCTGTGGTGAAAGACCATGTGGCGAGCACGAAGCGGAACGCCATCCGCAACATAGTCCAATTGAAAGAGCTCAAAATTGGAATTGAACAACTGAATCGACTGATAATCAGCGATAGCTAGGGTCCAATCGCTCGGCTCAGAACTTATTGCGCTCGCAACGATGTCATAAACCTGTGTGCCCTCCCATTGGGGAGCAGGGACCCAAACACCGTTGCTTTTCCACCACAATTCATCCGGTTGTTCCGGGTTGTCTGTCTTTCGATGTACAATGGGTTGGCCTTCAGGATGAAAAATAACGTGGCGGTAATCGCCAGTTTCTAGCGGGATGTCATCCCATCGGGTCCACGCATCCGGAGCACTTAAGAAGGGGTGGTTCTGGTCGGCTTCAAAAATTCCGGCATCTGTCCACACGACAATTTTACCATCGTGAAACTGGAGCCCGTGACAGGAACGCAATTCTTGTTGTCCTTCCAGAAACCACGTGTCTCTCACATCGAATTCACGCGGATTAATGAGAACAATGCCAAATCCACATGCCGCATAGATCCGGTCAGAATCAGACCCCCCGGGAACCAACGAGTTGATGGTTTTGTCACCGATGAGGTTACTGTCTTTGATGTCGCTCATGGTGAAGATTCTGACGCCTTCGTCTGAGAAGAAGTCAATGACGCCCGAAGCATAGCCCACAACGAGCATCTGACTTTCTACGTCCCAAGCCAATGCGGAGGGGTTGCTTCCGCTCATGCCATTCACCTTGGAAATGGTCTGGATACTCCCATCGGACAAAACGAGAAACAAGGCATTTTCGGCTCGAACTGCCCAGAACCCATCGGTTCCAGCGGGTGCAGAGGTTTTTCCACAATACACGGTTTCTTGTGCATGGCTATAGGGCAAATGGTCACTCCATGTTCCGACATCCAGGTAGATGGCATCCGAGGTTTCGAGTGGAGATTGAGCCGAGAGCGCTGTTCCAAGAAAAGCGAGGGAAGCCCAAGCAAAAACACGAAGAATGGAGGCGAGGTGATAGCTCATAAAAGGGTTCAGCGGGCAAGGTGTGTTTTGCATACGTATCAAAGGTCGGAATATTGTGTTGCTCACCGATGGTCTTTCCAACGAAAAGCATCGACTCCCGAGCTTTCCAATTGATCCAAGGCATCCCCGTCATTCAAAGAATAGATCCACCCCTTGGGGCCGTACTCCCATCCTACGATTCCCCAAACGATCAAGAGACATAGCAAGTCCTCGGCGGCATCGAAATCGAGGCGTCCCATCCTTGCAACGTGACGAAATGACAAGGCCCGGCCAGAACGCCAAGCGCTGAACAACTTTCCAATGTGCTGGTCGTATCGAAACTCCGATCGGTCCAACCGCATTTCGTATTGCCACACCTTAACGAGTACTGGACTCGCTCGGTGGATTCGGTCTTCACGGCGCAAATATGCTTGGAGTTGGTCCTTCTCGTCTTTACAAAAATGCGGGCGCGATGCGGAGCGGGGGATTTGCACTTCCAAAATGGTTTTCATTTCGGCTTTCCAAATTTGCACGTCAAAGAGAATGGGAGGCTTGCACTGCATTTCAGCCGCGGCCTGAATCATATGAAACTCCTCATCTGCTCTGACTCCGGCAATGCTGCCATTGTCTTTCACACCAATCAAGAGTCGCCCTCCATCGGTATTGGCAAAGGCACAAAGTGTGCGCGCAATTTTGCCCGCGTCTTCTACGCGCATTTTAAAATCTTGCTTTTGGTGTTCGCCTTCAGCAATCATTTGGATGACATAGGACATGTTCGAGGTAACGATAAAATTCGTGTGAGCTGTGAACCAACGAAGTTAATGGTCATATTGACAAAGCAAGTTTTAGGATATCCACTTGAAAACGCTATCTTTGCAGGGATTATCGAAGAATAGGAATTGAAGAGGGGTCTCAACCCCTCTTTTTTTGTCTTCTTCTCATCATCATTTTTGACCAAACGCAGTGATTCAAGCATCGACAATTCGGCAGTTGGCTGAGGCCTTCCTAGAAGGAACCTCTGGTTTCATCGTCGACATCCGTGTGGGTGAAAGCAATGCGATTTCTATTTTGTTGGATGACGATGGTGCGACGAGCATTACCCAATGCATGGCGTTGAGCCGTTATCTAGAAGATGAATTGGACCGTGAGGCTGAGGATTTTGGATTGGATGTGAGTTCACCCGGTTTAGACCAACCCTTGCAATTGCTTCGGCAATACAAAAAAAACATAGGGAGAGGGGTGCAGCTAAAGATTCGCGATGCAGGGAAGGTTGAGGGGGAGTTAGTGGCTGCTGCGGAAGATTCGATTACGATCAAGACGAAGGAGAAGCAGCGCATCGAAGGGCGCAAGGCCAAAGAATGGGTCGAAGAGGAAAAAACATACGCATTGACCGAATTGGACTGGACGAAAGTTCAAATCTCATTCAAGCAAAACTGATATTTTGATTTTGTCATTAACCGCAACAGCACAACACTGAACGCATGACGCAACTCAATCTGGTGGATTCTTTTAAGGAATTCAAAGAATTCAAAAACATCGATCACGAGGTGATGATGGGAATTCTTGAGGATGTATTCCGCGCAATGATTTTAAAGAAGTACGGAGACGACTCCAACTTTGACATCATCATCAACCCGGACAAGGGGGATTTGGAAATTTGGCGTAACCGTGACATCGTTGCAGACGATGTGGTTGAAGATGAAAACCAACAGGTCTCCATTTCGGAAGCGTTGCGCATCGAGGATGACTTTGAGGTGGGTGAAGAACTTTCTGAGGAAATCAAGTTGGAATCGTTTGGACGACGAAATGTCCTGTCGTTGCGTCAAAATTTGGCCGGTCGTATTATGGAATTGGAGAAGGACTCCATCTATCAGAAGTACAAGGAGCGGGTTGGAGAGATTATCTCAGCAGAGGTGTATCAAATCTGGAAGCGCGAAATTTTGTTGGTGGATGATGAGGACAACGAGGTTGTCATGCCACGCGAGAACCAGATTCCGGGAGACTTTTTCAAGAAGGGCGATACCGTGCGAGCGGTCGTTTCAGCTGTTGAAATGAAAAACAACAATCCTCGGATCGTTTTGTCACGGACTGCCCCGGAATTTTTGGAGCGTTTGTTTGAGCAGGAGGTTCCGGAGATTTTTGACGGGCTGATTACCATTAAGCGTGTTGTTCGATCTCCAGGTGAGCGGGCGAAGGTTGCTGTTGAGTCTTATGACGAGCGCGTAGACCCAGTCGGTGCTTGCGTCGGGATGAAAGGGTCGCGTATCCACAGCATTGTCCGTGAGTTGAAGAACGAAAACATCGACGTCATTAACTTCACGGAGAATGAGCAGCTGCTCGTGACACGTTCTTTGAGTCCAGCGAAGATTTCTTCAATGGAATTGAACACGGAGACCCGCGAAGCGAAGGTGTATCTCAAGCCCGATCAAGTGAGTTTGGCCATTGGAAAAGGCGGCAACAACATCAAGTTGGCAGGTTTGCTTACCAATTATGAAATCGACGTATACCGAGAGGATGAAGATGCGGTCGATGATGTTGAATTGACTGAATTCTCTGATGAAATCGATGCGTGGATTCTAGAGGAGTTTGTCAAAATTGGTCTCGAAACAGCACGGTCTGTTTTGAATTTAGATGAAGATTTCTTGGTCAATCGCACGGACCTCGAGTTGGAAACCATCAGGGAAGTATTGAAAATCCTCAAGGATGAATTGTCCTGAGACCACTATTGACTCTTACCTTTCGCATATCATTCCCATATTTTAGTCCTTAAAATCGCTAATGGCCGACGCTAACAAACCCGTACGACTCAACTTAATAGCTCGAGAATTCAATCTTGGGGTACAGACCATTGCTGATTTTTTGGCAAGCAAGGGCATTGAAGTGGATGCGAAGCCCAACACCAAAATTGACGCGTCAGCGTATGCACTCGTGCGGGCCAATTTTCAGGACCACAAGGAGGCGAAAGAGAAAGCTGTAAGCTCCTCCTCGCGTGCCATTGTCGAGCGTGAAAGCGTGACACTTGCTTCAGCCAGGAAGCGCACAGCTCCGGTCGAAGAGGTGGAGGTGGAGATCGATCTATCGGTCTTCCAGAAGAGCCAACAACAGCCTTTAGTTGAGCGAGTCAATCCCGTAGAACCGACGCCAGAACCAGAAGTGGTCGCGCCGGCTCCTGAGCCAAAAGCGGTGGAACCTGTTCAAGAAGAAGTACCAGCCGAAGCGCCAAAAGCACCGGAAAAGGCACCTGAAGAGGTGAAAGCGGTGGAAGAGGTGGTTGTGGAAGAACCAAAGGAGGAAGCGGCACAGGAAGCGAAAGAGGAAAAAGGAGCAGAAGTCCTTCCGGACAGCCCTGTGAAGATTTTGGGCAAGCTTGATTTGGATTCGGTTTCCAACAAACGGAAGCCAAAGACAAAGGCACAGAAGGATGAAGAGCGCGCGTTAATCGCAAAGAAATCCGCCGAAATTTCCAAAAAGGAGGGTGAGGCGATGGCCAAGGCGAAGTTGGATAAAGCGCAAGAGGAGAAGACTCAAAAGGAGGCGAAGAAAATTGCTGCAGATGCTCCGCGTGTCGTGGAGAAGATGGAAACTCGGGTTGAAAAACTGACCGGACCTACGGTCGTTGGTAAGATTGTTTTGCCTGTCGAGAAGAAGCGAACTTCGAAAGCAGAGGAGAATAAGCGCAAACGAAAGCGCATTACGCAAGTGGACGTCGCGAAGACTGCACGTACAGCGAGTCCTGGTGCTCGTCCAGCGGATACGCGTGGACGTGGCGGCAAGAAAAACGAACCGAAGCGCGAGGTTACCCAAGCGGACATTCAGAAGGAGATTAAGGATACGCTCGCTCGATTGAGTGGGGGCCGAAAGTCAAACTCAGCCAAATTGCGTCGAGCAAAGCGGAGTGCTGTTCAAGAGCGTCAAGAGCAGGAGATTGCTCGTCAAAAGGAAGCTGCGAGCACGCTGCAATTAACAGAATTCGTTACGGTTGCGGAATTGGCTAGCATGATGGATGTCAATGTGAACGAGGTCATCTCGGCTTGCATGACGCTCGGAATCATGGTTTCGATCAACCAACGGTTGGACTCTGAAACCATCACGATCATTGCAGAAGAATTTGGATTTGAGGCTGATTTTGTCAGTGCAGAAGTCCAAGAGGCGATTGAGATTGAGACGGACAAAGAAGAGGATCTTGTGGATCGTCCGCCAATTGTAACGGTAATGGGTCACGTCGATCACGGAAAGACTTCCTTGCTCGACTTTATCCGTAGTGCCAATGTTATAGCCGGTGAGGCTGGCGGTATTACGCAACACATTGGAGCTTACAACGTGACC
>ERZ887849.2670-NODE-2670-length-14375-cov-7.318017_pt1 | contig 14375 bp, 13 predicted proteins | sample MGYA00521267_ERZ887849 | MGnify/ENA primary metagenome ERZ887849 (study PRJEB32303, sample SAMEA104408601) | aquatic metagenome | biome: Brackish water; feature: Pelagic; material: water | place: Baltic Sea | collected 2014-06-06T16:11:00 | depth 2,863 m ... | reverse complement strand
ACCGGCCTGTCACGCCGGGGGTCGCGGGTTCGAGCCCCGTCAACCGCGCCAATTTCCCATACCCGATGTGACACAAACAGACCTGACATAATCGAACAGTCTTTACGGCTTGTAGCCCCGATGCACATCGCGGTCCGGCATCAGCACCTCTGGCCAACCGAAGATCTGCTCATAGGCAAAGAGGCCGAGGCAAAGCACCACAATCCCCAGCACGAATTTCACGCGACCCTCTCTGGGCGGGTTTTGCGCCCAACGAGCCATGCGCAGAAGAAAGCGAGTGTTCACGGGCGGGTCCTTTGGGCTCGGGGGCAGGGCGGCGCGGTCAGGTGACGCATGCGGGCCTCTTGAAACTGGTGCGTTTCCCATGACATATCACGCCTCATTGCCTTGTCACAGCCGGAGCGTGTCCCATCATGCCCACACATTCCGAATCCCGCCAGCTGCCCTATAGCGCGCAGCAAATGTATGATCTTGTCGCGGATGTGGGGCAGTATCCAGAGTTCCTGCCCTGGACAGCCGCCGCGCGCGTACGCAGCGAGGTGGAGCAGCCGGGCGGAACGATCCTGATGGAGGCCGATCTGGTGGTCAGCTTCAAGGTTTTCCGCGAGCGGTTCACCAGCCGGGTCACGCTTTGGCCCGAGGCGCGCAAGATCGATACTGAATATCTTGACGGGCCGTTCAAGCATATGATTTCCAACTGGGAATTTGTGGATACCGAGAGTGGATGTGATGTGCGGTTCTTCGTTGATTTCGAGTTTCGCAATCGGCTGTTGCAATCGGCGGCGGGGCTTTTCTTCTATGAGGCGATGCAACGGATCGTGCGAGCGTTCGAGACCCGCGCCGATGCGCTCTACGCGCCTTGAGATAGTGCTTTTAGCAGCAGCCCCAACGCATGATCCCGCGCCGCAGCCCTGACCTTGGCCCGGCCACGCGCGCCGAACTCTTGCGTCTCGCTTTGCACCTTCGTGCCCTTTGCCAAGCCAAAGCAGACACGCCCTTCGGGCTTGTGCTCGGATCCGCTGGGCCCCGCGATACCGGTGATGGACACGGCTAGCCCCGCGTCTGAGTTAGCCAGCGCGCCCGCCGCCATCTCGCGGGCGACCTCCTCCGACACTGCGCCATATGCCTCCAGAGTGGCCTCAAGCACGCCCAGCATTTCGCGCTTCGCCGCGTTGGAATAGGTAACGAACCCGCGCTCCACCACTGCGGAACTGCCCGCAATATCCGTAAGCGCCGCCATGACCATGCCGCCGGTGCAGCTTTCGGCGGCGGTAATCATCACGTCCTGCGCGCGGGCGGCGTCCAACACCTCGCGCGCTGTCATACGCCCAGCAATCCGTGGCTGATGCCTGCGAAGATCAGAACGCCAATAGCGGCAAAGACGCCTGCGATCACATCGTCGAGCATCACGCCCAAAGGCCCCTCGCGCCGGTCAGCCCAGCCGACAGGACCAAGCTTGGTGATGTCGAAAAACCTAAAAAGCACGAAGGCCGCGAGCCAGCCGGGCCAGAGCGCCAGGATGGACACCCCAGCATGGGCCGCGCCGATTGACAGAGGCAGAATGGCGATCCATTGGCCGACCACCTCGTCCACGACGATATAGGAGGGGTCGTGGTCCTCTTGCCCTTGGGTCAGATGAGATGTGGCCCATAGACCTTTGATAAATCCGGAAAGTATCGCAAAGCCCAAGAGCCATGGGCCGCCAATTGCATGAAAGAGCCATGCCAGCGGCAGCGCCGCCAGCGATCCCCACGTGCCCGGCGCGGGCTTGAGATACCCAACGCCGCCCACGGTGCCGATGATCTCGGGCAACTTCATGGCGCGACCAGCGCCGCCGTGGCGAGTGCTGCGATGCCTTCCTCGCGGCCCGTAAAGCCCAACCGCTCGGACGTGGTGGCCTTGACGGAGACGCGGGACGGCTCCAGTCCACAGATCTCTGCGACGCGGGCGATCATGGCAGGCGCGTGCGGCCCAATCTTGGGATACTCACAGACAAGAGTGAGGTCCAGGTTGCTGATCGTAAAACCTTTTTTCGAGGCAAGTGCCACGGCGTGGCGCAGGAAAATATCGCTGGCCGCACCCTTCCACTGAGGATCGGAAGGCGGGAAATGCCGGCCAATATCGCCCTCCGCCAACGCGCCGTAAATCGCATCCGTGAGCGCGTGCAGCCCCACATCCGCGTCTGAGTGGCCCTGAAGCGCGCGGCCATGCGGCACGGCCACACCACAGAGCATGACATGATCGCCGGGGCCAAACCGGTGCACGTCGTAACCATTGCCGATCCGGATATCCATAGCGCCTCGCAGTTGGGCCTCGGCCCGGGCGAAATCGGGCTGGTGGGTGATCTTGAGGTTTCCCTCATCGCCCGGCACGATTGCCACGTCAAGCCCGGCGGCGCGGGCCACTTCCACGTCATCGGCGGCCTCTCCGGTGTGGTTGAGGTGTGCCTTGAGGATCAGCTCATAGTGAAACCCCTGCGGCGTCTGCGCGCGGAACAGCCCGGCGCGATCCTGCGTGCCGGTCACTCGGCCCTTGGCCCCGGTCCAGAGCGCATCCGTGACGGGAAGCGCGGGGGCGGCGGCCGGCGCCGTCTCCAGCGCGGCGCACACGGTGCGGATCGTCTCGGGCGTGACACAGGGCCGCGCCACATCATGGATCAGCACAGTATCAATGCCGCGCCCCTCCAGATGCCGCAACCCGCTCAGGACCGATGCCGCGCGCGTGGCCCCGCCGGGTGCGACTTCCACACCGTCCGGCACGTCAAAACCTGCAATATCGTCGGGATGCAGGACCACGACCAGCGGGGTGATTTCGGGCGTCCCCGCGAAGGCCTTGAGCGTCCAGTCAATCACGCGCGCGCCGCATAGCCGCTGCCATTGTTTGGGCATGGGGCCACCTGCGCGCCTGCCGCGCCCGGCGGCCACGATGATCGCGGCACATGTCATAGATGCAGGTTTACAGTGGCCAGTAGGCCGGGTGCAATGGCGTCTGTGTGTGCTTAAAATTTAGGCAGTAGTGCATTTCCCGACCCGCCAAACCCTCCGCGAACGTTGATAAAGCGCCGTACCGCAGTTAACAAACCGTAACCGCTTAAGGATTAGGCAAATGCCGCTCGACCTCAAGACTCACAGGCTTGATCCGCCTGTGCTGCTGGCCCCGCTGGCGGGAATCACCGATTTGCCGTTTCGCAATCTGGTGGCCAGCTTTGGCGCCGGCCTTGTGGTGAGTGAGATGATCGCAAGCCAGGAGATGGTTCAGGCCAGGCGCGGCGCGCGCGAGAAGGCCGAGCTTGGCTTCGGCGCCAGCGCAAGTGCGGTTCAGATCGCTGGCCGCGAGGCTCATTGGATGGCCGAGGCTGCGCGCATCGCCGCCGCAAATGGCGCGCGGATCATAGACATAAATATGGGGTGTCCGGCCAAGAAGGTGACCAGCGCGAGCGGGGCAGGCGCCTCGGGCTCGGCTCTTATGAAGGATCTCGATCACGCGCTCGGCCTCATTGAGGCGGTGGTGGGGGCGGTGGACGTGCCGGTGACGCTCAAGACGCGGCTTGGCTGGGACGATGCGTTGCTCAACTCGCCGGACCTCGCGCGTCGGGCCGAGGCTGCAGGCATCGCCATGATTACCATCCACGGCCGCACAAGATGTCAGTTCTACAAAGGTCATGCTGATTGGGCCGCGATCCGTGCGGTCAAGGAGGCGGTGCAAATTCCTGTGGTTGCCAATGGCGATATTGTCGATGTTGAGACAGCGCGCCGGGCGCTCTCCCTGTCGGGCGCGGATGGCATTATGGTGGGGCGTGGCGCGCAAGGGAGCCCGTGGCTTTTGGCGCAACTGGCGCATGATCTTTTCGGCACGCCCGCACCGGACACACCAAAAGCCAGACAATTTTCGGACATGATCGCAGGGCATTACGAGGCAATGCTCACCTTCTACGGCACCAAGCTTGGCCTGCGCGTGGCGCGCAAACACCTAGGCTGGTATCTCGTCGATGCACCACAAGCCCTGCGCAAGGAGATCCTGACCAGCGCCACCCCAGCGCACGTGCTCAGCCTTATTCCCGGCGCCGTGGACGAGTTGAGGCAGGCTGCATGAGCCCGATGGATGAAGCGATCTGGACCTCGCTCCCGGTGCCTGCATTGCTGCTCGATGGTGAGGACCGGATCGCCCGGATCAACGCGGCGGCGGAGGGGTTTTTCAATACCTCAGCCCGCGCGGCCCAAGGTTTGCCGATCTGGGACACGCTGATGGTGGATGCGCCGCTGGAAGAGGCGTTCGACCGCGCGCGCGCCAATGGGGCGCCGCTTTTCGTGAATGATGTGGATGTGGGCACGGGCAGCCGCGCGCCGCTGCAATGCAACCTTCAAATCGCACCTCTGTCCGGCCATCCCGGCAAGATGCTGATGCTGATTTCACCGCGCGAAATGGCTGGGCGGCTTAGTCAGGGCAAATCGGTCAAGTCCGCTGCGAAGTCGGCCATCGGCATGGCAGAAATGCTGGCACATGAGATCAAGAACCCGCTGGCGGGTATCACGGGGGCGGCGCAGCTTTTGTCGATGGGTCTGCGCGGCGAGGATCTTGAGCTGACCGATCTGATCGTGAGCGAAAGCCGCCGCATCGTGGCGCTTCTCGATCAGGTGGAACAGTTCGGCAATGTAGGCCTGCCTAACTTTGGCCCGGTCAATATCCATGATGTGCTGGACCGCGCGCGCCGTTCGGCCCTTCTGGGTGTCGCCGCCGAGATGACCATTGAGGAACGCTACGACCCCTCGCTGCCCTTGGCGCTGGGGGATGCGGATATGCTGGTGCAGGTGCTGCAAAACCTACTGAAAAACGCCACCGAGGCGGCGGGCGGCAAGGGCGGCACGATACGCCTGCACACCTATTATGAGCACTCCTTGCGCGTACGAAATGCCCAAGGGCACGAACAGGCTCTGCCGCTTCAGATCGAGGTGATCGACGACGGCCCCGGCCTGCCGCCGGACATTTCGGGCGATGTGTTCGAGCCCTTCATTTCGGGCCGCGAGAATGGCACGGGGCTTGGCCTCGCGCTGGCGGCCAAGATCATCTCGGAACATGGCGGCTGGATTTCCGTCACCTCAGTGCCGGGGCGGACGGTGTTTCGTATCTCGTTGCCGCTCGCACCCACACCCAAAAAGGAGAGTTGAGAATGGATGGCACGGTTCTGGTTGCTGATGACGACCGCACGATCCGCACGGTTCTGACGCAGGCGCTTACCCGGGCAGGGTGCAAGGTGCACGCGACCTCATCGCTCACCACGTTGATGCGGTGGGTGGCCGAGGGGCGCGGGGATGTGGTGATCTCGGATGTGGTCATGCCCGATGGCAACGGGCTGGAGATGCTGCCCAAGATCGCGCAGGACCGCCCCGGCATGCCAGTGATCGTGATTTCCGCTCAAAACACGATCATGACCGCCATTCAGGCCGCCGAGGCTGAGGCCTATGATTACCTGCCCAAACCTTTCGATCTCCCCGATTTGATGAAGCGCACGGCGCGCGCCCTGGAGAGCCGCCGCAGCGCGCGGCCTGCGCGGGCGCAAACGCCACAAGAGCGGCCCGAGGAGTTGCCCTTGATCGGGCAGACGGATGCGATGCAGTTGCTCTACCGCGTGGTGGCCAAGGTAATGAACGCGGACCTTCCGGTGTTGATCACCGGCGAATCCGGCACGGGAAAATCGCTGATTGCCCGCGCGATCCACGATTTCTCGGACCGGCGCACCTTGCCCTTTGTGACCGTGACGCCAGTGGATCTACAAGACCTTGAAGGGCCTGCGCGGGTCATGGCGCGGGCGCGTGGCGGCACGATCGTGCTGGATGAAATCTCGGACCTGGACCCGGATGCGCAGGGCCGCGTGGTGAGTATGATGGACGCGCCAGGCGATCACATGCCGCGCTTTATGGCGACCTCACAGGGCCAACTGAGCACGCCCGGCACCTTGCGTGATGATCTTTACTACCGCCTCAGTGGCACAATGATCGAGGTCCCTGCCTTGCGTGACCGGGTTGAGGATATCGAACTTCTCTGCGCGCATTTTCTGGGACGCGAGGCGGCGTCGGGCGCGGTTGAACGGCGGTTCCACCCCGATGCGCAGGCGATGATGCGCGCCTATGGCTGGCCGGGCAATGTCCGCCAGTTGGAGAACGCTGTGCGCCGGATTGGTCTCACGGCGCGCTCGGGCGACATCACCCGCGATGAGGTGGCAAGCGTTCTGGGAAGCCAGCCCGCCGCCGCGCCTGCAATGACTGAGGACCAGGGTGGCACGCTCTCAGCCTCGGTCGCGCGGCACCTGCAACGCTACTTTGATTTGCACGGCGCGATGCTGCCGCCGGATGGGCTCTATGCGCGGATACTGCGCGAGGTGGAGATGCCGCTGATCGAGATCGCCTTGGATGCCACGGGTGGAAATCAGGCCAAATGCGCCGATCTTCTGGGCATCAACCGGAATACATTGCGCAAGAAAATCCTCGATCTGGATATTCACGTGACACGCCGCCGCAAATTGATGTAAAACCGCAACAGACCTGTGGCATATGGGGGGCACTGCCCCGATGGGCCGCAAGATGTGGTGGTGCGGGCCGGCCCGCGCCGAACTGTTGGGGGGCTTTCGTGGCAATAGCGACACGCCGGGTCAGCTGGGAAAAGCTCAGCCAACTCCGCCGTTTGCGGCGGCTTCGTAACGTGGCGACGCTTGGTCTCGTCGTGCTTGGTCCGGTTCTGGCGATGGTGACCTTCCTCGTGATGGGCCCTCTGGATCAGGGATCATCCTCGCGCGTGCTGCAAATCGTGCTTCTGTCCGATCTGGTCTATGTGATCATTGTCGCAGCCCTCGTGATGCAGCGGGTGGCGCAGATGATCTCTGCCCGGCGCAGCCAGTCGGCGGGCTCGCGTCTGCACCTGCGGCTGACGGGCGTTTTTGCTATCATGGCGCTCTTGCCTACAGTCACGGTTGCCGTCTTCGCCACGCTCAGCGTGAATATGGGGCTTGAGGCGTGGTTCTCCGACCGGGTAGGGCGCGTGGTGAGCAACTCCGTGGCCGCCGCCGAGGCTTATGAGGAAGAGCACCGTCGCGATCTGGTGATCGACGCAGAGGTTTTGGCCACCATCATCAACCGGACCAAACAGGCCACGGTATTCATGGATGATGGCGACATTCGCAAAGTCCTCAGCGATGGCCAGCGCGAGATTCAGCGCGGCCTGCGCGAGGCGTTTGTCGTCAACAGCGCGGGCGAGATCAGGGCGCGTGGCGAAAGCTCCTATCTCTTTGATTTTGAGCGCCCCAGTGCGGCCGAATTGGCCGCGGCACGCGCTGAGGGTGTGCTGGTTATTCAGGATTGGGACAATAACGAATTCCGCGCGCTCTTGCCGCTCGAGAGCTTCGTTGACCGGTTTCTGTATGTGACCCGAAATGTGGACGGTGACATCCTCAACCTTTTGGATGAAACCAAGGAAACGGCTGTGTTTTATCAGCAGCGCGAGAGTGAGCGGGGCCGGGTGCTGTTTGAGTTTGGCCTGCTCTATCTGGGGTTTGCGGTGATCTTGATTCTGGCCGCCGTTTGGCTTGGCCTGTGGTTTGCCGAACGGTTGGCGGGACCTGTCGGGCGGCTGACCTCTGCGGCGCAAAGGGTTGGAGCCGGTGATCTGGATGTGCGCGTCCGCGAGGAAGAAGGCGATGATGAAATTGCCCAATTAAGCATTTATTTCAATCAGATGACGCGCGAACTTAAAGCGCAGCGTGGGAAGCTTCTCAAAAATACGGACCAGATCGAGCGCCGTCGCAGGCTCTTTGATTCGGTGCTGGGTTCTGTGTCCTCGGGCGTGGTTGGGCTTGATGCGAAGGGTCGTGTGACGTTCGTAAACCGCTCCGCCGAACGGCTTCTGGATTGGCAAGAGGATCGCCAGTCGGTTGATCTGGCCGTGGCCGTGCCAGAATTCACCACGCTTTTCAAACGGTTGCGGCGTAGTGCCAGTGGCTTTGTGCAAGACGAAATTCGCGTTACCCGCGCCGGGCTTCAGGAAAGTCTTCTGGTGCGCATGTCCACCCGCACCGGCGAGGCGGGCGAGCGTGAGGGCTACGTGGTCGCCTTCGATGACGTGACTGATCTGGTAAGTGCTCAGCGTATGGCGGCATGGGGCGATGTGGCCCGCCGGATCGCCCATGAGATCAAAAACCCGCTCACGCCGATCAAGCTCTCTGCCGAGCGGACACAGCGCAAATTCTCCAAGCTGCTAGATGCCGAGAACGCTGAGGCGCTGACACAACTGACTGGCGTCATTGTCCGTCAGACCGATGATCTGCTTCGCATCGTTGATGAGTTTTCCAAATTCGCCCGCATGCCCGAGCCGCAGCGCCAACCCGAAAGCCTGACCCAATTGGTGCGCGAGGCGGTGCTGTTTCAGCAGGTCGGCCAGCCTGATGTGAGCATAGAAACCGACCTGATTGATGAGCAACTGTTGGCAGATGTTGACGCGACCATGATCAATCAGGCGTTGACGAACCTTATAAAGAACGCTGGTGAGGCGATTGACTCCTTGAGTGAAAAGGAGGGCTTGCCCGAAGGGTTCCAGCCTACGATCCGCGTACGCACCTATCACAAGGCGGGCCGAGCTGAGATTACCATTGCGGATAACGGGATCGGTCTGCCCGAAGATCGCAGCCGCCTCTTTGAGCCTTATGTGACCACTCGCGACAAGGGCACCGGCCTTGGCCTGCCCATCGTGAAGAAGATCATCGAGGAGCATGGTGGCACGCTGACCCTTGTCGATGCACCCGCCTTTACACCCGGCGCGCGGATCGGCGCGATGGCGGTGATTTCTCTCGATCTTACCCGCACGGACGCGTCCTTGGCGCCCGCGACACCGGACACAGAGACACCGGACACAAACACACCGGGCACAGCGCCCCCGGCCAAACAGGCAGTATGAGGACCCCATGAGCGATATTCTGATTGTGGACGATGAACGCGACATCCGGGAGCTGATCTCGGATATCTTGCAGGACGAAGGTTACACCACCCGCCTTGCGGGCAATTCCGACGATGCGATGGCCGCGATTTCCGAGCAGCCACCGGCGCTTCTGGTGCTCGATATCTGGCTCAAAGACAGCAATATGGACGGGATTGATATCCTGAAGGCCGTGAAGCGCGACTACCCGGACGTGCCGGTTGTGATCATCTCGGGCCACGGCAATATCGAGATCGCGGTCGCGGCGATTAAACAGGGGGCCTATGACTTTATTGAGAAGCCCTTCAACATTGATCAGCTGATGGTGGTGATCCGGCGCGGCATGGAAACGAGCCGTTTGCGCCGCGAAAACCAGAGCCTCAAGCGCCGTGACACTGGGCCTGCCGATATGCTGGGCGAAAGCAGCGTGTTCCGCGCGCTTGTGAGCCAGCTTGATAAGGTCACGCGCTCCAATGGTCGGGTCATGCTCTCGGGGCCTGCGGGCAGCGGCAAGGAACTGGCCGCGCGCTATATTCACGTCAATTCCAACCGCGCCGATGCGCCTTTTGTCTCGGTCGGCTGTGCCTCGGTCGAGGCGGAGCGGATGGAGGAGGTTCTCTTTGGTCGTGAAAGCGAGGAGCGCGGCGTGGAGCCGGGCCTTCTGGAGGAGGCCAATGGGGGCGTGATCTATTTCGACGAGGTGGCGGACATGCCGCCAGGCACGCAATCCAAGATCCTGCGCGTGCTGGTCGATCAGCAATTCCTGCGGGTGGGCGGCTCGGACAAGGTGCAGGTCGATTTGCGTGTGATCAGCTCCACCAGCCGCGATCTGGAGGATGCCATCGCCGAAGGAACGTTCCGGCGCGAGCTCTATCACCGGCTCAATGTGGTGCCCATCGCTGTGCCCTCGCTGGAAGAGCGGCGCGATGATATCCCGCTTTTGGCCACTCATTTCATCGACATGTTCAACAAGACCCAGGGCTTGCCGCTGCGCGGCCTCAGCGGGGAGGCGAACGCGCTTTTGCAGACGATGACCTGGCCCGGCAATGTGCGCCAGTTGCGGAATATGATCGAGCGGGTGCTGATCCTGGGCGACGGCGCGGGCGAGATCGACGCGGGCGAGCTGCCGGGCGAGAGCGATACCACCCCCGAGGATGGTCGCGTCGTGTTGTCCGGCGCGCTTGCCACCATGCCGCTCCGGGAGGCGCGCGAGGCGTTTGAGCGTGAATACCTGCTCACGCAGATCAACCGCTTTGGCGGCAATATCAGCCGTACTGCCGAATTTGTCGGGATGGAGCGCAGCGCGCTGCACCGCAAGCTGAAATCTCTGGGGGTCGTGACCTCGGCCAAATCGGGCGCGCGAGTGGCGAAGGTTGAGGGACTTTCGGCGGGCTGAGCCCGGCTGATTTGATTTGACCGCGCCGGGCCGCTCTGCCATGCACGGGTGCTTATAGCGGCGGCGCTGAGCCGTATCTCAGAGCGGTCATTCGGGGCGAGGCGGTATGAAAGTCATCATTTGCGGCGCAGGACAGGTCGGCTGGCAAATCGCCCGTCACCTCTCGGGCGAGCGGAACGATGTCACGGTCGTGGACAGCAATCCGGATCTGGTGCGCCGGGCCACGGATACGCTGGATGTGCAGGGTCTTGCGGGCTTTGCGAGCTATCCGGATGTGCTGGACCGGGCAGGCGCGCGCGACGCCGATATGATTATCGCCGCCACCCATTCGGACGAGGTGAACATGGTCACCTGTCAGGTGGCCCATTCGGTCTTCGCAATTGGCCGCAAGATCGCCCGGTTGCGCAGCCAGTCCTATCTGGACGCTATCTATTCCGACCTCTACCGCCGCGATCACATGCCCATCGACGTGGTGATCAGCCCCGAGCTTGAGGTGGCCGAGGCCGCATTGCAACGCCTTGCAGCCCCCGCTGCGTTTGATACCGAGACGTTTCTGGGTGGCAAAGCGAAGCTGATGGGCTTGCGTCTGGAAGATGATTGCCCGGTTCTCAACACACCGCTGCGCCAGCTCAGCGATCTTTTCTCCACCCTGCGCGTAGTCGTTCTGGCGGTCCGCCGGGAGGGTCGGCTGTTCGCGCCCGAGGCGGGCGATCAACTTTTTGCCGGGGATGAGTGCTACATCTTCTCGCCCGACGAGGATATTCCGCGCACGCTTGAGGTGTTCGGCAAGAAATCCCCCAAGCAGGAGCGTGTCGTGATCCTTGGCGGTGGCAATGTCGGGCTCACCGTGGCCAAAAAGCTGGAGCAAAGCGGCAGGCGCATCCGCGCCAAGGTGATCGAGCGCAGTCGCGCCAATGCCGAGAAGGCCGCCGATGCGCTGGAGCGGACGATTGTGCTCAATGGCGACGCTCTGGACAGCGCGCTTCTGGCCGAGGCGGGGATTGCGCGGGCCGATGCGGTTCTGGCTGTAACGGATGATGACAAGACAAACCTTCTGGCCGCCGTGCGCGCCAAATCCGAGGGTTGCCCCTTTGCCATCGCGCTCATCAACGACCCCACGTTGATCCCGCTGCTGGAGCCCATCGGCGTGGACGCCTATATCAACCCGCGCGCCACGACCGTAAGCTCCATCCTGCGCCATATCCGGCACGGGCGCGTGCGCGGCGTCTACTCCATCGGTGATGCCGAGGCCGAGGTGATCGAGGCGCAAGTCATGTCCACCTCGTCCATCGCCGGCAGTCAGATACGCGATATCGACTTTCCCGAGGGTGTCCTTGTGGGGGCCGTGCAAAAGGGCAATGTGATCCATAAACCCACTGGCAGCCTGCGGGTGGAGGAGGGTGATGTCGTCGTCATCTTCGCCATGGCCGCCGATGTGGCGCAGGTGGAGCAACTGCTTCAGGTCTCGATTGATTTCTTCTAGGCGCATCACAGGCCAGCGCGCCGAGATGCCGCTGATCCTGATCCTTGCGGGCTTTTCGGCAACCGCGATGTTCATACCTGCGCTGCACGCGCTTTTGCGCGAAGATCACACCGTGTCGCGCGCCTTTGCCTATAGTGGCGTCTTGGGCTTGCTCTTGATCGGGGCCATCGCGGTTGCGATCAGCAACCAAGAGCAGCGCAAGAACTCGGATTTGAGCAACCTTCTGTCGCTCTTTCTGGCCTTTGCGGTCCTGCCGATTTTCCTCGCGATTCCGTTCTACGAAGGGTTGCGCACGACGAGCTTTCTCAACGCCTATTTCGAGATGGTGTCGAGCTTCACCACCACGGGGGCGACCATATTCGACACCCCGCGCCGCTTGCCCGATAGCCTGCATTTGTGGCGTGGCATGGTGGGCTGGGCAGGGGGGCTTTTGATCTGGGTGGCGGCATTGGCGGTTTTGGCGCCGCTCAACCTTGGCGGATTCGAGGTGACGGCCTCGGCCGAGCCGGGGCAGGGCGAGGGCCGGCTTGACCGATTCGAGCGTGCCCATACCGCGCGCCGCATGGCGAGTGCCGCGCGCACGCTCGCACCCATATATATCGGCCTCACGGGGCTTTTGTGGCTGATGCTGACGGTGGGCGGCGATCGCCCGCTTGTGGCGCTGATTCATGCGATGTCGACGCTGTCGACCAGCGGCATCTCCGCCGTGGGCGGGGTGCAGAATGCAGGCTCCGGCGTGGGTGGCGAGATCGTGATCTTTTTCTTCATGTTCTTCGCCTTGTCGCGGCTGACCTTCTCGACCGATACGATCACCACCGCGCGCCCCGGCGTCTGGCATGACCCCGAGTTTCGTCTTGGCGTTGGCCTTGTCATCGGCGTGCCGCTCCTTTTGTTCTCGCGGCACTGGATCGGCGCTTGGGATGACACTCTGACCGAGGATTTGCCAGCCGCGCTCAAGGCGCTCTGGGGGGGCATGTTCAGCGTCATGTCGTTCCTCAGCACCACCGGCTTTGAAAGCGCCTACTGGCCCGATGCGCAGGCCTGGTCGGGGCTTGGCACGCCGGGGCTGATCCTTCTGGGCCTCGCGCTTGTGGGGGGTGGGGTGGCCACGACGGCGGGCGGAGTTAAGCTTCTCAGGGTTTACGCGCTCTACCTCAATGGGCAGCGCGAGATGGAGCGGCTCGTCCATCCGTCCTCCGTGGCGCGCAAAGGCGCGCGCAGCCGCCGCATCCGCCGTCAGGGCGCGTTCGTGGCATGGGTGTTCTTCATGCTCTTCGCACTGACCCTCGCGGGCCTGACGGTGATCCTTGCCGCTTTTGGCGTGGGCTTTGAGGAGGCGATCATCCTGTCGGTCGCGGCGCTCTCGACCACCGGCCCGCTCACCCAAGTGGCTGGTGACGCGCCCATCGTGCTTGCTCTCTTGGCGCCGGGGGCCAAGCTGGTGCTCTGCGCCGGCATGGTTCTGGGGCGGCTGGAATTGCTGGCGATCATTGCGTTGCTCAATCCGGGCCTTTGGCGTGACTGACGTGGCGCAAGCGCACACCCGCCCAGTCAGTTGATTTTAGGGCTGGAAACTGCCAACCTTGCCCTGCATAGTGTGGCCCAATGCGTGCCGGTCCGCGGCGCGAATAATAAAAAAAGGCTTTAGGGACAAATGGCTTCTGATCGTCAAAATCTTCAGGACGCGTTTCTCAACCAGGTGCGCAAGACCAAAACACCCGTAACGGTGTTCTTGATCAATGGTGTGAAATTGCAAGGTGTGATCACCTGGTTCGATAATTTCTGCATCCTTCTGCGCCGTGATGGTCAAAGCCAGCTGGTGTATAAACATGCGGTCTCCACGATCATGCCGAGCCAGCCTATCAACCTTTATGATGGTGATGATCCCGCGTGATGGATCATGATCCCATGCGCACCCGCGCGTGGGTGCTGCATCCCGACATCTACGGTCAGGGGGGCGGTCGTGCCCCCGAACTTGCCTTGGAAGAGGCGGTAGCACTCGCCCATGCGCTGCCGGGGCTTGAGCCGTGTGGCGCGCAGATCGTCCGGCTTCAACGCGCCCATCCAGGCATGCTCTTTGGCAAGGGCAAGATCGCCGAGCTCAAGACCGTGTTTGAAGAGGCGGAGGTCGAGCTTGTCCTGATTGACGGGCCCGTGACGCCCGTGCAGCAACGCAACCTTGAGAAAGAATGGGGCGTGAAGCTTCTGGATCGCACCGGGCTCATCCTTGAGATTTTCTCGGACCGTGCCGCGACCCGCGAGGGTGTGTTGCAGGTCGAGATGGCCGCCCTCAGCTATCAACGCACGCGCCTTGTGCGCGCCTGGACCCACCTTGAGCGGCAGCGCGGGGGCCTCGGGTTTGTCGGTGGTCCCGGCGAGACGCAGATCGAGGCGGACAGGCGCGCGATTGACCTGCAACTGGTGCGTCTGCGCCGTCAGCTTGAGAAGGTCGTGAAAACCCGCACCCTGCACCGGGCCGCGCGCGCCAAGGTGCCGTTTCCGATCGTTGCGCTTGTCGGTTATACCAACGCTGGGAAA
>ERZ887849.2666-NODE-2666-length-14388-cov-9.618014_pt1 | contig 14388 bp, 15 predicted proteins | sample MGYA00521267_ERZ887849 | MGnify/ENA primary metagenome ERZ887849 (study PRJEB32303, sample SAMEA104408601) | aquatic metagenome | biome: Brackish water; feature: Pelagic; material: water | place: Baltic Sea | collected 2014-06-06T16:11:00 | depth 2,863 m ... | reverse complement strand
TACCTGCACGCAGCCCTTCCCCTGGAATCTCTATCGCATCATCAACAATGCGACCCGCAATAGATGCGTTAACGTAGAGGCCCACGGCCAGAGGCATCGCATCACGGCTGGTTAAATTCTTGTAAGGATCTTTGACCTCTGCGGTGGCATAAATGACCCTTGTCGCTGGGTCGATTAACGCATCCATTCGGGTCAGCTCGCCAGACCACCGGTAGACCTTACCAGCGACCTCGGCACTGAAGTCCACAGGCAAGCCCTGCCCCTCCTCGAAGCGATAACCAATTGGGACGCCTAGCGCGCCTAACTGGGCATCGGTAAGTGGTAACCGCACTTCGACACTGTCCGTAGAGAACGCCGATCCAACGACTTTCCCCGCGCTCACAAATTGCCCAAGATCTACGGTAGTCATCGCTATGCGCCCAGCATAGGGTAGCGAGACGCGGGTACGTGCCAAATTGGTTTTGGCCAACGACAAGCTCGCCAATGCGGCCTCAAGGCCCGCCTCTGCGCGTGCGACCTGTGGCTTTTTCAGTGCTAGTGGAGAGGGATTGGCCTGCCCTGCCAGCTGTTTACGCGCCACGTCTGCATCCGCCAGGGCTTGCTCAAGATCCACCTGCGCGGAGGCAACCCGGGCTTGCGCCTCGTTCAATGCAGACTGGTAGTCCGTGTCTTCAATAACAAAGAGGGTTTCGTTAGCGGCGAATGCTCCACCTTCGACAAACTCGGGAGACACCTCAATAATTCGGCCGTTAACTTGTGGGACAATATCGGAACGAATTCGAGCACGGACTTCACCGTTGGCTTGTATGCGCAATTGCGCGTCGCGCTCAGAAGCCGTTTCGACATAAACACTAAGCGCACGGGGGAGTTCCGTAGCGGCATCGGGTGTAGGTTTGGTGGCATTGAGTAAAACGAAAATCCCAATACCAACAGCTAGCACAGCTAGAGGAACGGCTGCACTTTTTAAGCGGGTCAACATAACAACTCCTTGTTTAATAATGACTTCCTGTCAATTCGGCTAGGCCGAATGCATGAGGTCGGTCGCCGCGTGGTGATTGTAACAGGCAAAAGGGGCGGCTAATCAACCCCAAGAATGCCAACAAATGCAGCATCCTACTTACTAAATCGCTCCACGGTATCTCCATGCGCATCCGCGACGGCAACAGTGGCCGTTAGAGCCATAACGATCAGAGTAATCCAACCCCTTGTGCGCGTCGTAAGTGTAAATTACAAACAAAAGGAAATTCTCATGCTTAATCCAACAGTGAAAAGCAAGACCGTCAACTTTCCGTCGACTTTAAGTACCGAAGCTGAGCTGGTTCGGAGCGCATTGATAGAGCGCGGTCTGGAGACACCTCTGATCGAGAATGGCTACACCCGTGAGCAGAAGTACACCATTATCCGTGACGCTTTTACTGACATCACAACAGCGCTGGGCCTTGATCTCGCGGACGACAGTTTGTGTGAGACGCCCCATCGCATAGCCAAGATGTACATCGATGAGATTTTTTCTGGCCTTGATTACGGTCAGTTTCCAAAAATTTCAATAATCGATAATAAAATGCAGGTTGAGGAAATGGTTCGCGTTGATGACATCGATTTAACGTCGACCTGTGAACATCACTTTGTGACGATCGATGGTAAAGCCCGTGTGGCCTATATCCCTAACGATAAAATTATCGGACTCAGCAAGCTTAACCGTATCGTAAGATTTTTCGCTCAGCGCCCGCAGGTGCAGGAACGGCTAACTCAGCAAGTTCTGGTTGCACTCCAAACACTACTTGAAACCGACGATGTTGCGGTCACCATAGACGCAGTACATTACTGTGTTAAATCGCGGGGGGTTATGGACAGTAATTCATCTACGCGTACAACTGCACTTGGTGGGGCTTTTAAAGCGAACTCGGAAACCCGCGCTGAGTTTCTTCGTTAAAGTCGCTGTTAGCACAGGCCTACATACAGCAGCGCGCAGCAGCACGACGTTACGGGCTTAAAGGCATTTTTCGAGCCCAGCAAGCATCTCTACCAAGGGATGGTTTTTCCATCCCAGTCAATGTACGTCAACTCTCCGTCTGAGGCGATAGCGTCAAGTAAAGTAATAAGACGGTGCGCGACAAAGGACGGCTCGAATAACTTCCCCTCAGGCACTCCCTTTTGAAATGGCTTTGACATCGCGGTATCCGTCGTTCCCGGGTGGAAAGCGATCAACTTTGTGTTCTTATTGAGTCGAGCGTACTCGATAGCCGCACATTTCAGCGACATATTAAGCGCCGCTTTACTTGCTCGATAACTGCACCAGCCACCTAATCCGTTGTCGGTAAGGCTTCCTACTCGCGCTGAAAAAACGGCAATACGGAGTTCATCTGCATTCTTAATAGCCGTCGTGAAAGCGGCCAACCACAACATAGGAACTACAGTATTCGTCTCGAGCACGTGAAGCATACTGTGTCTATTCAAATGCTTAATTGAGCGCTCAGGCCGAAAACTTTCGCCGTGCAGGACGCCGTTGCAAATGATCAAGCGTGAAAGTGAACCGGGCTCAGCGCTGATGGCTTGAGCGATTCTTGCAATCGAGTCATCTTCGTAATCGCACTCCCAAGAGCAGTCGACTAATGCATTGACAGGCTTACGCGATACAGCGTGAACCGTATAGCGCTCCGTGGACATAAGCTCTGCAATAACGGCGTGCCCTAGCCCGCCGCCTGCGCCTATGACAATAGCCTTAGGTCTTACGACACCAGAATGCTCAGTCATCAGCGTTAACCCTCGACAAATTGAATTGGAAACATAAACCTTGCTCTCTTTGGTGCACGTGAGCTTAATCCCCTAAGTACCCAGCGATTACGCGGGCGAAACGCTCGTCAGTATAGCGTCTCTTGCAATCCCCATTTATAGATTACTGAGAGCCAATTTCTATCCGTAACCACTTCTAGCTACTTTTAAAAATTTCTAAGTACTTCGCGCTACGCGCAATTCTCGGTCTCTCTCCGGGGCGATCACTTCTATCACGGGCTTTAACCCACCTCTCTTTTGACAGTGAATTCATACCAGAATAGGCCAAGCATCCTTGCGCTGCGCCAGTAATCCTATAGCCTTGGAGATGACATTCACACTCGCTACGGCGATCATTGGAATCACACAAAAATGCCATCTAATAGCGAGCTCACTAACGTTTAATGCGTAGTCTTAGACCACTAACATCATTATTGATAGCAACTGCCCTACTCTTGGCTGGGCATGGTTTGCATCTCACACTCCTCCCCTTACGCGCAGACCAAATTGGCTTCAGTGATACGCTGATCGGGCTAACAGCGTCCGCTTACTATCTAGGGTTTGTAACCGGCTGCTTTTTTATCCCCAATATCATTGCTCAGGTTGGCCACATTCGTATCTTCGGCGCACTGCTTGCCGGATTTTTGAGCGCACTGCTCGCCCTCGATTTATCAAACCACCTAGCAGTTTGGCTCATCCTTCGCTTTACCATCGGCGCAATGATGTGTGGTGCCTACACCGTCATTGAGAGCTGGCTAACCGACCAAACACCGAGCGACGCCCGAGGAAAAGTACTTGCGATTTACACATTTCTAACTCTCGCAGCGATTACACTCGGGCAGTTCTTGGTCAACTTAACACCTGCAGATTCGTCAAAACCGTTCATCTTGGCGGGCATCTTGATCGCACTCGCCGTAGTACCCGTTAGTCTCACCAAGTCTTTGGCGCCAGCACCGGTCCCCAGTACTAAGCTCAGTTTTACACTGCTCTACAAACGCTCCCATACCGCTTTTGCAGGAGGCTTACTCTCGGGTATTGTGATGGGCAGTTTTTGGAGTCTCGCCGCAGTTTTTAGTCTCCGTGCGGCTGGCACCACCGATTTTGTGCCGCTGTTCATTAGCTCAACGGTCGTCGGCGGCGCTTTAGCGCAATACCCCATCGGTCTCATATCCGATCGAATTGATCGACGTTATGTGCTCGCAGGCCTGGCAATCGCAACGGCTGGATCCAGCTTACTCATGACGCTGTCGACCAATACGAGCTGGCTGTTATGCGCAGGATTCCTTTTTGGCGCAGCAGCCAATGCTATCTACGCTGTATCCTTGGCAAAAGCTGCGGATAACAGTAAGCCAGATGAGTTTGTCACGATTGCATCTTCAGTGCTGCTACTTAATTCACTAGCCGCTGCCACAGCGCCTTTGGCCATTGGTCAGATGATGTCGCTGTTCGGGAGTAGCTTTCTCTTTTTCGGGATCGCGGGCTTTTCGGTCATCGCTGCGCTTTACATTATGCTGCAACCACTCGGCAAAACCGCTGTATCGGTAGAAGATCAAAGTCCTTTTGTCGCCGCGGGTCTCGATACCGCACCCGCGAGTTTTGATAATGACCCTCGAAGTCCAGAAGCTAGCGAGGCGGATCTACAGCCTCTTCCTGAACGTCCTTCGTATTCCGAATTTGAGGCAGAGTTCGACTACGATGAAGTATTCACGGAAGAGGAAGAGTAAGGTCACCAGGCGGTAACCGTACCGTCTTTTCTCATCTCTGTTGCTCCCGAGTAAACGCCACTATTTGGGTCTCTCACTATTGCCTGATAACCTCCAAACATCACTCCGCCATCATTAACTTCAACCGTATGGCCCAAAGCCGACAGGGCATCGATTGTGCTCTGAGGAACACCTGGCTCTACATAAAGTACACCGTACTCGTCAGGTGCCCCGCCGTCGGGACTTGCACCGCCATCATGGGAAAAACGCGCAGCATCGCCCGCCTCTTGGACGTTCATGCCAAAATCAATCATGTTTACCACGATTTGCACGTGCCCTTGAGGCTGCATGCCCCCACCCATGAGGCCAAAGCTCATGAGAGACTGTCCATTCTGAGTGAGAAAAGCTGGAATAATTGTATGAAAAGGACGCTTACCGGGTTCGTAGCTATTGGGATGCTTGGGATCTAACGAGAACAATTCACCGCGATCCTGCAACATAAATCCCATACCATCAGGGACAAGACCCGAACCCATGCCTCGATAATTAGACTGGATGAGCGACACCATAACGCCATCTTTATCAGCTACAGTCAGATAGGTAGTGTCGCCCTCACCCTCTAATTCAACCGCCAAGGCGTCTGGCGCAATCACTGTTTTGGGATCAATTCGCTGAAATTGTCGTCGCGCAAAATCCTCTGACAACAAGTCATCAATAGGAATATTCGAAAAATCAGAGTCTCCAAACGTTTGCGCCATAGTTTCAAACGCTAACCGTTTAGCTTCGACCATGTAGTGGAAGATTTCTGGCGAGCCTCTCTCGAAATCGCGTAAGTCAGTCTGTTTGAGAATATTGAGCATCATTAAGGCAGCAAAGCCCTGCCCATTAGGAGGCAGTTCCCATAGCGTAACGCCATGATAATCAACACCCCGCGGCTCAACCCACTCTCCTCGATGCCGCTTGAGATCGTCGTAGGTGAGGTCCGCACCAATACGCGTGAAGTATGCGCCAAGTCTGGCCGCCAACTCGCCCTCGTAAAAAGCATCGCGACCCTCATCCGCTATTACCTGAAGCGTTTTCGCCAGATCAGGATTGGAAAAAATATCGCCAGCAGCAGGTGCTTTTGCGCCGGCGAAATACAATGCCATAGCATTATCAAGCTCCTCCACCATCGGCGCGACAGACTGAAAACGGCGAAGATTTGCAGCAAATCCACTGGCTATAACCGGCGACAGGGGGAAACCTTGCTCGGCATAACCAATCGCGGGTGCAAGCACTTGTTTCATGGATAGCTTTCCCCAACGCTCATGCAGCGCAAACCATCCATCGACAGCTCCGGGCACTGTTACTGACAGCGATCCATGGGAGGGAATACCGGCATAATCTGCAGCAAGACGACCGTCGGCTTTCATCGCGGCAATCTTTGTATTCATCTGATCAAGATCACGACCCAATGGCGATCGGCCTGACCCGTTGTAACCATAAAGTTTCTGCGTTTTGGGATCCCAAACAATGGCAAATAGATCGCCACCGATTCCATTACCTGTGGGCTCCATCAATCCTAAGGTCGCATTTGCTGCCACCGCAGCATCAACCGCACTCCCCCCCGCTTTAAGCACATCAAGAGCGACTTGCGACGCCAACGGTTGCGCCGTAGCTGCCATGCCGTGCGTGCCATAGACAGGACTGCGCGACCAATCGGCACCCACGGGTCTTGCGCCGGGACCCAAGCTTTGCGCGAACCCAGACATTGCGACGCCAGCGACAATTACCCCTGCGACCATTTTATGTAGTACCGCCATGCCCTAACCCTCCTTGCACTTTAATCAACGTGTAGCGTTTAACTATCTTTATAGTACATCTATTATCATGCTCTCTGTATGGGGGTGGCATAGAGTTAGTTACATTCCGGACCCGGCCAAGCCCACGTTACGGCGAACAATATCGCTCAAGGGGATAGAGATGACATCGAACATAAAGCGCGTTGCTTTTATTGGCTTAGGGGCCATGGGTTACCCAATGGCGGGCCATCTACAGAAAGCCGGCTTCACTACCTGCGTTTACAATCGAACCGCCGACAAAGCCACACAGTGGGTAACAGACTACGGCGGCGTCAACGCCGAAACGCCCGCCCTTGCTGCATTAAATGCCGATGTGGTTTGTATCTGCGTCGGCAATGATGATGACGTCCGAAGCGTGATCTATGGGGACAGCGGTATATTGGCCACAATGAAGCCAGGTAGCGTCGTTATCGATCACACCACCGCATCTGCCGAGCTTGCGCGCGAACTTGATCAGACCTGCACCGAACACAATTTGTGCTTTCTCGACGCGCCAGTATCGGGTGGACAAGCTGGCGCTGAGAACGGTGCTCTCACCATCATGATTGGAGGCGCCGAGCCTGTTTACGAGCGCATGATGCCACTGCTCAATTGCTATGCAAAAAGCACTCGACTCATGGGGGAAAGCGGGGCAGGTCAACTCACTAAAATGGCTAATCAAATTTGTATTGCGGGGCTGGTACAGGGTCTTTCAGAAGCACTGCATTTTGCCGACAAAGCGGGGTTGGATGGCCGTGCAGTGATTGCTGCCATCTCTAAAGGCGCCGCACAAAGCTGGCAGATGGAGAATCGACACGCCACTATGATCGATGGTCAGTTCGACTTTGGCTTCGCAGTCGACTGGATGCGCAAAGATTTGGGTATCGTGATCCAAGCCGCCAACGACGTGGGCGCATCGCTGCCGGTCACCGCCTTGGTCGATCAATTCTATGCTGACATTCAACATATGGGGGGTGGTCGTTGGGATACATCGAGCCTCATTGAGCGCCTAAGGCGCCTTAATGGATAATCCGCGTGAATGACCTGTGTGAATGATCGGTATGAGTAATTTTTTTAGGGGCTCATGGTAGCCGCACGATAAAGTGTTTCAAGCCAGCGCCGCTCAGATATAAATGCCCAAGCCATAGGCGCATATATTGGATCAACACCTGCGGTTAGAACATCGTCAAGCGCAGCACCACCCGCTACGGCACGCTTCACCGCCGAGTAGGTATTTACGATCATCCGATTCATCGATTGCAGATCTGCCCGGTTAGCCAAAGGGCCATGACCGGGTATCACAACTGTTTCATCGTTGATAAACCCAAGCATTGTTTGCTGGCTTGCAATGTAGTCCTCAACGCCACCGCCACCATCAAGATCAATGTAGGGAAAGCGGCCGTTAAAGAATAGATCGCCCGCATGCAAAACATTAGCGTGTTTAAAAAGCACCGCAGAATCGCCATCGGTGTGACCTGATAACGCGATAACTTTTAGCTGCTCATCGTTAAAGTAAATATTAACTCCATCATGATGCGTGATTACCGGCAAAGCTGCTTCCGGTTGATCTTCTAAACCCAGCAAGCGCACGCGAACATTTTGGTGTGCCACGATAGTGGCCCCTCGTTCGCCAAAGTAGCCGTTACCGCCCGTGTGATCGCCGTGGTAGTGCGTGTTGATCACATATTTTACGTTGACCGTATGTGAATCATCTCGAACCTCTACCTCTCGAGTCTCTACATCTCGAATCTCTAAACGTGCCAAGGTGTCAGCAATGCGTTCGGCAAGTGGCGCAAACTGATCATCAATGATGAGAATGCCATCTCTGCCCATGCTCACACCAATATTTCCTCCCGCACCATCGAGCATGTAAACATCTGGAGCCACCTCAGTAGCGCCGATCGCTACGTTCGCGAAACGATCCGTTTGGGCTGCGACCCCTATACTATTGCCAATAACTGCAGCCAATAGGAATGTAACGGTTGTTTTGTTCATCGGGACCTCCCGGTCAGGTTAATGCCTAAAATTAGCAGACCTTACGGCGACAAAGCGCTAGTGGATGGTTAAACTCATGTCTCGCCGCCTATCTTGACATGATGAGAGGTCGGCGGTTCAGCGAACGCGACCGTAGTAGCGTTAGTAGCGTTTGGTACATCTTAACAAGGGCCCAACAGGAAAAACTGATGTCTGAACACGCGACGCTAAGCAGACATACCGGCGGCTGTCACTGTGGGGCTGTACGCTGGACCATTAGGGCGCCTGCCGCTCTGCAAACTCATACCTGCAACTGTTCCATTTGTGAGATTCAGCACTATCAACATCTCATTGTCCCGAGCAATCGATTCCAACTTGAGCAGGGTGACGACGCACTTTCGCTGTATACCTTTGGCTCCCACAATGCCAAACACTACTTTTGTCGACACTGTGGTGTGAAATCGTTTTACATCCCACGGTCTAACCCTGACGGCGTTAGTGTGCACGCACGATGTCTCGATATGGCTACTGTAGAATCGATTATCGATGTGCCTTTCGATGGCAAGAACTGGGAAAAAAATGCACATAGCCTCGCACATCTGTCCAAAACATGAGCGAATTTGGCTTTTGGCGCAACAAGCCCCTCGACGCGCTAAGTGATGCCGAGTGGGAAAGCTTATGTGATGGCTGCGGCAAGTGCTGTCTAAACAAGCTGCAGGATGAAGACACAGGCGACGTCTACTACACGCGAATTGCCTGCCATCTACTGAACACAAAAACCGGGCGCTGCAGTGACTATAGTAATCGCCAAGAGAGAGTCCCTGACTGTTTAAACATCAGAGACATGACTACTGAACAAATCCATTGGCTGCCGGCCACTTGCGCCTATCGACTGGTCGCCGAAGGAGACGATTTACCCGAGTGGCATCACCTCATAAGCGGTCGCCCTGCGCTCGTTCACAAGGCCACCTGTACTGTCCGCAATCGCGTTATTTCCGAGACCGATGTTGATCCAGAAACGCTCGAGGACCATATCATTCGCTGGATTGATCGTTAAATTCAGATAGCTACAGGGTAATTCATGCAAAGTTTAGATCATCAAGTGCTGTCGCAACTCGAGCAATGGCTCGCGCTCGGTGCCCGCCCTTGGCTGTGCACTATTGTGAGTACGGTTGGGTCCTCACCAAGACCCATTGGATCGCTGCTCGCCTTCAATGATGGCCATACTGTAGGTACTTTGTCGGGCGGCTGCGTAGAAGAGGATCTGCTGGAAAAGATTGCGCAAGGCATGATTGCATCAGATCGACCGCAGCGGATGGAATACGGCGTCAGTGCCGAAGAGAACGAGAGGCTGGGCCTACCTTGTGGGGGCCGGCTGGGTATTGTTGTTCAGCAATTATCAGAAGACGATAAGCGCTGGATTGAAAAAGCCATAGCCAGCATGGGTGAGCGTCAGCTGGTTAGTCGTACGGTTGATCTTGATACCGGACATACCACAATGCAAAGCATCGATACATTTGAACCTCTGCGGATCACCGAGCATTTACTGGTGCAAAGCTTTGGCCCCAAAATGCGTATGCTCTTGGTCGGCGCAGGGCAATTGGCACAGATACTTGCTGATCTTGCCATCGCCATGGATTTTGATGTGGTCGTCACTGACACCCGTGAGTCAGCAATCGCGCAATGGCGCGGTCCCGATGTCCCTCTAATACACGGACTTCCCGACGATGTCATTTTGGCGCAAGCCACCGATCGACACTCGCTGATTATTACCTTAACCCACGATCCCCGTATCGACGATATGGCGTTGCTTGAGGCCTTAGAAAGTGACGCATGGTATGTGGGGGCATTAGGTTCCTTGCGAACAACTGAACAACGCCTCAAGCGCCTCAGAGAACTTGGCGTGAGTGAGCAGCAATTAGCTCGGCTTCATGCGCCAGTGGGGCTACCGATCGGTAGCAAAACGCCCTGGGAAATAGCCATAGCAATTATGGCAGAAATCACTCAGCTGAAGAGATCACTTTAATGCCATTCGCTGGGCATGCTTTCAGACTCGCCTCAGCCCGAGAGAAGCCGCGCAACTACTCTATCCAGCTTTTGTTCTTCCCGCTCAATAAGTGCTAAGGCAGCCGCCTCAAGCGCCGCCAAATTAGCCTCCGATGCGTCATCCATCTCGTCATTCGCGTTATCTAAACTCAGCTGAAAGCGGTAGTAACCATCGCCAAGCAGCAAGTCCATTTGCTGATCAGTGACTTTCGCGACCCCATCGAACATACAGTCAAGTAATGGCGCTAACCATCCGGCCGCCCCCCACTCTACAGCGCGTTCAAGTGGAATAGGGCGTGTTAAGTAGCCAGTGCCAATGGAAACCACATTGATATCACTGTCAGGATAAAGGGCGATGGCTTCTGCATAGGCAGAGACTGCCGGCGCATTAATGTAGACACCACCATCGATCAAGGCATGCGGCTCACCTGCAATTCTGACTGATGCCGGCTCAAAAAATGTCGGGGCGGCAGTGGTGGCACGGGCCGCATCAACACAGCGGATGGCCTTATGATCGGGATTAAAACTTCTTAAGAACACCGCCTCTCTGCGCTCGATAGCATAGGTTGTAACCATGGTTGGCACACGACACTCAGCTAGCGTTCGGGTCTTAAAGTAGCTTTCTAAGACATGCTCTAACGTTTCTGCGCTGTAGCTCTCATCCAGTACTCCAGAGACCGAACGTAGACTGCGCCACAAGGACGGATCGAATATTTGCGGTCCGCAATGTTTGTAGAACTCAACGAGCTCACTCGCGCTGTACTGACTTCCATCACGTGCTAGCGGGTCAGGCATTGAGAGACCCAAAGCTAGAATGCCCCCGGTGGACGTGCCGACAACAAGGTCAAAGAGCTCTGCAATCGGGCGTCCTGCGCGTCGCTCGATGTGACTGAGAATAAGCGCGGGAATAATCCCTCGAATACCACCCCCATCGATGGCCAGTATATTGCGTTGTTGCATGATATTTTAGCGTTGCGGGTTAGACTTCTAAGATTAAAATCTCACCTCTAAAAAAAACAAGGGCACCCGAAAGCGCCCTAATGTGACCCACCTATAATGACACCCTCTCAGCTACCCAATGCTCTCAGACTTGCCGATAGTGGCTTACGATAAAAGTTGCTTAGGTTTAGGTAGATAGCGGCCTGCTGGTAGATGGTGGGCTGTAGAAGCCATGCTTCAATACAAATAATCTTTCGCTTTGTATTCGTCATGGCAACCTTTACACGCTTTTCCGGTCGCGCCAAGCTGAGCCTGAATAGCGGCCCTGTCACCTGTTTTAGCCGCTTCAGCCAGCTTCGCAGTTTCCGCTCGGAGCCCACCAAGACGCTCATTGAAATCATCAAGGTTCAACCAGATGTCAGGCTTCGCTCGAGTACGTCCCTCTTCCGAACCTGGCGCAAAACCTCGCTCAACGCTGTAGGACGCCACAGCGGCAAGATCGGATGACCAACGCTCAAACTGCGCTTGATCCCATTCGATCTTGCCTTTAACCATATCGGCCATTGGGCCAAAGCTCATGCCTATCAAAGCGAAGTATGACTGACGTAACGATTGGAGAGGTTCGGTTTTCTCAATATGGGCTAAGGTCGGTACGGCAGCTGCGCACGCAACAATGCCTGCGATTAACAATCTTTGTAAAGGTTTCATGAGTAACTCCTCAGTGAATCAACATTTGCAATAGACCATACACTAGCCTACCACCACGCATACAATCCAGCCCCATTTTTAGCGCCCTCTTCGGCGCCCTCTTCAGCGCCCTCTTCAGCGCCGTCGATGAGAATCTAAATCGATGGAAAACTAAAAGGTACTAACAAACGCACCGCCATCCAAGAGGACGTTTTGCCCCACCATGAATCCCGCGTGCTCCGAGCACATAAAAGCGCAAGTCTTCCCGAACTCTTCCAGGCTTCCGTAGCGCTTTGCAGGGATAGTCGTTATTCGACGCGCTCGAACAGTGTCGATATCCTCGCCTGTGAGCTTTGCTTCCATCCCATCGAGAGCAACGGTTCGGTCAGTGGCGTGTAGACCTGGCAATAAGTTGTTCACGATCACACCTTGCGCAGCAACGTCGCGAGCGACGCCCGCAACATAGCCTGTCAATGCGGTTCGAGCGGTATTAGAAAGACCCAGAATTGCTATAGGCGACTTAACCGCTACGCTCGTGATGTTTACCACACGTCCCCAGCCACGCTCTGTCATACCCGGTAGTAATTCGGTCATTAGCGCAATGGGGGTTAGTGCATTAGCGTCCATAGCTGCGATGAAATCATCACGGCGCCAATCGCGCCAATTACCAGGTGGAGGGCCTCCCGCGTTAGTTACTACTATGTCCAGTGTTCCTGCTGCTGCAAGGACGTGTGCGCGCCCCTCTTCAGAGGTAATATCGGCGGCGACTGCCGTTACTGACACATTGTAGTTTTCGCGGATAAACTCAGCCGTCTCATCAAGAGCCTCAGCGCCACGAGCGTTCAATATCAAGTCGACACCCTCAGCTGCAAGAGCCTCGGCGCACCCTCGTCCCAGCCCCTTAGATGACGCACATACCAAAGCCCTTCGCCCCGCGATACCTAAATCCATTTTATCGTCCTTAGATTTTTCAAAGAATGTTACGTTAACAGCTTTTTAGACTCACGTGGATCGGTGCCAGACCCAGTCTAATCTGACCCGATCTAATAAGCCGTTCGAGCCCATAATTGTGCCGGAGCTAACGCGTAAATGCAGTGCATCAGCGTTCATCGTGGCAGAATTCATTAAGCGCCATAACAAACACTCATAAGCCGCAGAGAATCAAGTAAACTAGGTCCAAACCAGCTCCGTCAGATCAACTGCGAAACACGAACATATTAGGGATCCGAAATGATCGAATTTGAACTCAATGGTCAGCCCGTCGTTTTCAACGGTGCCAGTGACACCCCTTTGCTGTGGGCCATCCGCGACCACTTCAAGTTAAAAGGTTCTAAATTTGGGTGCGGTGCCGGCTTGTGTGGCGCGTGCACAATGCATGTAGACAGCACTGCTATGCGCACCTGTATATTGCCGGTTGCCGCTGTAGCAGGAAAACGTATCACTACTATCGAGGGTTTATCCGGTGATGGCCTGCATCCACTGCAAGCCGCATGGGTGGAACACAACGTACCCCAGTGCGGCTACTGTCAAAGTGGCCAGATCATGTCCGCTGCGGCGCTTCTCTCATCTAACCCACGGGCGACAACCGACGACATAGATCAAGCACTCGCGGGCAATATCTGTCGTTGCGGGTGTTATCCCCGCATTAAAGAAGCCATTTTGTCAGTTGCTGAGCTCAGCTATGACGCAACCACCGAGGAGACATCAGCATGAGCATTCGCAATGTATCTCGTCGTCGCTTTCTCAAATTGGGAGCGACCGCTGGTGGCGGTCTTATTATCGGTGTCAACCTCCCTGGATGCTCATTCAGTGGTGCACTGCCCATTGAGCAAGAAAGTGATGGCTTTATTCCGCATGCATTTTTACAAATCACGCCTGATAACCAAGTGATTTTCTACTGCCCAAGCGATGAAATGGGACAAGGTGTTAGAACTGGGCTCGCAACAATTATTGGTGAAGAGCTCGACTTTCACCCACGAGACATGGTGGTGAAGGCGGCTGGATTACATGAAGACTATGCCAATCCAGAATTTGGCGTTCAAGCGACAGGCGGTAGCAATGCTGTCCGTGTTTTTTGGGGTCCTCTTCGTCAAGCCGGCGCAGATACTCGAGCTTTGCTGTTAAACGCTGCAGCGCAAGATCTAGGCGTCAGCGCGAGTGAACTCACTACCGACAACGGCTATATCATTGTCGGCGATGATCGTTTTCCCTACGGCGACTTCGTGACAACTGCGGCGCAGCTCGCACTGCCTACCGAAACCCCGCTGAAATCTAACGCAAGCTTTAAATACATAGGCAGTGAATTCAGCCGTGTCGATGCGCTTGCGAAATCGACCGGCACAGCTGAATTTGGTATCGATGCCGACATACCCGGCATGGTCTATGCCGTTGTAGTTCGCGCGCCTGTAGCGGGGGCTCGCGTTCTAAGCGTCGATAAAACAGCGGCG